>Ga0065705_10104172_pt1 | contig 48606 bp, 44 predicted proteins | sample SwibulcommuniRL2_FD_59092 | JGI IMG/M metagenome (GOLD analysis project Ga0065705, IMG submission 59092) | Bulk soil microbial communities from switchgrass field near Rose Lake, East Lansing, Michigan, USA - RL2 Bulk Soil v2 (version 2) | ecosystem: Environmental > Terrestrial > Soil >...
CTCCGGTCCATCGGCGGCAGCCGGGTCGCCAAGTCCGATGCCGCCCGGAACTGCCACACCCAGCAGCCCCCCCGTGCCTAACAACACGTTCAATGCAACACCCGAACAGCGCGCTGCCTATGTGCTCCAAAGTCGCAAAATGGCGATGCTGGCCGAGGAAGGCGCCGGCGTGATCCTGGAGCTTGGTCGCGGCGACGGTGGAAATCTCCTCGTCAGCGCTGCGACATTGCCGCGTGGCCGAGCGGGAGGCGAAGGGCGGTCCGAACGGCGGAATGACGAAGGCGATCCATCTCGCCGCTCCTCCACGCGCGGACCGTCCCCCTGGGCGGCAGACGCACCCGACGTCGTGCCGCAGGCCGTGGTGGCGGTCGAGCACTACAACCGGATTATCCGCATGCTGAAGAAGGGCTCTCCAGTCGAGTTGGAAATCGACATCGCCGCGCAGTATCACACGGGTGATCTGATGAGCTACAACATCGTCGCCGAGATACCTGGTTCCGATCTGGCCGACGAAGTCGTCATGCTCGGCGGCCATTTCGATTCGTGGCATTCTGGGACAGGCGCCACCGACAATGCCGTGGGCTGCGGAGTCGCTTTGGAGGCGGTGCGGATTCTTCAATCCACGGGCCTGAAACCGCGGCGCACGATCCGCATTGCCCTGTGGACTGGCGAAGAGCAGGGACTCTTGGGCTCGAAGGCCTACGTTGGCGAGCACTTTGGCCGTGCAATTGCGCCGCCCTCTAGCGGTAGTCGCGGACCAGCGGCAGAGCGGCGATCCGACGCGGCACAGCCGGCGGCAGCTACGGCGCCTACAGCCCAGCCGGGTGATGCACCGCCTGCAGCAGACGCAACGGCACAGGGCCAGCGAGAACGCCCGCGGACGAAATACGAACTGAAGCCCGAACACGCCAAGCTCTCGGCTTATTTCAATCTCGACAACGGGACAGGCAAGATTCGCGGTGTCTATCTGCAGGGCAATGATGCCGTCAGGTCGATCTTTCGGGCCTGGCTTGCGCCATTCGCCGAGATGGGTGCTGCAACGTTGGCGCAGTCGAACACCGGCGGCACCGATCACCTGTCATTCGACGCCGTCGGCCTACCCGGCTTTCAGTTCATCCAGGATCAATTGGAATACGACACGCGGACTCACCACTACAGCATGGACGTGTATGACCGTGTCCAGGAAGACGATATGAAGCAAGCTTCGGTCATCATGGCTTCGTTCGTCTATCACGCGGCCATGCGCGACGAGAAGCTGCCCCGCAAACCGCTGGCAGGCGACGTCGTTCACCCAGGAGCGACCCCTTCAACGAAGCCGGCCGACACTGGCGCACCGGGCGAGGCACCAAAGGCAGCGGAGTCGGCCAAGCCTTGAACCCCTGGTCTTGAGCCGCTGACTGCGACAAAATCGAGTGGTCACCTTTCAAGGACCCTCGATGCCCACTGCGCCCCAGAACCCGATCGAGCTACTGGAGACATTCGACAACCAGTTTCCCGATCGCGACTACGTCATCGAGATCGTGTGCCCCGAATTCACTTCGGTCTGTCCCAAAACCGGCCAGCCGGATTTTGGCACGCTGACGTTCACCTACACGCCGGACCGCAAGTGCGTGGAGCTGAAGAGCCTGAAGATGTATCTTCAGAGCTTCCGCAATGCGGGCATCTTTTACGAAAATGTCACCAACCGGATTCTCGACGACCTGGTGGCGGTACTGGCGCCGCGGAGGATGAAACTGGTCGCCGCGTTCACGCCGCGCGGTGGAATCAGTACGAGCGTCACGGTCGTGCATGAAGCTCAAGGCTCCAATGTTCAACGTTAGGTGGGCCGTAAGCGACCTTCAAACCTTGAACATTGAACCTTGAAATCGAATTGTTCCCAATGAAAATCGCCTATCTGGATTGTGTCAGTGGCATCAGCGGCGACATGACGCTGGGGGCGCTGGTCGATTGCGGGGTCGAGCTGGCCGCGATTCAGGCTGGGATCGACTCGCTCGGCTTTCCCAACATCAAGCTCACCGCCGAGGAGGTCAAACGCCGCGGCTTTCGGGCCTGCAAGGTCAAGGTGCTGCACGAACCGGAGCATGCCCACCGGCATCTGCACCACATTACCGAGAAGATCGACGCCAGTAGCGGCCTGACGCCGCCGCAGAAGGACCTGGCCAAGCGGATCTTCACGTGTATCGGCGAGGCCGAGGCCAAGGTCCATGGCACGACGATCCGCAAGGTCCACTTTCACGAAGTCGGGGCGGTCGATTCGATCGCTGACATTGTCGGTTGTGCGGTAGGCCTGTCGCTTCTCGGCGTTGATCGGATTGTCTGCTCGCCCGTGCCGACGGGGACCGGCCATATTGAGATCGAGCATGGCCGCGTGAGCGTGCCGGCGCCGGCGACCGCCGAGATTCTGCGCGGCGTGCCGCTGGCTGCCTCGGCCGTGCCATTCGAGCTGACCACACCCACCGGCGCCGCCATCGTCAAAACGGTTGCCGACGAGTTCGGCCCGCTGCCCGCGGTGACAATTCAAACCATTGGCCTGGGGGCTGGCGACCGCGATCTGAAGGAGCAGCCGAACGTGCTGCGGCTGATCGTGGGCGAGGCCGGCGATGGCCTCGTGAGCGACCAGATCTGGGTACTGGAGACGAACCTCGACGACATCAGCGGCGAGATCATCGGCCACACGACCGCCAAGCTGTTCGAGGCCGGGGCGCTTGACGTCTATACGACGAGCATCCAGATGAAGAAGAACCGGCCGGGCGTTTTGCTCTCGGTTCTCTGTCCGGCCGAGCTGGTCGCGAAGATGGAGAAGATTGTCTTTCGTGAAACCTCGACGCTCGGCATTCGTCGCTGGCAGGCCTGCCGGCACAAACTGGAGCGCCGACCACACACGGTCGAAACGCCGCTGGGTCCGATCGAGGGCAAACTGGCGGTGCTGCCCGACGGCGGCACTAGCTTCTCGCCCGAATTCGAGGCTTGCCGGCGAGTCGCGGCGGAGAAGAACCAGCCGCTGAAGGACGTGTATGAGGCGGCGATGCGAGCGTTTGGAGAGAGTGCCAAAATCTAAGCTCCAAGATCTAAGATCTACGAACTTAGCACCAAGAGTCTAGGAGAGGTGGTCATGCGCTTCGCGATGCTCCTCGTGTCTCTCGTAGTGGTCGGCGGCTGTGTACCCGCAGCGCCCAAGGCCGAAGCGAAGCTGGAGACGTTCTTCGTCGAATGGCTCAATGGTCACGGCGAGACGAAGATCGTCACGGACGCCAAGGGAGTGGGCCTAGCGGGCAATCCGGCCCGCTTGCGAGCGTCGATTTACGGCTCAGAGAAACAGAAGGACGGCGGCTACGTCGTCGAGACCGAATTCCGCATGACACTTCCGAATGGCGCCGAGATCATCGAGTTCGTGGCGGGAATGGGCGACAGCGAAGTGGCGGCTGTCAATGACAGCATGGTCAACTTCACGCTCAGCACGTTTCACGTAGTTTACAAGGCGTTCCTCAACGCCGACGACCCGCATCAGACGATCAAGGAACTCACCATTGGCGGCAAGCCTCGCCAGGCGGCCTTTGGCAACATGTTCATCCGCGGCGAGCAGGGAGCCGGTAAGGACCTCGATGCCATGCAGGCCAGCATTGAGCAGGCACTTAGCGAGCTCGCGCTATCCGACGACCCGCACTGGATCAAGATCGTCTATGGCCAACACAAGAAGGCCCCCACGATCGTTGCGGTCACGCTCGACAACAACGATCAGTTTCAATTGACCGAGAAGATCAAGAACCTTGACTGGCCGAAGCGAGATGCTTTCTACATGGTCAAGCAGTTCATCGTGATCAAGTAGAACTCAGCCAGCGGATCGCGAGCCCCAACGTTGCCCCAGTCGCTGAATAGGCGCGCTGGCAAGAGCGTGATCGACCATGCTACTTCGGCAGCTCGATTTGCTCGGTCATTGAAGTGTAGTCGCCGTGAAGTTTCGCATTCACGACGCGCTCATACCGGGCGACCTCACGATCATCAAGCTTCACAATCACCTCGGCCGAACTGAGCCGCGCGGTACCAAATGTCCATCCCCGCTTGCCCGCTTCGAGAACGAGACCCAACTCGGGATTGGTACCATTGGCAAAGGCAAAAATCGCTCCGTCCTCGATCTCATCCTGCGCCGACTGATAGCGATCGATTGGCTGGGCCAACAAGCGACATTCGATGACTTCACCCTTGACGATCTCCTGAACTGCGAAGCGGCGGGCGAGTTGCCGCATCTGCGCGAGTCGCGCGGCGGCGGTTTTGGCAGGCGCCGACGTTCCCTCCAGTGCGCGGAATGTTATCGCCGAGCCAGTCGGTTTCCAGTGAATGCTGGGCTGATTCGTATGTGTCAGCGAGAAGGCTACGGGTGTGAGTGATGCGAATTCGTAAGCCAAGACTCCCGAGTTGGCGGTCGTGTGATACAGTTCGAGCGTCACCAGTCCCGTCGGCCGTCCGGATTCACCCAGGCGCCACACGGTCGCATCGACGAGCACATTTTGGTCGGTCATGCCCCGCGTCGGATCGCTGTACCTCAATAGCGGCTTGGCGGCAAAGCGCAAGTCGGCGGCGCTTTTGATCTGATCCGATGTCGCCGCCAGCGAGCCGATCGTTTCCTCCATGAATTTGAGACGATTGCGGCTGACAGCACCCTCCTCGGCATGCTGCTGTCCCAGGGCGACGGATGCGAGCGCGAGAACCACGCCGAATGCGGGGCTATGAAACCGTTGCACGTGAAGCTCCTTGCTGCGAGCGGATGCCCGCTAGGGCGCAGCATAGACACTACGTCTGGATTCCACCAGCGCGAGACGTAACATCGAGCCCACTATGCCGGTCGGGACTCGCCAAGCACCTCCAGCAGCACTGTTTGACCCTGGCGGGCTACCGTTGGCAGGCGGACTTCGATCCGGCTGCCGTAACTCTCGGCCAGCATGATTTTGGCTTCCGCTCCGCTGTCGTCGAGCACGTGCACCGCCAGCCGCGGGGCTGCATTGAGCGGCGGGCAAAAAGCCAGATGCACGGCGGCGAGTCGGTCGCCGGGCGGAATCGTTGCGCGCACGAGTGCGTGGATCGACTCGACGCCGTCTGGCGTCCGCTCGCGCGTGATTTGCTGGACGAGCTGCTCGGAAATCGCCTCCTCATGTTCGTCAGCCATGACTGGAGATCGAATACTCGACCTCCTGCGAATCCGTAAACGGCTCCCACCGGTCACGAGTACGGCAGATTGGGCCGTCACCAACCCAAACCACGACAGGCAGGCGCTCCACGGCGGTGTGCCGGGCATCGTCAATGCGGCCAGGCCAACTGCCGCGGTCAGAGCAAACACGACGCGCGCGACTGTCTGTCGCTGTGCCGCGAGCTGGAGGGCCACGACCAAGAGAGTGAGCACAATCGTCGCGGCGACCAACTCGACGGCGCTCAGCGGATCAACCAGAGCTCCAACAACGCGCCGAATCACGAGCAGCCCTGCGATCGACACGACAAGCACCACGGTGGTCCACCACACGGACGCGTAAAGCAGCCGATTGATCGCCGGCAACTCAGCCGATGGCCTTCTGGCTCCCGCCATGGAGCTCATTGAACTGGCAGGTTAAAAACCTGCCCCACTTAGCGCGCGGCCACCGCTTCGGTGCCGGCCGCGTCGGCCAGCTTCGCCGCCTTGTCGGTTCGCTCCCAGGTGAATTCGGGCTCGCTCCGGCCGAAGTGGCCGCCGGCTGCCGTCTTGCGAAAGATCGGCCGCCGCAGGTCGAGCGCCTGGATGATGCCGCGCGGCGTGAGCGGGAAGAACTCGCGAATCAGCGAGCAAATCCGCTCGTCGTCGATGCGGCCCGTGCCCTCGGTATCGACCGCAACGCTCACCGGATCAGCCACGCCGATCGCATAAGCCAGTTGTACTTCGCAGCGATCAGCCAGCCCCGCGGCGACAATGTTCTTTGCCACGTAACGGGCCATGTACGCCGCACTGCGATCGACTTTCGTCGGGTCCTTGCCGCTGAAAGCACCACCGCCATGCCGCCCCCAGCCGCCGTAAGTATCGACGATGATCTTCCGCCCGGTGAGGCCGCAATCGCCGTGCGGGCCTCCGACGACAAACCGGCCGGTTGGGTTGACGTGATACTTGATGCTGCCGTTGACGAGGTCAGCGGGCAGAAGCGGCTCGACGATCTGCTCGATGATGTAGCGGCGGATCTCCTCATTCTTCACATGCTGAGCGTGTTGCGTGGAGACGACCACGGTATCGACCCGCACCGGGGTCGCGCCGTCGAACTCGATCGTGACCTGGCTTTTGCTGTCGGGCCTCAGCCAATCGACTTCACGCTTGAAGCGGGCCTGTGTGAGCCGGTTCAGTATCTTGTGGGCCAGCGAAATCGGCAGCGGCATCAACTCTTTCGTGTGGTTGCAGGCATAGCCGAACATCAGGCCCTGATCGCCGGCGCCGACATCTTTTCCAGCGGCCGCATTGTCATTGACACCCATCGCGATATCGGGCGACTGTTCGTGGATCGCCACGAGCACGGCGCAATGGTCCGCGCTGATCCCCATGTCGGCCTCGGTATAGCCGACGTCGCGGACCACCCGGCGGACGATCTCTTGCATATCGACCGTGGACGCCGTCTTGATTTCGCCGGCGATCACGCACAGGCCGGTCGTGACCATCGTCTCGCAGGCCACGCGGCTCATCGGATCCTGGGCCAACATGGCGTCGAGCACGCCGTCGGAAATCTGGTCGGCCAGCTTGTCGGGGTGACCCATGCTGACCGATTCGCTAGTGAAAAGATGCTTGCCTTCTGCCACGGAAATTCACCTCCAGCCGATAAACCGTAAAACTGCCTTCATTTTCACATGAGGCAAGCCGGGATTATAGGGCGGTGTTCAATTGGGGGCTAGGGCATCGCGGCCTCACCACTCACACGACCAAATCTCGAATTGCTTCTCCCTTCGGAATAATGCGATGCGGCCGATTCAGCGCGTCGTACTGTTCGCCGGCTGGATCGACTCCGAGAAGCTGATAGAGCGTCGCGACCAGATCGCCGGGCGTGACGGGGCGGTCAGCCGGAAACGCTCCGGTCTTGTCGCTGGCGCCGAAGACAAATCCCGGGCGGATGCCACCGCCGGCAAGCATCACTGTATAGCAATAATTCCAGTGGTCCCGCCCTCCGTCATTGTTATTGATCTTCGGCGTCCGTCCGAAATCGCCGATGACGGCGACGAGCGTTCGGTCGAGCAGCCCGCGCTCGGCCAGGTCGGCGAGGAGCGTGCCGCACGCGGCATCAAATTGCGGCAGCAGCGTGTTCTTCAGTTTTTTGAAGTTGCCGCCGTGTGTGTCCCACGTGGCATTGGCGTCAGGGGCCCAACTGATTGTGACCACGCGCGTCTTCGCCTCGATAAGCCGGCGGGCCAGCAGCACGCTCTGGCCGTAAATGTTCTTGCCGTAGCTTTCGCGAGTGGCCGCCGATTCGCGATCGAGCCGGAACGCGTCGCGCACGGTTTCGCTCGTGAGCACTTCGAGGGCCCGCTGCTGAAAGCGGTTCATGGTGCTGATCGCTGCCGATTCTCGCGGCTGATCGAGCGAGGAAAGCAACTGTCCGCGGGCCGCCAGCCGCTCGACCGAAACATCGCTGGCCAGAGTGAATTCGGGAACCGCAAAGTCGGCAGCACTCGGGTCTTTGAGGACCCACAGCGGGTCGTATTGCCGTCCCAGCCAGCCACCGAAGAAGCCCGGCTGCGGCGGCCCGCCCGCCCCTTCCTTGGTCATGTACGGCAGGCAAACATGCGGTACCGCGCCCGATTGGCTGGGCCGCACCTTGGCCAGGATCGCGCCGGGCGAAGGTTGGTCGCTACTCGAGTTGCCGACGATCTTATTCGCGTCCCCGCGGTCATCGCCGGTCATCGCTGTATAGACCGCCAGAGCGTGCGCGTTGTTCACGCTGTGGTTCATCGACCGAACGAGCGCCACGCGGTGCATCTCGCGGGCCAGCTTGGGCAAATGCTCACAAACCGGCACACCGGGAAGCGAACTAGCGATCGGCTTGAATTCGCCCCGGATGTTGTCCGGAGCGGCCGATTTCATGTCCCACATGTCCAGATGGCTCGGCCCGCCGTTGAGCATCAGGATGATGAGCGAGTCGGCCCGCGGCACGATCGCATGCACCGCAGCATCGCCGGCTGGGCGCGAATCAGCCGCCGCCAGGAGCCGCGTCAGTGACAACCCCATGACTCCAGCACCGCCAACGCGAAGCAGCTCGCGGCGCGAGAGAGATTGGGAATTGGGAATCAGGTGAGCCATTGCCTCGATCGTGGCGAAAAACATATCAAAGTGCATTCATGAGTCTAGGACGGCAGCCTCTCGCTCCGCAAGCCAAATCATGGAGCGCGTGACCGCCAAAGCGACCAACGCCTCACAGCCCTCGCTCCCAAGCGTCGAGGAACTTGACATTGCTCGCCAAGAGACTGGGCAGTTTGCGAATCTCCGCGGCTGACAGCCAATGGAACGACTCGACTTCGTGCGGATGGGGGATCAAGTCAGCGGCTGTGTCGATTTCGGCCAACCACCAAGCCAGGTGCACCTGCCACGGCGTGACGCTCTGGGTCAGGCGGCGAATTGGCCGGGCGGCGACCGATAGCTCCTCCATGAGTTCGCGCTCAAGGGCTTGCTGCTCGCTCTCTCCCTGCTCGATGGCGCCGCCAGGAAAGCAGTACATGCCCGGCGCTCGTACGTGCTCCGAACGGCGAATCACCAGGAACCGCTCGCCGCGAAGAATCACCGCCACGACGCCCCGCTTGCGGAATGGCGGCTGCACCGCATCTGGATTCGAGGAGGCCACTGAAACAATTTACCGGCGAACGAGCGATTATGCGCTGGTTACGGGCGAGGCAGCCCTCTCACTCCGTGACGGGCGGAGGCGGGGAACGCCCGTGAGGTGGCTCATTCTCCGAGCCAAGAAACGAAAAAGGTCGTGCTGCGTCGCTCCGTCGTCGCATCACGACCTCTATCTCTAACGGACACGCTCGAGACGGATCCGTCCTCCCGGCATGTTCTATTTACTGTATCGGCGCTGGCGAACACACCTCTTCACCCGATTTTGACACAGACTCTAACCGTATCGGCCGCAGGGACTTGCGGTGTTCTGACGGGAGAGGCAACAAGTCCGCAAGTGCCCCATTCACCGCTCGAATGGTATGCGGTTGCCAGGGTGTGAAGCACCTGACTAATGTGCCTGGACGCAACGCAAGCGGCGGAGCCGAATCGGCCCCGCCGCAGAGAGTTTTTGATTAGGATCCAGCCGCTTGGCAGTACCTTAGTCGGCCGATTGCCGCGACTACCGCACCGGCGAGAACGGCCAAACCAGGGCCGCCTTTTGCGTGTTGTCGGCCATCGGCTTGGGCGGGGCTTGTTCCGGCGAGCTGTAGATCTCCCCCTTCGACGCTTCGCAGCCGCAATCGGTCGAGCACGTGTCGCAGCCGCATTGCTGGTGCCAGAAGCACATCTTCTTCCAGTGCCAATGGAAGTGGTTTTTCACGCAGCAATTGGTGGCAACGTCGCAGCCGCAGCTGGGTGCAGCTTCGCACGTGGGGGCGGCTTCGCAGGTCGGGGCCTTCGCCGCGCAATCCGGACCGGGCGCCGCACAGCCGCAATCGGCGTGCTTGCCGCAGCCGCAATCGCCGCAACCACCGCAATGCCCGCAGCGACCGCAAAGCCCTCCGAAGAGGCCGTGATGGAGCCCGTGGTGGCAGCGGCAGGGGTTAGAGTAGTAGTCTTCCCACAGCCAATCGGTGCAGGGGGGCGTGTAGTCGCACGCCCCGAGATAATAGACGTAGCCGTGGCCGTAATCGGCCCAGCCCGCGGGCGTGGCGACCGCTTCGGGCGGCGCCGCGTCGATCGCAGCCTGATTGACGGGCTCGCCGTAACGGGTCCACCAGTTGGTCGCGCTATAGAGCGATGCTCGAGCGCTCGGGATTCGAATCGATGCCGGGGCGGGCTCGATGGCGGTCGCGAGGCCAGTCGCGACCAGGCCGAGCACCAAGGCAGCCATACCTGTCCACTTCATGTGCGATTCCTCCTGAAATCTCCTGCGAGGGGGCCAGCAGCGCCTGTCCACCTCTCGCGAGTGCGTCCTGGGGGGGAGCGATCCGCCCTGGTCGCCGACTCGCGCAGACGGGCCCAAGCAAACATGCCCGGCATTTTCTTTCTGGCAAACGAGGTTGGTGATTTTCTGCCACACTCGGCCCACGCCCACCCGTCACCGGCCGATCGATCCTTCATGTCAGCCGCTTGTGACCTGCGGGGCTTGGGCTATCATCGAACCGACACGATCCTGCTGGGTCTTATTCGTCACCCAGCCGACCTGACTCGCTAGCTCATGGAAAGAATCCCGTTCCTAGCGGTCGTACCGGTAATAAAGGATTCAGATTCAATCTTGCCCGCGGTATTCTGTTCTGCCTTGGCAATCGGTGCGGGCTGCGTGGGAGTTGTGGCGCTGCTCTGGCGACGTCCCCAGGTCCGCGACACGACGCTGCTCCCTGCCTGGTGGTGGGCACTGGCCGCGGTCGTCGCCTGGAGCGGCACGGAACTGGCGGTGGGGCTCGCGGTGGATCGGTCCGCGAATTGGATCGCTCCCCTGCAGCTGGCGGCCGTAACGCTGAGCTATTGCCCGATTCTCGCGGTCCTGGGTGCAAAGCGCCCTCAACATGCCGCGTGGACTTTCGTCGTTGCCGCGTTCTGGGGGATCGTTGTGCTCCCAGCGGCCGAAACGTTCTTCCTCCAGCGCGGTCAACGGCTGGAAATTGGCGATGCCCGGAGCTGGTTTTTATGGATCCTGGTCGTGGTCGGCCCCATAAACTATCTGCCGACGCGGCAGTGGCTGGCGGCCACGCTGCTGGCGGCGGGGCAGGTCCTGGCCCTTTCCGAGTATCTGCCGCTCGTGCACCGGACTTTGTTTGCCCATCAGGAGCTGGCCGGGCTGTGGTTGGGTTCCCTTTCGCTTGTGTGTGCACGCGCGCCGCGCAGCCGCGCTACTGCGAAATATGATCGGCTGTGGCTCGATTTTCGTGACACATTCGGGTTGTTTTGGTCGCTGCGGCTTCAGGAGCGCGTAAACTCCGTGGCACAGACTAACGGCTGGTTGCTGTGGCTTTCGTGGTCGGGGCTGCGCGAGCCGGAGGGAACCCATGGCAAGGCCACGATCGACCCAAGCGTCGAACCCGTTATCCGCACGACGCTCAAGGGCCTTTTGCGCCGCTTCGTATCGGGTCGCTGGATTGCACAGCGCCTTGAGCAACACCTAGACTGAGCAAGACGCGAAGGTTGCAAGGTGGGAGGCCGAGGTGCTCGATGAGTGATGACATGAATGCCTCCCGCTACTGCCACAGCCTCCCTGGTCTGAATAGGCTGATGGAGGTGACGCGACTGCTCGCAGCCGAGATTGACACGGCGCACGCCCTCGAGTCGATCACGACGGAAGCGGCCAAGGCGCTCGAATGCGACCGGGCCGTCATCTATCAATTCGATGCCAAGCGGAATGTGCTCTTCGCCACCGCCGGCACGCAGCACGAGTTAATGGTCCCGCTTGGTCAAGGGCTGGCCGGCCACGTCGCTCGCCAGCGGCAGATGGTCAACATTGCCGACGCCCAGCGCGACCCGCGCTGGCATGCCGCTTATGACCAGCTTGATGGGTATCAAACGCAGACGGTGTTGGCCGTGCCGCTTGTGGCCGCTCGCGACGGGCGGCTCTTGGGCGTGCTGGAGATGCTGAACAACGTCGGCGGCCCGTTCGATCACGACGACGAAAGCCTTGCCCTGGCTTTCAGCCAGCACGCCGCGGCGACGCTCGATCGTGCACGGCTGATCGCCGAAATCCACCAGCGGCGCGAGCTGGATTCGTCGCTCAATGCCGCCCGCGAAGTCCAGCGGCGGTTTATGCCCAGCAAGTTGCCGCCGATTGAAGGCTATGAAGTGGCGACGTGGTGGTTTCCCAACGAAGCGGTTGGCGGCGACTATTGCGATGTGATTCCGCTCCCCTCGGGCGACGTGGCCCTCTGCGTAGCCGATGTCAGCGGGCACGGCCTCGGTCCGAGCCTGCTCATGGCTTCGGTCCGCGCGGCATTACGGACGCTTCTCTTGTCGCACGCCTCGCCGCAGGAATTGCTCGAAAAGCTCGCGCTGGCTCTGGCAGATGACTTTGAGCACGGCTCGTTCATCACGATGTGCCTCACAACGCTCGCGCCGCAGCGGCACGAGCTGGCCTATTCCAATGCCGGCCACGCCCCGGCCCTCGTCTATCAGGCGGCCAGCGGCCAATTCATCGAGCTCGAATCGACCGGCCTGCCTCTGGGCGTGATCGTGCCGATGCAGTACCCGCTGGGGCCTGCCATCACGTTGCAGCCGGGCGATTTGATGCTCCTGGCTACCGACGGCATTATCGAGTCGTTCGACAAGCGCGGCGAGCAGTTCGGCGTCCAGCGGCTCAAGCAGCTCATCGTCAAGCTTGCCCGCGCGCCGATTCAAGACGTTGTCCGCTCAATCGGCCGCGAAGTGGAGCTGCACTACGTAGGCGATAGCCCGCCGGATGATCTGACCGTGCTGGCGCTGCGACGGAAGCAAGCTGTCTAAAACACAATTGCCCCGCGGATGAGTATCGTGCTCTTGGGGTCGAAATTGCCCACGCCCGAGGCGAACTCGACCGAGCGGCCAAAGACATAGCCCGCTTCAAGTCGAAAGCCAGCCCCGCCATTGAGCCGCCGCTCGACGCCGGACAGGATGCGATAGTCGAGATAGGTTAGGTTGTCGTGCTCGCCGCTGGCCCGCTCGATCGCCCAGGTATTGCCTCCGAATTCGGCTGTCGCGAAGAGCCAATCCTCGAAACCTGGTCCGACGTTGAATCGCAGCGAGGCCTTGGGCTTGGGAAAGAAAAGCTCGTACTCCATCCAGTCGTTCGGAGTCCAAATCACTCCGCCCGCTGGCAGCAGGCGTATGTTGTCGCGATTGAGATAGAGCACGCCGGCCCGCAGCTGGAGTCGGCCGGGAATCCAGTCGAACAGCACCAGCGCCTTACCGGTCACGCGGAAGGCGTCGGCGTCGTCCGTTTCAAAGTCGCTCAGGACGCTTGGGGCAACCGCAAGATAGAGTTTGTAGCGGTGAATGACCTCTGGCACCCAGGCGAATTCGACGTAAGCAAAATGCAGCCGCGGCGGCACGTCGGTGACGCTAGGTCCAGTGAGATAGGCGACGTTGTAGCCCGGTGTGATCAGGAGCGGCCATTCGCGAATCGGCGCTGGCAAGGCGACGGTAAGAAAAGTCTCGATCTCGGTGGCTCCCAGGTCCTCCGGATCGCCGCTGTTGCCGAACCAGGCGGCACTCAGCGACAGCTTTTGAAAGAAGCCGTTCTTATAGGGCGTAAGCTTCTGTGGCATGCCGTAGTATTCGGCATCGGGGAGAATTGGACCGAGAGGGCTGTCCTGAAACGGGACCAGATCTTCGGGGCCGATGCCTGGGGCGACCTCGGGCAGAGTTTCAATCGGCGGCAGACGCTCCGGTCCGTCAATTCCGGCGGGCGGGCCGCTGTAGGGCGCGGTGTCGGTCGGATTCTGGTGGACGGTAATAGGACCGTCGAGCGCGGGCCCTTGGAACACGGGTCCTGTTGGCGGCGTCTGCAGCTCCTGGAGCGGCACTTCCGGCGGCGGCAGGCGGCGGGGCGAGTCTTGGGCAAGGAGGGCCAGACCCGAATACGATGCGACCGCCCATACCATCCCGAAGCGTAAGCGAGGAAACGGCGCACTTCCTCGCTGACGCTTCGGGCTAGTACTCGCTGGCTTTCGGCCGCAAATCATGCAGAGTTTCGCTGGGTTAAAATGCAATTCCCGCTCGGATCATCCACGTATCGTCCGGACTGAACGTGTCGCTCGGATCGACGACGTACACGACCTGCCGCTTGAAGACGAAGCCTGCCTCGACAAAGCCGGTCAGGCCGCGCGGGCCGGTCCACTCGAATCCGCCGGAGATGCGGATATCGTTGATGTCGATCCGGTCGCTCGTGCCGTCGGTCCGCTCGATCGTCCATGCTCCGCCGCCGTATTCACCTGCCACGTACCACCAGACCTCAACCTGGCCGACCGTCGTCAGGTAGGCGGAAAGCTTCGGCTGCGGGAAGAAGAAATCGAAGCGAACCTGCGGCGTCGGCGTCCAGAGGAGGCCGCCGGCGGGCAAGAGCTTGATGTCGTTGCGGTCGATGTAGATCACGCCCACCTTGAGCATCCACGCGGGCGTGAGGCGGGCCGTCCCCAGGGCCAGGCCTTGCAGCCGCAAGCTATCGGAATTGAGCGTATCGAAATCGGTGTACACGCCGATGCGAAAGCCAAGCTCCGCCCCGATCTGAAGCATCGGGTCGCTCGACCATTGGAAATCGAGGTACGCGGCGTAAGCTTCAGGCGGCAGGTCGGCGTCGATATTGGCGGGGCCGTCCCACAAACTGAGCGTGAAGCCGGGCGAAATGAAAAGCGGCTGGCCAGTTGTGAGGAAGTTTGGCAGCGTGAACGTGACCGCGGCATCGATGTCGTTAATTCCCAGATCGGTGTCGTCCTTGCCCCCCGCGACGTAGGTCTCCCGCAATCGCAGGTCCTGAACGAAACGCATTGATTGGCTCAGGTCCCACTGCGGATTGGTGAACATCCCGTTTGGATAGAGGGACGCGGGCTGGTTGGTGCCAGTGGGAGGTGGAGCGAGGCCAGGGCCCAAATAGGGGCTGGCCGGCGGCGGTGCGAGCGGGCTGGTCGCGCCGTAGGGACTAGTTGGCGGCTGGGCGAAGACGCCCGCCGAGTTCGATGGCGTCGTGCCCCAGAAGTTGTAAGCCGCGGAGCCCGACGACGAATACGGATCGAATGGCACGGGCTGTCCTGACGGAATGCTGCCATAGGGACTGACTGCGGAGGCGCCGGACGGGCCCGCGCCGAACGTCGGCTGTGAGATCGCGCCGGGTGTTGCGTTGAGAGAAGGGACTGTATTGGCCGGCACGCTGCTGGCTGGCGGAGCGGGCGTGCTCGGAAACTGGATGACTGGCGGAGATTGGCCCAGGGCGGCGCGCGCGGCGAGGATGCTCGCCACTGCAAGCACACCCAGCGCGGAATGTCCCCGCCCGCACAGCACGGCAGACTCGCCCGGAAACTTGAGAAGACTTGCTCAGAATTCTGAGCCGGGGCGGTAAGTATCAGCGGCTGCGGGGTGCGTCAAGTGCAAGCCGCGATAGCGGGCAAGTGCTGGCGGGCCACGATAGCAGGCGCTGGCTCGTGGCCAGCGCTGCAAGGCTATGAATTGCACTTCCTCTGCTACTTGCCGACCTTGAAGGCCTTGTCAAACGCCTTGTCGTTAAACAAGAACGCGACCTGGTCCTTCTCGGCTTCGGCTTTGCCCTTGCACATATCGCAGCAGAAGTTGACTTCGACCCCGTTCACCTTGATTTTCTGCGAATTGTCGATGTCTTCACCCGAGAGGGGGCACTTCATCTGCTTGGCTTGCTTCGTGGCGGCGAGTTGGAAGTTCGCCTTGGCGGCGTACTTGGCCGTATCGGCTGCGAATGCCTTCGGGCAATTCATGCAGCAGAAATAGACCTTGCCCCCCTTGTAATCGACGCCGGTCTCCGCCTTCGCGGGCTTCGTGCCCTGAACTACGCAGTTAATGCCGTCGAGCTTCACTGCGTCGGCAGCGTACGCCGTGGCAATCACCAAAAGCGCACAGGCGCTCAGCCCCAAAAGAATGCGAATGGACATCGTGCGGCCCCTCCCACAGTGTGCAAGTGGACGAATAGCGTTTGGGTGACGAATCGGATCGCAGGAGGATATTGTCGCGCCTGCTAGAGCCAAATGTCAATCGTTTTCCATTAGCGGACAGATCATCCCACGGGCGCCGCGGTCCGCGCGGGGCTCGCCTTGGCCATCTTCAGGATCAACTGTTCGAGGGCAAAGCGGCCACGGTCGTCGGCCGAGTGCGTTCCCTTGAGCGAGAGGTCGAGTTCCAATAGCCAGCGATAGATATTGCCGGCCCGGTGACGTCCAAGTTGTTTGAGTCGCTCCTCCGCGCGCGCCAGCGCCCCAAAGGGCCAGTCGCGCACACCCGCCTGCGTCAGCGCATCTTTCAAGCCCATCCGCTCTCCGCGGCGCTCGGCTTGCTGAAAGATGCGGGTCGCAGCGGCGTAGCGGCGTAGCGACCAGGAAATCGAGCCGACGAGGGCCAGCGGATGCTCGCCAGATTGAAGCAGCCGGTCGAGTTGGACCAAGGCCTCGCCCGCGTCCCCGGCGGCGGCTGCATCGACCAGGTCCCAAGTGGTTTGCGTTCGCCAGCCGCCGACGATTTGCTGCACCATTTCGGCGGTCACCTTTTGGCCCGATTTCGCAAACAGTGCCAGCTTCGCCAGGTCCTGATCGAGCACGCCAAACGACGGCCCAGTCAGGTCCAAAAGGAGCTGGGCCGCGTCCTTCTCCAGCGATATCTGGTGCTGCGACTTGCCCCAGCCGACGATCCACTTGACGACTGCCGCTTCGTCGAGCGATTTGGTTTTGCCCTGCTGCTTTTCCGGCGGTCGGCAGTTGACTTGCAAGCCCGACTGATCGATTGCCTTATACAGCCGCGTGTTGGCCGGCCATTCATCGACTTCCAGAAGCAGGACGCCGGACGATTTCGGTTTGGCGACGTAGTCCTCCAGCCGCTGGCGATTGGTGGTGACGAAGGGATCGGCCCGCTCGAGCACCACCAGCCGCGGCGAGTCTCCGCCAAAAAGCGATACCGTGGCCACCTCGTCCGCCACATCGCGCCACTGCGGCAGCGCCTCTTCGCAATCGTGGGTCGTCACCGGAACGTCGCGGTCGTCACCGATGATCAACTTGCGCAACGCCTGCATCGCCAGCCGCTTGAGAAACGGCTCATCGCCGAAGAGGACGCAGATGCTGCGCGGACGTGGCTTGTCTGCTGCAGCAAGGAACTCAAGGACGGAGATTGTGGACGACATGGACAAATGGACGCAGAGGATCATCGGTAGCGATCATAGCAGCGTACCCCGCAACACGATCATGGCCACCGTGAAATAAATGACCAGACCGGTTACGTCCACGAGCGTCGCTACGAAAGGGGCGGACGAAGTGGCCGGATCGAATCCACACCGTTTGATCAGAAATGGCAGCATGGACCCGGAGAGTGTTCCCCACATGACGATAAACACCAGCGAGATTGCAACGGTGATGCCAACCAGAGGCCAGTGGGGCCCATACATGTCGGTAAACAGGGTCCACAAGGCAATCCGCGCAAAGCCGATTGTCCCTAAGACGACACCCAACAACAGGCCGGAGGGGATTTCCCTGCGCATGACCATCCACCAGTCATGCAGCTTCACTTCGCCGACCGCCATCGCTCGGACAATGAGCGTCGCCGCCTGCGAACCCGAGTTTCCGCCGCTGGAAATAATGAGCGGAACGAACAGCGCGAGCACGACAGCCTTGGCAATTTCGCCTTCAAAGGCGCCCATTGCAGAGGCCGTGAGCATCTCTCCAACGAACAAGACGATGAGCCAGCTAGCGCGCTTTCGAACAAGCACAAGTACGGGCGTGGCTACGTAGGCCTCATCCAGGGCCTCCAAACCGCCGAATTTTTGGATCTCTCGCGTGGCGGCTTCTTCGGCCACGTCCAATACGTCGTCCACCGTGATCACGCCGAGCAGCACGCCGCGCCGATCTACGACCGGAAGCACCGTGCGGTCGTACTTTCGGAATTTCTCAACCGCAACGGCCTCCTCATCGGTCACGCTGAGCGTTACGTATTGCCGATCCATCAGACTTCGAACCGAGGCATCCGACGCTGCCAGCAGAATCTCTCGCATGCGAATGTCATCGATCAAGTGCTGTTCGTCGTCGGAGACATATACCGCATTGAGCGTCTCGCTATCCCGGCCGACGCGTCGGACATGGTCAAGGACTTGGTCGATCGTCCAGTCTTCCTTAACGCCGATGAAATCGGGCGTCATTAGGCGGCCCACAGTTCCCGTGCCGTATGAAAGCAACGACCGGGAAACTCGCTGATTTTGAGGAGTCAGCAGAGTCAGCAAGCGTTCGACTTCTTCGTGCGGCAGGCCCTCCAAGAGGGCGGTTCGGTCATCGGGAGCCAGCTCGTTCAAGATCCGCGCTAATTCCGACTCGGGCAGCGTCTTGAGCAGCTCCAGTTGGGCGGAGCGAGCAAGGTATCCGAAAGTCCGGGCCGCAAGTCCCGGCTCCAGGCACTGGAAGGCGACGATGTCCTCGTACGGACCCAGGTCGTCGAGTAGATCGGCAATATCGGCCGGTAACCAACGGTTGAGCGCCTCGCGCAGCGTGTCGTGTTGTTTGTCGTGAATGAGCTCGCGAATCTCCGGCAAGGCTAACTTTTCGAGGACCGTCATGGAGTCGTCTCACCAAGTCAAAATCCCTGCCATGGCTAGGAGTCTGCCATCACTCCAGCCAGACCGGCTGCGTGAACGCGCCGTTGGTGGCGATGTCCCAAACTTCGAAACGGACCCACTTACGGCCTGCGAGCTCCGGCCGGAGCTTCAGCGTCCGCGTGCCGAACGACGGCGTGTCCGCCAGGTCGATCCGCTCGCGATAGACCTTATTGCCGTCTCCCGACACGACCTCGGCAAACGCCAGCGGGAACGTCCATTTCATCTCGACGAGCAGCTCTGGCTTGCCACTGGCCGAAAGCTTGAATACGTCGCCGCTTTCCTTCCCTCCCACTGTGAACTGCGGCAACAGAATCTCGCCCGTCGTGACGAAGAACTGCCCGCGCGAAAGAACGTCGAGCACGGGCTGCCACGAATCGCCGTACTTGGGCAACCTGTCGAGCCGCACATAGTTGATGTTCATGTGGCCGTACAGTTCGTGGGTGTGGTCGAGCTTGAAGACATCGACCTCGCCCAGGACGTACTTCTTCTGGCCCCAGTTGCACATGTCATCGAGCAGGTTCAGCACGCGCTCTCCCAGCTTCTCGCGCGACAGGTCGCCCGGCATCGCCTTCCATGCCCCACCCAGCCAGTATTCGGCGAGGAAGAAGTCCTCATTGCGAAACGCATCGGGGGTCCAACTCGAGGCCTTGATCCTCGGATGGGCCGACCACGCCAGGCCGCGCTCCTCCTTGAGCAAGCGGATCATGTCGCCTCGGCTGCCGACGTGATAGACACGGCCGTAGCCCGGCACGTCTTCCATGAACGGCTGCTCGTCGCCGCGGACCATCGTCCAATAGACGGGGCGCGAAAAGAGGCACATCCAGTGGCCCGGATGCTGCCCCTGGATTTTCATACCTAGGTAATCGTTTCCCTCTTCGCCCGGCAACAGCAGCAACTTCTCGTCCGACCAGCGCTGGCACTCGTCGAACATCGCCTTCATTTCCGGCAGCCGCAGGGGGCCGGGATCCTTGGGGTGTCCGTCGCCGTGAAATTCGGCGAGGTGGACGATGTTGACCCCCATGTCTTTGAACATGCCGACATACTCGGGCGGCTCGCGGCGGTTGATCCCCTGCTGCTTCTCTTCCATTGCCGTCACCGCGATCGCCATATGGTAATGGCTGGTCAGTGTCAGATGGCCAGGCAGCTCGGGAAAGCGGTCACCATTCGTGTAGCGAAGCGACTCCTTTAGCGCCGCTTCGGCATCTCCGGGCGTCAGAAGCAAGAACATGCCGAGGTGATGCTTCACGCCAGGCACGCCGTTGAACCACGGCACGAAGTTCCCGCCGCCATCCTTGTTCTGGCGAATGCCGAAGCCGAACTTGTCGCCCTGGCCTTGGTAGCCCTTGCCATGCCAGACGAAGCCGAGGTTGGCCGAATAGTCGCGGGGGAATTGGAACTGGTGCGGCGGTGGAAAGCAGGCAACCGAGCGGCTGTCGCTAGTGGCGATGATCGTGCGATGACGGGCATTGTGTGGCCTGGCTGAGTCATCCGAATTGGCGGTGGCCCGCTGCATGCGGCCTTCGGTATCCATCCACCCCAATTCGTATTCGTGTGGCCTGGACGCAACTAATCCTGCATCGTAGAAAATCGCCAGACCGTCCTTCTGCGTTTGAACCACAGCATCGACGCGAATGAGAGGCGAGCCGGCGTAGAACGTGAACTCAAGTGAGCCGGTAAAAGGGCCGATCGTGAGCGTGTCGATGCTTACCGTCGCCCGCGAGCCCGTTCCTGTGACGCGGACTTGCTTTAGTTCAAGCTTTGACGCAAAGACATCATGCGGCCGCTGATGCGGATTGTCGAAGAAGACCTCCCACTTTTGTTCGGGCGGCTTCTCGGGCGCCAGGCGCCGCTCGCCCACGGTCAGGAACCAGACCGGATCGAAATTGGAGAGGATCGGAGGAGGAAGCTCTCGTACCAATCCAGTCAAGACGCGTAGCCCGTCAATCAGCGGCCCGTTGCCGGAAACATCCAACCGCACCCTGCCGCTACCACCATCCATTGGCCATTCGACATTGATCGCATTACCACCACTACTGACGTGGACAGTGCAATTCTTGTCGTAGCCCGTCTGATCAATCGGTGCGGCGGCCACTGCCGATTGGAGTAGCACGAGCGCAGCAGCAAGAGACGTTGTGCTGCTCAGCACCTTTGCCGAAAGTCTCATGTCCGCCCGCCTCCTCACCGCGTCAGCGCGGCAGGGACGAGCGTACCACGAATGACGCCCTATTTCAGCCGCCGGGCGACTTCGGCTTCGATAACTTCCTCGTTGGGAAATTGGCCCGTCGCGAGCTTGCTGTAGATCAACTTGTCATCGACCGTGACCTCGAAGCAGCCCCCCTTGTCGGGCACCAGCTCCAGGCTGGCGATGCGGCGTTTGAAATGCTCGAGCAAACGGGCCGTCAAACTGACGGCTTGCGGCTCGTAGCCTCATGCCGAGCAATAACGCAGTTGCACATGCATGATGGGTCTCCTTACTTCTTAGCCTTCTTCGGCGATTTTTTTGCGGTCTTTTTCTTCGCGCTCACCTTCGCCGCGGACTTTTTGCCGCGGAATGCCGATTCCCAGCCGTCGGAGTACTTTTGGTTTGTGCCCACTCGCAGGATCGTCACGTTGGCCACCCTCACAATACCGGGGCTTACAGTATTCTGGCCACACTGCCCGATCGCGCGCGGCCACTATCCATCTTCCATCCTAAGTAGCGGAAGCCAGCGAGGTGGTCAAGACGCCGCTCAGCGATTGAGCGAAACCAGATTCGAGGCAACATCGACCAGACCCAAGCCGGTGATCGCGACGACGCCCACGCCATGTAGCCAATCGCGCGGAACGCGGCAGCGGCGATCGGCGATTTCTGCCGTCCACAGGATCGGCAGGAAGGTGAGCATGGTGACGATGCGGACCATAATCGGCACCTGCCAGGTCCAAGCTCCGGCGGCGCCTTGCATGTAGCCGTAGAAGGACAGGGTCGTCACAAGCGAATTGAGCGTGAGCAAAAGCACGGTCACCACCGTCATCGCTATCCACCAGCGGCTTGCGCCGCGCAAGCAAGCCAAAAAGACTGTGGCAACGACCGCGGCCAACCACCACACCGTCGTCTGATAGAAGAGATAGGCGCCGAAGTGGGTCAATTCGATCCCTGTGCCAGACCAGTGCAGAACCAGCTTGATGACCAGTGTCGTCAAGAGGTCGATCACCAGTCCCAATCCGCCGAACACCAGCAGCCAATGCCCGGGCTGCGACGGTCCGCCGGGCGCGCCGCGCCACCACCGCCACAGAAACAGCCCCTGGCCGCTAATCGCCGTGCCATAGGCCAGGCCAAAGCCAAGCTGCTGCATGTGCACGAAGGGCAGCCAATCCGGCGGGTAGTCGGTCAGGTCGGTGGTCGCTCGAAAGATCGCCAGGATCGCCCCGACGCCAATCATCCAGCCCAGGAAATGAATGATCCCCAGCCGGGGCGCTGTCGGGATCGTGGCAAACGGCGAGTCGGACAGAGACATTCGTGCCTCCTGGGCTATGTTGGCAGACCTCGACTCGAAAAAGGGTCGCAGCTCCCGGCACGATCAGCGCCATCGCAGCCAGAGGAAGTAGCTCTGCACGGCCAAGTCCACGCTGGCCAGCGACAAGGCCATGAGCAGACCGGCCGAGTGCAACCAGTCGCGCGCAAGGGCCTGTCGGCGATCGCAAGCTTCCGCGAAGCCGATGACCGCTATACAGGCAAGTGCCCCAACGACTCGCACAAACTGCGAGATGTCGTAAGGCCAGGTTCCCGCAAAAACTCCATTTGCACCCAGTACATAGACAATATTCGCGGCAACATTGGCGATCGTCAGCACCAAAACCACGACCACAACCACCCGCCACCACCAGGCTGCTCTGAGGCGGAACAACACCACGCTCGCGATGAGAGCCGCGATCGACCAGCCAATGATCTGGTGATTCGACCAGCTCCTGAATGCCATACTGCCGTAGTCATTCCCGCTGCGCGACATCATGACTGCGTACACTATGGCGGCTACACCGACGTCAACTATCAGCCCGATTCCGCCAAAAACGAGCAGCCAATGACCGGGCTGGGTCGGCCCGCTACCCTTTCCGCGCCACCAGCGCCATAGAAAGAGCCCCAATCCGCTCACGGCCGTTCCATAAGCCAAGCCGAATCCCAGTTGAATGAGACGCTGCGACAGGTCCACTTCCCGCGTCGGCTCGGTTAATTCGGTTGCCGCCCGATAGATTGCCAGTACGGCGCCTACACCAATCATCCAGCCCAGGAAATGCACGATTGCCAGGCGCTGAACCGGCGATTTGGCGACAGCTGGCGGTTGCGGCTCGGACATTCCGGCCTCCTAGGCAATTGGGCAGTCGTTCGTCAGAATACCCGGAATCGAAGCAAGGCGGAAAACAATCTGCTGCCGCCCCGGTCCCTCTGTCCCCCCGCTAATCATGAGCCTCATCGCCAGCGTCCACGGACGCCAAATTCTCGACAGTCGCGGGAATCCCACCGTGGAAGTGGAAGTGACTTTGTCCGACGGTTCGTTCGGCCGGGCCGCCGTTCCCAGCGGGGCCAGCACGGGCGTCCACGAAGCGTGGGAGTTGCGCGACGGCGACAAGGGGGTCTATCTAGGCCGAGGGGTCACGCAGGCGGTGCAAAACGTCAATACGACGATCGCCGATGCTCTGACCGGCTGGGACGCGGTCGATCAAATTGGCATCGATCAGCGATTGATCGAGTTGGACGGCACGGCCAACAAGAAGAATCTAGGAGCGAATGCGATTCTTGGAACTTCGCTCGCAGTGGCCAAAGCGGCCGCAAACTTCTGCCAGCAGCCGCTCTATCGCTATCTCGGCGGAGCAGGGGCGAACCTGCTGCCTGCCCCGATGATGAACATCATCAACGGCGGGGCCCATGCCGACAATTCGGTCGATTTGCAGGAATTCATGGTCATGCCGCTGGGCTTCCAGCGATTCAGCGACGCCTTGCGGTGTGGCGTCGAGATTTTCCACAATCTGAAGAAGGTGTTGCACGATAAGAAACTGAACACGGCGGTCGGCGACGAAGGGGGCTTCGCGCCCGATCTCAAGAGCAACCGCGCGGCCCTCGATCTGATCATGACGGCCATCGAGAAGGCTGGCTACAAGCCGGGCGAGCAGGTCCGCATCGCGCTGGATGCCGCGGCAACCGAGTTCTACGACGACAAGGCCAAGACCTACACGATGGACGGCAAGGCCCTCTCGGCGGCTCAAATCGTCGATGTCTGGGGCGATTGGTGCGCGAACTACCCGATCATCTCGATCGAGGATGGCTGTTCGGAGGATGATTGGGCCGGATGGAAGCTGCTGACCGACAAGCTGGGGAGCAAGGTGCAGCTTGTGGGCGACGACCTGTTCGTCACCAACACCGAGCGACTCCAGCGGGGCATCAATGAGGGAATCGCTAACAGCATCCTCATCAAGGTCAACCAGATCGGCACGTTGACCGAGACGATCTCGGCGATTCACCTGGCCCACCGCAACGGCTACACCAGCATTGCCAGCCACCGCAGCGGCGAGACTGAGGACGCGACGATTGCCGACCTGGCGGTAGCCCTGGGCACCGGCCAGATCAAGACCGGCTCGGCCAGCCGCACCGACCGGATGGTTAAGTACAACCAGCTTTTGCGGATCGAAGAAGAGCTGGATACCGGGGCGCTCTACGGCGGCCCGCTGCTCTTGGCGCGGCGGAAGTAGGTCTAGCCGAAGTCGCCAGACTTCGGGCATTATCGGGCGCCACCTGAATTCTGCTACGCTTCCATGCACTTCATTCTCTCCCCAATGGGGAGTGCCGGCGACGTGCATCCCTTTTTGGGCCTGGCCTTGGCCTTGCGGGAGCGCGGACACACGATCACGTTCGTCGTTGCCCAGTATTTTGAAGAACTCGTCCGGCGGCATGGCCTCGAGTACGTCGAGGTGGGAACCACCGAGCAGTTTCTCGCGTCGCTGAACAATCCCAACCTGTGGAACCCGCGGAAGGCCCTCCAGCACGTCTATGAGTCGGGCATTCGACACGCCATGCCGCTGCAATATGAGGCGCTGGCCAGCCACTTTGTTCCGGGGGAGTCGGTCGCGATTTCGAGCTGCCTGGGCTTCGGGGCTTTGCTGGCCCGCGAGAAGCTGGGCCTGCCACTGGTGACGGTCGATTTGCAACCGGCAGTGCTCTGGAGCGACATCGAGCCGCCGCGAATTCCGGGAACCTTTGGTCCGAAGTGGCTTCAGCGGCTGATCTACCAGATCGGTGTGAAGTTCATCATCGATCCCGTGATACTGCCGAGCCTGAACGCCTATCGCCGCGAGATTGGTTTGCCCCCAATCGCGAGCGTTCCGCCCTGGTGGCATTCACCCGATTGCGTGGCCTGCCTGTTTCCTACGTGGTATGGCCCGCCGCAGGCCGATTGGCCGCCGAACGTCATCCAGACTGACTTTCCCCTGTGGGACGAGCGGGCCGACGAGCCGCTGGGCGACGACGTGGAGGCCTTTCTGGCCGCTGGCGAGCCGCCAATCGTCTTTACTCCCGGATCAGCCAACCTGTTTGGAAAGAATTTCTTCTTGGCAGCGGTCGATGCCTGTCGCCGACTGGGGCGCCGTGGAATCCTGCTTTCGCGATTCGCCGATCAGGTGCCGACCTCTTTACCGGCGACGGTCAAGCACTTTGCGTATGTCCCATTGGGGCCGCTTTTGCCACGCTGCGCGGCACTTGTGCATCACGGCGGCATTGGCACGGCGGCCCAGGCGATGGCGGCTGGCGTGCCGCAGCTCATCATGGCACTGGCCCATGATCAGTACGACAACGCCGACCGCATCCAGCGACTGGGAATTGGCAACTGGTCGACTCCACGCTGGTTCAGTGGCCGGCGCGTGGCGCGGATGCTGGGGACGCTGCTTGCTTCTGGCCAGTCGCAGACTGCCTGTCGTCAGGTTGCCCAGCGGCTGGCGCGGCGCGACGGCCTGGCGCAAACTGCGGCGGCGTTGGAGACATGGTCACAGCAGCGGCTCAATCAGGGCACTGCTCGATCCTTAGCTAGTTAAGGGCGTTCGGCCGCCGATCGGTAAAGTGTTATAATGCCGGCATGTCCGCTGCTCGCCCGCTCGCTGATTCTCCCTGGTTTTGGGTCTATTTGTTCGGCATCGCAGCCCTGATCGCGCTAGCCCTGGCGAGCCCGAAGTTCGACCAGCGGCAGGCGCAGATTGAGCGCGAATATCAGGGCCGCACGCGAGCCGCCCAAAATCTAAATGGCGTGGAGCCGGATGTGCCCCTGTCGTCGCCACAGCAGACGCTGGTCACGCTCCGGCCGCTGTTTTTGGCTTTGGCAGCAATTACTGCAGTCGGATGGATCGTTCATTGGTGGACGCGGCAGAAACAAATGCAATCGCCGGAAGGTAAGGTCGTTCTGAAACCCGAACCCTGAACACATTCGAGGACGACGAAGAGAACGATTGCGACCGACATCTGACATTCGACCTCCGACTTCTCTCCCATGTGGCTCTTCGATACCCCGATCTACATCGTGCTGATTGGCATTGTTGTCGGCGTGTTTGTCGGCATCGCTTGGAGTGCATCGGGGCGCAAGGAACTCTTGTACGCTCTGATCGGGGTTGCCGTGCTGACGGTGGCTATGCTTATCGTCGAACGGGTGGTAATCACCGACCAAGAGGCGATTCAGGCCACACTGGCCGAGATCGCGCGCGACGTGCAGGCCAACGACATGAAGCGGGTCATCGGCCATATCGCCAAAGGGAGTCCGTCGCTCGTTCAGAAAGCCCAGAACGAGATGCCCAACTACGAATTCACCGAGTGCCGCGTGACGAAGATCCACAAAACCGACATCGATGCCAGTGCCGAGCCGCGGTCAGCAATTGTCGAGTTCAATGTGCGCTTCGATGGCAAATTCAGACAAGGCGGCTTTGAAGTCCACGGACCGGGAGTGCGCTGGATCCGACTGCAAATGGTCCGCGAGGAAGATGGCAAGTGGCGTGTTCTGAACTATGAGCATCGCCCGCCGCAGCAGTTCCTGATGGGCGAGCCACCAGATAACGACCCATATTGAGTTTCTCGTCTCGTGCGCTTTCGGGACCAATCGTAGAATCAAAGGCAGGCAAGGTTTACGGATTGGGCAAAGGGGACAGCAGGGATGCGTGCCGCACCTTTCGCCAACGTTTGTAATAAGTGCCTGTGGCGCTTGGCGATAAGTGCAATAGGTGGCCAATTCCCGATTCTCGCGCTATCCGTGTATCTCGCCGCAAGACGTGTGCCGGCAGGCAGTTACAGCAAAAACTCTAGCCAGAAGCTAGCACTTTCGTGACCTTGGCCCAAAGTTTGCAGCCGTGCCAACTGCACTCGCCATAAACCCGTTCATGGATGACATTAACGTTCGCCGACCCGCGCAAGCACCCGCCGGTGGTGGCCGTTAACGCCGTAAGGAGACAGAGCCAAATGACGCCCGCCCCCATTGCCCGCCGTACGTTTCTGCGAACCGTGGCTTTTGCGAGCGGGGCTTTGGCCGCAGCGCCGCTATGGGCCGATGAAACGGCCGACGGGCTTCGCGAGCCGGTTCACCGCGTGGCGAAGGTCGAAAGTGCCACGCCGGCCAAAGGCGCTGTGAATGGGCCCGAGCATCCGCTCGATCCGGCGCTACAGACAGCGCAGGAGGCGCTCGCCCGCATCCGTGAGACGGTAACGGACTACACGGCGGTGATGATCAAGCGCGAGCGGATCAAGGGCGTACTCGGTGACTTCGAGTACATGAGCGCCAAGATCCGCAACCGGAAGGTCGAAGGAGACCAGGTGAAGGTTCCGCTGTCGGTCTATCTCAAATTCCTCAAGCCGGACAATATCAAGGGCCGCGAGGTCTTGTGGGTCGAAGGCAAGAACAACAACAAGCTGCGGGCTCACGAAGGGGGCATCATCCCCATCCCGGCCGTGTGGCTCGATCCGAATGGCGTTTTGGCGATGCGCGGCAACTTGCACCCGATTAATGACATCGGAATCGAAAACCTCGTGATCAAGCTGATCGAAAAGGGGCAGACCGTCCGCAAGCTAGGTCCGGAAAACTGCAAGGTCTGGACGACCGAGGGCGCGAAAGTGAACGACCGCGTCTGCACGGTGATCAACGTCAACCATCCTGAGCAGCGTCCCCCCTACGAGTTCTGCCTCGCCCAAATCTTCATCGACGATGAGCTGCAAGTACCGATTCGCTATGTTGCCTATTCCTGGCCCACGGCGGCGGACGACAAGACGGGGCCAGTGCTTGAGGAATACACCTACCTCAAGCTGAAGCTCAACGTCGGGTTGCAGGATATCGAGTTCGACGTCAACAACCCGAACTACAATTTGTAGCTCGCGCAGGTAGCCTCGGTTGTATTACTGAGACGAAACAACTCCGACCTTGCGATGGCTTCCGGCGGCGCAAGGTCGGTTCATTTCTTGGGACAGAATTCGGCTAAGCTCCGTACTTTGCCAGCCGTCCCGCATTCGCCAGGGCCAGCGTCATCATGTATTTGGCCTCGAATTGGCCCAGGCCGCCGCGAAATGCAGTGTCCTCACCGAACGTCGTGTTCCCATCCGGCCGGCAGCAGTCCGAGACGAGCAGCGTCGGCACGGGGTGCCAACTATGGCTCCTCAAGAAGCTGGGCGTGCTGTGGTCCCCCGTGACGAGCAGCACCTTGGGCTTCAGTGCGGTAATGCGAGGAATCGCCGCGTCAAGTTCCTCAATCCTTTTCACCTTCGCCTCGAAATTGCCGTCCTCTCCAGTGCTGTCGGTGTACTTGAAGTGGATAAAGAAAAAGTCGAATTTGCTCCAGTTCGCTGCCAGCACGTCGATCTGCTCGCCAAGCGTCTGGGCCTTACTGACAATCTCCATGCCGACCAGGCGGGCCAGTCCCTTATACATCGGATAGACCGCGATGGCCGCCGCCTTGAGGCCATAGACCTGCTCATAGCTGGGCAAATTGGGCCGTGCGGCAAAGCCGCGAAGCGTCAGGCCGTTGGCCTTTTTTTCGCCGGCCAGTAGTTTCGTGGCGGCTGCAATCCACTGGTTGGCGACGTCGGCCATTTTTCTGCTGCCGCCGTCGCTCGCTGCGGCCAAGAGGGGGACCACTCCAGTCGCTTGCGGATCGGTGTCTTTCACCGCCCCTTCCAGGCCGGCGCCGCGAAAGACCACCACGAACCGGTGCTCTTTGACCGGTTCGACGAATGTCTGATAGCCGGGGATCTTCGCCTCGCGGAGACGGACGGCCAGCGGCGCACTCTCCTCCGATGGAATGCGGCCCGCTCGGCGGTCGGTGATCTTTCCCACGGCGTCGAGCGTACAAAAGTTGCCGCGGGCTGCGACATCGCCCGGCTCCATTTGGAAGCCGATGCCGGTCGCCTCCAGAGCGCCGCGGCCAATGAGGTACTTGATCGGATCGTAGCCAAATAGCCCTAGATGCCCAGGCCCGCTGCCGGGGCTGATGCCCGGGCAAACGGGAATGCTGCCCCCCTGGACGCCGATTTTGGCTAGAGCGTCGAGGTTGGGCTTTTTTGCAATCTCCAGTTCGGTCTTGCCTCCCGGCGCCAGCGGCAACCCTCCCAAACCGTCGGCGACCAGCATGACGATTTTCGAGTCATTTTTGACGTGCAGTTCGCGAGTAAGGGCGTGGATGTCCATGGCAGGAGTTGGGAGTCGGGGATTGGGATTTGTAAGACGAAAATCAGCAACGTTTGTTGTGAACGATCCTGGCAAGCGCGACAAGGACCGCAACCGCTGTTGCAGAGCATCCGCGCGGGATATTCTGTCCTAAAGCCATTTTTCGCAATGACGCGAAGCGACAAAGAGGCGCGACTCCATCCTCCGACCCCGCCCATGCCCACTGAACTTACCTGGCTCGGTCATGCTAGTTGGCAAGTGAAAACGGCACAGCACACGATCCTGATCGATCCATTTCTGGACGATTCGCCGACCGCCCCGGTGAAATCGGACAAAGTCCAGGCCGATTTCATCCTTGTCTCTCACGGTCACTACGACCACATTGCCGACGCGGCAAAGATTGCCAACCGTTCGGGGGCCACGGTTGTCTCAAATTATGAGATCACGACGTGGCTGACCAAACAGCACCAAGTCAAGAACACTGTCGGCGGCAACCTGGGGGGTGGGACCATGTTGCCAATCGGGCGCGTACAACTGACGCTTGCCTTTCACAGCTCGTCGCTGCCGGATGGCAGCAATGGCGGCAATCCTTGCGGCTTTCTGCTGACGCTTAAGGAGGGGCCCAAGATCTATTTCGCCTGTGATACGGCCCTGTTTAGCGACATGGCCCTAATCGGCCGTGGGGGACTCGATGTGGCCGTACTGCCGATCGGCGATCTCTTCACTATGGGACCGGACGATGCCCTTGAGGCTGTCAAACTACTCAAGCCCAAGCGCGTCGTGCCGTCGCACTTTGGCACCTGGCCGCCGATCGCCCAGGACGCTCAGAAATGGGCCGAGCGCGTGCGGGCGGAAACGAAATCCGAGCCCGTGGTACTTCGCCCCGGAGAATCAATCCAGATCTAATTGCGGACAAGGGGAAGTTTGGAACAGAAGGGAACAAAGGAAAGAATGATGAGACGATCAGCTTCTGCAGGCTACGAATGTTCGCAACGTCTCTGGGTTCCCTTTGTTGCCACCTGTTTTATTTGCCTCGCCGCGGCGCCAAATCGGGCGATCGCCCAGTCGCCGCTCCGCTGGCGCCTGAAGGCGGGCGAAGCGCTAATCGTCCAGATTGACCAGAAGACCATGTCGAAGGTGGCCTTCAGTGGCAAGTCGGCGGATACGACGATCGACCTTGGGCTGACGCTCCTCTGGAACATTGACTCGGCCAGCGACGATCAGATCAAGATCAAACAGCATGTCCAGCGGATCACATTCTCGCTTCAGCCGCAAAAGGGGGATGCGGTGAAGTACGACTCGGCGAGCCGAATTCGTCCCATAGGCCAAGCACGCCAGGTGGCTGATGCCGTTGAAACGCTATTGGGGGCGGAAATTGAGCTCACGATGACCAGCCGCGGCAAGATCGCCTCGACAGCTCCAGCTAACGCCGCGGCTGAGAAGCTCTTTGCTGAGGAAAACGCCGAGCAATCGCCCAACGTCTTTTCGCGGCAGGCTTTGCAAGCGCTGCTCCGCCAACCGCTGGTTGTCTTGCCTGAGAATTCAGTTGCGGCGGACCAATCGTGGAGCGACGAGCCGCGCGAGATCACATCGGCTGCGGGGAAGTTCACTCAGACCACCACCTACCACCATGCCGGCCAGGTGGAAGAATCAGGGCAAAAGCTCGAAAAAATTGACGTGACGGCAAGACTTACTCCCGTCGCAGTCGCCGCTCCGAAAGGTCCCAAATTGTCCATCAAATCGCACGAGCAAACCGGCACAATCCTGTTCGCGGCAGATCAAGGCCGGCTCGTGCGCGCCGAACAAACACAGAAACTCTCGACCGAGCGGCCGTACCGTGAAACGACCATTTCGGTGACCCTCGAAAGCAAACAAACAACCACGATCAAGCCCAAATAACTGGAGCTTGCGACTCGGGACGAATGTGTATCGATGCCGGCAGCGCGGGTAACGGAGGTCACGCTCAGTTTGCCGCCAGTGGACCTGGCGGTACGGGAGGCGCCTTTGGAATCACGCGGACCTGCACATCCTCGCCCACAACGCGACACTCGAACGAGTCAATTTTGATTCTGGGGTTGTCGCACCAATGTCCGTTATGGATGCAGAATCGCCAGGCGTGCCACGGACAGGTCACAATCCCGTCAGCCAAGTAACCCCCCGCCAGCGACGCCCCCATGTGCGGGCAGAAGTCATCAATCGCGAAGAACTTTCCCTCTTCGTTGAAAACGGCAACCATCCGGCCATTCACGGGAAAGGCTTGTCCTTGCCCCGGGCCAATGTCGCCAACCTTGGCGACGGTGGTGAAGTCGGTCATGGAAACGGGTAGGCTACCAAAGTTGGTCGGAGGGTCACTCCTCGATTGTAAATGCGATTGCCCAAGCCCAAAAGGACGGGGCACACCGATGTTTGTCACTGGTCGAGCCCTTGTCGGCGTGTGGTTGGTTCTCGTTGTCGTCACTCCCGTGCTGGCGGACGATGGCGACGAGCTTGCAGCGCGAAAACACCTGCTCAAGGGACGTTACGCCGAGGCGAGCGAGCGCTATGGCGCCCTGGCAGACACCAATCCGCCGGCCGCGATTGGACTGGCCCGGGCGCTCTCAGCGACTGGCAAGAGCGACAAGGCCAGGCGGGCGCTCGACGAAGCGGCCAAACGATTTCCGGACTCAGCCGCTATTCATGCCGAGTTGGCACTCTCTGCATACAATCGCGGCGATTATGGCGCTGCCGAGCGGCACAAGTCCGATGCCTTGAAACTCGACAAGGACTGCGTTCCCGCCCATTGGGTCGAAGCGGAGCTGTTCAAGTCGTCCGGCAAGCTGGCCGAAGCAGAGCGGGCCTATGCCTGGTTCACGACGTATTACAACCGCGCGCCTCGGATCGACGACCCCGAAACTCTGATCTTGATTGCTCGCGGCGTCGCCGAGCATGCCCGCTGGACCCGCAATCGCAACCAGTTCCGCCGGCTGGTGAGCGATGTGTTTCCGGCTGCCTTGCGGCTGGATGCGGATTACTGGCCCGCCCGGCTGGAAGCGGCGCTATTGTACCTGGAGAAATACAACGAGCCGGACGCAGCGAGCGAAATCACGGCCGGCCTGGCGATCAATCCGCAAGCGGCCGAGCTGCACGCCGCCCGCGCGGCGCTCGCCCTGGGATCATTCGACCTGGCCACGGCCAAATCGTCCCTCGACCGGGCTTTGGAAATCAACCCGCGGCTTATTTGGGCGCTGCAACTGCGGGCAGATTGGCTGTTTGCCGACGTGCGGCCCGGCGAGGCGGTTGCCGTGCTGGAAGAGGCCCGCAAGCTGAACCCACGTGACGAGCAAACACTGGGCCGCTTGTTTGCCGCCCGGCTGGCGGTGGAACCACCGGGCGACGCTTCGGCTGAAGCGCAAACGCTTCTGGACGGCGTTATCAAGACGAATCCGCACTGCGGCGAAATCTTTCTGGCAGCGGGGGACGCTTGCGACCGGATGCGCCGGTTTCCGCAGGCCGCCGGGTATTACCGCCAGGCCAGCGAGCGTTTGCCGCAGCTTGTAGCGCCGCGCGGGCAATTGGGCCTGGTGCTGATGCGCCTTGGGGATGAGACCGAGGCCGCAAAGCTGCTCGAAGAATCGTTCGCAATCGACCCGTTCAACGTGCGCGTGAAGAACCAGCTCGAAGTGCTTGATTTGCTCAAAAACTATGCGGTCGTTGAGACCGATCACTTCGTACTCAAGTTCGATCGAGGGCAGAACGAGCTGCTGGCGACTTATGCAGCGCGCCATCTGGAGGAGACGTTCGCCGACCTGACCAAACGGCTGGGCTACATCCCGAAGGACAAAACGCTTATTGAAATCTTCAGCCGACACGGCAACGAGTCGGGACAGAACTGGTTCAGTGCGCGGATGGTCGGCCTGCCGCTGATTGGGACGGTAGGAGCGTGTGCCGGCAAGATGGTTGCCCTGTCGTCGCCGACCGAAATGCCAAAGAAGTACAACTGGGCTCAGGTCTTGCGGCACGAACTGGTCCACGTGATCAATCTTCAGCAGACCGACTTTCACGTCCCACATTGGTTCACCGAGGGTTTGGCGGTGCACTTGGAGGGCCAGCCGCGGCCGCCCGAGTGGACCGAGATCCTGGCGCGGCGTGCACAGGCAGGAGCGATTTTCACACTGGACGATGTGACGCTCGGTTTCGTGCGTCCCAAGAGTGGCGACGATTGGACTCTGGCCTACTGCCAATCGGAACTCTATATCGAGCACATGATCGCCGCTTATGGCGAAGATGCTCCGCGGCGGATGCTGGCTGCTTATGGGGAGCATCTTTCCACGCCCGAGGCCCTGCAAAAACTGTTTGGTGTAACACAGCAAGACTTTGAACGGTCCTATCGCGAACAGATCGACCGCGTCATCGCTGCTGCCAGCCCCTCCGCGAGGCGCGAGCGACCCACGATTGCCCAGTTGGAGCAGCGGGTTGCCGACCGGCCCAACGATGCCGATTCGCTCGCCGAGCTGGCGCGGGCCTGGCTCGATCGGGACGACAAGCCACAGGCCCGCCGCTATGCTTTGGCCGCCCAGAAGATCAAACCGCGTCAGCCGCTGGCGGCCTATGTCCTGGCCCGGCTACAGCTTTCGATCGGCGATCGCGAGGCTGCGGTTAGGCTCCTCGAACCGGCGCTCGATAAGAATTCGCCACAAGAGGATTTGCTCGCGCTCTTGGCGGCGCTCGAGCTTCAGGCGGGTGACACGACAGCCGCACAGGCCTTGTATGAGCTGGGAGATACAAAGCTGCCGCATTCAGACCGCTGGCTGAAAGGGCTGGTCAAGATTCACCTGCAAGCGGGGGACAATGCCAGGTTGCTGCCCCCGCTGAAGCGGCTGGTCGAACTGGAGCCCGATAACGGAGCAGTCAGACAGAAGCTGACGGAGCTGGCCTTGGCGGCAAAGGACTACGTTCAGGTGGCGGCCCTGGCGACTCGCGGGATCCACGCGGACGTCGAGGACGCGGCCAGCCACGCCCTGCTGGCCGCGGCACTGGCCGGCCAGGCGAAGCACGCCCCAGCGGTCGAGGAGTTTCAGGTGGCACTGCGCCTCAATGGCGATCAGGCCGATTGGCTGGCTGGTCTGGCCGCGTCGCTGCTCGCCCAGGAGATGAAAGACCTGGCCCGCGAAACAATCGATCGTCTCCGCAAGGCCCAGCGCGATCATCCCCAGCTTCCCGATCTAGAAAGAAAGCTGTTGCCGTGAGCCCGCAGAAAATTCCTTCCAACGCCAGCGCTCCTCCCAATGTCTCGCTTGCGGATTTGCAGGCCCTGATCCGCCAGATGTACTTCGAGAAGGACCAGGCCCGCGGCATCGAGGGGACATTTCTTTGGCTGATGGAAGAGGTCGGCGAACTGGCGACTGCGCTCCGCAGCGGCACTCACGAAGAGCGGTTGGAGGAATTTGCCGACGTCCTCGCGTGGCTGGCGACGATTGCGAATGTGGCGGGCGTTGACCTCTCTGCGGCGGTCGCCCGCAAGTACGGCAGCGGTTGCCCCGGCTGTGGCCGCATGGTTTGCATTTGTCCGGACAACGAGAAGCCATAGCTCGCTCCCCTGCCAGACGATCGGACGGTGGACTATTCTGGAGTGCTTTCCGCGGGCCGAACCGCCGGTCCGCACGCTGCGTAAACCATTGACGCCGCGTCACTTATCGACTTTGTCTCAGCCTCGCGATGCACGCTCGCCACCAACGCTGGTTTCAGGCCGCGGTCATCGCATTGGCGTTCGCTCTTGCCAGGGTCTCATCGGCTCCGGCTCAAAACCAGCCGGATGTGCTGACGATCAAATCCGCGCGCGTGGGAATCGGCGGAGTTTCGAAAGCGGGCTACTGGACGCCGATCTGGCTTCAGTTGTCGGCAGGCCCGGAGGGCGCCAGTGGCATCCTGGAGATCGTCGTCCCCGATGGGGACAACGTCCCAGTCATCTACGCGGAAGAAGCGCCTGATGATCTGAATCTCCAACCGAATCAAGATGCAACCATCCTGCGCTATGCGAAGCTGGGCTGCGAGACCGCGCTGATCCGCGTCCAGTTGCGCGCAGAGGGCGAGGTAGTCTGGTCGCACGAATTGACGAGCCGGCCCACTCCCCTGGCAGCGACGCGTGAACTGATCGTGGGCATCGGACCCGATCTGGACCTGAAGGGCGCTTTGTCCGCGATCCGGCGTCCACAGGAGCTCGCGCTCGCCACGGTTCAGGTAACGTCCGCCGTCGATTTGCCGGATCGCTGGTGGGGCTATGAAGCCGTCGATCAAGTCGTGCTGGCGACCAGTGATATCAGGCTCCTTGAATCGGTCACTGCTGACCAACGAAAGGCGCTGCTGACTTGGCTCGCCTTAGGCGGCCGGCTGGTGATTTCCATGGGCAGCGGCGGCAAAGAGCTGGCAGCGGAAGGAAGCCCGTGGGTGGCGCTCGTGCCCGGAAAACTCAGTGAAGTCTCGGTGCTACGTGAGCGCGCGGGGCTTGAGGCCTTTACGGGGTTTGCGATCCCTTGGGAGGACGATTCGTTCCAGCGCACCCGGCCCGAAGTAACGCGGCTCGCGGAAATCGATGGAACGGTGCTCGTGGATGAAATCGGAGCCGGGATCGATCGACCTCTAGCGATTCGCGCGGCGCATGGTCTGGGCCAGGTGGTTTTCGTTGGGCTCGACCTCGACCATCCTGGTTTCGCGAAATGGGCTGGCCGGCCAAAGCTCCTGGCGAGCGTTCTGGTCGCTGCCCCCGGCCGCGCCAATGATGACGAAACGGAAGTCCGCCGCAGCATCACGCACCTGGGCTATGAGGACCTTGTAGGGCAGGTCCGCGCAGCTCTCGATCAATTTCCGGATGTGGCGCTCGTCAGCTTCACGACGGTCTCGGTGCTCACGGCGTTGTACTTGCTACTGATCGGCCCAGGCGACTACCTGCTGCTGACGTGGCTGAAGATTCCGCGGCATGTCACCTGGGTCACATTCGCCCTCGTAGCAATTTCGTTCGCAGCGGCCGCCTGCTTGCTGGGACGAGCGGCCCATGGCCAGAAGGTGCGGATCAATCAGGTGGAGATTGTCGATCTGGACGCCCGAGAGGGCATCGTGCGCGGCACTGCCTGGGCCCACCTGTATAGTCCCGCAACCGCCAGGTATTCGCTCGAACCCAACACCAATTCGTCGCTGGTGGGCGTCGGGAACTTAGGTGGCTATCTGGCATGGCAGGGCCTGCCCGGAAACTCGCTGGGCGGGCTCGGTTCTGCCCAACCGCTGCTAACCGAGACCGAATCGTATCGAATTCTCGCGCCAGCCCAGCAAGCCGGAAACCAGCAAACAGGCGCTGTTGGCCTGCCGGTTCAAATTGCATCGTCCAAGAGCCTTTCGGCCCGCTGGTGGGGACAGCGAACCCAGCCAATCACATCGTCGCTTGCGCGCAACGAATTTGGAACCCTCGATGGCCAGCTCAGCAATCCCTTTCCCGTGGAACTGACTGAGTGCCTGGTCGCCTTTGAGGACCGGCTCTATCGACTTGGCAAGCTGGCGCCTGGGGAGTCCGTGGACATGAGGGGACGTTCGCCGTTGAATTTGGAAGCGCGGCTGACAGAGCGGACGATCGAAGCGGGGAAAGAGATTTCCACGCATTGGCAGCGCGATTCAAACGACATCCCACGAATCGTGCAGATGCTCATGTTCCACGAAGCGGCGCGCGGGCGGGCCTATACCGGTCTGACACATCGCTATCAGCCTTACCTTGACCTGAGCGCCCACCTGCGCCTGCACCGGGCCGTGTTGGCAGGACGACTTGCCCAGCCGGTGACGCGGCTGGTGGACGCCGGCCGCGAGCTGGCCGCGCCTGGCGAGACGAACGCCCAGACCTGGTGCCGCGTAGTATTTCCCGTTCAGAGTTTGCCTCAACCGACAAATCAACCGTGATTCAGACCCGCGATTTGACGAAAAAATACGGCGATCAGTACGCCATTCACTCGATCGAGCTGGATCTTGTGGCCGGCGATTTGTTCGGCTTCATCGGCCCCAATGGTGCTGGGAAAACGACCACGATGCGGATCCTGGCAACGCTTTTGGACCCAACGTATGGCGAGGCTTATGTCTGCGGCCATTCGATCCACAAGGCGCCCAAGGAGATCCGCCGCCTGGTGGGCTACATGCCCGATTTTTTCGGCGTGTACGACGACATGAAGGTGATCGAGTATCTGGAGTTTTTCGCGGCGGCCTATCGGATTCGCGGGCCCAAGCGGCGGCAGGTCTGCAACGAGAAGCTCGATCTAGTCGATCTCGACTTCAAGCGCGACGCCTACGCCAACACGCTCAGCCGCGGGCAGACACAACGGCTTGGCCTGGCCCGCGTGCTGCTGCACGAGCCGCAAGTGCTGCTTTTGGACGAGCCGCTGTCGGGGCTCGATCCGCGGGCCCGTATCGAGATGCGGGCGGTGCTGCGGCGTCTGGGGCAGCAGGGGAAGACGATCATGGTGTCAAGCCACATCCTGCCGGAACTGGCCGACATGTGCAACAAAGTAGGCATCATCGACCGCGGTGTGATGAGCGTGAATGCCACGGTGGCCGATGTGATGAAACAGGTGCGGGAGCGGATCGTGCTGCACGTGGTCGTAAGCGGTGAAGCGGAGCCAGCCGCGAAACTATTGGAAGGGTGCACGGACCTGGTCGAGCGGGTTACGCTCGATCGCGGGCAGATTGTCGTCACGCTGAAACAGGGAATCGAGGATTACAGCGATCTTTCGCCGCGCCTGATCCAGGGGGGGCACAAGCTCAAGCTGTTCCGCGAAGAAGAGGTCAACCTGGAATCGGCGTTTATGGCACTCACCAAAGGGCTGGGGCAGCGGGTTTAGACCGATTTATGATTTGGGAATGGGGATTTCAGATTTGAGATGCAAGAGAACGTCGCGGCTGTGAACCAGGCGGACGCCGCGGGCTTGCATTTCTGAATGGGCCCGATCGACGTCTCCAGGCGCGAGGTTGACGCCGCGACAGCCGTCGGTAATCAGCCAGACGATCAGGCCCAAGTCCGCTGCGTCCAAGGCGGTCCATTTGACGCAGTAATCGGTCGCCAGCCCCATGACATAGACGTTGGTCACGCCACGTGCCTTGAGGAAATCACCCAGGCCAGTCGCCCGGCGGCGTCCATTGTCAAACAGTCCGCTGTAGCTATCGACCTTAGGGTCGGTTCCTTTCTGAAAGACCGCCGTCCAGCGCGTACGATCCAGGCCCGACGCGAAATCGGCCCCTGGCGTGCCTTGAACGCAGTGCACCGGCCAGAGCGTTTGCGGCAGTCCAAACAGGTGAGTCTGTTCAAACGGCTGCTTGCCGGGATGATTGGCAGCAAAGCTGCCGTGTTCGGGCGGATGCCAATCCTGCGTGGCGACGATGAGATCAAAACGAGGTTGCACGGAATTGGCGACGGGAATCACTTCGTCGCCGCAGGGCACCGCGAGCGCTCCGCCGGGGAGAAAGTCGTTTTGCAGGTCGATCAGGAGCAGGGCGGAGGACATCGGGATTTGGGACCGTCATCGAGTGACCCCGCACGCTTTTTTCGCTCGGGCAAGCACCTCGCTGGCCTTCTTTCTCGCTCGGCGCGCGCCATCTGCCAGAATATCGCTAACTTCCTGGGGATTCGCGGCCAACTCAGCCCGTTTGGCCCGCGCGGCAGCGAAGTGATTTTCGGCAACATCAGCGAGCGCCGTCTTCACCTGCCCGTAACCGAAGCCGCCACGGCGGTACAGGGCGGCCATCTCGTCCCTTTGGGCATCTGTGGCAAATAGCGAATAGAGCTGATAGAGATGGTCGGTGTCGGGCTCCTTCGGCTGTTCCATCGGCCGCGAATCGGTCGTGATTCGCATGATCTTCTTCCGCAGCGCCTTGGGCTCGTCAAAGATTTCGATGGTGTTGTTGTAGCTTTTGCTCATCTTCTCTCCGTCGGTGCCGGGGACCTTGGCCGCCGTCTCGAGTACTTTGTACTTGGGCAGCACAAACGTTTCGCCGAACAGGTGGTTGAAGCTGCCGGCGATGTCGCGGGCGACCTCGATGTGCTGAATCTGGTCGGCGCCGACGGGGACCACGTCGGAGTCGTAGATCAAGATGTCAGCCGACATCAGGACCGGATAGGTAAACAGACCCGCATCGGCGACGACGCCCTTGGCGGCTTTGTCCTTGTACGATACGCAGCGCTCCAATAGGCCCATGGGCGTAATCGCCATCAGAAGCCACGTGAGTTCGGTGACCTCGGGCACATCGGACTGGACGAAAAGTGTCGCTTTCGCCGGATCGAGGCCGATCGCGACGAGATCGAGCGCGGCATCGAGCGTGTTTTGTCGGAGCTGATCGCGATCGCGAATTGTCGTCAGCGCGTGCAGATTGGCGATGAAGATATACGACTCGTTGCCGTGCTGGAGGTCGATGTACTGGCGGATGGCGCCAAAGTAGTTGCCCCAGTGAAAGCGGCCGGTCGGTTGAATGCCAGAAAGGACGCGCATGGCGTGAGCATTTCTCAAAATCTGGAAGCTTAGGAACGCGGTGCAACTTGCAGCGTGCCGACGAGTTCTCGGACACTTACCGCACCGGCCTGGTTCAAAGCTGCGGGAAGCGCGTCCACAAGTTTCATCGTCACGGTGGGATCGTAGTAGTTCGCCGTGCCAATCTGCACGGCGGACGCACCTGCAATCAGGAACTCCATCACGTCGTCGATCGTGGCGATGCCGCCGATGCCGATCAGTGGTGTCTTGACCGCCTGAGCGACTTGGTACACGCACCGTAGTGCAATCGGCTTGATGGCAGGCCCCGACAGTCCACCCATCACGTTGCCGAGCATCGGCCGGCGCTTGCGCCAGTCGATCGCCATGCCCAGAACCGTGTTGATCAGTGAGATTGCATCAGCTCCGGCATCCGCGGCTGCCTTGGCGATGTCGGCGATGCAAGTGACGTTGGGCGTGAGCTTGGCGATGATTGGCAAAGACGTCGCCTGGCGAGCCGACTCGACGAGCCGAAAGCACATGCCCGCGTCGGTGCCGAAATCGACCCCGCCCGAAACGTTGGGGCAGGAAACGTTGAGTTCGATCGCCGCGATACCTGCCCGACCGTCGAGTAACCTGGCCATTTCCACGAATTCGTCGTGGTTTCTTCCTGCAATACTCACAATGATCGCCGTCGGTAGCTCGCGCAGGTAGGGCAAGTGGTGCGCGACAAAGGCATCGATTCCGTCGTTATCGAGGCCAATTGCGTTGAGCATGCCGGCAGAGGTTTCGACAGTTCGCCAGGGGGCGTTGCCGGGCCGCGGCAACCGCGTGACTGTCTTTGGCAGAATGCCGCCCAGCCGGGCGAAATCTACGAGCCGCTCCATCTCACGGGCGTACCCAAAGGTGCCGGAAGCCGCAAGGATTGGATTGCGCAGCGAAAGGCGACCGAGTTGGACTGAGAGATCAATAGCAGACATGGGGCCAGGGGCGGACATCGACGGAATAACGAGTGGCAATCGTCGATTCAGTCTTTTGACTGAATGTATCCCGCCGGGCAAGGCCTCACAACGTCTAAAGCTCCGCACTTGGCGCAGCGCGATCGCAAGTTGCGCAAAGGCAAGCGGCGCCGAGAGTTACTCCACCGCTGGTGCTGCTAAACGATACCGCCGTGAACGCGGAGCGGGGCCATGTGGCTTGGTTGATCCAGAAACCAGATCCGCCGCCATTCTTCGAGAATGTTGCGGAAGTCCTCGGACGTATGAATCAGTTCCTGCGTCCGAACTGCCGGATCGCCGCTATAGATTGGCAGAAAGCACCCGACGTTTGAGCAGAGAATCAGGCCGAGAGTTCCCGCCAGGATGAGCCGCCGCATCGATCTTTCCTCCGTGAAAGGATCGCCCGAGTTGTGCTGTGACGCCGCGACTGAGCTTGGCTAGTGGCGCGGCGTAAGTTGTTTTGTATTAGGGGTTTGCGAAGCAGACGGCTCGGCTTGCCGGTTTTCCGGCGTCAAGCCGAGGCCTGCTGGCTAGGTTGTGCTGCCACGGCATGTGCGGCTGCCTGGCGGGCCTTGCGGGCCGCCTCCAACTGTCGCACTTTCTCTTCCATCTCCTTGCCAGGCTTGAAGGTCACCACCATTTTCTCGGGGACATCGACCCGCTCGCCAGTCCGAGGATTGCGGGCCTTGCGAGCCGCCCGCTCTTTTACCTCGAACACGCCGAAGTTCCGCAGCTCGATTCGACGCTCCTCGACTAGTGCCTCCACAATGGCATCAAATGTCTTTTGGACAATCTCCTTGGTCTTGAGTTGGGTCAGCCCAATCTCCTCGGAAATCGTTTTGACGATCTCTTTTTTGGTCACTGGGAACTCTCCTCCGACTAGATGGCAACCGGCACAGATCGAGCGTTTGCTGGCAGGGTCCAGCAAATCGCTCCAAGTGTAGATGCCACAACGACTAGAGTCAAGCTCAGTGACGATTTCCCTCGCCGTAAGTCTAAATATTACGTGCGAACATTCCGCTGTCCTCGCTTATATCCATAGCACCTCAGAACCGCTCTAAGTTGCAATGGTATAAAGGGTTGCGATCAGCAGCTTTGACATCCGCCCGATCATTACGTCGTAAGGTCTTATCTGCCAACGACTAATGGCAACCTCTGTCAATTGGCGGTGAGATCGCTGCGAAAAATCGCCCGACGATCCTCCACCCCTAGATCGACCTTGCGACCGGAAAAATCGAGCGAATCCGCAAACTTTCCTCAAACCCTGCAATCGTCAAACTCGGAGCCACCCGGTAGTGGCATGCCGCATTCAGACCTTGAGGACCTTGCGCTGCTCCTCAATCTGGCTGAGCGAGTGCAACTTCCCCCGTCCGCTGCCGGGACAAACCCGGCAGGTTTGAGCCCAGGCTTCCGGTGTTTTCAGATTCGATTCCCAGAAGGGCCAAGTCCGGCATTGGCGCGGTCGGGCGGAATAGACGGTGCACTTGCGATTTTCGCCATCCAAGAGCACGCAGTCGCCATTGGGCAGCTCTTTGAGGCTCTTTCTGGCACCAACCCTGCGCACATAGGTGTCCTCAAACGCTTCTACGCCCACGCCCAGCAGCGATGCCAAGGCGACGATTTCTTCGTTGGTGACCCAAACATGGCCCGGCGCACCCGTGCAGCAGTCGCCACACTGGGTGCAAGTAAATCGCAGCCCATCGCGATACCAAGGAAGATCGTTGGCCATGCACCTGATCGTAGCGTCTAGCATGCGTGGCGAGAACCGCCCGCTGATCAGCTCCGCACTGCGAACTCAATCGACGCTTCGCCGAATTTTCGCCCGTGATTATGCTCATCTGACCTCAGGTCTTCGACCGTCAATTCCAGTCGATACTTCCCCGGTTCAATCGACTCAGGCATGTAGATTGGATACGCCAGAAAATAGTCATGCCGCCGGTTGCGGCAAACCTCGCGATCGAGCGGCAACTTTCGCTCCGCGATCATCTGGCCGCGGGAATCAAAGATCTGATACTGCCCTTGCAACTCCGTTTCAAACGAGTGTGGGCCCTTCTCTTGCGCGACAAAGTGATCGACCTCGACATACAGAATGACCTCTTGCTTGGGCCGGAATTCGTTTCGAGCGAACTCGGTGTACCAGCCAAAACTCTCGACGCGCTCGCATAGCGCCGCATTCCGCAGCTCGAGCTTGCAAATCGCAGCCAGATCAGTCGATGCCTCGCGAAGCGAGTGCACAACCTGAGCCATTTGGCTGGGGCTGCGACTAGAGGGCGGATCGTTTATCCACGTGGCCAGGCCGTGCATTAAGTGCTTGTAGGCCTCGCGGTGGGCCTGATCGAGCGATTCGACTGATCGGGTCGCGTCTTCCCGCCGATTTGCCGCGGCATAGAGCAGTCGCAGTTGTTGCTCCAGCCTCGCCAATTCCTTGTCTGGATTTGCAGTTGCGGCAACCTTGCGCAATTGGATGTCTTCCTGAAGCATCGCAATCAGCACATCGCGCTGTTGGGCAATCGCTGCCAGCCGCTCGTCGCCCGACAGGGTAATAGACCCGGCCGATATCGTCGTCGAGGACGCCGTGGTTTGCGGTGCACGAGCTGGATCCACGGACGATGTCTCGACGATCTGAGTTGGCGGCGATGTTGACTGAGTCGTCGAAGGAGGCGCCATTGGCGCGGCTTGGACACCGCCCCCAACTGCGCCGTGCGGCGGGTCGCTAGCGACGGCTGGCTCCGCACTCTTGGTCGGTGTAGGCGTCTGTTTCGACCCGGTGGCCCCCTCACCAGGCGCCGCCTGAGTTTCAGTTTTCTGAGCCTGGTTGGACACCGGTTCCGTGGGATTGACTGGAGCCGGAGTTGAGGAGTTTTGCTTTGCGGACGACGCTGGGTGGATTCCGGTCGGGCCCGGTAACTCATTCGCCTGAATTGCAGTCGGATATGGAGAGTGAGATTCCTCAAGCGGCAACGGCTCATCCGTCAAGCCGGTCAGCAGGCCGTCCGAGGCGCATCCGGTCACGATTATCGCGGGGAGGCACAAGAGCATCAGCCGAGGCAGTCGCATATTTCACCGCCGAATGTTTCAGCGTCGAAGTAGAAGAAAGGCCTCCGTGATCTGCGGCTGCCTTGTCAGAGTCGCGGATGATAGGGGCTTGCCGACGTACCGACAAGGTAAACCGAAGTCCTGTCGCACGCTTGCTTTACGTGTTCTTGACCGAGCAGTAAGCTCAGCAGCAACGGCTTCGCAGGTGCACATTTATGGCCCAGAACACGATAGTCCGGCGTGTCGTTCACTATTCAGGGCGGGTCCAAGGAGTTGGTTTCCGCTGGACTGCCAGGCATTTGGCGCAAAGCCATGCAGTGACTGGGTTTGTGAAGAATCTCGAAGATCGACGGGTACTCCTGGTCGCGGAAGGCGACGCGTCTGAGGTGAACCGTTTCCTGGCCACCATTGCTGAGCGGATGGGTGCGAATATTCGCTCTGCTGCCGTTGCCGATTCGACCGCCACAGGCGAATTCGCGTCATTCGAAATCGTCCACTAGGCCACCGCCACTGGCTGCGATTACGATGGGCGAATCGGCCGCAGTGAATCTGCCAGACCCTTAGTCTCCAGTCGGTCGCAACCTTTGTAGCGGCTTGGACTTTTGGCGGTGAACCATACGCTCGCTTGCGGCGTACCGGTCGTGGAGAATCAATCCAATCACATTCCGGCTATTTGCCGTCCTGGATCGCACTTTAGTCCTTATCTCGCTTGAACTTATGTCGTTTCTAAACGCCCTCCCGCTGGCGGCGATCTTCGATATTCTCCGGATTCAGCTCCCCGATGGAATCATCAACTGGTTGACCCCAGTCTGGATTCTCTGCGTTGGTGCGACGGTTGGCTTGTTCTTCTGCGCTGCACTTTGGGCTGTATTGTGGCTTATCTCGCGAATCCCGGGCCTGGATGCCCTGACCGCCAAACGAGAGAGCCGCTGGGGATTGATCGTGCTGGTGGCCTTGGCTCTGCTTGTAGGCTCGCTGTGGCTGCGGGTGGCATTTGCTAGCGATGGAGCGGCTGGAGGCTTGGGAGCCCTGTTTGACCAGCCGTGGACTCTGGCGAGCTATTTTGGGGTTTCGCTCGCGTTGGCCGTGGTATTTGTGACGTTGATCCGTCAGAAAGCCCTATCCGAGACGGCAATCGCCATTCGCGAAGGGGTGCTCTGGCCGCTGACAATCACGGCAGTCGTCATGGCGCTTCTGGCCGTGCTCGGCATGTTTGTGGTGCGCAGGCCGGTCAACTTTCTCGACAGTCTAGTCCGAGCGCCGGTATTGGCGCGATCCGGAGTGGTGACCCGAACGTTTGAAATCGCCCCCCCGCCGAATCGGTTCGACGAGCCCCCGCAATCCAGCATCGATGTGTCGTTCCGCAGAGACGAGATTCGCCAGATCGAAGTTTCCAGCGACCAGAAGGTCAAGTTTGGCACGGAGTCGTTCGACAAGCCGTCGCCCGTCGTGGTCACGCTTGACCTGACCCCCGGCGAGCCGCGGACCTGGCGGCGTGTGATGGCGGGCGTCAATCCGTTTCGTGAAGACGTTGTCACAAAGCTGTACGTCAAGGATTACGGCAGCGAACCGGCGCACGTAAAAGTCACGTGGACCAGTACGGTCGCCACGCCCGAGATGATGCTCGTTCCACTGGTCGCTTTGTCGATGGCGGGTGTGTTCTTTGCCTATCTGTTCCAGCGGGCCGCCGTGCCCAAGCTGGCGGCTGTGGCCCTCTCGACGTCCAAATCGGAGATCGCTCAGCCGCTTTATGCCATAAGCATGGCAATGGGAATTTTTTTCCTGATCGTCTTCATCTTCGTTCCATATTTCACGCTTGCCAGCGATATCAAGATGCTGAAGGACTCGGGCCTCAGCCTGATCCTGGTGCTGGGCATTATCCAGGCGGTCTGGGCCGCGAGCACGTCGGTCGCGGACGAGGTTGAAGGCAAGACCGCCCTGACGGTTCTCTCCAAGCCCGTTAGTCGCCGCGATTTCATCCTCGGCAAATTCGCCGGTATTGGTTGGGCGGTGGGATTGATGATCGTAATGCTGGGCCTGCTATTCATGGTGACCGTGGCCTACAAGCCCATCTATGACGCTCGGGAAGGGGGCTACACGCTGACGGCGGAGCAACTCGCCCATTTTCAGAGCGACCCGAACTGGATGAACTGCTACACGGAGATGGTCCAGGTGATTCCCGGGCTCGTGCTGGCTTTCCTAGAAATCCTGGTAATGGCCGCGCTCAGCGTCGCCATTTCGACCCGCTTGCCCGCCCTGGCCAACTTCATCATCAGCTTCTCGATTTACGTGCTGGGCCACCTCACTCCGCTACTCGTACAATCGCAAGAGATTGCTCAGCAACTTCCCCCGGTCGTCTTCTTCGGCAAGCTGATCGCCACGGTGCTGCCAGTCCTCGACCACTTCAATGTTCAGGCGAGTGTGGCGGCGGGCGTGAATGTGCCGCTGGTCTATCTTGCGTGGGCTCTCGTATATTGCACGCTCTACAGCGCGGTGGCGATGCTTCTGGCACTGACGCTTTTCGAGGATCGCGATCTGGCGTAAGCGTCCCAGCTACTTCGGCGTTGGCGGCTCCACGTACTTTTCAAAGCCCGGCGTGGCAGACTCGCTGGTCTTGCCGCTTTCCGCTTCAACTACCATCAGCAGCTCGACATCGCGCAACCTGTCGGCGAGTGCTCGGCCCTTCGCAGCACCCAGAACCGACACAGCAGTCGCCAGGCTGTCGGCCTCGATTCCCGTCCGGGCAATGATACTGACGCTTGATCGCCCTTCCAAACCCATGCCAGTGCGCGGATCGATGATGTGCGAGTAGCGGCGGCCGCCCACGATCAGGTGCTGTCGTGAGTCGCCCGACGTCGAAATCGCGCGGTTGGCCAATCGCACAAACCGAGAGGGGGGATCATCCGGATTGAGCGAGGCGATGGCGATCCGCCAGCCATTTTCGCCCGGCGGCGGGTCGCCTACCGCGATATCGCCGCTGGCGCGCACCAGCGCGCGCGTTAGTCCCAGCTTGCGAATTTCCGCCAGGCCTTCGTCGGCTGCAAATCCCTTGGCAATTCCGCCCAGATCAAGCCGCATGTTCGCCCGTAGTAGCTGCGCGGTATGGGTCTCGTCGTCTAGCTTGAGGAAACGATAGCCGACGGCAACTCGCGCTTCCGCCAGCCGCTCTTCGGCGGGCAACTCCTTTTGCCGCCGCGCGCGGCGCCAGAGCTTGGTCAGCGGGCCAATCGTCACGTCAAATGCGCCATCGCTTTGCTGGCTGATCCTCTGCGAGAAGACGAGTACGCGCCACAAGTCGTCACTGAGCGGAATCGGTTTAGCCGTTGCTGGCGGCTCATGGCTGGCAGTTCCTGGCGGCACGGTAGAGGTCTCGCTGAGCCGCGATACTTCGCTAGCCGGATCGTAATCGCTCATCGTCCGGTCCAACGCCGCGATCCGGGCAAAGGCCGCGGCAATTGCCTTCTCGGCCTGCAACTGGTCATCCGCGAATAGCTCAACCTCGAATTCGACCCCCATGTGAATTTCAGACGTCCGAAACCGGCGCAGACCGGCGCCCTCCTCGGCGTCAGCAATCGTCGCGCTAACCGCCCAAGCTGTCGCAATTGGCAGCAGGCAGGCCGCAGTGAATTGGCGTAATGTCATGACGGCGAAGGGCAACTTTGCGGAAGAGAAGCAAAGGAGTATATTGCAGGATTCAGCATAACCTTTGACAGACAGCCACCGCATCTTTCCCCATGTCCGATACTCCCAAAACGAACCGTTGGAATTCGCTGCTCGAAACGCTAGGGTTGCCGGCTCCTGCGGAATCGCCTCCCGCGGGTGAACCGTCCCCGCCTAAGCCCGCGGCGCCGCCAGCCCGCGAGAAGCCTGCGGCAAAGCCAAAGCAGCCTCCCAAGCCCGCCCGAAGCTGGTCCTCGATCGCCGGCCAACTGGGACTGGAAGCCCCCCCCGAACCGGCCGCAGCGCCTTCCCCACCGCCTCCTGCACAACCTCCTAGCGCACCGCGCTCGCGCCCGGTTCCGCCTGAACCGGCGGCGATTGAGCCGCCGCCCGCTGCCCGGACGCCGCTGGACGACCTGTTTGGCGAGCAGGCGGGCGACGTGGACGTGTTTGGTCTCTCCAATGGTCGCGAAGAACGGCGTCCGTACGCGCCGCCTCCTCCCGAACGAGATAACGACGACGAGGAAGATGGTCCCGTCTTGGATTACGACGTAGATGACGAGTCGGATCTGGTTCTCGACGAAGAGCCAGCCGCGGAATCTGCCGAGGGCGAAACAGAGCGTGATACTGAGCGTGACGCTCAACGCGAACCGCGCGTCGAGCGCGGTCCGCGCGGCGACGATCGCGACGGCTCGCGCGACAGAGGCCCACGGCGGCGCCGCGGTCGTGGTCGGGGAAGAGGCCGGGGTGAACGCCGCGACGAAGGTCGGCCCGCCGCCCCAGGTCGCCCTGCTGTGCCCCCGGCGCGGGATCTCGACGACGACGATGACCTGCTTCCCGCTCCGGCGGACCTCGATGACGTATTCGACGAATTGCCGGACGTGGATAACGACATTCCGGCCCGGCCCGCACAAGACCTGCCCCCACGCGAGTCGTCCGACGATCGCGAATCGGGACGTGGACGAAGTCGCCGTCGCCGCGGCCGTGGTCGTGGTGGGCGCAGCAGCGAACGCCGACCAGAAGCGCGGGGCGAGAGCCGCGGCGGCGAGGAGAGGTCGGCAGAGCGGTCGGAGCGCCGCGACGCGCGTCTCCCCCCGGCTGACGATTTGCTCGAAGTCCCCGATGAGGACGATCGCGAGTTCCCGCCGCCCCCTGCCAGCGCCCGTCCTTCCGCGCCCATCGATGACGATCTGGAGTTGGAGGACGAGCCGGATCAGGAAGTCGCCGGTGGCCACGCCGGTCACAAAAAAATTCCTACCTGGCAAGACGCCGTTGGCTTATTGATCGATGCCAACATGGCAGCGCGAGCCAATAGTCCCGAGCGCGGGCACCGTGG
>Ga0065705_10000700_pt1 | contig 48209 bp, 34 predicted proteins | sample SwibulcommuniRL2_FD_59092 | JGI IMG/M metagenome (GOLD analysis project Ga0065705, IMG submission 59092) | Bulk soil microbial communities from switchgrass field near Rose Lake, East Lansing, Michigan, USA - RL2 Bulk Soil v2 (version 2) | ecosystem: Environmental > Terrestrial > Soil >...
CCTGACTTGGTGCGGGCCTTCCGGATGAATCTCATGGTCATGGTTCTAGCCTACGGTGGGCGCATGAATTAGTGTCCCTTTTCGATCTTCTGACCGGATGAATGGTCAGGTCAGAGGGTATTGATGATATTCAATCACTAACCGTGGCACGATACAGGCCGTAGTCCCACCCGTCGGTCTTGAGCTGTTTACGGATACGGACCAATTCGTTGATGACATCGGGTCCGTAGCGTCGAGCCGGGTGGTGAGGTGCTCTGGATCGTGGATGGAGGGCCGCTGCTGATTCGGTAGCGGCTCGGGAACGGATCCGATAGAAAATGCTGCGGGAGATCTTCTGCATCTTGCAGAATTCTCTGACGGTCAGTGCGTCAGGTTGAGTCGGGTCGAAGTTGATGATCATGGCGCGTGTGCGCGGAGTCAGAGGGTTGCTCATTCATTGAATTTGACACAAACCTATGGTCGCAGATTTCCACGAAGTACTGAGACATACTGTCCACGAAGTCTTGATACAGGACATACAAAGTCATGAGATTGGTTGTCCACGAAGTTGTGAGATTCGGTGTTCACGATGTGACGAAATAACACACCAAGTCGTCAGAACAGAAGTACCATTTGAGGCTATTTAGCATCAGCGATCCATTTCGAGGCTTTGTTTTTCACCACGGCGTTGATGGTCCACCCCATGAACGGGTCAGTGACAGTGAGTGTGGATGCGAATTTGCCTTGGAGGGCATGTCCGCAATGGCCGCGGTATCGATCAGGATGATGCCTGGCAGATAATCGATTGGCTTGATGTGCGTCATGATGGGAATAATATCTTTGAACCGGTTCGTTGAGGACTGTGTCGAAGAATTCGCGTCAGGATGTAACCGGTCCTTCAACGGGGCAAGGTACCGGTCAAAAGTTGCCGGGCTCATGCGCAAAAGCTCGGTACGCATAGGTAGGGTGTGGTAGACAATGACCTTGCTAAATGAGCCGTTAGTCGTAGGTGTTTCAAAGTTGTCCAACGCGATCTGCATGATGGCTGCTAGGTATTTACCGCAGGGTTGGCCGGCCATGAGATATACGTGCTGGAAGACCAGTAGCGCGTCGTAGCTGTATTTACTGCCACGCGGTTTACGTTTGCTGCTGATGGCGGACCCGCGTCGTTGTAGTGCGTGCTGGAGTTAGCGTCGGGCATTGGCACGAGACCACCCGATTACCGTGGTGATGCGATCCTAGATGACGCCTTTTTCTTTTTTGGAGGCTCTGGCGTAAGGCTAGGCTTCCTTCTTTGTAATATCTCGTCGTGTCGCCAAGGTTTGCTCGTGTCCCATCTGTTCAGCATGAGGTTTTCACCTTCTTGGTGGGTAGTGTTTCGCGATCGCTTTAGGTGAGTCAACACGTTGTCTTTATTGCAAAAACGGAACCTGATATGCTGGATGGCAAATCATTCAGCCGATTCCAAAATGTAGCTCAATGAGATAAACAGGGGGCTCTTGAACTGCTAGTTTCTATTTATTGAAACGGGATTTTCGGAGGATTGCAACTTTGCTGTATAGTACATAGGTTTGCGATCACGCAAATTTCGCTGATAGCAATGGCCGCTAATAGTGCTAACAGGATAGCGACGTGTTGCTTATACATTCGGCATCACTCAATTCCACCACCCAGATCTTATTTTCTGTCTAGATAAAAACGGAGAAATTTTGCGACGAGCGCCTGTAATTGTTTCATCAGACCGAAGAGTTCCGGAGCTTGATCAGTATAGGCTTGCTGGATATTTGTACGGCGTAAATCTTACTCCAGGACCAGAAAACGGCAACGCACAAATTATCGGAACTGACGGATTCGGAGCGATTGCTGATCTTCCGATTTCTACCTCTTGGGACTTAGAAGGTTTTCTAAGAAACATACGCAAAGAAAATATCGCTGCTGAATGGGCGACCCGTGCTAAGGGTGCGGTATCTCTATTTGTATTTGAACGATTCACCTCACGGGTGCTTATCCTCCCGGATGCCCTTGGTGCTAGCCTCGTGCACTACTACGAAAAAGATGGAATTCGTGCAGCTAGTTCGAGTTTGCAAGAGCTAATCAACACTCTTAGGCAAATTGGCATTGCGCCTAAAAAATCACTTAAATTTGCCATTGAACTAGTTATAGCTACAAATGGAGGCCTAACTCCCTCTAGCTTTGAAAACGTAAAAACGCTCGACATAATGCATTTCCTTGAGATCCAGACAGACAAGTTAGTAATTCACCGTTACAGGAACTTGAATCTGGCTCCAGATCCCGACCTTGAGTATGAAGAAGTTATCGAACGCTCTTCAAAGGAAATAACAGATACGGTCATAGCCGCTTCTCGGCTAAAGACAGATGCCAGCATTTGTCACTTGACAGGGGGGTTTGATAGTCGACTCGTCGCCGCCGCAACTATTAAAGCAGGAGTCTCAGACTCTTTCAAGTTTTTTTGTCAAGGCGATCCAGTGCTACCCGACAAACAACTGGCGGAACAGGTCGCTAGCGAGCTTAATTTAGTAATGACAGACTACTCGGGCGTAAGTACCTTACGCGCGCCGTCTGATTTCGGCAGTGGGCTCGTTGGGCCGATGAAATATTCCTATGGGATACTTCCAGTTGGGCCACATCAAGGTAACACCTTTAGCGATTCCGTCATACTGAGCGGAGGGTATGGCGGTACGTTTCGATCCACCTACGACTATCGATTGAAGGATCGGGCAAGTACCGTAACTTCAGGTGAGCTTGGGCGGGGACTTTGGGGAGAGTACCTCTTTGCTGGTGGCGATAATTCGCTTATTTCCAAAGAATTCCATCGATTTTTGTCGACCAAAATGGAAGATAAAATGAATCAGGGTAGAAATGAGGGGATACACGAGGATGCACTTGGCGATTTTCTTTATCTTCAGACCAGAGCAAGGTACTTCATTGCGCATATCACTTCATCCTGGAACACGCTGTCAAGACGTGTCGATCCACTATACTCACCGCTAGCTATACAAACCGCACTATCCCAACCGCTCAGTCAGCGATCTGGCAATGGAATTGGCTTTGATATCGCGAGTAAACTAGAGCCACGCATTCTCGCTTACCCATTTGATTCTAAGAAATTTGATCACGCGACATTTTTACATCAAAAAACGGTGGAACAGACAGATTTCACTTCCGGACCAGTTGAATACGACAGTAAATCGAATCCCCGTCCTGAATTAGTCGATTTTGGTTACCTTAAGATTCCTAAGGTTACGAAGGCCGACGTTGAATTAGCAAAAACGATGAAGGCTAGAGCTTATCAGATAGCTGGTAGAAACAACGTAAGAGTCGCGATAAACGAATTATTGGGATCTATTCCGAAAAATGAGTTATCCGAGTTGTTTAATCTAGAAGAACTGGATAAGCTGCGAAAAAGGCCAGCTAATACCCGCGTGAGGATTCGCACCCTATTTAATTTATATGGGTCGCTTGCCTGGTATTTGGATGCAACGGACTAGAATCCATTGAGAAAATAACCGTAGCAACAATCCAATTTATTAGATTTGACTTGCTTTCTAAACCGTTTGGAGAATAGTTTTTCACCTGCCGGGTGCGTTCAACACGAAAGTAAGAGCCAATTACTGCCCAACTTTCTTGTCAACTTTCTGTTGACAAGAAAGTTTCTCTTCAACTGCTAAATATGCGTAGTCCGTGCCCCTAAATCCGGGCATCCGGTACTCCTGTTTCGTGCCAATCCATTAGTAAGTACTTTTAACCTTCGAATATTCAGGTGAAGAGCGGTCGTTGATTGGTGGCTCGGTTTATACCGACGCAGTTTTGACCTCAGATGCATCGTTGCTGATGCTGGCCAGGTTCATGCGCAAGCCCAGTCAAGCGACGGCGGCCGTGCCGAAAGTAACGAGCCTTCGAATGGTGACCGTTTTTCGGATAGCCATTCAGGATTCGGCACTCCTAGGGCTACGTGTGGCATTGTTACGTCGCATTGGTGCGACTACGCCCGTTATGTTGTTGACAGCTCCTAAACATCGAGGAACATAGGAGCTGTCTGAATATTTGACTCTTTGAGAGCCACAAATATTGCGGTTCAGAGCCACCCGCCAGAAACAGCCTTATTGCCTTTCAGAGCCACCCAATATTCTCGTTCAGAGCCACCCTGTATAAACTCCTCCCACCATGCAAGAGCCTGTGTGGTGGAAGGAGCCATTTTCAATGGTACGAAAAATCAAAGCGAAACGGATACTCCAGCTTCGCGCCGAAGGAATGTCAGGACGCGCCATCGCGTCCACCCAAGGCATCTCTCGCAACAGTGTCGCCGAACCTGTTTCGTGCCACCGTTTGTGATTGAAAATCTCAATAGGTTCATGACCTGATGCTTTGTTTTCGCGTCTTGGCCGAAATACTTACTAATAAATAGGTTCCAGATACTCTGAACCCCTGGGATCCCGATTCATCCTCAAAGTCCGCACCGCATCCGGCGCAGTCGCCGTGCAAATCGTGGACCAAACTGGACGCACCACGCCCTCCGTGGAGCACATCGGCTCGGCGAACACCGACGCCGAACTCGCGTTGCTGTTGCGCTCCGCCGAGCAACGCTTGCGTCCAGGGCAGCAAACCTTCGACTTCGACGATGTGGAACAAGAACTCGCAAGCCTGGATGAAGTCGCTGATTGGACCAAGCCCGCCAAATTGTCCGACGTGCATCCTGACCGAGGAAGACCCCGAACCGGCACCACAGGCGCCGCGAAAGTCATTGCGTCCCCAGCCACGGAACTATGGGAAATCCTCACCGCAGCCTACGCCCGATTTGGGTTCGAAATCCTTGATGACGAGGGGTTTCGTGCCATGGCCTGTTTCGTGCCAAAGCTTTAGTAAGTACTTTTATCCACGCTGAAGCTTCTTCAATAGCTCTCGAAGCTCAGCAGAAATTTCAGCAGGGATCACCACATAATCACCATTGACCTGTATTTTCGCCGAACGAACGCCCTTCAAGTCAGTGATAATCCGCTTCAAACTCATCCCAGAGATCTCCTGCAAATGCCGGCCAATCGCCAACGCAGCGAACACCACAGTCAAATGAGCATCAATGGCGTCCTCATCCCGATGGAACACCGGACGAGCGGAAAGGTCACTCTTGGTCATACGGAATGACGCTTCAACCTGCCAGAGGTCATGATACGAATCAAGGACCTGCTGACCTTTCATCACCGACTGCTCGATATTGGTCACGTAGCCCTTGAGCCCGGCCAACATACGGGCTCGTTCAATCCTGGCCTCATCGACTTCAGGCTTCGTCCCGGTCGTTTTCACGAACCGTGCTTTACGCATCTGGCTTGTGCCTCCGGCGATGTCCATGGCGCGGCGTTCCATGAGATTGATGTTCCGATTATCAGTGACGAAACGCTTCGCAGACCATTGATAAATCACTCGGCGTTCTCGGCCCTTTGCACCGACTCCCATGACGCGCTTCGATTCCAGGATCTGCCCGTTGGCGAACCGGTTGCCCTTCGTGTCGAAATGTTCTTGCAAGTCATAAGGCGCTTTGGCCATACGCGAGCCGACGATGAATTTGAATCCGGCGTCTTCCAAAGCGGTCAGATTCGCGGCGGAGAGCATGCCGGCATCAGCGACGACCACCATGTCGGTGATACCGTGCCGCTCCTGAAACGTTTGGACTACCGGAACGATCGTGGTGGTCTCGGCCTTGTTTCCGGCAAACATATGCATTTCCAACGGGAATCCTGCCGGGTCCACTAGTAGCCCGACTTGGATTTGCGGGTCCACCCGGTGTTCTTTGCTCATGCTGTTAAATAGCCTCAGATGGTACTTCTGTTCTGACGAGTTGGTACCGCACCGGCTGAATAGTTGGAACTGCGATTCTGACTACTTGGTACTGATTGCAAGATTTGAATGGATTGGCCAAGGGCTCGGCAAGACGGGCCCTTGGCCAATACTATTTAATTGAAAGGTTCGGGAATTAGCTGTTTAGGGACGGGGTAGGACCTATTCCCAAAAGCCAGCTGCGTCCCGAGCCTTCTCACCATTAATCTGTCGCATGTCCGTTTTGCCGAGCAGCAACCACCTGGTGTTGTTCGCCAAGCGATTCACGATGGAATCACCAGCAATCTTGTCAGGCATCACTGTAACCCAATAGGACGGATCCGTTTGACTGACGATAACCGTCGGCAAACGATGTTCACGATCAGCCAGCACAGCAAACAAATCACTGGCGATGTTCTGGTCAATTCCCACGGTAAGGAAATCGTCAATGATCAACAGATCAGTCTCTTGGAGCCTTTCCAATAGTTGATGATGTTCTCTGCGGTCATCAGGAGCCATCATCAGCAGGCGTGCCAGATCATCCATGCGTGTGTAGTAAACCGTGTGCCCGCTATGGCAGGCGGCAACTCCAATCGCGCAAGCGATATAAGTCTTTCCCCCGCCGGTAGGTGAAATGATCAGCAGGTTCGTCGGATCGGTACGCCATTGATGATTTGCGTACCGTTTCATCCGGGCCTGATCAATGTTGCGACCGGGCAAGTAGTGTAACTCCGCGATGTTGGCACTTGGCAAGGGGAACTGGGCTTGCTTGATGAGCTTGCTGGTCTTCTGGGACTGGCGAATTCCCAGTGTATGGTCCACCGCATTCATGAACACTTCTTCCGGAAGCAGGCTGTCATTGCTCTCGTCGTTGGTCAGCTCGAAGAACTTCTCAGCAAAAATGGTGAGGCGCAGATCTTTGATTTTCTGATGGTCTTCACTGGTAAGCATCTGATTCATCCCCGGCTCTTATAGTGGTCCGCATCCCGCACAGACGCTCCCGGAATGCTTTGCATTGGTTCCAGATTCTTGATGTTCTGCGCCGCTGGCCTTGAAGCATGCTCCTGTTGCTTCTTGGCTCCGGCTAAGGTAGCCATCACGCGTTTGAGCGACGTGTAATTCGCGTACCCATTGATGTTCAGCATCTCTTGGCAACCCTCCTCTAACGACGGGCTCTTCTTGCGTCCTAACTCGGTGAGGATGTTACGGCAGGATAAGAACGCCTGGGCTTCCACTTTGCTTCGGTCCAAGATCTGGGTGATGACCTGAACCGTCGCCGGTCCGTAGCTTCGAGCGTTACTCAAGAACCAGTCCCGAGTCCAGAGACCTTGCACGTCCTGGTGGTGCTTCGGTGCGTGGGCCAGCTCAGTGGAATACTGACCACGCCGGCCGTGCTTACGAGGGTGTTCACATACTTTGGATTGCCCATCAAAAAGGCTGATCCTGGTGGTGGTGATCCGTGCGGAGAGAACTTTTCCGGCAAGCTGATAGGGCACGGAATAGTGCTGATAGTCGCTGGTCACGTGGTAGTTCCGACCGACTTTTAACTGTTTATAGTCGACGTCTTCATACCGTTGCTTCGGCAAGGGTTGCAGCAAGGGAGCTTCCTCAGCGTCGAAGACTTCACGTCGGGTGGTCTGGTTGACCCTGCGCAAATGCTCGTTGATGTCTTCGAGTTGCTCGCTCACTGCTTCATTCAGCTCCTCGAACGAAGTCCATGTCTGCGAGTCGAGGTAGCCGATGATACGTGTTTCAACGGTCTGCACCATGCGCTCGACATGGGCCTTGTCGCGTGGGTGATTCGATCTGGCTGGGACGATCGCAGTTTGATAATGCTCAGCCAACAGGTGGTAGGCCTTCGTGACTACGACTTCCTTGTCTCCACGCTTTCGGCGGTGCGTAGCGGTCGCTGCATTATCTGGCACGATCATCTGCACCACTCCACCGAAGAACTCCAGTGCGTTCACATGCGCTTCGTTCCACGCGTGCTGTTTCATATCGCTGAAGGCCTTGCAGAACATCAGGCCGGAGTAGGGCAGGGACGCGACGAAGAAATAGGCTTTGAACGTTTCTCCGGTGACCGTGTCGAGGACCTTCATGGTGGGTCCGGCCCAATCCACGAACATGGCTTTGCCAGGTTCGTGTTGCAAGGTGGCGACCACGTCGTTGGTTGCGGCGAACCGGTTGAACAGCGCGCAGTACTGGGAGTAACTGTATTTTTTCTGCGCGCTGGTTCCAGCTACGTATTTAACCCAGCCTTGTTGCAGTGTGAAGAATCGGTTGTGCTTGATTTGTTCTATGATCTGGGCGAAGTGCGGGTCGGCATAATCTGCCGATATCGTTCGGCGTCCGTCGGGGAAGAGCTTCTCAATATCTGTAGCGGTCATTGCAGCGAAACGGTCTGCGGTGATGCCGTTGGTGCTGATTGCCTTTTTCACCGCGGCGATATCGCGGCGTGAGCATCCCAGGGATCTGGCGATTTCTTCATAGGTTCGGTGCTTGAACACCATGGACATGATGGTTTGGTAATCCACCAAGAGGTTTCTCCTTTGAACTGCCCATCACACGGTGTTGTGTAACGGTTAGTTCAGAGGATCAGGTGGAGGTTACAAACCGTGCCATGTCTTCAGAACAGCGGTACCAAGTCGTCAGAACATTAGTACCAGCTCGCGCTATTTGGCACTCATGCCGACTTTGCGGAGGTCATCTTCCTTTTTCGACTCGAAGTGAAGGGTGGTGTCGTCATACATGATCATTGCTCCGAGCCCCACGGTCTGGGTTCGATAGGCGATCATGGCTTTGGCCAGAGTGTCTTTGTAGTCTTCGTTGTGGCAGCGATGCAGGCTACGAAAGAGGGTCCGCAAGGACGGGTGCGGTGCACAGATGTCATCGAGCACTCTAATGGTGTCTGCTTTGGATGTCGGCTCAATGAGCCTGGCGAGCACCATGGCACGAAACCCATCGTCATCAAGGACTTCAAACCCAAGCCGCGCATAGGCTGCGGTAAGGATGTCCCACAGTTCAGTGGCTGGGGATGCAACGACCTTCGCGGTGCCCGTGGTGCCGGTTCGGGGTCTTCCGCGGTCAGGAATCACGTCGGGCAGTGGGGCGTTCTTGGTCCAGTCAGCGACTTCGACCAGGGACGCGGGTTCTTGTTCCANATCGNCGAAGTCNAAGGNTTGCTGCCCTGGANGCAAGCGTTGCTCGGCGGAGCGNANCAGCANNGCNAGTTCGGCGTCGGTGTTCGCTGAGCCGATGTGTTCCACCGAGGTGGTGGTGCGTCCGGTTTGGTCCACGATTTGCACGGCGACAGCGCCGGATGCGGTGCGGACCTTGCGGATGAATCGGGAACCCATGGGTTCAGGGTACCGGGAACCTATTTATTAGTAAGTATTTCGGCCAAGACGTGAAAACATAACATCAGGTCATGAACCTATTGAGGTTTTCAATCACAAACCGTGGCACGAAACAGGCATGGCGCTCGCACGCCTGATTGAACCAACGTCCAAAGCAGACACCATCAGAGTGCTCGATGGCATCGCCGCACCGCATCCGTCATTGAGGACCCTCTTTCGCAGCCTGCACCGCTGCCACGATTTGAACTACAAAGACACCCTAGCCAAAACCATGCTCGCCTACCGAAGCCGATCCGTGGGGCTCGGAGCAATGATCATGTATGACGTCACGACATTATTATGCCGATGTCGGCATAATAATGTGGTTACGTCGTACATCACCAACGATGCTAGGCCGGCAGTTGCCGCCCGGTAGGCGACCATGGCTTTGGCCAGTTGGTCGCGGTAGTCCTTGTCGATACAGGTGCCCAGGCTACGGAACAACGTGCGCAATGAAGGGTGGGGTGCATCAATTTGCTGGAGCACACGAATGCTCTGTGCTTTCGAGGTCGGCTCGATCAGCCGCGCCAGAACCATGGCCTTGAATGCCGGATCGCCAAGGACATTGAATCCAAGCCGGTCGTAAGCGGCTTCAAGAATCTCCCAGAGAATCGTCGCGGGGGAAGCGATGACTTTACCGGTTGCGCTGATGCTTCTGGACTGTTTTGTATCGGATTGTTTGATGGTTTCAGCGTCTCGCCAATCCGCGATATCGCTGGTTTTCACAGGGGCTTGCTCGATATCGCCGAAGTCGAAGGTCTGCTGCCCTGGGTGTAGTTGCTCTTCGGCTTTGACCAGGAGGATTCCGAGTTCAGCGTCTGTGTGTGCTGAGCCAATGTGTTCAATACCGGTGACAACGCGTCCGGTCCTGTTCACGATTTGCACGGCGACGGCACCTGACTTGGTGCGGGCCTTCCGGATGAATCTCATGGTCATGGTTCTAGCCTACGGTGGGCGCATGAATTAGTGTCCCTTTTCGATCTTCTGACCGGATGAATGGTCAGGTCAGAGGGTATTGATGATATNCAATCACTAACCGTGGCACGATACAGGAGAAGTCCCATTTGTAGGCTATTTAGCACTGTTTCAGACCATAGGAAAGTACCACGTCGGCACTACGGAACCAGCCCGTAAAGACAACTCGCTGGGGTTGCTGCTTCACTTGTGGGTGCGAAGGCGAGTGTTGGTTGAGTTTTTGTCGGAACCATCTTCGCACCTCCCGTAAACCACAAGTATTCGTTTAGTTAATTAGATCTCAGACGTGACTGTATTAATATTGGTAGAAGCCGATTCCTTCTCAGTATTCTGGGAAACTCAACTCATAAAGGGCGAAATGATGTCCAGAGCCCTGAGTCCACGTCGTCAGAAAAGAAGTACCATCTAAAGCTGTTTAGCAAGTAGCTTACCTCGGGGCATTGTCTTCGCTAACTCGTATTGGATCTTTAAGAAATCATTGTGGAGTAATTCTGGTATAGTTTTTTTCGTAAATAGCATGCTCTGCTGCGCCATTCTCCAACGCAGATATACAGTCTGATAAATCACCATTAAATATGGTGCTTAGGTATTCCGGTTCAAACTGCCACCACCGCGTTGCAAGTAAGCGATTTTTAGTTTCTTCCTCGAACCTCCATTTAATGAAACGCGCTGGAATACCACCGACAACTGCGTATGGTTCGACGTTGGAAGTGACAACTGCACCCGCTGCAATAATGGAACCATCGCCGACAGTTACCCCCGACGCGATTTTTACGCCGTCTCCAATCCAGCAGTCATTCCCGATAATTACTCTCCGCTTAGGATCATTGGATACCAAATTGGAATTCGATGGGTTAACTGGAAACGGGAAATACGGAGACGTCGTAATGTTGTTGTAATCATGGATCCCCAGGCCAATCGTTACATCTCGTCCAATACTGCAATATCTCCCGATCTCAACATAACTCCTTAGGAAACCACGATTCATGTACGTTCCAAAACCCACAAAAATAGTTCCAATTATTTCACACCCTGCGAGTCTGACTTCTGGTTCAGCGAAACACGCCCATCCCTTGGACACAATCTGAGAAAGTAAAGGGGGCTTTCGACTTTTCACAAACACTCACCTCCCAAAAACGAAACTTATCAATCATTCATCAACCGAGACAAAAAATACAATCAAGTATATTGGATATTTTACTTTTGCCGCTTCACTGAGGAAATCGAACTAATATTGAGCACATCTGGCAGTGTAATCTCAGTTTCGCCATCAAGGTGCCTCCTCAGAAGAATTATCTCAAATAATAAATCGTCCATTTCCGTTAATAGTTTGTTTTCCGTGTAACTAATCAGACCCTCAACACCACTCAAAATCTTGTTTTTAATGTCAGAATCATCAAAGGATTTAACTGATTTATTAATTTCTTTAGCTTCGATTATAATTTGAGAAATTAAGTCGGACTCTCGTTTACTGGCCCTCGCGCGAGCTCCTTCGTGATCACTCAACTGCTTTCTCAATAGCTCAGTATTAGTTTTCAAACCTTCCAACTCAATGTCCAGGCCACCCCGCAAGATGCCATCAAGATCGTTCAACGACTCTTGCACTTTAGAAATATGATTGCCGAAGCGGTCACTGAACTTACCGGTATGAGTGGCAATCTGACTAGAGATCTCGTCAATCTGGTCACTTAGGCGTCGCAGCATATGCTCTGCAGAAACACGTGACTTTTCGGCTGCCCTCACTCGAGCACCCTCATGGTCCGCAAGCCTACGACTATTTAACCGGACTTCAGAAAGAATCTTTTGGGATCCCCTAGCCCTTGAACTTTCGTGATCGATTAGTCGTTTCGAATTGTCATCAAGGCAGGTAAGCATCTCCTTAGCTAGAAGATTTTGCCGTTTCTCCATCGCCAGAAGTGTATCCTTCGTGTTCTTCGCATACTTCGCATTTTGGCGACGAATGCGCCAAGTTTCAATGAATAGGAAGAGTAGGACTAGAGAAAAACCAGCAAGAACAACAGTTGAGATATCAGCCAACAACCACAGCAGATAGAGGGCTACAATGCTGAATACCAAATAAAGTAATGACGCTAGAGAATCTAACCTTTTCATTTGTTATTCCCCTTCGCTACGCGGCTAACAAAGGCGCGAAGATGCAAGCTCATGATAGGTGCCATGTTAGACATACGCTTTGCTTCGACGGATTCACTGCCTAACGTAGAAATCCCATTCCACATAACCTCATCGTTACAAATCATCGGAAGAAATTCAGTTAGTTCTTCTGGTCCTGAGATTTCGACCGACGCCCCACCGAAGGTCTCCGAGAGCGACTGAGGCATTTCAGTGTGAATTACAGGCACCCCGAGTGATGCGGCTTCTACTGGAACCATCTCGAAGGTTGCAAACTTAATAGGATTCACCATTAATTTTACGGTGGAGAGTCTTGCTTCGTACTCTTCGATCATGAATGGCCAGACTTCGTCAATATCTAAAGGCACTTGATTCGCCGGACGGTATTGTTGAACCGCAATAATGGGCTCGTTCGGTACTGCTTTTCGAATTGCCCGAATCCATGCGTGAACGTCCCCTTCTACTAATTCAGGGTTCGACAATTTACCGATATCGCCGATAAATACACCCTTACGGTCTTCAAAACGTAGTGGCGTTTCTCGGAAAGTTTCCAGGCTCTTAGGGAAAACAGTCATTAGGTGACTGATAGTTTTGAACGCTTTGAGTTGCTTGACTAGGGTTGAAAAAACCATCAATGATACGACATTTCCATGTCGCGACTCATACTCTTTCATCTTTGCAACAATGAGTTCATTTCGGTTCTGCATGATATTTAGCGAGAGATTAATAAGTACCGGAATACCGGCAATTGCGTACTTTTCAATTAATCTTTCGACAGAAGCAAAATCAGGTCGTTCTGGATCACCTACATAAATGATTACGCAATCGGGGTCGAAAACATTAACGTCTTCGAGGTTGCTAGTTTCAATATCGTAAAGTTTTACCTCGTGACCAGCTGCTATCAGCATGTCTTTTGTCAGGTGGGCGCTCTTTAAGATTCCGCCCTTCTTCCACCTTTGCTTGTCAGTTCTACCGATGAACGCAACTTTCAGTGCGGAGCTTTCTTCCGAAACGGTGATTTCATTGATGACCCAAGGCTGATGCCTCTGTACAAGTTTGGTAACCATCTCTCCGACATCAAGGTTCTTATGTTGAGCCTTGCCCATCGATACCGTCGAGATTGCAGCTGGCGTATCAATTGGAGTCGCTTGGTCTGTTTCGTGTCGAAGGACAACCATCGGCACCTGTTGAAGCTGACACTGAATACCAAGGTATACGTCAGCCATATTGGGAAGCCTAAAGTCTTCAGTAGTCAGAGAGACCGTCGACGTGTGAAACCCACAAATGCCCGTTCCCAGAATATGGACAAAGGTGTCCCTACCGCGTAACTTGGAAAATGAAAGTACTTGTCGATACTTGGCATCATAGAATTTCTGGAAGTCATCTTTAAAGATCGATCCATGCCAACCGACAACAGCTTTTCGGGAGTATTTTTCAATTCCGTTTATAATTATCTGCACGTAATTACGTGGGTAAACGATGTCGTCATCACAAGTTAGATAGTAACCTTCGAAGTGATCCATAAATTGGAATTTTCCGCGGTCACCCAAGTCTGGACCAGTAAAGTAACGCACATTTTTGTATTCAGGCAACTGATCATTAACAGAGTCGACGGAATTTAAATAAACGAAAATTTCATCTGCTTGGGGTGCTAGCTGCTGAAGGACAGTGCTCAGACCAGATTCGCGGCCAGGCATTGATGCAATGCCAATTCTGACTAAGTCAGCTCTCTTGCGTACCGTGATTTCTTCTTTTGCCAAATTTCTATCATGTGCTTCGAAATCAGCAAGGTTAAGACGGACTTCGTCTTCAATTTGAGGTGCAAAGCTTGCCAGCAAGTTATCAAAATACATTCCTGGCTTCTTCACAGAATTAGATTGTGCTTCGACGTCTCGGGCTAACCGCTTATAGGCTTTAATTGACTTAAAGAGTGCGTTAGAAAGATCCAAGTTTTTGTCATTCGCGCTGTACATTTAGTCCCTTATTTATTCGTGTTCCGGACAAGCTTACGGCCATTCAGCACTTCCACGAGTCTTTTAGCTTGATTGAAAGTTGCTTGTTTTCGAGAATAAAATATGTAATTATCACTTCGTCCCAGAATTGCAATTACTTCGTATGAGTAGCTTTTTAGAATTTCATAGATTTTTCTGTAATTTTGAACATCGTGTATTTCCACCGATATTATCGGTAAGGAACGCTCAATGGTTTGTAGCGCGCCAAGTAGAACATCGGCTTCAGCACCCTCGACATCAACTTTGATAATACTTACTGATTCAGATACTTCTAAATCAATAGTAGATGTTTCCCACCGACCTTCCATGTCAATTTCGCCGCTGTACGTTCCACCGTTATCTTCGATATTCTGATGGAAATCGACTCTCTTGACGCTGGACCAAAGGGCGACCGGTCGGAGAACTACTTTGTTATCAAGCTCGTTAGCAGCGATATTCTTTCTGAGGATCTCTATGTTGCTCTCAATTGGTTCAAAAGTATAAACTTTTTGACCGAGTATCTTTGCAAAGAAAACGGTATGATTACCGATATTTCCACCTGCATCAAGGATGCTTTCATTTTCCACGAGAGTTGATAAGTGCCCGAGTAAAATCAGCACATCCTCTTCATAGAATCTCATGTTGCGTCGGATCTGTTCGAATAGGTATTCCCCGCTGATGCCGCAAAGCTCTACAGAGTCGTTTCCGTAGTTGAACTCTACGGATTCATTGCGTGGAACCTGTTCATTCGGATCAGTTTCTTGTTCGCGCACTTGAGCATCCCTGTACTTTCGGTAGTGTCTTGGTTCTCACGGCATTTATCCTCTGAGGCCTTAGTAACGCCAGTCAGTCCACCGCGAACTTAGGTTAAGATCTGTGTTCAGGTTGTGATTCTTAGAACTCTGATCAATTGTAATCATAATATGTGCGAAGTTTGCTTCTTGCTCAGTTACCGTGTTTGTGTCCTTGGACCCTAAACTCGACACGGATCCTGCTCGCAACTATGGGAACAGTACCGACAATTTTTGGTTCTGGGCAAGCCTTTGAATTAATAAATTCCACACTAATCTCAGACGTCATTTTGCAGCAACGTCGTCATCCCAGAGCTTCGACAGACAACGGAACTCCCTGCGATGCCAAACTAATTTGCATCGCAGGGAGTTCCTACAAGTAAACTTCTAAATCTCTAGATAACGATGCGTTATTCGGAAAGGTTGATCTCCCGCGCAACGCTCGCACCGATTGCAGCGCCGACAACATCAAGCACTCCGCCAGGAAGCGCCGAATCAATGTTGATGACAGCAACCGCTTCGGCACGTGCTTCATCACGGGAGACCTGCATGCCTGCAATATTGATGCCCTGCTCCCCCAGCACGTTGCCCAGTGACCCGACAACGCCTGGACGGTCGGCGTAGCGAACAATGATCATGTGATCCGTGATGGGGATTTCAATCTCGTGGCCGTTGATTCCGACAAGCTTCTCGATCTGCTTTGGACCGGTCAAGGTACCTGCAACAGCAAGCTGGGTACCTTCGTTGGTAGCGCCCTTGATGGTCAGCTGGTTGCGGTACTCAGGCGAGTCTGCGGTGGCGACCAAACGGGTAGCCACACCACGCTGCTCGGCAAGCACCGGAGCGTTGACGTAGGAGACCTGGTCCGAAACGACATCCATGAAGACGCCCTTCAATGCGGAGAGCTCGAGAGCCTTCACATCCAGGGACGCGATCTCCCCGGCAACGACTACGTCGATGCTGGTCAGCGAGCCGGAAGTCAGTGCATTGAAGATGCGACCGAGCTTCTCGATCAGCGGGATGCCTGGGCGGACGTTCTCGTCGATGACACCGCCTGCAACGTTGACGGCGTCTGGCACTAGTTCGCCAGCCAGTGCGAGGCGGACCGACTTAGCTACAGATACGCCAGCCTTCTCCTGAGCCTCATCAGTGGAAGCGCCCAAGTGCGGAGTGACGGTGACGTTCTCAAATTCGAAGAATGGCAGGTCGGTGCTGGGCTCGGTCACGAAAACGTCAATGCCGGCACCGGCGATCTCTTCATTCTTCAAGGCTTCATACAGCGCGTCTTGATCTACTAGACCACCACGGGCCACGTTGATCACGTAGGCGCTCTTCTTCATCTTGCCGAAGGCTTCCTTGCCCAGCATGCCCAGAGTCTCTGGAGTCTTTGGCATGTGAATGGTGACGAAGTCAGCCTGTGCCAACAGTTCATCCAGGGTTACCAATGTGACGCCCAGCTGGGAGGCGCGTGCGGGGGTGACATATGGGTCATAAGCAATGACATCCATGCCGAAGCCCTGCAGGCGTGCTGCGACCAAGGCACCGATGCGGCCCAAGCCGATGATGCCGGCCTTCTTCTCGAACAGTTCAATGCCGGTGAAAGAGCTGCGCTTCCAAGCGCCGCTCTTCAGCGAGGCGTTGGCTGCCGGAATGCGGCGGGCCAGGGAGACAATGTGGCCCACGGTCAGTTCTGCTGCCGAGATGATGTTTGAGGTGGGAGCGTTGACCACCATGACGCCGGCCTGAGTGGCGGACTTGATGTCAACGTTGTCCAGGCCTACGCCGGCACGGGCGATCACCTTCAGGTTCTTGGCGGCGGCGATGGCCTCGGCGTCAACCTGGGTGGCGGAGCGCACCAGAATGGCGTCTACGTCTGCGATTGCTTCGAGCAGCTGGGAGCGGTCCGCTCCGTCTGTCTGACGAATTTCAAAGTCGGGACCGAGCGCAGCGACAGTTGCTGGGGATAGTTGTTCGGCCAGAAGTACGATTGGCTTGTTGTCAGACACGGGTGTGGCACCTTTGCGATTTCTTGGGCTGATGCTTGCATATTGGTGATCGTTGATAATCGCCAACATGTTCTACCCTAGCGCCGTGGACGCTCAAAAACCGTTGAATATACGCATATTACGCAGCTTCTTGATGACTTTGTGAAAACTTTCACTTGCACCGTAGAATAATCTTTTTTACTGATAACGTGACCTGCAAAACACCGTCAGCTGCGGATGATGCTCACTTGATCTGTGCCTCCAAACCGTATATTCGGGGATTAGACAGCCTGACTCGTCTGGTAAACCTTGGGCTCATTGAGACGCTTCCTCATTCATGGACGTGGCACGGAAGTGGTTATACGATCAGCTGAGGGTTGAAACGCTATCACTGCGATTTGTGGTGAGTCCGAAACTTGGGAACATATGGAAACACACATTGGAATCATTGGCGGAGGGATCTTGGGGATCGCTCTTGCCCGCGCGTTGTCGCTTAAAGGTGAACACCGCATAACTGTGCTCGAAAAAGAAGCAACGCTTGCGAGCCACCAAACCGGCCGTAACTCCGGAGTAGTCCACGCTGGCTTGTATTACCAGCCTGGCTCGCTCAAGGCTCAGCTGTGTGCACGCGGTAAAGCGCTGACCCGTGAATACTGCCAGGAACATGCTCTGCCCTACCGGGAGCTGGGAAAACTAGTTGTTGCTTTGGGAAATGACCAGCTAGGACGACTTGCCGGCATGGAGCAACGTGCCATAGCGAACCAAGTCCCAGGATTAGCGCGGCTGCGCCGCGATGAGCTGGTGCAAATCGAACCTCACGTCGCAGGAATTGCCGCCCTGCATTCTCCGCAAACCGCCTCGGTGGATTATGGCGCCATAACGCGCAGCATGGCTGAAGAGGTCAAGGCTGCTGGCGGGGAGATTTTGCTGAACTCCGAAGTTACCGCCGTCAAGGTTTCTGACCAAGCTTGTTTAGTGTCCACCAAGGAAGGCACTCACCGCTTTAATCAGCTCATCGTCTGTGCGGGTTTGCAGTCAGACGTGATCGCACGAAAGGTCGGCGCAGATCCCTCACCTAAAATTCTTCCCTTCCGCGGCGAATACTGGGTGATGAGTAAGAGTTCGTCAGCAATGGTCAAGGGAATGATCTATCCGGTCCCCGACCCGCGTTTCCCCTTCCTAGGTGTGCACTTCACCCGCGGTGTATATGACGAGGTACATGTAGGACCGAACGCGGTGCCGGCGTTAGCGCGGGAAGGCTACGACTGGAAAACATTTTCATTCAAAGACACTATGGACTCACTACGCTGGCCAGGCGCATCAACTCTAGTCAAAAAATATTGGAAGATGGGTGCCGCGGAAATCGGCGCCTCGTTGATCAAGCCGTTGTATCTGAAGCAATCCAAGGCCTACCTTCCAGAACTCAAATCAGCAGATCTCGTCAGCAAAGGCAAAGCCGGAGTACGTGCGCAAGCGTGGAGCAAAGACGGTTCGCTGCTTGACGATTTTGCCGTGGACCAGGTTGGCCCGGTGACTGTGCTGCGCAATGCGCCTTCGCCAGCCGCCACCTCAGCGATGGCCATTGCTGACTATGTGCTTGAGCACTACCCCGTAGGCCGTCCACGATAAAAGTGTCGCCTTAGACGTTGATGTAGTCCGCGCACCAAGGTCCTAGCTGGTTCGCACATTGGTCTCGACGTCACCTTCCTAGCTTTGAGATTTACACACCCGAGATTCTCTCGTTTTCCATGTATTTCCTGTCTTCCGCACGTTGAGCTACATATTCTGGGTACGGGCATGTCCTAGCTAAGTTCATGCTCAAAAACTTCTCCCCTGTGCGGGAGCTTCCTTGGGGGATGTAATGAGCGTGGCGCAATTGAAAAGTCGTGAAGCCAGAGAACGTCGCGCTACGAGAAATTCTCGTTTCTGGGTAGCACTCGCTGCCCTTGCCGGACTGCTACTCTCCTTGTTGACGGTCGCGCCAGCGCACGCCGCCGAGCAGTGTGGTCCCCAGGACAATGCCATTGTCTGCGAAAATTCTAAACCTGGGTCACCGTGGACCGAATGGGATATCGACGGAGCCGGGGATGACTCAATCCAAGGATTTGCCGCTGATATCAGTGTGAATGTCGGAGATCCTATCGATTTTAAGATTGACACCGATGCCTCCGCATACTCCATCGATATTTACCGTACCGGCTGGTATCAAGGTCTCGGCGCACGGAAAATCACCTCTATTTCGCCCAGCGCTCAGCTTCCGCAGATCCAGCCCGAATGCTTGACGGATGTAGCTACCGAACTGACCGACTGCGGCACATGGGGTATCTCGGCAACCTGGAATGTCCCAAGTGATGCGGTATCGGGCGTGTACCTGGCAAAACTCACCCGCACCGACACCGGGGATTCAAGCCACATCACCTTTATCGTGCGCAATGAATCCAGCACCTCTCAGGTGCTTTTCCAAACTTCTGACCCCACCTGGCACGCATATAACCTCTACGGTGGTTCAGATTTCTATTCCGGAGCAGACAACGGCCGCGCTTTTAAGATCAGCTACAACAGGCCCTTCGCGACACGTGATGGAATTGAAGCCAGAGATTTCTATTTTGGGGCCGAATACCCAATGGTCCGATTCCTGGAACGCAATGGATACGACGTCAGCTATTTCTCCGGTGTTGACACCGACAGGCATGGAGACCTGCTCACCAACCATAATGTCTTCCTTTCCGTAGGCCATGACGAATACTGGTCCGGCGCCCAACGCAGCAATGTAGAAGCCGCCCGGGATGCAGGGGTGAACTTGCAGTTCCTTTCTGGTAACGAGGTGTACTGGCGTACCCGGTATGAGCCTTCAACTACCGGAGGAAATGATTACCGGACGTTAGTCAGTTACAAAGAGACCTGGTCCAATTCCAAGATTGATCCTTCCTCCCAATGGACGGGCACTTGGCGCGATCCGCGCTTTGCATCTCAAGAACAAGGCGGAGGTCTTCCCGAAAATGGGTTAACTGGCACCGCCTACGTGGTGAACAGTGGAGATCTCCCGGTCACGGTGAACGCACAAGAAGGAAAAATGCGCCTCTGGCGCGATACCTCTCTGGACAGCCAAACGGCGGGCAGCAAAACTGAACTTGCTCCGCATACCGTAGGTTATGAATCCAATGAAGACTTGCCCAACGGTTTCAGGCCGCCAGGGCTCATCCACCTGTCCACTACCACCGGGAACATTCCAGAATATTTGCAGGACTTCGGCAATCAAGTAGCCCCGGGGTCCACCACGCACCACACCACTCTGTATAAGGCAGCAAGCGGAGCTTCGGTCTTTTCCGCCGGTTCTATTCAATGGACCTGGGGACTTGATCAATGGCACGACGGTAATGGCGCGCCAGAAGATCCACGGATGCAACAAGCTCAGCTGAATCTGTTGGCAGACATGGACGCCTTACCTGCAACGCTTATGAGCAATCTAGAATTTCCGGACGCTCCCAAAGATCTTCAGGCTCCCTCGGTTCAGGTAACCTCGGCACCGGCGAGCGCGGTTTCCTTTGGCGAAATGGTCAGTGTAGAAGGCACCGCCAGTGACGTGCAGGGACAGGTCGCTGCGGTTGAGTATTCCTTTGACTCAGGACTTTCCTGGCAGCTAGCCCAAGGCACCACACAATGGTCAATTAACACGGTTCAACTCGGATCCGGTGAAAATGATCTGCTCGTCCGTTCGGTTGACGATTCTGCCAACTACCCCGCAGAGGCAACCCCTGTACCTTTCGAAGTAAAAGGACCATATAGCGCCTTCGGCCAACAAGAGCCTAAGACCAAGGATTCCGGGGACGGTTCCTCGGTGGAGCTGGGGTTGCGGTTTACTGCTGCGTCCGAGGGCTATGTCACCGGTGTCAGGTACTACAAGAGTGCTGCAAACACCGGTAATCATACCGGTACGCTGTGGAGCCTGAACGGCACCGAATTGGCGACAACCACTTTTAGCAATGAAAGCAGCACCGGCTGGCAAACCGCGTCATTCAGCGAGCCGGTAGAGGCACACGCCGGTGATGAATTTGTTGTCTCTTACTACGCACCTAACGGACACTACTCCGTGGCCGTCCAAGATTTCGCCTACCGTGGTGTTGATTGGTCTCCGGTGAAGGTTGCCGGCGGTTTTGGCACACCTTCAGCAGGTCTTTACAGTAGCTCTGCAGGTTTCCCTACTACTGCGTGGGACCGTAGCAACTACTACGTGGATGCGGTCTTTGAAACTGGCGCATCCATAGTACTCAGTGCCTATGGTCAGTCACCTATCCCGACAGCCAATAGCGTGCCGGTGACCGCGTCCATAGGTGCCACTCTTTCCAAACAAAGTGATCCGTCTTCTGTCAGCCTCAAGGTTCAGGACTCTTCCGGACAGAATGTTTCCGGCACCACCAGCTACAACCAGACCACGCGGCGGGCCACCTTCCAGCCGGAGGAACCACTAGCTGAGAGTGGCAGCTACACGGTCACCCTGAGCGCCACAGACTTGACCGGAAATCCGGTGGACCGCGGCAATACGTGGACTTTCAATACTGTACTGCCGGTACCCACAGATCCGGCTGCTTGTCCGTGCGGCCTGTACAACTACCAAGATATCCCCGCACAGCCTGTAGTTAATGACGGGAAGCCGGTTACTCTAGGCACCAGGTTCTCCGCGGATACTGACGGTGTGCTCAACGGGTTGAAGTTCTACCGGTCTCCCGGTGAAACAGGCACACACACCGGATGGCTCTATTCATCCAATGGCAACACCATTGCCCAGGTTCAATTTCCTGATGACTCGGCCACCGGCTGGCAGTATGCCGCCTTTGATTCGCCGGTCAGTATCCAAGCAAATACTGAATATGTTGCTGCCTACCGAAGTAATGGAATCTATCCAGTAACTCCCGGAGGGCTTGGCCAGCCTGTGCAGGCTGGACCACTTCGTACTACGAGCAATGCGGGGCACTACAGCTACGCCGAGGAATTCCCTGGATCTATGGTCTCAGCAAGTTATCTCGTTGACGTCAGTTTCACGGCTCGGGGCAATCCTGTCAGCATTACCGGTCAAACACCTGCCAAGGGCGCAAATGATGTGTCGGTGGATACTGAAATCTCCGCAACCTTCAGCGAATCTCTGGAACCAGGCGCCACCTTGGAAGTCAGTACTGCCCAAGGAAGTATTTCAGGTACCTCCATACTCGCTGCGTCCGGTAATTTACTGACCTTCACCCCGGATGCTGCACTGCCCGAAGCCACCGTAGTGAGTGTTAAGGCCACCGGTATTGTGGGCGCAGAATCTGGTGAAGTTTCGCTGCCTTCGTGGACGTTTAGGACGGCGGGCCAAGGCCCAGCCTTAAACACCTTCCTTGAAGATCAGCAGCCGGCCCAACTTGATCCTTCCGATAACGCTCCGGTGGAGCTCGGTCTGAAATTCAGTGCGCAAAAAGATATTCAAGTGCACGCGCTGCGCTACTACCAGGGTCCTGCGGGGCACGGTGAGCATTCAGGCTCTATCTGGGATTCCACTGGTGCAAAACTGGCCACCGCGACATTTGCACAAACCACACAGCAAGGGTGGCAGACTGCCTACCTGGACAGCCCAGTTACCATGACCCAAGGCAGTGAATTCACCATTTCTTATCAGGCCCCGTCAGGAGGCTACGTCTTTACCTCCGCGGACTTCGCCAATGGAAAAGCAAACGCTGAGCTTTCACTGACTGGTTCTAATGGGCTCTTCACCTATGGTTCAGGAAGTGTCCCAGCCAGTTCGTGGAATAGCAGTAACTATTTCGTGGACTTGGCCTATACGGTCAGCACTCCAGGTGGATCTGCCGAGCCTACCGAGTCGGCTACTCCTACCAGTCCCACCGCAACTCCTACCGAATCGGTGCAAGCTCTTGAGGTGACCGGATTTGTGCCGGGCGCCCAGTCGTCAGGGGTCGGGACTGCTGCAGCTATTTCCGTGAGCTTCAATCAGCAGATCGATGCTTCGGCAACTCTTACGGTATCTACCGGGGACACGACCATTGCCGGCACTACCGCAATCAGTACTGATGGCAATACCCTGGCATTCACTGCTACCGAGCCACTGCCAGCAGACGCGATCATGACCGTGACGCCAGCGAACATCAGCTCCCCGGGCTCACCGGAATTCAAAGTCGCTCCGTGGTCATTCCGCACCGCACCATTGGCACCTGATGATCCGTTGGCCTGCCCCTGTGGTTTATTCGGCAATACCGACACCCCAACGGTGGCAGCAATACATGATGGAGTACCGGTAACTCTGGGCACTCGGTTCTCTGCGGATACTGCAGGAGAAATCCTCGGAATGGAATTCTTCCGTAGCGTCGGCGAAACCGGGGCGCACAATGGCTGGCTCTACTCCACCACCGGTGAAGTTATTGCCGAGCTAGTCTTCCCTGATGTTCCGGTGTCCGGATGGCAGTATGCTGCATTTGATTCGCCAGTACCTATTGATCCCAATAATGAATATGTTGCAGCGTATCGAAGCAACGGCGTCTACCCAGCCTCACCAGGTCTATTGGGGAACGCATTACAGGTTGGCCCGTTAAAGACCAGCGGATCCGCCGGCCACTACGGTTACAACCAAGGCTTCCCCGCCTCCATGGTTTCCACCAGTTATCTCGTGGATGTGAGGTTTAAACCAGCGGCAGAACCGATCGCGCTCACTGACAGATCGCCGAGTGCTGGTGCCAGTGATGTCGCAGTAGACAGCGACATCACACTGAACTTCAGTCAAGCAGTGAGTGGCGAAGCAATAATCGCGGTGAGTGCTGGCGCCACTTTGGTTGACGGCACCACCCTCATCTCCAACGGGAATAAGACGCTGACTTTCAGCCCAACGGCTCCGCTACCCGAAGCCAGCGTGATTACAGTGGATACGGTTAATCTCCTAGGTGCGGGAAGCACCCAAGAAGTTTTTGCTCCATGGACTTTCTCCACCGTGGGTATCACTACACCCACGGTCTCCTTCCTCGGGCTGAATGAAACGCCAACTGTGCTGGATCCAGGCGATACCGCAGCGGTTGAATTGGGTATGCGCATGGTGGCGGAAACAGACGTACGTCTCCACGCCCTTCGCTATTACCAAGGACCCGGAGGCATCGGCTCTCACACCGGTACCGTTTGGGATTCCTCCGGTACTCAATTGGCTACCGCCAGCTTTGAATCGACTAGTGAACAAGGGTGGCATACCGCCTATTTGAGCACCGCCGTGGAAATCTCTGAAGGCACGGAGTTCACCGTTTCCTACCATGCGCCAAATGGTGGTTACGTGCATACTCCTGCGCAATTCGCGGATGGAAAATCTAATGGTGAACTGCGGTTGGAAGGTTCAAATGGCGTCTTCCGCTACGGGAACACTAGTAAACCCGGCAGTTCCTGGAACAGTAGCAACTACTTTGTGGACGTGCTCTACGAAGTTTCACAAGCTGACCCGACTGCGGGTCTAACACCCGAACCAAGCCCTCCAGTTCAGTCGGACAGCACGGCTGACACCGGAACTACGGAAACCCCACAGACACTAGACAGTGATTCTGTAGCTACAGAACCGGTGGCAAGTCCCACGGAATCATCTGCCAGCCGGGCAGCACAGGACGCGGAGGTGGCAAGTGAAGAGCCGTCCACGGTGGCACCTACGCCCTGATCACCGAGCCGATACCACCGGCTTAACCAGTGGTACGCACTACCGACGGTGACCACGCATCTTTGATAAATAGCTTGCGTTCGGAGTTGGTGGAGGCCAAGATGCTGTAGACATCACTGTCGCCCGCACTTCCGGTGCGTGGCATGCCGAAAATCAATGTCTGCGAATCCAGCCATTCCAGCTGATCATCAAATCCTTGTTCCAGCGGGAGGATGATTTCCCTCTGCGTCGTAAGATCTAGGACGGCAATATCCCAATGCGCCAGCCCACTCTGAGCCCGGCGTTTTTTGTAAGCCACTTTGGAATGATCCGGCGCAACGGATGGGCACTCAGCATTCTGGATGACGGAGTTCATCCGGCGCTCTTCCAAGTTCCCCTCCACCATCCACGTCTTATCTGCGGAAGCCACAGTGGCGTAGAACTTGTTTTCAGAAACAAAAGTTACGCCCCAAACGTTGCGGTCTACAGCTGTCAGTTCATGCCCATCAATGAAAATCGAGTAATCTTCAAGGTTTCCGAAGTCCTCCCCCTGCACGGACTTGATGACAGTCTCCGTAGAGAAACTGTCGGCGGCATAGGAATGCCCGGTGACAAATGCGGTGGTGGCTACCAGCCCTCCCTCGGAGATTCGTGTTCTGCTGGGAACTCCGGGCAACGGCCATTCAGCGATAGTATTTGCTTGCGCGTCAAGGATCCGCGTTTCAAAGGTTGTCGGGATTCCGCGCTGAGTGCGCATACAGGAAATATATTCGGTCGTCGCGTCGACCCTGTCACAGGCGGTCTGAGATAGTTCCCGAGGTCCTTGCGGCTCTGCGATAGCTACCGAGGCAATCTGCCCATAGCCTTCACCCATGGCGGTGTTGCGAAAGACTATTCGATTTCCGTCATGTAATTTATCGGTGATCTGGGCTGCGGATGCCCCGGTGGTCCGTGCTTGATAGCGTCCAAAGGCTTGCACCGCGTAGACCGTTACAGAACCAAGTGCTAGTACCGCAACGATTGCCAGGATGAGCCACCTGGTTTGAGCCGACATGCCGGCCGCCTGCTTAGTCATGAAGTTAGTGTACTTTCAGGTTCCCGGTGTTTGGACAGCAAGAGCCGACATGCCGGCCGCCTGCTTAGTCATGAAGTTAGTGTACTTTTAGGTTCCCGGTGTTTGGACAGCAAGAGCCGCCAGGCCACCGGCACCAACAGTAGTAGCAGCGCTGCGGCGATCAGCATGGCGGTGGTGCTGCCAAGGAGAATCCACAGCACTCCGAACCCGGTAGAGGCAAATAATCTCGCCACAGCTACCACCGTCTGGGCGGCTCCGATGGCCGTCGACGTTGCTCCAGTCGGTGCCAGTTGGCCTGCAAGCGCCGCTAAAACACCATCCGTAGCAGCATAGAAAGTACCCAGAAGCGCCAGTGCACAGATGAGGAAGAGCAAGGAACCGCCGGCCCCGGCACAAATATATGCCAAGGCGAGGGCTAAATGCCCAAGGACAAAGACCCCTGCACGGGATGTCTTATCTGCAATTCTTCCCAAAGGAACAGCAAAAATGAGGAAGAACAAGTTGGCTCCCACAAAAAGGAGCGGGAACCACATTGCCTCCAGCTGCCCATGTTCCATCAGCGCCAGATAAACGAAACCATCACCGATGGTCAGGAGTCCAAGGAAACCAGCGGCTAGCAGCACCTTTCCCAACGGCCCACGCACCAGCTCTCGGATTTTCGGCCACGGAACACTGCTGGTGCTTTCTTCACCGCGGTCTTCAGCAGCTTCATGCTGAACGAGTTTCCGGTTGGGCACCAGCAGTGCCAAGACCGCTACACCCAATACTGCGGCAGCCAACGACACCACAAAGACCATCCGGTAGTCCCCCGGAACCAGCATGAGCACCACAAACGCTAGCAGCGGGCCGACAGTAGCGCCCACCGTATCTAACAGCCTGTGTAGCCCGAAGGACCTGGCTAAATGCTCGGGTTGCGAAGCTTGCTGAATCATTGCGTCACGCGGTGCGGTACGGATCCCCTTACCAATGCGGTCTAATCCAATGACCGCAAGGATTCCGCCAAATCCTGTGGCAAACAATAATCCAACACGAGCAGCCATGGACAACCCGTAACCTGCTGCGGCAATCGGTTTGGGTTTGTTGCTGCGATCAGCGGCATATCCTGCTCCGATGCGGACCACGGAGCTAATGGACTGGTTCATTCCCTCGAAGAAGCCATAGGCAACCATGGAGAGACCCAGTGCGCCGGTAATATAAAGCGGTAGAACTGCGGCCACGGATTCTGAGGAAATATCAGTCAGCATACTGACTATTCCCAGAGCAATGACCGTCGGAGAGGCTTTGAACGCCACGGTTTTTGCACGGTTCGCACCAGAGGCNTTACGCGAGGTCCAGTCCGCGAGGCTCAGATACACTCGCTACTCCTNGATTTCAAATACTCCGGCTGCAACGATTGACGTTGCCCCGGTAGGTANTTGGCGAATCGTTACCGTNGTAGAGTCCTCACCAAAAGACCCCAGCAATTGAGTCACACCGGTGNCCGGTTCACTTTGCGTAGTCAGCCAGTGCTGCTTCTCGAAGTGCTCAGAATAGAAGGAAAGAACCTCATCTACGCTCGCGCTGCTACGACCTTCGACTCCGACAAAAACCAGCTGTTCCTGCTTCTCTACCGAAGACTGAACGATAGTTGTGGATTTGGGCACCGGTACCGCGTCTTTGGGAAATTCTTTGGTCAGTTTGCCGGTGGACACACCGGTTTTTGGAGCCTTCTTTAATACGGGTTGACGTTCCGGTGTATCCGGCAGTTTGAATTGCGAAGCCTTGGGTTGTTCGGGTACTTCCAACCGCGATTCCGAAGCGCTAGGTTTCGGGTCCCAACTTGGACGGGTAGCCTCAGCTTTGGGTTCGCCAGACTTTTTCTCTTCAGTCTTTGGTTTCATCGGATCAGAATCTTTGCCGGTTGCGGACGGGCTCGCGGATGCTTGAGCGGACGCAGCAGATGAAGCCGTGGGAGCGGTGGACAAGTGAGTTTGCGCAGTGTCAGCGGACGGGTCAGCAGTAGGAGTAGACCCGCCGAAATCCAGGGCGAGCGCGACCACCAGCAATATCGCGGCGGCGCCCAGCACTATAGACACAAGTTATTTTGCTTTTCATATTTCCCCCATTAGTTATCATGCTCCCCCAGGATCACGAGATAACCTGCTCACTAGGCTATACCTCGGCCTGTAGAGATATAAGCGCAATAGGTCCGGAGACATACTCGATATTTACTTGGCAGGACTCGGGTAAACAGTGGGTTGCACTTCCCTTCTGCGTTGATCAATTTTTCTCGCTGAATACAGAACTATGCTCGGAAGATAGAGGCATACGGCATTGGGGTCCGTAGGCTCAACGGTTCGTGTTGAACCGAATTCTTGGGGGAAATTCATGACTCACATCGAGCGAAGTGCCGATGTGTCGCCTTTAGCGACCATTGGCAATGAGAGCAGCGTTTGGCACCTGGCACAGGTTCGCGAAGGTGCTGTTCTCGGAGAAAACTGCAACATTGGACGAGGCGCTTACATTGGTCCCGATGTTGTTCTGGGTGATAACTGCAAGGTGCAAAATTATGCGCTGGTTTATGAGCCGGCGTCGCTGGCTGATGGGGTCTTTATTGGCCCTGCCGCGGTACTGACCAATGACCTCTTTCCACGCGCCATCAATCCTGATGGAACCCGCAAGGGAAATGAGGACTGGGAGGCAGTCGCAGTCACCATAGAACAGGGCGCCTCCATCGGAGCGCGTGCCGTCTGCATTGCACCAGTGCATATCGGAGCTTGGGCCATGGTGGCCGCCGGCGCGGTAGTCAACCGGGATGTCCCGGCCCATGCACTGGTAGTTGGCGTGCCAGCACGGCAGATTGGCTGGGTAGGCACGGCCGGCCACCGACTGGAATTCACCGATGGCTCCTGGCAGTGCCCTGCCACCGGTGAACGCTATGACCACCTCGGCTCCGATTTCACGGTTCCGGCCTAACCGGCCACTGGTATCTCCCGCACTTTCCACCATTCCAAAGCCCGCGCTGTCTTCGACCGGGTTTGGTGGTGCTTACACATCTTTCAAGGAAAATCATGACTGCCACAAATCAACGCGTGGATCTGGCCGGAATAGTGGTGGATCTACTCACTCAAACGGACGCCGTCAATAAAATCATTGGCCACGCACGCCAGTCCAAACAATCACCGGACGCCGCACTGTCACCGTTATCGGTAGTTTCAGCAAATCTGGACCATATCGTGCAGTTTGGTCACGGAAGCCGTTGGCAAGGGGTGCTGGGTGACTCCCTGCATCCCAGTAGGCCGCTGCGCTACATGCCAGAAGCACCCTCCCCCTTTGATGCACCGCCAATGTTATGGCTGAACCTCATCGATGGGGCACCGTTAGTCATGCGCACCAAACAATTGACCGGAAAGCTCTGGCCAAGGCTCGCTGGAAGCGATCTGATTGGCCCCATCCTCGATGAAGCCGAAGTTCATGGACTGCGTGTGGGATTCCTTGGTGGCCAGCCTAAAATTCAAGCCGAGCTCGCCACACAGCTAGCCGAACAACGACCCAATCTGCGCGTCTCAGGATTCTGGTCCCCGGAGCGCAATGAGATTGAAAACGAAACTCTCTCGATGCAATTAGTGGGCGCCATTCGTGAAAGTAACACCGACATTCTCGTAGTCGGGCTGGGTAAGCCACGTCAAGAACTGTGGATGGCATCTTACGGATCATTGACCGGAGCCAGTGTTCTTTTAGCCTTTGGCGCTGTGGTAGATTTTCTGGCCGGAACCGTACAACGTGCACCTGGATGGGTGGCTACTTCTGGGCTGGAATGGGCGTGGAGACTAAGTCTTGAACCTCGCCGGCTGGCACAGCGCTACCTCGTGGATGATCCTCCGGGATTGCTGACGCTGCAACGGGCAAGCAAGCTCATCTCCCCCACGCAGGCAAGTCCGCTGGTGCAAAAACCTGCCCGCAAATTCCCGAGATTACAGCCACCAGGTGAGGGAAGGTTCGTTGCTGGGAAAGCTCCGGTGGATGTTTCGGTCATCGCAGTGACCTACAACAACGCCGACTCAGTTGAGCAGCTAATTTCCTCGTTACGTGATGAAGCTTCGGGGCTACGGCTGCGAATAGTCATTGCAGATAACGGCTCGGTGGACAGTACGGTACATCTGTTGGAAAAGCATAATGATGTCATCGTGGTCCCTACCGGTTCCAATCTTGGCTATGCTGGCGGGATCAATGCAGCGAGGCCATATACCGGCGACTGCGAAGCGGTGTTGATCCTCAATCCTGATCTTTATGTCAGTCCCGGATCTATCCAGCGACTGCTGAACAGAATGTGGCTCTCGCAGGCAGGGATTGTTGTCCCACGCCTCCTGGAAGAAGACGGAACCACCTACACGTCCTTGCGCCGTGAACCAACTGTGCTTCGCGCGACTGGTGATGCACTGTTCGGCGAGCGCGTCTCACGACGCCCAGGTTGGGGTTCAGAAATTGAATACAATCTTGAAAGCTACGCCCATCCGCATCAAATTGATTGGGCCACCGGAGCGGCACTGCTCATCGATTCAGCATTAGCCAAAGAACTCGGCCCCTGGGATGAGCAGTTCTTCCTCTACTCGGAAGAAACCGACTACTTCAAGCGTGCCAGGCTGGCCGGAGCACGGGTCTGGTATGAACCGGAGTCTTCAATGACCCATCAAATGGGCGGATCCGGAGCCTCGGTGCAGCTGGAGACCCTCATGGCTGTGAACCGCATCAGGTATGCACGTAAGCAGCAGCCTGCGCGCACCGCCACAATGTTCCAGAACGCCGTCATAGGACACGAAGTCTTGCGTTCCTGGAAGCCACAACGCGGTGGTGTGCTGCGCGCAGTAGCCACTGAACGCTCCTGGTCAAGCCTGCTGGCGGCTACCCACGGGAGCAAACCTCATGATGGTTTCCCCCTCGGTACGGTGATTATCCCCGCACACAACGAGGCGGCCGTCATTGCCCAGACGTTAGAACCTCTGCAACCGCTTGCCGAGCAAGGACTGGTCCAGGTCATTGTTTCCTGCAATGGGTGCACCGACGACACCGCTCAGGTTGCCCGGCTTTTTTCCGGGGTGAAAGTCATTGAGATATCTACGCCGTCAAAGGTGGCGGCGTTGAACGCGGCAGAAGAAATAGCCAAAGGATATCCAAGACTGTATTTGGACGCAGACATCATCATCACTGCCTCAGCCCTGAGAATGGTCTTTGAACACCTTGGGGAACGCGGCGCACTTTCGGCAAGACCGGCATTCACCTATGACACGGCAGGAGCCTCCAGCATCGTAAGGGCCTTCTACCGGGCACGGCGCCGGTTACCAGGCACCAACGATGCTCTATGGGGTGCCGGCGCGTATGGCCTAAGCCAGACCGGACGAGCACGATTCACGCAGTTCCCCGCGGTAGTCGCCGATGATCTATTTATTGATCAATTGTTCGGGGCTCAGGAGAAAACCGTGCTCCCCACAATTCCTGTGCAGGTCAAAACCCCGCGCACCGTCGGGTCCCTGCTTGCCATACTGCGCAGGAACTACCGCGGACAGCAGGAGCTACTGCGCCAAGACCAAGCAACGTCCACCACCCGGTCAACACTCGGCCAATTAGCGAGGTCTATTTCAGGGCCAATCTCTGCCTGGGATGCGTTGGTATATGCCGGCATGGTTACCGTAGCCCGTAGAAGCAAAAAACCTGTCGCCACCGGTGCAGGGGTTTTCTGGGAACGAGATGATTCAAGCCGCCGGGCGGCTTAGTACCCAGCAAAAGCTGACTGCGTGATCTGGCATGGTCTGCTTCTCTTCAACGGTTCGCTGACAAACCATCACAGAAACTAAGATCATCTACTAGTAAATATAGGTTGGAATCACCGGCAGACGCCGGTGATTCCAACCTATATATTCGCTGCACTCCTGCCTCGTGCTTGGCTCGAGTTCTGCTGACCGCCGGCAGCTACGTGACCCATCGTCTTGAAGTTAAGCCTCCCGGCGCAATAAATCCTCGGGCCGAGTCAGCCTAGAGGAACCCGGTTTATTATTTGGCCACACAGTTGGTGACGGGCACCTTGTAAATATGGATGGTATTGCCGTCGGCGAAGTGGTCATCGAAGATTCCCTCCGTAGCCTTTAGGCTTCTGTTTTCATTGAGCACTTCTACATCAGTTGAACCCACACATTGCAGTGTGAATGATGCCTTCTGCTTGGTAGGTTGCGCTGACCCGGCAAGTACGTAAAAGTGATCCTCGTAAGATTTCACTCGAACGTTGACTGCACCCTCGGCACTGAGTACCCCCTCGGCAGTGACCGAATTCAGTGCCGGAGCCAAACGTGAAACTTGGTCGTTAATCCGTGCAACGGCTGAGCTGTTGTCCTCGCCGCAGTCACGCAGGACGTGTTGCGAGGCGCATTGTCCAGAAAAACTATGATTGAAATACACTATGCCTCGGGCTCCCGCGATGAGGCTCTGCCACACTGCTGCACGGATTTGTGCGGGGGTTACCGTAGGTAATTTCTCGTCGCTAAAGGGACGACCCAACTCTACAAACCCCCATACAGGTTTACTGCCCGCAGGCTGAATATAGTCCCGGATCTGCTTTACCGTATGTCCATAGTTAGCCGCGAGCCGGCATTCGGACACGGTTAAATCTCGTGGCTCTTCAAAGCGTGTTCCACCCTCGGTCTTGTGACAAATATTGGGATCGGTAAACCAGTAGTTATCTGCCGATACCACGTCGGCATAAGTACTGGTGAAATGTGTTCCGACTTCATCATCACCCCAGAAGGTCACGCCTTTGCCGAAGTTCGCGTAGACCATTGTTCCTGCTGGCGCTTTCTCTAAAGACTCCGCCAATACTGTATAACCACACCGGCTCTCTTCTGGCTCGCAGATAGGGGCCTCTCCTGGCCAAGCTCCCGTCCATACTCCCTCGCCGGATTTACCCCCACATATCCACCTCGTCGGGTAGAACAAAACCGTTGAGGCCTGGTTGGGGCGTACCGCTTAGTACATACGATCCGACGTCATGTGCAAACTTTGGATTGGATTCAGGGGTTAGTTCAACATAGGTATTGATGCCGAAGGAGCGATCAGTCACCGCATCTTGTGCATCCATCAGACTTTCATGCCACACCGCAAGCGGAAAATAAGACGGATCATCGGGTAAAGAATCAACAAATTCACCATAATAAGCGGACCCCCCATCGTTGGCGGTAGTGTCGAAGGTTTGCTCAGCGACTCCCACCGCGTTGGTGCATCCTGCTATAAGAGATCCGGCCAACAAGATGAAACCTAGCTTGCCTACTTTGCGTAGTTGTTGATTTCTCTTGGAGGTGCACAGTTCTACGTCCAAGTTGTGCAATGTCTTTGTCATGACCAGCCCGTCTTTCGGAGAACTATTTCATGTGCCGTCGCGGCCGCCATAATGGTCAGGAACGCCAGTAAAAGAAGTGCCCATTTGGTGCGTGGCAGTATCTGAACGGGGACCACTGCTTCAGGGTAAATGTCGGTAATAATATGTGCACTGCGTTTCACGTTCATTTGCTGTTGCGGTTCCTCGGCCAGAGCGGTCAGTTCGGTCATCGTTTGATCCATGGTCGATAACACCTCTTCCGCTGACGAGGCGAGCACTTCAACGGTGATCGTTGCTTCTCTCTGGTAGGTCTGCCATTGCCCGCCAGCGTTGGGTACACGTACCAGTTCCCCACTGCGCACACCGGTGCCATAAATGGGAGCAGTGACTGGTTCAATAGTCGATGGCCCATGTATTCCGGTGTACGTTTCTTTCACTAAGGCAGCAAAAGGTATCAGATCCCGCGCATCGGTGCGCAGGGAGTTTCCTCCTACCGCGCTGGATGGTGGCAGGAATACCAAATCCTGCTGCGTCCAATAAGTGCCAGGCGCTTGCCTGATTGCTTGGGCAACGGGCAGTGCGAGCACAACTATTAACACCGCAGCGGCAGCAGCAAACATCCGCGCCTTTTTAGGACCAATGCTAGGAACCGCCATTTTCGGGTGTAGACGTTCGGAATCCTTGGACAACCTCCAATACGCCGCACTAATCCCGAGCACTAAGAAGAGCACGCCGGGCGCCTGAGGGAACGAGAAACTGTCAAAGAATGCCATCAGCGTGGCGCTGGAAATTATCGAGGCGGCCAGGCCCACGCCCAAATGATTATTTAGCGATTCCTCGCCAGTGCTTCTGCCTGCAATGGCGCAGTAGACCCCTGTAGCGAGCAACGCGACAAATGCGAATGCACCGACAATTCCGATTTCCAATACCAGTAACAGCAGCTGATTATCCAGGATTCGGTAGCTGGGCAAGAAGGTGCCAAAACCACGTCCAAAAAACGGGTTTGTACTAAATACTTGGAAAGCGAAGTCCCAGCTTCCTGTGCGGGATTCCACACTGGAATCACCGCCCTCAAACATTTCCATGATGGCGCGTAAGACCGAAGGAAGAGCGATCATCACCGCGCCGGCTCCGGCAATTCCCAGCAACACGACTCTGCGGCGCAAACGCGCATTCCAGAAGGGCATCATGGCAAGTATCCCCAGCGCCAGGCCGATTAGTGCCGAGCGCGTCAAGGAAACAAATGAAACACCCACCAGTACTGCCACCGGAAAAAAGCGTCGGATGAACCCTAGGTTCCGGTCCCCAATGCACAGGGCAATAGCCAATGGCACCAGGCTACTGACAACTGCGGCGAATTCCAGGGCGTGCCGTGCAGTTCCCCGGGGGCGCATGAATCCGCTACGCAGATCGACGCCACCGTCAATGCTTGCCAAACCAGGCGTTGGGAATCGATCGATGAGTACCGTGCCGGTAAGGAACTGATACATGCCCAGTGATGCCACCACAGCACCGAGTACAACAAGACGTCTGCATAAGACGGCTAATCTTTCCTTGGACTGGATTCCGTCAGCGGCTACGAAGAAGGCGCCGGCAAACCCTGCCAAGCGCAAGATGCCCATATCTGCAGCGTTCTGATCCGGCTGCGGCAGATTTGAGGAGGCCGCTACGACCTCGCTGATCATCACGGCCGCGGCAAACGCTAAAAAGGTGAGGTACACCGGATTGGAGAACCTCACCCGGCTTGCAAGGCGGGTTCGATACCAGAGCCACCAGACCATAAGTCCTATCGACAGCAGGACCGCCGGTGTTCCGGCGCCGCCTAACTGCGCGATAGTTCTGTCGCTGGGGACAATGAGAAGCACTACTGCGTATACCGTCAGCCCGGTTACTGCATCGGCTTGCACTCGTGCCGGTTGCGGCAATGGCACCCATCTACGATGCTCCGAGGACTTGAGCATCTGTCAAGTTCCGTTAGCGAATCGTACAGGCTGCGCGGTCAGCCTGGCTTCGGTGACTTCAAGACGCGCAGCGATCTCGGCCGGAGGCTGCGTCATCTCCGCCGAGCCAGGATCATCGTGTTTGTCATCCGATTTCCGGCTCTTGCTCTTGGGCTTTCGTTTAGCTAAGAACTTGTCTAGTGCAGCGACGAACAATACCGTGGCGACAGACCCGCCACCAGCGGCTACCGCCATAAGTTGCAGCTGACGCTTGTTCTCAGTTTCCGCTTCGCGCGACTGAGCTAGAGTCATGGTTCCGATTTTGGCGTCTGCAGGTACCTTCAGTTCGTCCTGCAGCGTGTTCAAGGCAATCGGTACTTGCGTAGTCACCTTTTCTACCAGCGTTATTGCTTGGTCATCGGTGGGCGCCGCCACGGAAATTTGAATAATCGGCCCGGTTGAGGTGGCGTCTTGTTCAAGAGTGAATGATTGATCAGGATTCGAGCCAATAACTTCTTCTTGTGAAGCCGCCGAATTCATTGTAATTACTAAGACATTGAGTGCTTGGCCTAGTCCTCCAAGGTACAGGTATGGATTATCACCATCCTTGACCGACTTTTCTGGTGGCAATAGCACCACCGTTGATGTTGCACTGTACGTCACCGGTGTGACGGTGTATGCCCCGTACACTCCGGCTACAGTCAAAATAACTCCGAGCACGACGATGTACCACCGTCGTAAAAGACTTCGAAGCATGTCGCTTAAAACCATTTTTTCCCCCAAAAAAATGTCACAAAAGTGACTCCCCCAGTGTTGCCACGACTATTGCGTACCAAGTCCCTCTTGATGCGCGATAAGGGCAACAATCCCCATATTACGTGATTGGCGCCTCCTTTAGAGATGATAATTCGATTAAATCTATGGCGCGCTGTTCCCAGGAGTGCCCGGCCGCAAAATCTCTACGTTCTGCGATCTGTGATTCTTGCGTTGGACGAGCGATAAATTCCTGGAGCAACTCGATGACCTCACCATTGGTATTTCCAACCGCCAGATGCTCGGTGTCTAACCAGTGTGAGGAAGGAAGGTTTGTTGAGACCACAAATAGCCCTGCCGCCAAGTAGTCCAAGGTCTTCAATGGGAAACTCGCCTGGTTAAATTCCGAATTTGTATAGGGGGTGAGGCCTACCCGGCAACTGGCCAAAAATTCCGGGACCTGCGTGGGCGGAATTTCACCTACCCATTGCACACCGGGAGATTCCAGGAAATTCCGCATGCGTGTCACCCACTGCGCGTTGTTACTTTTCATCGGTCCGGCAACCCGAAGCTTTAATCCTTGATCTCGGATCTCTTCAAGCAGCCCAACGTCTAGGCGTTCGTTGAGCTGTCCCAGCACCGCGATCACCGGTTGGCGGTCACCGGCGCTAAGGTCCGAGATTTTACAACCGTTGGGCAGCAAGTTTGTTATCTGCCTCGATTGCAGTTGATCAAGCTGGGCAGCCAGATGCGGGGACACGGCAAAAACCTTATCGGCAACCGCCAGGTTCTCGTTCAAGCGTTCGGAAACACTGCCGGCAGGTAGCCCCATGAGCTGTTCACCGGCAATCCAATCATCGGTAACGTAGAGGTACTTCGTACCGGTGATCTCTGTCGGGAAGCTTGCACTAGCCGAGGAATGAATGATCAGACGCTCGGCTGGCTGCTTGGTACCGGCAACCCGCAGTAGGGTGCGTACGGTTAGTTTGTCGTAGAGTTTACGCAGCCACGGATAGCGCACGCCGACCGGAACGAAAGTCTGTATCCGGGTTATTTTCCCTGCGACCTGGTCACGGCTNGTTCCGAACAGTTTCGCTGGCCTGGAGCCNTCCGTAGTCAAGGATGANTTCAGTGTTCGCGGCGGATCNACCCAAATGACTTCGGTCTGGGCAGATAATGCTGTCGCCAGCATGTGATCGGTACCCTTGATGTCATCCCAAAANGTNCCGGCAAGGTAAATCACCTGCTGGATCGAAGTATCTGATCGGCGAGGACCAAATCTTGCGCTCACAGTATTGCTGTTAAAGTCGTCCATCACGGTTTTACGCCATAATTTCTGACGTAGACGCGCCAGTTTGTATTTTGTGAATTCCCAGGCAGCTAAACTCCAACTACCTAGTTCATTGACCAACCGGACACGATGTGTCCGCTCAGCCGTATAGAGGTCTTCCAGCGTTCGGGACAAACTTTCCAAAGAATATCGAGATTCCACCAGTCCCCTACCAAAATCTCCGAGTTTGCTCTGTCGACGCCCCGCATCAAGCAGTGGCAACAAAATCGATGTGAGGCGTTCAGTACCACCGTGGTCAGCAGTACCAACTCCGTACCAGCCTTGCCAGAAGAACTCATCGGCCGAGTCAGGTTCAAGTAGCTTCCAATAGCCTTTCTCGCCTTGAACAATCAGCGGTTTGGCGAACGCCATGGCACGCAATGCAGAGCCACCCATGCCCAGGGCAATGTCAGCAGCTGCATAGGCAGGACGCGGGTCTGCCATCTCCCCGGTCAGCACAATGCTCCCGGGGTACCGCGAGTTCACCTGTTCGGCACGTTCACTTACGGTGTCCGCGGCAGAGCCTCCGCCAATTATGGCCAAGCAAATAGGACGCTCCTCAGCAATCTGTGCGATTGTATCGATGGCCGAAAGAATTCCCTCAAGTTTCAGCTCAGGCACGAGCCGTGAAACCACCACGACCAACGGCACACCAGAGTTGATGGAATATTGCGTGCGGAATTCTCGACCAAGTTTTTGATGCACATTATTCGTATGGACGTCCACCGGCGGCTCGAGGAGCGAAACACGGTTGAATCCTCGCTCATTCCGCTCAGCCTTAATTTGCTCGGTACCCACCGTCAGCGACATGGTTCGAGGGATGAAATCGGCCACCGCCATTGACATCACCGTGGCGATACTTTTCGTCTGTTTCAAGCCGAGAGTCGCCAGAGCGCATTCCAATGCGGGAGGCCATTCAAAACCATGGACTATGTCTATCTGACGTTCGCGAACTAGCCGTCGCAGATCCGCAACGATAGCGGGAGTCGGCCTAAACCGTGGTCTTGGTGACTGAATGAATTCAAGACCCAGCTCACGTACCTTGTGTACCAGCTCGCCCTCCCACCCATAAACAATGACCTCATGGCCGCGATCACGCAACGCGCCTGCTAGCTCGATGGCGTTGAGCTGACTGCCNCCCATGGCTAGGTCGTGGGGATAAATCAGGATCCTCATGTGCTCGTTTCCAAACTCTCAGTGCGTGAAATATTGCGNATCTGCCCTATTTCGTTGCGGCAGGTCAATAGCAGCAATGCCATGATCANCAAGGTCCAAANACCNGCAATGGTTAATGCCAGTAGCTGCTGCGTAATGAAGNGGGTAGCCAAATAACATCCGCCCCATGCGAAACCACCAGCTAGTAGCGGCAGGCACAGTTGTCGCAGTATTGCGCCGAATCCCACTCCGCCACCGCGTAACTGCCACAGGTACACCGGTAAGAGGATTACCACGGACACAACCGCGTAGGCGCAAGCTACTCCGACCATGCCGGCAAGCTGCGCTCCAATCCATAACGCAGGAATCAGCACGCCAAGCCCCACCAGCTGAATAACCAGCACGGTGTTGGTTCGTCCCACCACCACCAGATAGTCGTAGACCAGCTCGTTAAAAACCTTGGACAGGGCTGCAATGACCAGCCAGCTCAAAACCTGCGCGGCCGGAATCCACGGTTCCCCGTAGACCAATATGATCAACGGGTGCGCAACCGCTGACATCGCTAGAAAAGCAGGGATGGTCGCGCTGGCTAAAACCTTAGACAAGCTGGTAATGGCTTGCCTCAGTCGTAGAGGATCATGTTGTATCGCAGAAAATGCTGCGGGAGCTACTCGGCGAAGCGGTTGCGAGATGATGTTCAGCGGCCAGCTGGAAAGGTTGAATGCCAGGACATAAAAACCTAATGCGACACTTCCCAGCGCGGCACCGACGACTAATTGATCTGCATACCCGACGGCAAAAACAATGATGCTGGACCCTGCCAAGGGCAACCCAAATTTGATCAATGCGCGGGCATGGTTCCGGTTCCACCCAAATCGGTATTTCAGCGGTGAGGCTTTCAAAAACATCACCGCTGAAATCAGACCACCAGCTAACCGTCCTACGGCCAAGGCCATGGCACNCAAGCCCACTAGAGCTAAAATGACCGAGAGGATAGCTCCGACCCACACGTTGACTTGATCAATCACCATGCGCGTGCGTTCTTCAAAAGCACGTTGGAGCAAGGCCGCGGGACCTGCCACGATGCCGTTGAGCAGTACGGAGAGGATCAGTATTCTGACTACTCCCGTCGCTTCAGGATCTCCCATGAGTTCGGTGAAGCGCGGTGCCGCAAACCAGGAGATCGTGCAGAATACTGCGCTGCCGACAACGGAAAGCGTATTGACTGTCGACGCAATGAGTGCCGGTTCTGAAGGCCAACGGACTATAGCAAGGCTGACTCCGAGCTCATTAAAACTGAGCACCGCCATGAGCGCGACAAGCGCAATAGCAAAAGTACCAAATTGCTCCGGACCCAATACTCTGGCTAGAACGATACCAATGCCCAGAGTTCCTAATCTTGAAACTAGGGTATTGGCCAGGCTCCAGCTAAAAGCACTACCGGCTGAATTCGAAGCGCTAGGCGATCTTGTCCGCTTCCCGAGGTTACGCATTGGATCACAGCACCGAAATCAGCGCGTCTGTGACTCGCCGCTGCTGCTCCTCGGTGATGTGCGGGTACAGCGGCAGAGAAAGGATCCGGGCGGCAGCATGCTCGGTAACCGGGAAGTCCCCTTCTTTGTATCCCAGGTGTGCGAAGGCTTGCGTCAGGTGCACCGGATACGGGTAGTGGATTCCTGCGCCAATACCAGCAGCATTTAGCTCCGCCACCACTCGATCACGCTCTTCCACCTGCACCACATATAGGTGCCACACATCGTGGTTCCCCATGGCTTGCTGCGGCAAGGTGACTCCAGGGACCTCGGTCAGCAGTTCGTTATAGCGCGCTGCCGCTTGGCGGCGCAGCTCATTCCATCCGGCCAGGCGTTCCAGCTTGGCGCTGAGCACTACCGCTTGCACCGCATCCATCCGGGAATTGCGTCCCACAACCTCGTGCACATATTTGGTGCGGCTGCCGTGAGCCGAAAGCAATCGGACCTGCTGCGCTAACTGCGCGTCACCAGTGAGTACCGCTCCGGCGTCACCGGCAGCCCCGAGATTCTTGCCAGGGTAGAAGCTAGTGCCAGCGATATCCCCCAAGGTCCCGGCGCTACGCCCATGGCGGGTTGCGCCTTGAGCTTGGGCTGCGTCTTCGATGATCACCGCACCGCAAGCGCTGGCAATGGGAGTCAGCTCTTCAACAAAAGCGGTCTGCCCGTAGAGATGTACCGGCATGATGGCTTTAGTCTTTTCGGTAACGGCTTCGGCTACCGCCAGCGGATCAATCAGCAGGTATTCGGAATCTACGTCTACCAGCACCACGGTGGCACCGGTGAGGCTGACTGCCTCGGCGGTGGCAATGAAGGTATTTGCCGGAAGGATCACCTCATCGCCCGGCCCAATCCCGGTGGCACGGAGCGCCAGCTCCAGTGCATCGGTGCCGTTTCCCACCCCAACGCATTCTCCGGCGCCTAAGAAGCGTGCGTAGCTTTGCTCAAAGTCAGCGACCGCTGCTCCCCCAATGAAGGCGGTATTTTCGAAGATCTGTGCAAGCGATTCATTAACCTGCTGCTGTACTTCTTGCTGCTGCGCCCGCAGATCCACCAACGGAATCTGGCTGTGGGTGCTCATAGTCTTGTTACTCATGCTCTAGACCCTGTCGATTCAAGATTTGTAGACGTAATGATCTGCCGGGCTGGGTTTCCTGCCCAGATCTGCTCTGCCGGCAAGTCGCGCAGCAACGCTGATCCCATGCCGAGCACCGCACCAGCACCAATCTGTACATTTTCACGCACGGCCGAGTTAGTTCCGAGGTAAGCCTGGTGGCCCACGGTGACCCGGCCTGCCAGTTTGGCTCCGGCCGCCAACGTGCAATAGTCCTCAAGCACGTTGTCGTGGGTCAGTACTACCTGGGGCATGAGCACCGTGTGCCGCCCCATGGAGATATCGCAGGTCGCCACGCAGCCAGCGAGGATGATACTTCCGCATCCCACGCTCACCGAGCTTCCGAGTACTGCCGAGCCGTGAATGTGTGTTGCATAGCGAGAATCATCCAGACCCAGCCGGGTCACAATAGCTGCCCGGCTGCTTCCCTTCCCGGCACAGATTAATAGCTTTTCGGTACGCTCTTTGGCTAGTGCCAGTCCCCCAAGAACCCGAACTTTGCCAATGAGCGTTCCGTGCAATGCAGTGTTGTCATCAAGCAGTCCTATGACCTCATGGTCACCGGTCTGCTCGATAGATGAGATGGTTTCTCGGGCCAGTCCACTGGCTGCCACAAGCAGTATTTTTGCCATCTCACTCACCGCCGGTGGCGGCCAGCACGTTGGACAGCACGCTGGTGATCACGCGATCCTGCTCATGCTCTTCCAGCTGGTGGTAGAGCGGCAGAATCAGTGTATTTGCCGTCAGATGCTCGGTGACTGGCAGCGGAGAGACAATTCCAGAATGCCCGGCATAGGCCGGTTGCAGATGCGAGGCCATGATGCCGCGCCGGGCTGAAATACCATCTTCGGCAAGCCTTTCGAGCAGTCCCTCACGGTCCACACCAAATTGTGGGCCAAGCTCAATCCAGAATGACTGGAAGTTCGAGGTCCCATACTCCGGATCCGTCACACAACGCAGTCCCGGCACATTCGCGAAGGCTTGCTGGTAGCGGGATGCTAAGAACCGACGGCGGGCCACCATGGTGTCCAGCTTATCCAGCTGGACTAGGCCAAGGGCTGCCTGCAAATCCGTCATGCGGAAGTTGTAGCCAACTTCCTTATAGCTCTCGGCAGGTGCCAACGTGGAGTTGTGACGTTCGGCAGCCGAGACATCCATTGAATGTTCACGCAACTGACGTGCGCGTTTGGCCCATTGCATGTTGTTAGTGGTGAGCATGCCACCTTCGCCAGTGGTCAAGAGCTTGCGTGGATGGAAAGACCACGCGGACACGTCCGCGCCGGCCCCCACCGGAGCTCCACGATACGTTGATCCTGCGCCGCACGCGGCGTCTTCAATGAGAACCAGTCCCAACTCATCACAGAGCGCACGCAACGGCTGAAGATCCAGCGGCATACCGCCCTGGTCCACCACAATGAGTGCAGTAGTTTTCTCGGTCAGCACCGCACGGACGGTCTGCGCCGTGACGTTTCCAGTCAATTCCTCAACATCCGCGAACACCGGACGGGCACCGACATAGGTCGGTGCATTAGCGGTGGCCACGAAGGAAAACGAAGGGACCACCACATCGTCTCCTGCTTTGACCCCGGCGACCAGCAACGCCAGTTGCAAGGCGGTAGTGCAGCTGGACGTTGCCACCGCAAAATCCACTTGCTGATGCGCGGCGAAGGCTTCTTCAAAGGCTACTGTCCGTGGCCCCTGAGCGACCCAGCCCGAGGCAATAACCTCGGCGACTGCGTCGGTTTCGGCTGTTCCCAGCCATGGTTTCATCACACTAATGCGATTCATGATTCTTCCCCCAAAAAATCTTTGTTCGCTTATTTGGTTACGCCGACCGGCTTTTTCAAGGCCCGCCCGGCAGCTACTTCTTCACGCAACGGCTTCCACCAGTCCACGAGTTTCCGAAGACCCTCTTCCAGGCCAATCTTTGATTCAAAACCAAGATCATGCCGTGCGGCGGTGGTATCTGCCAGACGCCGGGACACCGAGTTCACAGCGCGTTCCGGGCCGTATTCGATATGCAGATCCGAATCCATGGCCTTGAGCAGAGTTTCAGCCAGTTCCTTCAGGCTGGTCTCGGTGCCGCTGGCCACGTTGTAGATGCCTTCGGATATTGGGCTGCTGGCAGCCAACAGGTTGGCCCGGGCGATATCCTCGGAAACCACAAAGTCCATGGTCTGGGATCCATCACCAAAAATTAGTGGTGGCAGACCGTCCGCTATGCGTTCCATCCAGCGCACAAGAACCTCGGTGTACGCACCGTGCACATCCATGCGCGGGCCGTAGACGTTGAAGTAACGCAACATCACGTAGTCCATGCCGTACATGGCACGGAAGGATTTGAACAAGCCTTCGTTGAAGGTCTTGGCCGCCCCGTAGAGGGTGTCGTTGTTGTACGGGTGATGGCGCTCGGTGGTCGGGAATTCCTCGGCCATGCCATACACCGACGCGCTGGACGCGGCGACAATCTTTGGTACTTTCGCTTCTACCGCCGCTTCGAGGACGTTAAAAGTTCCGTTGACCATGACATCTACCGCGAGGCGTGGTTCCTCCGCGCACTGGGTGATGCGGATAGCCGCCTGGTGGAACACCATGTCCTTGCCCGCGGTCACTTCACGCACGAGGCTGCGGTCTGCGATATCCCCCAGGATGAGGTTCACACGCCCGGTGGCCAGCGCCTTCTCGATATTGCTGCGCCGTCCGCGGACCAGGTTGTCCAGCACGTCAATCTGCTGGGCACCGGCTGCCAGTAGCTGATCCACAATTTCGGAGCCAATGGTGCCAGCTCCTCCGGTGACCAGGTAGCGTCCGCCTGCAAGGTTCTTAATATTTTCGTTCATCGTGCGTTCTCCATGACGGAAGTAGGGTTTTGTGTTGGCTGGGCTGTGGATCCTGCAGCCAAGCTTCGGCTTGCATCTTCTAAGACCTTGAGCACCCGAAGTGCCGAAGGCCCGTCGGTGGGTGCAGGCCGTGATCCACGGATGCTGGCGGCAAATTCGGCCACCATCAATCCCAATGGTTCAAATTCTGAGAGCGCCGGAGACCAGGTGTCGCCGAGCCGGTAAGAAATGGTGGCGCCCTTGCGGTTTTCCACGTCGGCGCGGATCATTTCCTGCCGGTCAAGATCCACACCGCGGTCGAAGATGGTGAGCCGCTGCTGTGGATTCAGGTCATCCCACACCAGGGTTTTTCGGCTACCACCAATAACCATCTGGCGGATCTTTGTTGGCGAAAGCCAATTGACGTTGATATGGGCCAGGACGCCGTGATCAAGTTCCATGCTCAGATACCCCACACAGGACTTGCCTGCGTTCAGCGGATCTGAGCCAAGCGCTGTGACACTGCGCGGGTTGAGCCCGCCGGGAATCACGAAATCCAGAATGGACAGATCATGCGGGGCAAGATCCCAGAACACATCAACGTCCGGCTGGACCAGCCCGAGGTTGATCCGGGTGGAGTCAATATAAAGAATGTCGCCTAGTTCGCCAGCTGCCAATAATTCGCGGATTTTCAGGACCGCAGGCGTGTAGCAGTAGGTGTGGTCAGCCATCAGGATAGTTCCGGCCGCTGCGGCGGCATCTACCATTTGCGCCCCGTGCACCGAGTTATCTGCCAGTGGTTTTTCCACGACCACGTGTTTACCGGCCGCGATGGCGGCCATGGCAATCGCATGATGGGTCCGTGCCGGGGTGGCGATGGCCACCGCGTCCACGTCATGGAATTCCAGTAGTTCATCGAGTGAACCCACCACGGCAGGTTCACCGGTCTTGCGCGCCAGTGCTTCGGCCCGGTCTAGATCCATATCGCAAATGGCCACTAGCTCCCAGTCAGTGCTCATCGCGAAGTTACGTGCCAGGTTCGGTCCCCAGTAACCTGCGCCGATGACGGCCACACGCAAGGCAGGGTGAATCAGGGTTTCGGGTGCAACGCTCATTAGTAAGCTCCATCGGGTTTGATCATGACGCGGAAGGTGCGCCAGATAATGCGCAAGTCGCTGAGCACGGTCCAGTTCTCTGCGTAATACAGATCCAGCCGTACGCTTTCCTTCCAATCCAGGTTTGAACGGCCGCTGACCTGCCACAGTCCGGTCACTCCGGGCTTGAGCAGCAGCCGGCGGTGAGTGTGTCCCTGATAGGTCTGCACCTCCGTGAATAGCGGCGGACGTGGTCCCACCACCGACATTTCACCGAGCAGCACGTTCACAAACTGCGGCAGCTCGTCCAGCGAGTGCTTACGCAGCCACCGGCCAGAGCGGGTAATACGTGGGTCGTCCTTAAGTTTGAAGAGCGGGCCGGCTCCCTCGTTCTGTTCTTGGAGTTTGGCCAGACGCGCTTCGGCATCTTCGACCATGGTGCGGAATTTGATCATCTTGAACGGGCGTCCATCTTGGCCGGCACGTTCTTGTTTGAAGAAAATCTTGCCTGGCCCATCGAGTCGGATGAGCAGCGCAATGACCAGGAACACCGGGGCAAGCCCGAGTAAGGCCAGCGAAGAAAAGACAATGTCGAAGCCGCGTTTGAAGAAATAGCGTGCGCCGGTGAACTTAGCCAGTTCAACATGGAGCAACGGCATGCCATCTACCGGGCTAGTACGTACCCGTCGGCTGGCCACACCGGTCAGCGCGGAAACCACAATGAGCTTTGTGCCGGTGCTTTCCAAACGCCAGCCNAGTTGCTGCAAGGCNGTGTTTCCGCCGGTGAGCGGGCCGGCAACNATGACCGAGTCTGCGCCCAGCCGNGCTACCTCTTGCTCAATGGAACCGGCGTCATAAGCCAGCGGAAGCGTGGGATCAGCAAGTCGGATATCCTGTTCGGCCTGCGCATCCGCAACCCCGTCCAGCAGTACTCCAACTACCCGATAGGCCGGGCCCGAACGCTTAGAAATCTGGCGGACGGCGAATGGTGTATCGGCTGGTTGCCCGTAGATCAACACGTTGCTCAACGCGTAGCCGCTGCGGCTTCGCCGGATCAGCCACTGGCGCCAGGTCCACCGGCTGGTGAGCAGGGCGGCTAAGCCTATGGGCAAGGTGATGACCAGATAGACCCGCAGATCACCGAATCCGGTCAAGCCGATCAGTGTCCCTAAAGCCCCGGCAAGAACCAGCGCGGCATAGACAAGGAATTTGTATTCCTGCATCCCCACGGCGACACTGCCTAGGGTGTGCGCCTTAAAAGATTTCAGACTCAGCATCCAGGCCATGGTCAACAGCACTGCTGTCAGCACATAGGGCCCACCTAAGGACGGTGCCAGTGGTGTACTCACCGCACCTTGCCCCATGGCCAGCGCCGGCAACGCGCTAGCAGCGCCGACGATCAATAGGTCTGTGGTGAATAGCTTACGAAGATAAGCCCGGCCGTTGGATCCTACGGTTGTGACAGTGCGAGTGGACACCGGACGCAAGGTAGTCCAAGACCCCAGTGCGTTAAGATTATTTTCGCCTAGTCGGCTGCTAATTTGCGACATTACTGTGTCCCGCCTTGCTCTGCGACATGGCATGGCAAGGGCGGGCACAATTTGGCAACACAATGTTAAACATCTATGTTTCCCCCAAGAAAGATGCAATTCCCCAATTTGAGGACGGTCCAGCCATTCCCAAATAGCTGTGTTGTCCTCGTATGTATTGAGCCTAGGATGCAATTGATCACTGCACACGAGTGGCGGAACACTCAAATGCTCCGCTGCCGGCATTCGTAAATACCCGTTTGGCACTTGGTTCCTACTCGCTCACTACTTGAATAAGTAAAAACGGGCTTAAAAGAACAGACCCCGCACCAGAGCAGAGGGGTTACTGGTGCGGGGTCTATTTCTTGCCAAGGGACCGGCGGCCGCGCTGGGGGTATATCCTTGCGGATTCACGAACCACCGGCCCCGTTTAAGGGTTGAGTCTCGCTGCCACAGCAACAGCAAGCAGTGTGGCAGGTACGCACTCGTTCGGGAAGGGTCTGGTAGGTTGCTCGTCGGCTCCCAGAATTCACATTACGCAACCAGAGCATTGCACCGCACGCGTGGTACTTACCCCAAGATTGCCCAAACCACTTGTAATTACCTAGTACCGGTACCCGCTTGGAGTCCTGCGTTATTAAGCGCAGAGCGTTCGGTAATTCCCAGCTTTGAGAACACCCGGTAGAGGTGTCCTTCAACGGTTCGCTGCGAGACGGTCAACGCCCTGGCAATCTGGGCGTTATTCCGGCCTGCACGGGCCAGCTCCACGATTTCAGCCTCGCGCGCAGTTAACTCGGTCAACGCCAAAATGCGGGCAATGTACTTGCCCGAATCCAGCCCGTGCTGTTCGAGGATTTTTGCGGTGCGCCGCAGCAGTGCACCGCATCGCCGCTGGTCTCCTGCAGCCGCGTATTGTTCGGCGGCCCGGGCCATCGCTTCGATAGCCACTAGATATTCCTCCTTGGCCAGGGCTTGCGCAGCTAAGTCTTCCAGCGGCTCGCTGTTAGCTGCGCCAAGCAATTGCATCAGCCTCGCCAGTAGCGCGGGCCGTGAGCCCTGGTGTTCGCCGGCCAGGAGGCAAAGCCGCTCGCGCTGCGGCGAATTGGCCATTTCCTCATCGCTGAGTTGCCGAGTCTGGCTGTAGAGGATTTCGCGCTCAACGAGCGGGAAATCACCGATGGATTCGCCTTCATGCGGATTGCCCAGCGCTGCGGCGAAAGCTCGCGGAAAGATACGCTGTTCAGAGGCTTCCTCGCCTAGGTATCCGGGCACCGCGGAATATCCTCCGGCCACGTCATCCACCGTTCCGAATGCCACGGCTGCGGGTACCGGAGTTCCCAAGCGCGCCAGCAGTAGCCGATATAGATTAGTAGCCACCGCCAGCACCTGTGCGGTATCAACAATCCGCAGTTCGGTCACTGCCTCGGCGATCTTCGAAATGGCAGGACGTACCCGGCTCTGCAAGAGATCACTAATTCCGTCCAGCAAGGAAACGACTCCTTGATAGTGCTGAATTGAGTTTAATTCCGTGCCGCGGTACTCATTGATGAACTGCTTTGCACGTCGATATTCGCCAAGGAACAAGAGATTCCAGCCAATACGGAAAAACACGCGCACCTCGTAGAGGGAACGTAGTTGTGTTTGTGCCTGAAGTATTTCCATGGCCGATTCAGCCAACTGAAGTGCATCCGAGCACAGTCCTTGAGAACTGTATAGGTCACTGAGTGTGATCATGGAAATGATTCGTGCCTGAATCGGCAGATCGGGATCTTCCAGGAAGTTGTGCAGCTCTTGGGCGCTAGG
>Ga0065705_10104173_pt1 | contig 47689 bp, 71 predicted proteins | sample SwibulcommuniRL2_FD_59092 | JGI IMG/M metagenome (GOLD analysis project Ga0065705, IMG submission 59092) | Bulk soil microbial communities from switchgrass field near Rose Lake, East Lansing, Michigan, USA - RL2 Bulk Soil v2 (version 2) | ecosystem: Environmental > Terrestrial > Soil >...
GGGCTCAGCTGTCTGAGCGGCCTGCGGCAGTGGACCCGCCGCCAGTGGAGACGGGCCTGCTGGCATTGGCGCAGGACCGGGCATTGCTGCCGGACCACTGGACGGTATCTGGGTGCCCTGAAGCGGAGGAGCAGAGAGTGCCGCCCCGCCAACAGCCGAGCCAAAGGCGGCCTTCTCAGGCGAGCCCGGCATAGGTCGCGGCGGTCCCTGGTTGCCCGCAGGAACGTTGAAAGCAGACCTTGACCCCTGGGGCTGGTAGCCGCCTGCGAGCTGACCCGGCGTTACTCCGAGCGGCATTTGACCACCCTGATACTGGCCTTGAGCGCCGGGCATAAAACCTTTCTGCTGCGAAGCCATAACTTTTTTCTCCTTTAGTACTGAAGAGGTTTTTTCTTGGGCGCAATCGCCACCTGCTGCGGCTGCGGCGTGCGCTGTTCCGGCATTGGACCCGGCGTCTGCATAGGCGTCGGAGCTGGAGCACGCTGCGGCAGGGCTCCGGGCATAGTCGCCCCGGCCCCTTGTGTCCCCGGCGTGAAGCCCCTGTTCGGCTGTATAGGCACCTGAGCTGCCGGTCGTGGAGGCGGAGGCGGCTGCTGCGTTGTCCTACCGGGACCAGGCCCTCCTGGACTTGGTGTTTGTGAAGGTAGGGGAGTATAGCCGCCGCCTGCGTAATTATAATCGTGCGGTGTGGCGTCTGGCGCACTGCCACCTGCAGGTGCTGCTGGCTGAACCTTACCACCCGGCTGGTAGCCCGGTGGCTGCATGCCCGGTACGCCGCCGTATCCCATTGGGCCCTGACCCTCCGGTCCTCCAGGCACCATACCCGGAGGCGGCGCAGGCGGCATTGTCGTCGTCGGCTGACCCGGAGGCGCTGAATTGGGCGGTAAAATGCCCTGCGGCCCTGCTTGTCTGGCACCCATAAATTATCCTTTCTTGACTGGAGCGGGAGTTGGAGTCACGCAGGGCTGCGGCAGGCACTCACACCTGCACGCACAGCCCCCACGAACGATTGGGAATTTGGAGTCAATCCTCCCGCACGCCTGCACGGCGAGAGTAGAGAATAATATTGAAATCAGAAATAGCCTCATAGCCACGGTGGATCCGTGCGCAGAAGAGGACTGAAGGAAGATCACCAACGGGAAAAAGAGTCGTGCGCTTGGGGAGGGACTATACCATGAAGTATTTATTCATGTCATGAAGATAGACGGGTTTCCTATCTGGTCTTATGGGTTGACCAGACCGTTAATCTATGAATGCTCTTCCCTTTGTTTAGCTGATCCCTATTGGGAAATGAGGAGGTCGCTGTTTATACCAGACGTTTTTGCAAACCAGATATCGAACCGGGACGTAACCCGCTTGCAGGATCGACTACCTGCCCGTTGCCCGGAAAACTCACTCGTGGAGAACGTCTGTTTCACAGCTCCTTGCTCGGTACCGCCCGTCTCAGGCGGCCAGCATGGCCATGTGCCAAGAATCTCGTTTGAAATTTATCTCTTGACATAGGACATGGCCTCGGGTTACGGTTCAATGTCCGCTAAAGACATTACCTAACCCGAAGAAGTTCGGGGAAGAACACAAGGCCCGAGGGGAAACCACCGGGCCTTGACGTTTTTATGCACGCACCTCACCGTGTGTTCTGGCCGCGTAGATCCCCGGAGACACTCTGACAACAGGCGAATCATGTCCCTTAAGCAAAGGCGTAAGGGTTGCATTGATCTTTGTCCTGTTCTGAGCATTGTCGTCCAGACCTACTGCCTTGGCGAGTGCGCCTAAATCGAGAGCCTTCGTGCTTTTTCGCAGCACGTCAAGAACCTGCGAGGTCCTTGAAACCTCTCCACTGCTGCCGTTCGCTCGCTGCTGCTGCTGCGGCCTGGCTTTGGGCGCCTGCGCCTTTGCAGGTGACAGCGATAGAGCGGCCCTTTGCAGGGAAGATAGCTCGGCGCGGAGCATGATACGTTTTGCCTCGTATTCGTCAAGAGCTTTTTGCTTGGTGGCGATCAGCTGGTTGAGCTGAGCCTGTATGTCATTGATTGTTTCGATAGCCAATGTAGCTTTCCTTTCTTGTCTTTAATGGTTCCTCTGAATCTCCACAACTTTATTTTCACCTTCGTTGATACATGCCCAGCAAAAGTGCTCTTCCTCTGATTTCTCGATCAGATCTCGGAGAGCACTCCACACCGGACCTGTTCCCGGGCAACAATCCTCTTCGATTAGGAAGTGAACCTCTTCGTCTGAGTAGTTGTCGGGCAGCTCAACGGGGATCGTAAAGGTGCATTTAACGTACACTATCATAGCAGTTGAGACTCTTTGAAGTAAGTCTTCCAGAGGCTCTCAGGCATGTCTGTCTCAAGCCAGCGCACACGCATGCGAGGTCGAAGTGGCTCCCTCGTTGGCGCGGCGCCAGGCTTTGGAGGCAGCTCGCAGCGAGAGCACTGATAGAAGGCACCACGTGTCTTCGGTGTATAGAGCGCCTGAATATGCTCACAGTTCGGGCACTGAGCAATCCCTGTTACTCTCGGTTCTTGTTTCATGTTTCCTCTTCCACTGTGCATAGTAGTAGCCCGACCAGTATCCAATCTGGGACGAGATTACAGCGGCGATAACCAGGTTCCACAATTCATTCATTCTCTTCCAGCTCCCATTCCCAAATGTCGTAGCAGTCAGGGCAGAGCAGCACGTACGTGTCCTCAGGTACGAGGGCCATATCCTCAGGGAAGAGGACTCCGCACGTCATGCACTGCTCCAGGCCTTCGTCAGTTTTTGTTCTTTTCAAGCTCAAGCATTTTCTTTGCTGTTATCAGATCAAGCAATCTTTCTCTCACCTTCTGGAGGTACGGGTACTCCAGAAGCACTTCCTCCCAGACGCCGGGTGGAGGGATCTCCAGCTGAAGGTCCTCACCCAGGATGAGCGCCGAGCCGCACGCAACGCAGAGCGTCACCGAGCCTTTATCGGGCGGGTTGCCGTGCCCGAGTCCGAGGGCCGCGTCAAGCACTTCCCCGCACACCGGGCAGGCACTTTTGGGTATCTTCCAGTCCGGTATTGGAATCACTTCCACTGGTTCTCTCCATTTCATTGAGCACCTCCGCAATAACCTCCGGGTAGTATTCGCAGAGCCTCTTATAGGGCGCATGCTTCATGTTCTCCCTCATGCGCTGAAACACCCTGATCTCCACGTCAGCGAGAAACTCCTCAATAATGTCTATCCTGCTCATTCACTATTCTCCCTCCGCTGGTACGGGGATAGCACTGAGAATAGTCCTGAAGCAGTCATGACAAAGCCACGACTCACGCTTCTTGGTGTTGAGCCACTCGGACTCTTCCGAACCTGACGAGTCCCACTTCGTGTAATAAATCTGAATACTGAAATGCTTGTCTCCAATATCGAGGGCACTCGCTGACTTCTGCTCGTTGTCTGCAACTTGCTTGCCGCAGTTATCGCACTTATCTGTCATAGTCTTTCGCTTCCTCTGTTTCTTTGGCTCTGGAGTTTTGTCTCCACTCTCAATGTAGTACCACTCACGATCCTCCACGATTTTCTCAATCTGCCAGTGTGGAAGAATTTTGATCATTGCCTCTTGCCGTCAAACCACATGCCTTCTTTAACGTTCTCGTAGGTTGCTTTGGGCACTTCAAAGTAGGCCCCGTTGGCGAGCTTCAGATACCACGCGTCGTCTACGCTGTAGAACTGAGGGATCCACATGCTGCAGCCGCCCTTGGTGTCATAGCTGACACATATTTGTCGGCTCTCCATGTGGGCGGGGACAAACTCCCTGGCCTTGATAACCCCTTCCCGTGGGAGGAGCGCCTGCCAGATCGCGTATCCCAGGGGGACTCCGACGAGAACGGTCATAACCCCGGCGAAGATCCACTCCGCTGTGTACTCTCGCCAGTCTTCCCAGAATCGCCACATGGTAAAAGGGGAGGCACGGGACTCTCCCGTACCTCCAGAGGAGCAGGGTGCTCACTAGACAACGCTTTAGCAGGACGGTGGAAAGACTGGCAGGATATAGCTCGTATTCACGAGCGAGCCTGCCGGTATCGCGTATCCGGCTCTCGTGTTTTCATTCGCTGCAGCCGTGATCAGGAAGATTCCTGCCAGTCCCCTCTGTGGCGCACTCACGCTCCAGAGTTTTGTCCAGCCTGTAGTTCCCGGAGAAATGAAGGTCGGGAAGCGCGGCACTGTACGCGGGTCGGGCTGCCCGAAGTTGAAAATGTACTGGCACCCGCCATTGAGTGTGTACGATATGGCTTCCTCCACGTCGTTGTAGAGAATGCCAAAGAGCGTACCGATAGGTCCGATTGTTGAATGAAGATCACCACCCACCCGGACAAGTACTGCCGTAGTGGTTCCCTGTGCCGGGTTGAGCAGTGTCGGGAGGATAACTGTACCAAAGGCCTTCGAGTAGTCCAGACCGTCAAGGTTGAGCTGAACAAAAGAGGCATTCGGATCACACAATACAGGTCTTAATTGCCCGAAGTGTGTGGCCTGGTAGGCACCCACCTGCTCACCGTTTCTGATAAAGGCGTCTCCGTAGACAAGCCCCTGTTGCGGGCAGCCGTTGAAGTCTACTGTCACCGCCACCAGAAAGCCGCGAATACCGGGGTCTTCGTCCCTTATCGAGAACGAAGTCCGCTGGTTGGCGGTCAGGCAGATAAAGCGGTCAGCCACCGAGCAGCTCACACCGTCAATGAAGAAGAGGTGGACAAACGCCGCACGCTGATCGCTGAAGTTGATTAGATTGATACGTGTGTCAATCGTCGGTGTCGTCGTCGAAGATACGTAATAGGGCCACACCAGGAGCGAGCCTGGCAGGTTGTAGGAAGGGCCAATGCCATAAGGCACTGGTTCGCCCGGCCCCGTGCGAAAGGTGGGGGCAGCGGCTGGTGAGGTTTGAGTCTGGAAGCCTGCCTGAGCCTGGACGGCAAAGCAGAAGAGGACCGCCAGACAGAAGCTAATGCGAAGTGTGAGTGTTTTCATGGTGTCTATGGAGTTCCTTTGTAGAGTTCGTCTATATACGGACTTGAGTTAGGGGGAGGGTGGTGGCGCCTATGGAGATCGACCATGCCCAGGTAGAGCAGGAAGAGCCCGAGAATCGCCAGCCCGAGAAAGTAGAGCATTTCGCCCATTGTTGCTCTTTGCTTGTTCACTAGTGGAGAAAGACGACAAACAACAATATGGCCAGGGCAACGGCCAGAATCAGAAGAATCAACAGTGAGAGGGCGTCAACCCTCCCCCTGAGAGTCATATGTTAATCCCGCTGCCTCCAAGCAGGCCAAAGATTGAGAGCAGCCAGAGACAGAGAGCGAGCACGAGCACTATGCGTATCACGATCTTGACTGGCTGAGCCAGTGGAATATAAGTCTCAACAAGCCAGAAAATTACTCCAACGACTACAAGCACGATCAGGATTTGAACGATTGGGATTGTTACGAGAAACAATACTCACCTCCTTGTTAAGTGCCGTACCTCTGCATGGGACGGGTCATGTTCATTTCGGTTTTGAGCATTGAGAGAAGCGACTGAAATACTACCTGATCTCCTCTCAGTGTGATCATACGCTCTTTCATGACAGAGGCCTTCGCTTTCGCAAGCAGGTGCTCCCGAAAAAGCCCCTCCACCGCCTGAAAGGCGCTGTGCTCACGTTCCTTCTGTGTACCTTCCTGAAAAGTCAGGAAGGCTTTAGCCTCTTCGAGCTTGTAGTTGTGGAGTGCTACAGCCTCAGCCTTGACTGCTGCCTCGTAGAGTTTATGTACCCGGTGCAGCTGCGCCATAGTTGCAAGCAGTTCGGCTGCCAGTGCCTCGGGATTGTTGTGCAGATCGGTCCTGTCAATAGTGTCCATTTATCCTTCGTAGTTGCCCTTTGCTTCTCGTATCATTTTGCCAAGAATCGTTGAACTTGCCCTGGGCGCTTCCTCTACCGGCCCGGACGCTTCCCCCAGTGCTGGATAGTCCGAGATCTCGCCCCAGAACCTGAGATAGTTTTCGTGCGGGACTGAATTTCTGGTGCACGCTTCATAGTGCTCTCGAAAGCGATCATAGGCCTGCGCCTTCAACTCCTGGTTGCCGCCGCGAGCGTCACGGAGCCAGATCCCGAAGTCGCACAGAGCGCACCTTTTTGCGAGTAGAAGACCCACGTCCTCAGTCGTTACGCGCACTCCACATTTCAGACACGCCAGTTCATAGAGCAGTACGCCATTACCCCTCCAGTCCAGCACCTTCCTCACCTCGTACTGTTCTTCAAGCGTCTCTCCAATGCTATAGATTCGTCTATCGTGAACTTGTCCACGGTCAGACACATTGCTCCCTCTACTGCTTTCAGAATGTCCTCTTCAGGTACTGGCACCCAGACACTGTTCCAGCGCCTGCTACCGTCCCGGTTCGGACTTCTGTGTAAACCGTCCGGATATTTGAGGCTCGGGTTTTCTTCTATCCAGCGCGGGCCATGCCTCTGAAACGCCCGCACCAGTTTCTCCCAGGGCATGACGTATGCTCTGCCTTCTGGTGCAATCAGGTACGCCAGGAAGTCGGCCTCGCAGCCTTTCTTTGTCAGCCAGCCGTCTATGCGGCGCTCCTCGTCACTCCAGTACTCCAGCAGAATGTCGGGGCCTCCGGTGCGCCGGTTGGGCCAGTAGTCCCAGCGTACCTTCTCGTCAATGTATTTACGCTTGCCGTTATTGAAGACAACTGCCCGGTCAATGCCCCTCTCTACGTCCCACACCTTGTCACCGTGATAGCTGATCGTGGTCTTTATCGGGTCCGCGAAAACAGCCTCGTAGATCTTGCGCCAGCAGGGGTGGTGCTGGGCCTGGTGCTTGAGGCTGCGGTCAAAGTTATGAATGATCGTATTGTCACGGACAATGATCTCGTCAGGCATTCGTCTCCTTCTCCAGCTCGGCAAGCTCCCTCTGCATTGCCGCACTGAAATTGAGATTGTGTCCAAGCACTCTGAACCTTATGTCTACTTGTTCCACGAACGCCTTCACAGCCTCAAGCTGATAGAGCCTCACTTCCTCTTCGGTAATCAGCGAAACTCCTGGCTTAATGTACTCGTCGAGAATGGCGCGAATCTGTCGCAAGGTGAAGCCCCATATCGTTATCTGTGTCGGTATGTGGCAGGACGGACACTCGTATTTGTCCTCTATAGCTTCCTCCTGCAGAGCGTTAGTAATCTGAGCGAATGTCTTGGGCATGTAATTTGCTCTTTCTGTTACTTGGCAACGTGTGTGTATATCTCACGTACGACTATTAACTTTTAACTTAAAGGAGAACTCCATGCCGCAAACTCAGCAGGAGCAACAGGCTTTCAAAGCCGAAGTGCAGAAAATGACGGTCACGATTGAGTCTCTGAAAACAGAGAATCCGGAGATACGTCCCAAGTTGGAACAACTGGCCAAGTCACTCGCCACACTTCAAACCCAGTATGACCACCTGGTACAACAGTCGGACAAATGATTGACACTAGCAACTGGATTTGCTTAGCCCTCGCCGGACCCGGCCTTCAGGTCCGGTTTTTCCATTGCGGCGAGTTCATCGTAGACCCCATCCTGAAAATCTGGCGCCGCGCTTAAAGGGCGCTTCTCCACCCGCTCCACGAATGCGCGGACTGCTTGGAGTTCAAATCCGCCCATCGTGCCGAGTATCTTGTGCTGTTCGAGAATGGCGCGAATAGCTATAACATGCGGGTCGTCTGTTCGCGCCTGCGTTACCAACCACTTCAGCAATTCATTTATCGTCGGTTCGCTCATAGCCTCCCTTAATGTCACCCACCTGTCTCCGTTCCACGTGGCACAGTCGTTCAGATCAAGCAGATAGACACGATCTTCGCTCATATCCGCGCCTTCGATCCTGAAAATCCGTCGTCTCCGACGTTGCCGCCCTCTTTGGTTACTTCTTCCAATGTGCCAAAGATAGTCAGGACTGGTGGTGTGTATGGTCGCTTCTCTTGAGGTTCAGTCATTTTAAATCTCCTGGGGCCATTCACTCGGTACAGCCCCGCCCTTGTGAGCGTCGTAGGCACGCACAAAACAGTGCATAAAGAACGCCATGATCCTGTCGAACTCTTCCTTGTCCTTTGGTGCAACACGCACCATGAGCTGCATGGCGATATGAAGAACGTTTACGGCAGTTTCCTCGTGGCCCCGGGAGAGCCACTGGTCGTAGACCTGATCGGCCCTCAGCATAAGCTCAAGGCGGGCATTTCCACTCACGCGCTGCAGTGCCCCACGGCACAGCTCCGCCACGAGAGACACCTGCTCCTCGGCTTGTTCTTCTGTCATGTAATGCCTCCAGGTTTAGAACGCGTTATCGTCCTGATCAAACGGGGGGTCCTCTGCGTCCCACGGCCCTGAGAGGTCTTCCCTGGTCGCTTTGGCCGGGACCGGAGCAGTAGGACGCTTGCGGGCAAAAGACCCCGCCTTGCATGCTGCAAGCAAACGCTCGGCCAGCTGCACGTACTCAGCTACCTTCGAGTGCGCCACCTCAATCGCAAGCCCACTCGACAGCGAAGCTGAGAGGAAGTTAGTCGCGCACATGCCGATCACCTTCTCCTCGTCCTCCAGCTTGCGGGCTTCCTGCCTTGCCTGAGCGTCCTGAGCCTTGACGCCCGCGTCACCATTGCGCGGAACCTCACGCGTGGCAGGCCTGGGCTTCTGGCGTGGAGGCCCCTCGTCGCCCTCATAGGCCTTGAAAAGCATAATGTTGCGATACACACGACCATTGTAGTCGTTGATCTTGAAAGACACTCCGACCGTAGAGCCTTCCTGTACGTCCAGCTCCGAGAAGGTCCTGAAGGCTTTGGACTGAGTACCGTCAGCCTTTGTCTTGCGGAAGTTATAGAAATCGCCAACCGCACTCTTGATCGAGTACTTGCCGTCGTCGTATTTCACGCGATCCACTTCGATTACTTCATTGAGTAACGGTGCGTCGTCACTGTATGGCATTGTTTGTGCTCCTTGCTTGTACTGAGGAATTGAGTTTATCATTCATGTCAAGACGCTAGATTTATCGTTTTCGTTTGCGTGGCTCAGGCTCCTGGTTTCGTCCCCAGAGGGCCTGAGCCAACTTTCTTCCGGCACTGCACTCACAGCACCGATACTTTTCTACCGAACGGTCCCAGTAGACACCCTGGCTCTCGCGGCACTTGTCGCAGTAGTTTCTGTCAAAGCCCTTCTCGCTTTCAGTGATATCGCCCCAGGCCTTGCGGATCTGTGCGGCACCGAAGGGCTGAGAGGGGTCATACTCCTGCAGTGCTCTGGCAAAGCAGTCAACGAGCCGGGACTCCGGGATCTTATCGAGTCCCACGACATTCCAGACAGCCGCCTGCCTGACGGCCTCACTCGCCTCTATCGGAGGGAGCCCCCGGTACAAGAAGGCCTCTTGTATCAGGTTCACCAGTATTGAGGCGCGAGAGGAGTTCATGAGTTTCTCTCCATTTTCGCTCATTATTGCTCTCCTTTCTTGGCTGGGCACTCGCGTCCGGCTTGCCAAAGCGATCAAGTGCGTATCGCCGGAAAGTCGGATAACGAGTAGCCAGATCAGCCAGAGTGTGACACCCGAGCGGCGACTCAAAATAATGAGTGCAGGCCAGCTGCCAGTCTGCCACCGTGAGCTGCTGGGTGTATTGTTTGCGCGTGCGGGCAAGCTGTACATAGTCAGCCTGCTTGCGCGGGTACGGCAGGCCATAGGACTGTTCGTAGAGGACCTCAAACAGTTCCGAGTAAGGGTCTACCGCAGGCAGGGAATCAAAGTATTCAGAATCGCGGTTGAATTGCCAGTAGCCGCCCAGAAACTTGAGATAGCCCAGCTCTGTACCCTGCCGTAATATGTCCTGAACTTCGAGTACATTCAGCTTGAAACGGCAGGCCAGTTCCTTATCGGATATGAGCTTTGCACCGGGCTTGGAAATGAGATAGCAGAGGACGCCAAATAGTTCGAGACTTGTATCGTTCGTGGTCCAGCTGACCGGGACCGTAAATCGTTTGCGGTCGGACAAGGGGTACCTTCCTTTGCTGCTCCCATGCCCTAACGAAACTAAAGCCTCCGCTTAGGACTGGGAACGGTTGGATCAAGGACTTGTATTCAGGCGTGGTAAGCGCCCGATTACCGACCCCGAGCCCTAAGCGCAGGCTTCGATTTTGCCTTGATCCCCGAGTTGTAGGTAAGTGCGAGTTACCAGCTCGCAGGACCTACGATAGCCCCGGAGCGGAATCGGAGTCAAGGGAAATAGCAGGCACAACCGTGGAAAGCGTGTTTCCGTGCCGACCGACAACTTGCGTGCTTGAAACGCCCTTGGAATCAGGGTGTAAGTCAGCAATGGTTCCAAGTGCCCTCTTTCTGAGCGTCTCCATTTGGGTCAGAAAGAAGTCTTGCAAAGAGCATGTCGTACCTGCTAGTATCCCAGGTTCAGGGACACCAGGCTTGTGAACCTCCCGGCGTCTCTGTCCGTTTGAACTTCGGTTTATGTCTCACTTTCATTTGGAATGTATGGCCGTCAGGTGGCGGCCTCCTTTTTTTTGTCCTGCAATCATAGTGCCCGACTTTGGACAGAGCACGTCACCCTCGGCCAGTATACAGCGAGTGCAACAGGCCAGGCTGTCCACGTGAGTGAGTGAGCCTTGCTCGTAACGAGCACGGTCGTACGGAATATCGAGATACTCAATCGCCGCCCACACGTCACGGTCCGTCCACTCATAAAGCGGGTTGAGAAGGCGGATAGAACCTAAGTGCCGGTCGGGCTCAAAGGGAGCGCCGTAGAAGTCGTGGTGGTCGGTGCGCTTGCCTCCCGCAATCAGGAGATCAAAACAAAACTCAGGACAGTCCCTGACCGGCAGAGCCAGCCAGTCCACGGCGCAGTAGTCGTCGCTATGCGTGGTTGAGATCGCAACCTGCAGGAGGGCCTGACCCCTGAGGTCGTAGAGGCCGACGAGATCCACACCGTTTTCCACAGGCACAGTGCCGCGTCCGGCTGGCCTGAAGTTGAGCAGGTGGAAGGGGCTTTGGAGATAAATGTGTTCCAGGAAGTGGAAGCGGTGAGGTTGTATTTCGTCATGGAAAAAGAGGTGGACCAGCTCGGGAAAGAGGGCGTGCAGGACCATACTTTCCTTGCCGCCCGAAAAGAGGATTGCCGGAGTGGAGGCGCTCTGAAGGGCGTCTTTTGCGGCCCTGTCGGCTTCCTTGATCAGTTGAGAGATCATATCAATGCGGAAGTGGCAGCGTTGCCGATCCCTCCCACAAGCGAGCCCCACATTGGCTGTGACTGCGTTTGGGTACCCGTCCCCTGCTGGTTCTGGTAGCCGGACTGGGAGCCAGTCTGGGTCGAAGTGTCTTCGCTCGTCGATTCGCCGTAGCTGGCCTGCGCCTGCTGCGAAAACTGGTCAGAGATATTCTTGATCAAATCCTGGGTCTGCTGGGTATTGGTACCAAACAAGGACGAGAGGGTATTCGTAGCCTGGTCCTGCCAGTTCTGCTGCTCGCTCGTGCCCGTGCTTGCCTGCTGGGAAGTCCCGGCACTGGTCATATCGGTCGTACCAGTCTGAGTCTGCGCCTGCTTGCTGCCGAGCAGCTCCCGGTTAGGCGCAGTCAGCTGGGCAAGCTGGCCTCCCAGGCCCGCCATTTGTATATTTTCCAGCGCCTGCCTGTGGGCGTCAGCCTGAAAGGCCTGACCTTCCTGCGAACCGATCTGCTCAAGGGCAGCAGCCGTAGCTGCCTGTCGGGACTCCGGCGTTGTGTAGCCCCCGAGCGGGTTCTGCGCGAGCTTCATTACCTGCTCCCGCGCATGCGCTGCCTGATAGGCAATCGTTGGGTCAAGGCCGGAGTGGCCCTGGATCATTTCGCGGAAGCGGTCAATGTCGGCGCTACTTTTGCCCGCAACGTCGCCGTACTGGTAGGTCGTCTCGCCGCCGCCAGTTGAGGTTGTCGTCCCGGTCTGCTGGCCAGTGGTAGAGCCTGCGCCTGTCTGGGTGGTCGTGCCTGTGGAGCCGCCCTTGCCAGTGGTGGTCTGCTGGCCCTTAGTGGTCTGGTCTGTGGTGCCGGTGGTCGTCCCGGTGCGCTCCTGGGTGCCCTCCTGGTGCTCTTTGCCAGTCGTCGCAGTACCGCCCAGAGAGGTAGCCTGGCCAGTCTGCGCGGCCTTCTGCTGGGACTCACCCCCGTACTGAGTTGCCGTATCCTGCTTCGTCTCCGTCTTTTGTTTTGCTGACACGAGTAGCCTCCTCCAGGTTGTACCAGTAGAGCCATTCCTTCCGGTAGAAGGTGTGGCGGCGCCATTTGAGGACCTTGCCCCTCAGTGTCCCGTACCAGCGCAAGGTCCCGTCGTAGTGGAGCTGGAGCGCCTCAGTCATTTTCGCGCTCACCCGGTTAGTTACCGGGATCCAGGCAAAGATCGCCTCAGCTCCGAGATCCCTGAACACCCCCCAGCCCCACTCCCAGATAACACCGTCCAGCTCTTCAGCTTTTGCTCCCCGCTTCGATTCAAGGTGCGACTCCCACCAGCCTTCGACGGTGTGCCTGTAGGTCAAAAAGGCGTACGGCTCGCCGTCTCGCCATATGCCGATATTTATGTACTCGGGTATATCGGCTGTGGACCAGACTTCTTCCAGATTCGAGTTTATATCACGTAACCATGCCGGATACTCAGCTCTCCACTGCTCCACCAGGTCAAAGAAGTAGCGGTCAGACTCCTGTCGCCTCAGCCTTCTCGACGTAATCGCTGGCTGCGTCGTCAATGTCGGTAAAGAACTCCTCAATGGCAGGGTCTGCGAACCTGAAAGCATACGACTGGCTCCTTTCCTTGAGGAACTCCCAGTCAGCGTCTTCAAGCGTCAGGATATTGGCGCCCACCTTTGTATTATCGAGCGCCTTCATAATCCTCAAAGCCTTGCGATTGGTCGAACGGTCAAAGCCCGCCTGGTTCTGCGCTGAGACTTCGCAGGCTATATTCTCGATATGCTCTCTGTAGTCAAGCGTGATATAGGAGCCGTCAAAGTTCTGCTTTCGCGTGGTCAGCGTCTTGAGCTTTATGTATTTCATAAGAGTGTAGCGGTGGATTTCCAGCCGCTATTGTATACCTTGATTTGATTGGTTGCGGTGTCGTAATAGAGTGCTACTGGCCCACCGAATGACGTGGGCGTGCTCTGCGAAGAACCTGAAGAGGGGATATATAAAAAGCCCTGGGTCGAGCTTGCGGCCAGCGTGCCGCCAGCACCTATAACAACGCTGCCTCCGCCGTTATCCACCTGAATGCCCACCCTGAAAGTCGAATTAACGCTCGTCACATGTATGCCGATCCAGTCATTGACCGTAGCGGTAAAGTCGGGATTGAGCTTGAGCCCTGTCAGCCGATATGACGTGTAGGTACCAAACTGAGTATCGGAATAAATTTCAAAGATAGTATCCCGCTTGCCGACAGTCTGAGTGCCTGCCTGCTGCATGTTCCAGTAGAGCGTCATGCCGCGCCGTCCGTCATTGGCGTTACCTGCGTGGTTATGCGTGTACTTTATAACCGTAGCGTAGTCGGCATTGGTGAGGGTGTTGCTTCCCGTGATTGTATGAGTCAGTGCAAGGCTTGCCTGATTGATCGTTACGCCGTGAGTAATAGCGAGCTGACCGCCGAATGTAATGTCCGCACCTGAAACGCTTGTACCTGAGATAGTCTGCAGGGAGCTGCTGGAAGTGCGCCTCAGCAACTCAGTACCACCGCCGTCAATCGAGAGTGAGCCGCCAGCCCCGATCATATCCGTCCAGGCAGGGCTCGCACCTTGATAAGCACGGAACTTGTTCGTTGAAGAATTATAGTAAATATCGCCAATGGTAGACGTGCCCGTAGAAGGGTCAGCCGTGTGGGTCCCGACATTCAGTCCCGCGTTCGTGGCGTTCGGATTGAAGGTAATGCGAAACCCGTCCGTGAATGCCCCCGCCGCAATATCTGAAGGCTGGATAGTGGCCCACGCAGGCACTCCTCCAGAGCTTGCCGTCTTGAAGTACTGAGCCGAATTGCCTGCCGCCGTTGTAACTATGTAACCGCTCGAATTGCGGAAGTACGTGCCATTACTGGAGAAGGCCCCGTTACCTGGAGTAAGAATAATACCCGTCCCGTCCAGCTTGAGTTCAGTTATCGCGGCGCCAGTAGACACCTGCATGCCCACCTCACCGTTGTCCTTCAGAGCGATAACACGATAGGCATTTCCTGCCGCCAGTATGCCCTGCCCAAGCCTGAGCGTTCTCAGAGGGGTTGTGTTATACAGTCCCTCCAGTACCCCAAAATCCTGCATACTGCCGAGACGGCCCTGGAAGAGTATTCTTCCTATTAAATGCCCGTTTCCAATGTCGGCACCCGCAGCACCCGACTTTTGAAGTGTAAGAAGAGTGTTGCCGGGCGTATTGGACTGCTCCCCGAGCGTAACCAGACCACCAGTGGTAACAAGAGAGTTTGCAACACCAGCAAACGATCCCCCACTGTTCCACTGAATCTGATTCAACCCGTTGGGGGTGCCTCCGGTACCGCCCGGAGTAGTAAGCTGCAAGACTCCACCCGTGTAGGTGACAGAGCCGCCCACGACCGTAATGGAGCGAGCGGCCCATGTACTCCCGTCCGACATTGCCACCTGACCAGCCGTCACGGCGGCAGGAATACCCGCAAGATTGCCTCCGCTTGCCCGGTAGTAGAGCGAGTTATCTGACATGCCGGGAATAGCAAACCGCACCTGGCCTGAAGTATAGAGAGCATTCAAAGCACCGGAGGACGGAGCAAAGACCTGAAGCCGGAAGGTGGCTGAGCCAGCGTCAGTAGGCACCCCGCCCATACCCACCGCTCCGATATGCGTAACAGCCAGAGGGAAGTCAACAGCATTACCGATCTGGCAGAGCAAAAGACGGGCAGCGTTATCGTCTGAGTATGTATTGCGCAGGTGAAGCAGAATACCCTGCCCAGCAGAGGTGGTGGTTGAATCAATGAGCACACCGCCGCCAGAAGAGAGGGTAGTTCCCGGTACTGTCCCGTCCCACCTGAAACGAGCCTGGAAACCCCCCATACTGAGGTTCGTATTGGCTGTCGGATTGAGTATGGTATTAAGGCTGTCGTTGACCGAGCCACCTACTGCGGTGATCTGAATATTCCCGCCAGTGTAGAGGATTGAGAGGCCTCCGCCGCTGGTAATATTGCCAAGACCGTATGACGTTCCATTGCCTATCAGAATCTTCCCTGAAGGCGCAGTAATCTGCCCCGTGCCGCCGTCCACTACCTGCAGGAAACCATTGAACGAGTCGTTTGAAAGGTCAATGTAGGCCCACTCAGGAATACCGCTGGTCACGCGCAGATACTGCCCGGCAAAGCCAATACCTTTGCGGGTAAGCAAGCCGGTAGTGCCACGATACAACATATCTCCGGTGGCATTCGTGCCTTGTCCTAGAGTGTCGTACTTGACATTGCCGCTGATCACTACAGCGTTGGTGTCGGGAGCCATAGGGCCGATATACAGCCTGTAGTTGAACACGTCCGGCAGGAGGCCCATACCCACCTGCCCGGTATGCGTAACGACCAGCGGGTAGGTGGTGGACGAGCCAACCTGACAAAGCAGGAGGCGTGCGGCGTTGTCGTCGGAGTATGTATTGCGAACGTGGAGTAAAATGCCCTGACTGGCAGAATTACTGGTTGAGTCAATGAGCACGCCCCCACCAGTAGATAAGACAGATCCCGGCACTGCTCCGTCATATCTGTATCTGACCTGCCAGCCAGCCATATTCCAGTTGGTAGCGGCTGTAGGACTCTGTACCTGATCCAGCCTGACAGTGCCTGCTGCGGGCAGAGCCTGCCAGATTGGAGTCCCCGTAGAAGCAAGTGTTACAACCCAGCCAGTAGCAGCGCCAGTTGTATGCAGTGCTGTAAGCGGCCCCAGATCAGCCGAGCGGTAGAGCAGGTCGCCCTTCAGATCGCCGCCAAGATCAAAGCGCACGGACCCTTCAACATGGAATCGTGCTGCCGGAGTCATGCCCAGAGCAGGCCCAACACCCACACCAGTCTGTGTAACCACAAAACCGTGGTTGAGATCAGCGGTGACTCGAAACGGATTCATTACTGAGGACGTGCCCGTAGTCCTCACCCAGACGAGAGCACCCGAGTGTGCAATATTGTCTACACCTGACTGGATCAGAAAGGGATTACTGGCTGCAGTGGGAGTAAACTCTAAATCCAGAGTGAAATTTCCCATTAGCAGGTCGGTGTTTGCTAGAGGATCAAATATCTGATCAAGCCGCTGAGTAGCCGCTCCCGCAGTAGCGTTGATAGTGATATGCCCTGCAGTGTTATTGATCGTGACATTAAGGCCCGCTGTCAGGGTCGAGAGCGCAAAAGCACCGCCGCTGCCAATCAGGAGAGCCCCGTCCACTGGATCACCCGGTGTCGTAATTGCGAGGCCGGTACCGCCCTGAGAGATCGGGAGCACCCCTCCAAGGTGGGCCATTGTGAGGGTCGTCCACACAGGGCGCACCGTGTCAGACCTGAGGAACGTATTGTTCCCGCCGAGAGGCAGAGGCGTAAAAAATAGAGGAGAGCCATCCTGATAGAAGAGCGAGCCTTGAGCCCCGCCCGAGAGGCGTATTCCGGTTGGCTGCACGCGAATAAAGGTGGTGCCTGAGAGTACCAGAGCGCCCAGAGTGGCCGAAATCACCATGCGCTGGAAGGGGTCCACTCCTATGTCAATAGCCTGGCCCCCGGCAGAGTCCTCCCTCAGACTGCGTATAAAACCGTAAGGGGTACTTGAGCCGCCCGCCATACCATTGAAGAGCAGCTGGCCAACCACGTTGCCGTCTGCAGTGTCTGCGCCCGTGCGGTTGAAGGTGATAGAGCGGGTTACGTCAGCGCCGTTGAAGGTCAGGTTGCCAGCAAGCCCAATGTCGCCCCCTGAGACTGTGGAGCCAGCCACGCGCTTAAAGACCGTACCGGACGGGTCCCTTGACTGCAGCTCGGTCGCAATACCCTCAGGTACTCCGCCTGCGCTTGACGCTACACCCCACCGGGGCCTCAGGACCCCGCCGCCTATATCGGTGACTTTGAGCACATGGTGTTCTGCACCTATTTCCAGAGCTTTAAGGTACAGTGGCGCTCCGTCCTGGTAGAGTATGGCCCCGGCCACACCTTCTGAAGTCCTCAGGCCGCCCTGCTCCACCTGAAAGTACTTCGTGCCCGAGATCATGGTCGCTGCTTTGATCGTAGCGGTTTCTGCCACAGCAAACCGGGCCGCACCAGTCTCAATACCAAGCTCAATCGTTGGCCCGAAGTCGTCACTCCAGTAGCTCCGAAGGTATCCAGTCTGTATGGACGCCCCACTGGAACGGCGACCCTTGAAGACAAGGCCCCCTGTCACGTCGCCGTTGATGAGATCGGCCCCGCCCCTGTCAAGCTGCATGTAAGGGAAGGCCTGACCCACCGGATCGACGAGGATCGACTTGATCCCGGAAGCCACATTGAGAGTGCCGCCCAAACCAACATTGGCAAGTGACACGCTCGATCCTGCAACGCCGCCGAAGGTCGTGGAGTTGACCTGATACTGGAGCTGCGTGGGTGATCCGCCCGGCGAAGCGCCACTTCCGCCTCCGCCTCCACCAACGCCTGTGATAAGCCGAACCGTGCAGACCTGATTGTTGGCTATCATGGCGCCGGAGCCGATTACATTGGCCAGAAACCCCCAGTCGTCGTCAACGAGAAGACCTGCCTCGGTAATTTCGTACCGTGCCCACTTTGTTGCGTCGTCCTTATCCTGAAAGTAAATCTGATCACCGGGAATCATTGAACCAAAAAAGAGGGAGAGGTCGTGCCCGTCATTCGTCTCCTTGTTGATAATCACCTGATCGGACGTGGCAAAAGTGGAGTTGTTGACACGGAAGAAGCCGACACCTACAGGACCGGAGATGAGATCAGAGAAGCGCCATTCACCCGTGAACTGCTTCTCGGCAGTAGGTCCTGTCACACGCCAGACGGTTATGCCGTCCGTATAGACAATCTCAACATTGCCGGACTCTATGGTTGGGCCTTCCAGGCCGTTAGGCCAGGCGAGCATGGTCAGAGGCTGGGCTGTGTTGTTGCGCACGATCCACCACGCGCTTGAAATCGGAGGCAGGCGCACAATACGCCCGGCTGTCAGCGTCCCGCCAAAGACCAGGGTCCGCTTACCGTACTCAGGTGACGGGATCGTATAGTCGGCGTCAGGCAGCGTCAGGTTGGATATGCCTTCCTGCTTGAAGGTCGGCCCCCACAGCTGGCGGCGCTGCACGCGGTCGTCGATCAGCCCCTCAACCTGAGACTCGATCTTGCGGTTGATAAGCGCAATTATGTTGGGGTCAAGATCAGAGTCGGCGCCGTAGGAGAGCCTAGCGTTGCGGGCCATGTATTGTGCCCTCCACAACGATCTCGTCTATCCGGTGAGGCGCCCCGGTGCCGTCGTAATGCGCCCCCACCTTGACAGCAAAGAGCCGCATATTTTTACAGTTGGGCTTGAAGACCTGTGAGGACTTGAGAACGTGGTTGGTATTGGGAAGTACAATCGTTGAGGTTTCTGAATTGACAGCCCCGATCACCTCAAGCTCTGCGAGCGGTATCTCCTCCGTAGAAGTGGAACCGTAGATACCAAAGTAGCCCGAGTTGGCGTCATAGGTGAGCGATACCCGGCGAATGTTCTTCTGCAACCCTTCGCCTCCCTGATCGAGAAAGACCGTTGAAAGGAACCAGTCCAGCTGCTGCCCGGTGTCCCCGGCACCGAATCCCTTCTCCCACACCGATATGCCCTGATCGGCAAAGAAGATTGCCCGCCCGTTGACAGTGCAGCCGCTCGTCACCACGTAGTCGTTCGCACCGCCCTGATTGCAGACGCACGGCACGCTCCAGCGGTCAAGATTGAGGTGGTAGGCGAGAGCCACAGTCACCCACTTGGTGCCTTCAATATGATCGTTGGCGTGCATGAAGATCACTGAGGCTGTATAAGGGTCATATGCCACGCAGACGCGAGCTGAGGCCCAGGTCTGGGTGAGCTTCCTGACAGCGGAAGCAAATGCCCGCTCCTCCTGCTGGAGGCCTTCACCCACCATGATCCTGAACGGACCCTTGCGTCCATATCCGTAGAGCACTCCCTGCACATATACGAGCGCCCCCGAGCGAATGAGTGAGGACTGCGCCAGAGGCCGGATCGTCAGTGGCTGATCAGCATTGCCAGTAAGAGTAACAATATGAATATAGTCACGCGTATAAGCGTAGAGACGCCCTTCGGCCTCTATATATCCGATAATGTCCTGCACAGGCCCGGTCGCCAGCTGCGCGAGAGCCGGGTAGCCTTCAATGTTATAGGCCTTCGAGGGAGAGAGGGACGGTCCTGGAGGCCGGGTGCCAGCCACGTCCTCAAGCGCCGACCCAAGACAGCTTATGAGGACTACAGTGCCCCCGAAATATGCAATCAGGTTGGCGCCTGTCGGGGCGTTATTGTCAAAGGTGGCGAGCTGCGCGTTGGCGATCTCAAAATCGCGGTATTCAAAATCCCAGGTGCCCTCCAGATTCTCGGGCGGAGCCCCGGCCTGCACTTCCTGCACGGTCTTGACGACAATCTCATACCACGGCCCGGTCTTGCCTTCAGCCACTGAATAGAGGGAGCCGAAAATGTGCCAGGTGGTCTGCCCCAGCTCAGAAAAGGGGAAGATAATCCTCATTTTGTAGCCAGCGGGAACCTGGACCTCTGAGGCTTCCGAAGGGTTGCCGTAGCCGATAGTCTCGCTCCGGCCCCTGGCAATCCTCAGCGAGTAAAGCCCGGCAGGCATTTGCTTAATCCCGCCCGGAAGCGCCGCCACCCGGCCTTCGTCAATGAGCGGTGGAGTCGTCAGGCCAAGCGTGACAGGGCTGGTGAAGTCCGTGCCGTAGGGGATCAGTGTCGGCAGGCCTGTGACGCTCAGCCAGTTTGAGAAGCGCCCGCCCGAGCCGTCAGCACTCATATTCCACCTGAGCTTGATCGGTGAGCCTGAGCCTGTGGTGAGTACGTGTCCACGAGGCAGCGAGACGGCATTGCCGCCACCTGGCAGATAGGCCACTCCGCCGTTGATAGGACAGATCGTATAAGGAAGCATTAGCGTATAGCTGCCATTTGTCCCCTCAAAGGCCGGACTGATCGTGGCTGCATTGCTTGAGCGCACTGAAGTGACCAGATAGAGCTTGCGGTCAATGAGGACGAGCATTCCCGCCTTGAGCGCAGACGTGCCGCCTGTCATGCCGATAGACTCCTGGCCGTTCAAGCAGCTGGCCGTGATCACGGCATTGACGGGAGAGAAGGCCCCAGTGCCAGCACTGGGGTCATAACTTATGCCCTTCCACGTCTCGCCATATATCTGGCCGGGAGTGCCCCTGAAAACGACATTCCTGCCCGCGATCACGGTGTCGTTTGAGTCCCCGACTACCTGTTGGGACGGCCAGTAGCCCCCGGCCAGTCTCAAAGCCTGTCTGAAACGGTTCGCCACTCATTTACTCCATTTGAGATTGGAAGGCCATTGGCACTCTGACCGGGGCCAGGACGCCAAAGCGGATTCGTGCGGCCAGACGCGCAAGCGCGGTGGCCATAAGCATGTCAGGAATGGTTGTGGCAGTCAGCTCATACGGAGCCATTATGGAGAGAGGCCCGTCAGTTCCCGTCTCAGAGCCCGTGCCGATCTCCTTGGTGTAGAACTTTCCGTTCTCAATGCAGTAATAACCGTACACGTCCGGCAGCCAGCGTTTATAGTCGTCGAAGTGGTGAACTCGTACCAGCACATTACCGTTCGCGTCTATGACCGAACCAGAGCATATATGCTCCGCGAGCATACCGGGCGGAATGGTGGCGGTGCCGTCACCTCCCACCACGACACTAAAGAGCTTGGTTATCAGGCCCGCTGTCTCGGGGTCTTTGACAGCCTCTTCGGCAATCTCGTGAAGTACCTCAGCAGCCCAGACCGCAGCCTCAAAATCAGCACCTGTCACCGGGTCCTCGTCAAGAGGAACCTCTCCGGGCACGCGTGCGGCAAAGATTGCCGCGTCAATGAAAGCCTGAAGACTTTGAAATGGCATTAGACGCTCTCAGCTCCTTTCACCGGAGCAGCCTTCGGGACCGGATCGGTGGTGCCGTAGCCAGCCGCTATCTGCTCCAGAAGCTCCTTGAACACTCCACCGTAGTACTGGCACTGGCCCGCATATTCTTCTTCTTTTAAGAGCAGCGATAGCGCCCCGGCCATATAGCAGGGATAAACAGTTGCAGGAAAGATCGGATCTCCCGTTACGCCACCGGAGGGCAGGATTGCAGCCTCAGTGACAGCACGGTCATAAGCAAAATATTCAATCAGTACTCCGAGCGGTACTGTGTGGTACACGGTGTTGTCCACTATCCGGTAGTAGTGCCCGATCAGTGCGCCGTAGTCGGCATTTGTGGGCGCGAGGCGGTTCCAGCGCACTATGTCTTCAAGCGGACGCTCAGTGCAAATCTTGCCTAAAGCAGCTGCAACACCAGCTTCTCTTACCCTGCCTATGCCGATTACGTTCTTGATCGCCGTACCGCTGACTGTGTAGATAGGACTGCCCGACGAAAGGCCCGCCCCTCCGCCCGCACTCAGCTCGCCCGTTGTGAGGAGGCTCCTCCACGGGTGATTGGCCGTCTGGCCGATAACCTGAGCCACCATTTCTTCAGCGTCCACGCAGGCGTCCTGAATAAGCGTGAAGTTATAGCTCGCGTCGTCCATAACGGACTGAGAGACAGGAATAGTTTTGTAGTTATTCTCAGAGTCCGGGATCACTGAACCAGTGATCGCGTTCATGCGCGAGGCTACCTGCCTGAGGATTATGTTCCAGCCGTTTGCCATTTATCTCACCAATCGCTCCCCCCAAACAGTGCACGGGGCGTGATCACTTCCTGACGAAGATTGGTCCGGTAGCGATCAAACGAGTCCTGGTACTGCTGGTTTTGAAACATAAGGCTCTGGGTCAGCATGGCAACCTTCTGCGGGATCCACTGCTTATCCAGATCGTCCCAGCGGCAGTAAGGAAGCGCGGCTATGGCGATCCTTGTCATGAGCAAATGGTGGTGCTCGGGCAGGAGCAGCTCAGTATTCAGCTGATTTGCAGGCAACGGCCCGAGCTTATACCAGATTGTGTACTTGTCCGGCCCCTTAGGCCTCGGGCGCACACGCACGTAGTGATTGCCAGCGAGTGGTCCCTTGCCGTAAAAGGCCACGCTCGTCGCGCTGTTCTCAGCGTCCCAGCCTGACCAGGCGTGACCGCCACGCAAGGCCGGAGGGAAGTCGCGGTTCTGAATGTCTACAATCGGAATCGACCGCTCTGCAATGTCAGGGTCCGGGTTATAGCTCAGGATATAGAGCGGCTTGCCAAAGTTCGGAGCAAGCACCGGGTACTCGTCCACATCCTTCGTGCAGTTCAGCTGCCACGACCCAATGTCCCAGTTCTGGCCAGTTTCCTGCAGCTCGTTGTGGTAGTTCTGAATGGCACCTATGGCAATCGTCCAGAGGTGCCGCTCAGTCGGGTGCTGGGTGTTAGGCTCGTCAAGAAGCGCCCTCACACTGGCCAGGATCTGGTGGACTTCCATTTATTCCCCTTCTGGAGTCTCTGGAGGAGTCTCAGGAGCCTGAGGCCTTATGGCTTTGGCGATCTCTGACTGGACAAAGGCCGCATTTTCCCTGAGCACTGATTTCAGAGTGTCGGCAAACTGCTCAGCCGTCATACCGCTGCCCCCGCCCGCGTTCGTGACCTGGCTCGCCAGAAGCTGACCAATCGCAGCCTGCGACTCGGCAATGTTCCTGAGGCCTGAATCGTAGCGCGGCACGCCGGTACGCTCCAGAAAGGTAATGTCTACCGGGTCATACGCAGGTTTATGCTCAAGGTGCTCGGGCGGGAGCCGCATTGAGGAGTGAACCGCGTCAAGGTGGCGCCGCTGCCACGCGTCGGCTGTGTCTACCGCCTCAAGCAGTTCGTCAATGAGCGCCACGAATACGTCACGCGCTGCGTGGGTCCTGCCGAGGTGTGTGCGCCTGCGCTGGAGATAGTCCTTCAGCTCAGCGTTTGTATTTGGCAGGGTCGGCCAGTCAGGGAAGATCGTCGTATTGATCTGAAGCGGAGCGACCTCTTCAGGGCTGCGCTTGATCAGGGTCGTGATCTCCCTCAGGCCCCAGGCCTTGTAGGCCAGCATGAGGTACTGCAGCTCCTCTGCCGGGTAAAGCGGTATGTCCACGTAGTCAGTCACTCTGCCCATATCGTCACGGCCTGGATTGAGCGTCAGAATGTCGGTCCCGATAGGGACTTCCTGCTTGGGTACTCTGCGCGGAACAGTAATGCAGGGAGTGATCAGGCAGCGGTTCATAAAGCCCGGCATGCCCCTGAAGGGGACGATACAGGGCGAACCGAAGTCTATCCCGCCAGCTGGAGACGAATCGCCCTTCGTGCCCGGGAAATCCGAGGCCGAGAAGAGCCACCGTGGCGCGTCCTTGGGAATCGTGTCTCTTTGCGCTGCAATCGAGACGGCAGCTCCGCCGTCAATGTTGTGCTTCCTCACTTGATCTTCTTTCTGCCATTCGTCGTGGCAAAAGCCGCAATCTCTTCTGGTGTGGCCCCTGATATGGAGCTGCCACGCAGGAATTTATAGCGACCGTGGTGGTGTCGGGACGGATCAGTGGAGGTGAAGTTGCCCCCAAAGGTCCGCATAAAGTTCTTTACTACGTCCTCAACCTTATCCTTGAGCCGCTTCTCGTCGCGCTCGCGCTTCTCGTGCTGGAGCTTGAAGCATTCAGCAAGCACCTCCGGCCCTAAAGGCTCGTCAGGCCTGCCCTCCATACGCGAGCGGTCGCGCTCCCTGACGGCGTAGCGGGCAGTCTCAAGCTCTCGCTCTCCCGGCGCCTTGTAGTCTCCCCAGCAGGAGCGGCGGCTCTCGGCCCACAGCCTCTCGCAGCATGCACGCCCGGCTTCGTGGCGAGCCACGGGCAGGCACGTAACGTACAGAACGGGAGGCGGCGGGCCAAGATCGTCAATCAGGTCCGTGCCTTCGACAGTGAAACGCACGCGCTCCCACTCCTCCCGGTACTGAGCGGGGAGCACCAGCTCTTCGATATACCAGCGGGGTGTGCCTATGTCCACATAGTCCCCGTTTGGCAACTGAAGGGTATGAAACGCATACTTGAGGCGCCGCTCTCCCCGGTGAAGGAAAGTAGCCTCCCAGCCCCATACGAGCCTCAGGACAGGATCACCGCTCGGTGATTTGCCTGCAATCCGCACTAGATCCCTCTCGAAACGCCTGCGATTGAAGTCCGTAGGGGCTGGAATGTATGCACCCCACTCCAAAGGGTTATTCAGTAGTGGGGTGACAGTTTCAATCATGAAGCTGGACCTGGTTCGTAGATCACCTCAACCACGAGCGACTGCCCGGCAGCAAGAGCCGGGTAGGCAAGAGTGATAGTTCTCGAAGTTGGGGTGGGGCTGTTAATGACATAAGGACAGCCAATCGCCGCGAGCGGGCGAGCAGCTGCCCCCATAACAATAGCGGGCGGCCCGGCCTGATTCTTGAGTTCGATACTGCCCGCAGTGACCGCGCCAGCAGCGTCGTCGTCAATCCTCCACCATTCGATCACGTTGCGTTCGATATGGTTTGGCCACGAATCGCCTATCCGTTGAATGCGAACTGCCATTAGGTTCCTCCTTAGCTGTAAGAGCCAACCTGTGTGGCGGTGTCAGAAATTGCCGCACGTTTGATAAGCGCGTGCTTCATGGGAGCCGTCAGGCCGAGGTTCATACAAATGCCAATCGCTCCGGCATAGTTGTCTGATCCCACACCGTTCGTGCCGAGCTTCATGCGGATCGTCTGGCCGTCCAGATCATATAGACCGAAGTCCATTTCCACATAACGCTCAATGTCAGTGAGATCCAGGAAGTAGCAACGATCTTCGTCGCAGTTGGTGTTTGGCAGGAACGTGGTGTCGCCGTCAGTGTAACTGCCCGCAACGCCCGTTACCGTGTCTGAGTCCATAAAGCGGCGAAGGTTGTAGCCCTGACGCCGGAGGTACTCATACTGGCCAAAGCTGAGGAAGGCGATCAGGTTCTTTGCGCCCTGGTCCTTGCCAGCCCGGTACATGAGATTGGCTTTGGTCTTTGAGATTGCCGCAGGCCCGAGCGTGGTCTGCGCGAGATCCGTGACTGGGGAGCGCAGCTCAGGATAGTCAGCCCTTGAAAGCAGCTGAAAGACCCCTGAACCGTTGTTGATCAGATAGGCAAGACCACGGAAGGCCTTGTTGTAGCCTCTCACGGCAGTGATCAGGTCGCCGTCCGCCACACCCGCGTCAAGGGTAGTCCCGGTAAGCACCACCTGGGCCGGGCCTGGAGTCTTGACCTGGACGGGCATACCCACCCGTGGCGTGCCAGTTGCAGGGTCCACTATGTCATAGCGGGCTCCCTTGGTGAGGTACTTGGTACCCTTTGTGTAGCCTGACTGTGCAGAGGGTTGTACGGTCCCGGCAACGACCATGCCGGAGGCAGTAGGACCAGTGCCCGGATCACCGTTAATAACGGCCTTTATGCCACGACCGTCATAGGGCAGCTGTTCCTCAATCTCTTTTATGCCTGTTTCGACATAGAGGGACAGCTGCTCTCCGAACCAGCGCATGAGGGACGAATCGTCCTTCTCGTTGCGGATCACCCGACCAGTGAACTCAAAGGCCAGCGCGTAGGCAGTTGGCCAGACGTACATATCCTTAAATTCGTACGGGTTGGGGTCATTGAAAGACGAATCGTTTTCAGAAAACCAGGTATGGCCTCCGGGAGGCGTCGGATATACGGGAATACGAAAGCCCTTGCCGTTCACAAACTGGGACTTCGTGTTTTTCTTGAAGGTTGACCAGCCGACTGCTTCCTGCTCGAAGATCTTCGTAACATCCTCTTTGACGAGCTGAAGCAGGGCCGGATCGAGCTGCTGAATAGTGACTGCGGCCATGTACCTCTCCTCGCGCCGCCGTCAAATAGCTTATCTGGCCTTGTCTCCTATAAGAGCGTCGAAATACTCATTCGAGAGCAGTTTTACTCCTTCAGGCCGTGACCACGATCCGTTGGAGTCAATCTGGCCTCGGGACGGTATGACAGGCCGCTGGCCATTGCCGGGCGCGTTCGCTGCTTGTGCTACCCCTCGCATAGACTGCAGTGCCTGAATCGACTCAGAAAGCCTGTGCTGCGCCATTCCCACAAGCCGTGAGGCCGCCCGCTGGGCATGTACCCGGCACTGGTTGGCCTCGAACTTGTTGCCATATGCTTCCCGTCTGACCGCTTCCTGGGCAAGCCCGTAGGCCTGCGCGAGCAGCGGCTGAGTGGTCGGGTCGTTGCGCACCCAGTACTCCACCCCGGTGAGCACCATGTCCGAAAGAATTGCGTTCTGGTTCGAGTCAGTCGTCCACTGCACTTTTGCGACTTCGTTCTGTAGAGCACTCGCGTGAGTGTTCCAGAGCGAATCGGCTGCCTGGCCTGCGTACTGGTCGATTTGAGCTTCCCACTGCTGCTGCGCCTCTGCCTGCTGCTGCTGCTGATACTGCTGCTGCTGCTGGAAGTAGGCGTCAAACTGCTGCTGCTGGTAAAAGGTCTGCAGCATTTGCACGCGGGTTGGCTCGCTTAACCCCGGATCCTGGACAGCCTCCCGCTGAGCTGCGTTCAGTCGGCGGTAGGTGTCGTGGTACTGGGGCGGCAAATCCTCAAGCTCTATCGGGTCTACTTCGAGTAGACCTGCCCTGGCAGCTTCTTCGGGCGATCTGATTGAGCGGTAGAGGTCCAGTTTCTGAGGATCGAGCCCCAGAACATTGCGGACCACCCCGTCCAGTATTGTTTCCCCATTTCTCATGGGAACACTGAGCAGGTTCTCCGTCAGGTTAAGAGCCGTGTTCCAGTTCTGCGACACAATGCTGCGCACAAACTGGGTGGTGTCAGTCTCCGGGAGGCCTGTCTGCGGGTCAACTATCGTCTGCCCGTACTGGTCCATTCGGGGACTGAACAACTGCTGCACGAGATCCACGGCTATGCCAGCTGTGTCGATCCCGCCCAGCTCCTCCACCTTTTGCATTACCTGTTGATAGGTTTCGCTCTGGCTTTGGAGATCAGTATATCGGCTCTGCAGATCGCGGTAGCCACTGCGTAAACTTAGAAGCCCCTGTTTGTACGCCTGCGGGTTGCCCGCCTCCAGGTCAGTATCGTCCTGGGGAACGAGTTCGGGAGTCGGCGAGATCCCGGCTTCGGTTGCAGTTGCTGTGGTAGCACCAGTGTCAACCCCTGACGAGGGGGCTGCAGCCGGAGAGGCGGCTGCCGGAGCGGTTGGTGCGCCGCCCGATACGTCAATGCTCTCGTCTGGCATAGATTTTTGCTCTTATTTCTTCTTTGTAGCCGGTGCCTTTGAAGGCAGTTTGCCCGGCGTGTGGCAGTACTCGGCTGCCGATTTCTGTGAAATGCCTTTGGCCTGAGTGCTGCCCGGTTTGGCGGCTTCCTTGCACATCATGGCCCTTTGCGATTGTGATTTTGCTGGCATTGGTTATTTCCTTCTGGGCGGTGGCCCGTACTTCTCTATTGCGAACTTCTGGTGGACCTTCATTATGCGGCCAGTACCGCCGTCCGGGTGATTGACTCCCAGGTGGCGCCACGCCTCGGCAGCCTTAGTCTCGCCCATTCCTTCAGTCCCTTCGTCCATTGGATCTGGGGGCGGCGGGGGAGGTGTCAGAGTGCTTTCGGACTTCAACTTCGAGCCCATAGCACTCAGTCCACTCTTGGCGCTGCTCATATATAGCCCCTCAATATGTATATGTACCGCTTTTAAACATTTTGTGCAGGATTATTTTTCTTGTGCAGGCGCTTCGGGGACGTAGGGCTCTCTCACGTCCTTATTGAGAATGTCATTGACGTTCTTCTCAAGCACGCCTACCCGGCGCTCAACTTCCTTGAGCCGCTCTCCGACTGTGTTTTGTAGTATGTGTGCTATTTCTTCGTTGGTTTCGTTGCCTGTCATTTCAATCTCCTATTGGGCCATAGCTCCCACCTGCGGAGCGCCCATGTTTGCTGCTGCTGCTGCTTCGGGTTGTGGCTGGCCGCCACCTGGTTGCATTTCAGGGAAGCCGCCCGGAGCAGCTCCACCGCCCATAGGGCCACCCATTCCCATAGGCTGCATTGGTTGTGCAGCTGCGGCACTTGCACCCCCCATTTGGAGGAAGCGGAGAGTATTGTCAGCCAGCGCATTGACTGCTTCTATGAGAATTGGAGAGGCATTCAGTCCCTCGTCGGTCGTCAGCCAGTCCTGGTAATAGGACGCCTGAGTCTCAAGGCCCATTTCCCTGATATTGGGTTTGGGTGATACGGCATTCAGTAAGACATTGGCAAAGAGCATTTTCGGGTCTGCTCCCATTGCCGTCATAGACTCAAGCACTGCCGGGTCTATGGTCGTTGCCAGCTGCTCGGCCATAGGCAGGGCCTTCTTCATTTGTTCTATGCGCTTTCTCCCGAGGCGCATGGCCGAGTCCCAGTCAGCCACGTCAATCTCAATATCCGACATGCGAATCAGATCGCCCACGAGCTTAGGCGAGCGTGCCAGCGCCGTCTCCAGGCCCTCCACATTGCCAAAGAAGGTAATGAACTCCTTCAATCGTTCGCGGCGTTCAAAGCCGGACTGAGGTAGCCAGCTCTCAGGAATGATCTCAACCCGGACGCTTGTATCAATATTTGAGGCCTTCAGCCACACGCCCTGCTCGGCGTCATTCTTTCCTGCCACTCTCAGATAGGTTTCGTCAGGGCAGTAACGTTTGAAGAGTTTGAGCGCGAGGATTGCCGTTCTGCGGTTGACCTCTGCCAGCATTTGGAGCTGCGGGGAGTGTAACGACTGCGCAAGGGCGTCACCGATCTTTGCGCCAGTGGCCGTGGAGTTGTTCACTCCCGGCAGCCCGCCTGAAAAGTCTGTGGTATGCGCCGTCAGCTGAAACATATTGTTCAGAAACGTGTGCGTATACTCGATCATATGGCCCGGGATCTGGCCCGGAGTCAGCTGGTGAACGGCCTGAGGCAGGGTCCTCTGCTCCGGCAGCCGTGAAAGGTCCACCGGAATGTTCATTCTCGGGTTGCCTAGATACGCGCTCTTGTCACCCGAGATCAGGTCCTTATCAAACAGGATCGCGGGGGTCGCCTGGGCGCGTATCTGGGCAAAAATCTGCGAATTGGCCAGATTGAACTGACGCTGAATCTCGATAATGTCCACCAGGCCGTCACCTGCCCCCGAGATGGGGTCAAGGTGGTACTGGCCGCTTACCCAGTGGTCCTTATGGTTCTCATTGAAGACGTAGAGGACTGTCTTCATGCCGTCAGCTCCCATAATGCACATACCGTCAGGGAACTGCTCCGACAATGGACCGGCAGGTATTTCCTGCCCGGCGACGGTCCTGACTGGAGTGTCCAGCTTAACGTCACCGTACATTTCCGGCTGAAGCCACAGCTCTACAAGGTCAATGTAGTCCTGCTGCTCTTCTTCAGATTTATTGATAATGCCTGACTGCGATCTGCCGCCGACAGCCGGGCCCGCGTACTGAAGGGCGCTCTGGGCGTCAAGGCCCGGGTCCTTTGATTTGGACTGGCCGAGCTTGACGATTGCGTGAAGCTGGCCCATAAGCACGTCGCGGCGCACGCGACGGCTGTATATGAGATATGAAGACTCCTCCAGACTCTCAGCCAGGTCGTACCGGAGATTGTAAAGAGGCACCGAATCGCACTTGATTGTCCCGGTCGGGTACTCCTCAATACCCCTTACGCTCTCAACCTGGACCGGAGGAGTCTCCATAACCTGAGCCATGCCGCCGCCACACGCCGGACAAGCACCTCCCATAAACTGCTCAGGGGTCCCTGTGGCCTCACACTCAGGGCAGAAAGCCGTTCCGCCTCCAGCGAGTTCAACCATTCCCAGTACTGGACGGCGTGCCTTGGCAGCATAATCGTCGCAATAGTAGAGCCGTCTGGCATAAGTACCGCATAGGATCGCCAGTCGTGCTTCGCGTTGTTTAAAGGTGGGCGTGTACCATTCTCGCTCATAGTGCTCAACTACTATATCGCCAGCCCGGGCTGACATGATCGCGTCGTCAGTATCCTTGGCGGCACGGATTATAAGATCGGCTGAAGACTGCACCCATTTGACGACTATATTGTCGATATAAAAACGTGAGAGGTTGATCCCTCTCAGCTCGTCAGTTCCCGTGTCTTTCAAGTCCGCATAAGGCCGCCAGCCGTTTGTGAAGCGTCCCCGGTGGACAAACTGCTTACCTCTGCAAAAGAGCGAGATCAGGTGTGCCGCTGCATAGATTTCCCTCCACACGTCCTCTCGCTCTTTGAAGAGGTCTGCAAAGCGGCTCTTTATAAACTCATGGAACTTGACGGGCTTGAGCTTTGCGCCGCGAGTGGCCAGCACGAGCTGGTCAAGAGGCGCCAGGTTGGGTTGCGCCCCGCCTACTGGTTCTTCGATTATCGTTGCCATTGGTTCACGTAAGAGATATCACGCTTACTTTCGTCGTCCAGAAACTGGTCCAGCTGCTCCTGGATATGCGGCGTCAGGCGCTGACCTTCAAGACCGTGGTGCTCAAGAAACTCCTGCTTCCGGTCGTCAAGGCGTGCAGCCTGAAGCGACGTGTAGATCTGGCTCGCAGCCACGCTCGCAGGCTCCGGGAGCGGCGTGATCGGGCGTGAACCGTGCCGGGTAAGTACGCGATCAATGAGATCTTCCTCCCGCTTGCGGTTGCGTTCCCGCTCTTCGAGCAGCTCAGCCTTGAGCCGGGCAGTCTCTGCATGCGCTTCGATAAGCTGCGCTTCTATCAGTTGGAGGTGTGCCCTGGCTATGAACATTACTTCGTTGGGGCGTCCTCTTCGCGCACGTCGTCGTCTTCGTTTTCTTCTTCTTCGTCAGGGTCCGGGACTGGAGGTCCGTAGACTTCCGGCTCTTCAATTTCTTCTTCTGTGATTGTGTTACCCATCATTACCTATCCCTCGTAGTACCTGTATGGATGTTCGTACTGTTCGAGAATCTCAGCGTCAGTCCAGACTGCGCCGTTGACCATAGCAACAAGGCGCATGCGTCCGGTGAGTGCAACGCTGGCTGGCCCTGACCCCAGCGCACAGCCAATCCCGTAGATCAGGTCACTCATCGTGAGCGCGGTAGGATTGGTTCCCTCACCCACCTTTACCCCGTTCACATAGACCCGCCGATGTGTGGCACTGTGTGTCAGGCAGACATGCACCCACTGGTTTTGGGGTGGAGGAGCCACTGCCGTGGAGAACTGAACCGTACCTAAAAGATTGGGAGTTGAGTTGTAGTGGATGAGCACGCACGTATTGACGAGTACTGCCTGCGGCCCAAAGAAGCGTATTGCAAATCCTCCTGCCGGAGCGCCCGTGTAGCAGTTCAGCCAGAACGATACCGCTCCTATCGTTGGCGGCGTCTGATTGCCTGCAGTCAATGGATCGTCACCAAAGATAATGCTCGATGAAGTTTTGTAATAAGAAGCTGTTGAGGGATCGCCGCCGTGAAACTCCATCGTGTTATCAGAGAATACCGAAGGAACAGCAACCGCACCTGTTACAAGCTGAAGAGTATTGCCTCCCTTGTCGGCCCTGAGCGGATCTTCCGGGTGAAGCGCCCAGATATGCGTGGCTTTTATCACCCACCCAAGACTGTAATTGGGGGTGTAGTTGTCGGGCACTGCAGTCAGCGGTGGGGGCGGAAGGGCCAGTGCCGCTGAGCAGTCCTGTGTAGTTACAAATATTCCAACACCCCACAATTCTTCAGCACGCGAACCGTCTCTTGTCCAGAGCGGAGCCAGACCAGTGACGGTGGTTCCCGTGGAATTAAAGAGTGTTTCAATCTGAGTGCGCATAGCAGGTGCTAATCGCAGGTCTATATCCCCGGAGGTATAGCTGTCGCATAACTGCTGACGGACCGGTGAGAGGGCCGTGTATTCGGCCATGTTCAACTGCCCTCTTATCAGCACTCCCAGTACTATCTCCCTGTCAACCGCGATCTCCGGGCGTCTCAGGTTCAGCAGGTCTGCCAACTCCGACAGTCTCCCTGCTGCCACATGAGCCGCATACCCATAATTATTTGGGTCTGTCAGTAACTCAGTCTGTAGTTCCACTAAGTCTACTGCCACTTAAACTGCTCCTAAAATATGGTGGTGCTGGTGTATTCCCAGCGTAGGTTCGGGTGGTATCACTACGCCTCCCGCCATAACCGCTCGCGGTATTCGGACAGTCTCAAAGATTGCGCCGGGATTATTTACGAGTATCGTGGCCGCCTGCGGTGTCAATGCAGATTCCCACATATACAGGTGAGAAATAAATTCAGTACTTTGATTGGTGTGGTTCTCCGCGTAGCTAGTCCAGTTGGTGGTGCCGCCAAAGCCCACTCCGCCACCAACCGGACCAGTCGATACTGCACCCGCAACCGCAGCGGAAGAAGTAGGGTAAAACGTTGCCTTTCCATCAGCGACCATAAATGCCTGCTTGCGGTGTCCGTCCCAAACGAGAACAAAAGTATTCCAGTTACTTATGGACGGACGTGCATAGGCACAGGCTACACCCGCCTCGCCAGCCGGATAGCCTCCAATTCTTGCGTAAGCGCCGTCTGCATATGCCTCAACAAAAAAGAAATTAGTCCCTCCCGCTTGGAGTGTTCCCCAAATCTGATAGTTAATTAACTGGTAGCCACGAAACAGTATTGAAATATCGCGGTCTACCGTAAAGACAATCTGCGGCCCCTCTAGCCGCCACCGCTGCGGAACAAAGAAATTTGAATAGAATGCACGATCAGGAACTTGCCCATTAGTATTGCTTGCCGCCGCGTTGTGTATGTCAATCATAGAACAGCGGGAGTCCACCAGATCAGGCACGCCCTGATATACGCCTGTCAGGCTTGGTACAAATGCATGACGCAAGCCTCGCGTCAGTGAAGCGTTCTTCCAGTTAATCTTGCGCCCGACCTGTAGGGAACCCAGACTTGCCATTTATACAACCTGATTGCGTACACCCTGCCACGTTTTGACATGATTGCTTTCTGTAGCGTCCAGTGCCGCGCCTGTCGCATTGACAAGCACGATCCCTCCTGACGCTGGCAATGTTCCTCCAAAGACGCTGGCGAGTGACCACGGGCCTTCTTTCCGTATCTGAGCGTTGCCATTCAGGAAGCTGCGACCCAGGAAGATCAGATCAGTGGGGGCAAGAAGCGTAATAGCTGCGTCTGACGCTCCAGCACTGCCTGTGTAGTTGGTGCTGTCAGTAGTGGCAAAGACATAAACGTCCACCACACCCGTAGCAGCCACCCCACTCGCGCCACCCTGCAGCCTGAGCGAGATCAGAATGTCCAGCCACTGCGACCAGTCCCATGCCGCACTCTGGCGAGCACTACCCGTCGCCAGAGAGGCGAGCGTGATAGTGATTGCGGTACTACTTCCAAAGACTGGCTTTATGTCTGCCATTGAAGTCTCCTTAGCTGTTTAGTGCCTGCCTGCATTGCTGCCACGTGACAATATCGCCTGCGGCCCACAACTCTTCAGCACGTGAGCCTTCCCTGATCTGAAGAGTGCCCATTGCCGTCCCTGTGGTATTTGCGCCGCCGCTACCCAACTCACCAAGTATGTCGGAATATATTCTGTCGAACGGGCCGGAGCCGTCACCGTCCAGGCGCAGGTCCATTTGGAAGTCCTGCCTCGTTAAGAGGCATATCCACTCCAGCCGGAGAGGATTCGCGGCGTACAGTTCTTCCATTTCCGTCAGGTCCCAGCAGGCCAGTACCTGTTCCCGGAGAATGAGCTTACGCACTATGCCAATTTCAGGGCGTATCTGATTCATGAGGTCGGCCAGCGCCTGCATGCGGCCTGCCGTAATGTGAGGAGCATAACCATAACCGCGTGGATCGGTATTCAGTTCAGTCTTGAGTTGAGCCAGATCAATCGCCATATGATCCTTCAGGGCAGGGCCAATGCCTCAACACATTGCTGCCAGCTAACCAGAGTGCCCGTTCCCCACAGTTGCTCAGCGCGGGAGGACTTCTCATTCCATACAAAAGTCTGGAGAGCACCAACAGTCTCAGCTTCAGCAGGAAACAGGCTCTCGATTTGTGATTGCATTTGAGGGGACTGCTCCATATTGATATCTGTCAGCGTGTAGGTGTCGAAGAGCAGACGACGTTCAGAGGACAGAGCGTAGTAGTCGCCATGATCAGTGCGTCCGAGAATGTGCGCCCTGAGAACAATAGTTCTGGGTATCTGCGGTAGTTCAGAACGCTCCTGATTTATCAGACCGGCTACTGACTCCATTCGCCCTAAAGATATATGCGTAGCATAGCCATAGGCATTCGGATCAGTATTCAGTTCCACCTTGAGTTCTGCTAAATCTACAGCCATTAGAGTCCTGCCGCTCCTTTGGTCAGCGCCAAAATGACCCACTTAGTGGAACCTGCGACATAGACCGCTGTCAGGAAGTCAGTGACACCCGCTGCCGTAGAGAGCGTGACGGTAATATCTGTGGGAACTACAAAGCCTGAAGCCAGCGTAATCGTGTGACCACCAGTGCTCTGCTTGATCATGAAGGTTGCTACTCCACCGTCAATCGGATTCGTAGGAGTAGCCAGTGTGCGGTTGGCTGTGAGCGTGACCTTGAAGCGAATGTTATGAGCAAGGTTGGCGTCAGAGACGATAGTGGGAGCGTCAGTCAGAGCTACCCATGCCTGGTGCCTGTAGAGCAGGTCGGCAACCGTCATTTTGAAGAGGTCAGTTGCCGAGGCGTCATAGACCAGGGCGTAGTCTGCTGACGGGTCTACGTTCGCAACCGGTAGAGAAGTTAAAGCTGGAGCCGCCAAGTCTGCCATATCAAACCTCTAGTTAAGAGCCAGTCTGTCATTCCTCGAAGGGCTGAGAAGCAGATACCCGGTACTTGCCGGATTGAGCTTCAGCTTGTTCTGGGCTATGCCCCATTTCTGCTTGAGATAGTTCCGCACCTGAGTACGCTCGGCAGCGTCCAGAGTGCGATTGAACATAATGAACTCGGCTATATCGCCTTGAAAAACGTTAGCTATTCCACCCGAAGGGTGATTCCCTACCCATAAGGTAGAAGATACAGCACCATTAAATGTACCTGTGGGTATTGTTGTAGGCGTAACAGGTGAGTTGCCCTCAATCGTAAAGCTGCCAGTCGCACCGTCACGCACCATTTCAACGATATGCCACGTATCAGCCCAAGGATCGGCCTGCGCTCTCGGCCCTATCAGCCTGCCGGTAGGAGGAGCGGCGGAACCTGTATCGTAGTAAAGGTTGCCGTCTGTATAGGCTATATGCGCGTTGAGTAGGTTCAATGCGTCCGTGCCGTTCCAGGCATAGGTGGAACTACCCCCGTCAGTCGATAACTGCTTTTGAACCACGAACACAGTTTGAGCCTGCGGCCCACAGAGCTTGCTCCCCAGTATGGAGGCTACTGTCTGCATATAGTCGTCCACACCGTCAAACCGGACTACAGGCTGACCGTTGCGTTCACTGGTTTGAATCGTTGGTTGATTGCCGCCTACGGCTGACAGATCGAAGTGGTTTGGTCCTGAGTCTATCCACACTGGCACGAGCGCACCGTCTGCACCTGCAATCGTGTCGGCTTTATACCAAACGCCGAGTCCGGTAGCTGGCACTTCAGTGGGAGGCACACCGCCTGCTATCGAGCCAGAGTCAAGAATCGTGACAAGTTTTCGGCGGGGCCAGGGCATTAGGCGGTCAAACAATCATGAAGACTCCCGTCACGCCACGGTCAGCGGTCTGGGTTGTGGTTACTATTCTTATGTATTGCCAGGCGAATGAAATTGCGGGGGGAATAATGGTCCAGCGACCAGTGCCCACTGTGAGGGCGTAAGCCGTTCCGTCAGGGTTATGGACAGGGAACCACTCGTTGCCGTTCAAGCTCACCTCGAAGCCCACACCTGTACCGTCAAAGGCAGCCGGTGTGACAACAGCGGCCAGGGTCATGCGCGGGTTTTCGATAGAGCGGGGGGCGCCGTTGGCGGGGTTTGAGAGTGCGGTAGATTTGGTGGCTCCACTCGGAATGAAAAAGTTCAGAAAGGTCGGGTCATTGCGCTCAGCGCCCGTCATGCCCATAATCTTACCTCCAAAAAAGGAGGGAGCTTCTCACCTGGTAACAAGCTCCCGCCGAAACAAGCAAAGAGCAACTCGAACAAAAGGACTCTATAGCCCTTACGGAAAGGAGTGAATGCACTGTCACCAACACCAAATCCGAAATTGTATCAGCGCGTAAATGAAGGATCCCCCGGGTCCGAGGGTTAAAAGGTGAACTCTCATGCAGAAGGCGCGTCTAACAAAAGTCCCTGGGTAAATGCTGCCCCGCTAAGCGCACGCGGCACTCTTTCCCCGAGGGCCCCATAAGCCCGGATCTTCCGCCAAGTCCCTCCTCGAAAGCGCACGGACCCGAAGGAAATCGAAAAGCTCATTCACCAAAGAGAATCCCGCCCTGCTGGGTCGGATCCCCGCCGTTGACAACCGCAAGTTTCGGGTCAGCAGTCGTGTGAATGGTCCGCATACCTGCAAGCGTATCCGCGCCAGCGACCGCACCGTCCGTGTAAAGACCGAGCGCCCGCATGGCTTCCGCCGCCTTCATGATTCTCAGTTTGGCGCCGTACTGGTCCTCATGAGCTGGCAGGTCAAAGACCGCCTTCTTGTAGCTCGTGGGAGTAGACTGGTCCGTGCCCACGGTCGTCAGCGGCAGAACGAGCGCGTCCATTGCCGCGTCGGAGCCCGCGAGCAGCCTCAAAGTGTTAAGTGCCTGAAGCCCGATTCGATTGGCTTCAATCTCTGTCTCATGCAGAGGCATATATAGACCCCCTTTCTCTTACGCGGCCACTATACGAAGTATAAATGGCGCGTGCAACCGAATTTCATACGGAGGCCTCAGGAAACGGCTTATTGGAGACTGGTTTGACCTCTTTGAGTTCTCTGGCTTCTTTGGCTTCCTTCTTTTCCCTGGCGGCCTTCTCTTCCGCAGTCTCCCAGGTCCCTTCAAGGGTCTGGACCCGGGCGTCAAGGTTTGCGATCTGGCTCTGCACAAAGGCCGGGCTAGGCTCGCCTGTAACGACTACAGGAAGAGGCGTAATTTCAGGAACGTCCTCTACTGACTCGGGCAGGACCTCAGGCGGTGGAGGAGTAAGCTCTCCGGCTGCGAACGAAACATAGGTATCGCTCACCAGCTGCTCATAGGCCGTTGTTGGACCACCGCGCAGACAAATGTCGGTGGCAATATCAAAAAGCGAGCGTTGATAACTGCCGTCAAGCTCGGCCCAGTCAAGTGAGCGGAACTCCTGGGCGTCCCAGGCAGTTTCGGCAATAAACACAATGTCATTGCGGGTCAGCACGCCGCCCGGCACATATGCAGTAGCTGATATGCCTTTGGCGGGTTTCGGCAGGTTCTTGGGAGCCGTCTCCGTAATATGAGCATTTTCGTCTAAGAATATGCTGTCCTTGTCCTTGTCTTTTGCCACCGTCTTGCCTCCTTTAACAGGTCTGGAAATCTTGGCCATTACTTTCTCTCCTTTAGCATTTCATTGCGTTTTTGCAGACGACATTCATGGATCCACCTGGCAAACTCGAACTCTTCTCGTGCGGTTGGTTCTTGTGGCATATTCGCAAATCTTACCCCTGCAGGCAACTGCCTTTCTCTGGACTCGAATTTAGTCAGAGGTTCAGCTGGTGGAAACCAGTAAGCAGCCAGATAGCGAAGTGAAGCCATAGCGTCGTCCCTGTAAGCAACCGGCACTTCCTGTACCAGGCCCGCAGCTCCCACGTCCTGAGGACGCCAGCGCCAGTCAATGATCTCTTCGCGCCAGCGGTGCAGGCCCCTGTCATGAGGCTCGCGCACTCCGTCAGGTCTGAAGCCCTGCTTCTTGGCTTCTACGAACTGCTTGTCGTCAACTATCCAGTAGTGATAGCACGCTCCTTTGCGCCCCACCTTGAAAGGGTGAGGGAGCTTATAGTCAACCTTCATGAAGTGACGTAACATGGATATACCGCCCCTGCGCTCAGCCTTGCACGCCTGGAAGGGAAGACCGTACTGCCTTCTGAAAGTGTCGCGCTCCGATTTGGCCTCGTGGCTCATTGTCCAGCGGCGGAAGTTGCCCAGAGCTGCTCTTGAATAATCCTCTTCGTCCCGGCCTGTTATCTCCATGATCGCTTCAGCTACCTGGTCAGCTATCACACCTTCGTCAAAAGTAAGACCCGCATAAAGAAAAGTAAGACCTGGTATGGCGGAGTCCTCTGCAGAAGTGGCAATAAAGCTGACAGCTGTCGGGTGAGCTGAAAGACCGGTCGATCCCCAGTCAAGACCTACCTCTTTCTGCCAGTGCTCAGGGATAACCCTCAGTTTGAAGACCTGGTAGAACTCGCTCCACGTTATGACGTGAACATTGGGGTCATATTCAGGCAGGATCAGTCCTTCAAGTGAAGCAGCAAAGTCGTGCTGATACTCGGCCATGAAGGCTTCAAGACCTGACTTTGAAAGCGCCTTCTGAGCGGCTTCTATAGTCAGCCCTTCAGGCCACACAGCTTCACCTTCAGTAATCAGGTTGCGACCGTCCACCTGCTCGATCTTGAGGTTCGTAATGGCCGGAACAACCGCGCTCTGCATGCGATCCTGGAGCAGATCCACGCGACCTGTCACGATCTGATTGAAGGCTGAATGACGGTGGATCAGGTTCTGCGCTCCGAGCACAACTGTATTCTCTGTCCCTGAAGGAAAGATCGAGCGTGACATGACTTCAATGCGCTTGTTGACTGCTGCCGGTGTGTCGTGCAGCTCGTCAATATCGTCAAGCACAATGAGTGAAGGACGCTGATCGAGATACTTTCCACCTCGAAGGCCGGTATCGAGCCCGAAGGAAGCAATCGCCCAGCCCGATTCAGTTATGAGCGTGTCCTGACGCCACCCGAAACGCTGGCCATAGCGGCCAACTTTAGGGTTGGCCATATGCGGATAGAACTTTGCAGTCTCTGAAGACTCAAGGCGCGAGCGGATAGCCATGAGGTGGCCGTCAGAAAGCTCCTGATTGACGCTTATATATAAGACAAAACCCGCACCGAGTATCGCTCCCTCAGCAATCGTCGCCCACTCAACTGAAGAACTCTTGCCAGTGCCTCGCGCCCAGGTCGCCAGATACACCCATTCCTCAAGGGGAATGTAATCTCCGCGTTTGCGGCGCATGAGCACTGACCAGAACCAGTCCCAGAAGTGGCGCTGGTGAAGGGCAAAGGGTGCAGTAAAGGTGCCGGGGCCCATAAGCCTAAGCCACCGTTCCCAGCCTATTGCCTGCTCGTCAAGCGCACCTGATAAAACGGTCTGCGACCCTGGCCTTGCCAGCACTCTGTCAAGAAGGTTCCCTTTGGCCATATTCTTCCAGTCTCTTTTCTCCGATACAGTCCAAACAAAAGACGGTGAGAGTGTCTCCGTCCAGCTCACCGTCCTTTATATACAGTTCTTTGATAGTCAGCTCCATACCGCAGCACTCACAGTGCCAGCTCCTCTCGCAGTTTGGATCCGGCGCGGGGCTTGAACCAGGCAAGGGAGAGCGGTTTAGAGTCCGAGATACGCGGCCCTTCCCGCGTGAACGCCGCGACATTCAGCCAGCTCCCTTCCTGAAAGACCCGGAAAGCAACCCCTTTGCGGTCCGCTGCCTGGGCCTGCAGCTTGCGGGCGTTAAACGGCGCCTCGAAGGCCTCAAGAGCTTCCCTCTCCGCTGGATAGCAAAAGCGATTGGATTTGACCTGGACGAGCAGAAAGACGTGACCATTGACCGCAATCAGGTCCCACTCGCCCAGGGAAGCTCCCGCCTTGCAGACCTTAAACCCCCTTTGAAGGAGAAAGTCTCTTACTTCGCGTTCACGGCGCGAGCCTTTGGCCTTGCTCATATGTGCCCGTTTTCTTATCGCTCATAAAGAAGTCCCCCACGCACTGAAGATCACAGAAAATGTGCATTTCGTTAGTTGTGTGCTCGGTAGCTATAAGCAAAGTCCCCGGAAGGTCCTTCGCGCAACAACAGCACGAGAGCTTCTGCTGACCTTTATACCCGCTTTCTACCGCATACTGATAGATCTCCCTGAAAGTGGCCGCCTGAATGCCGATCAGCTTGTCATGCCTCAGTATATCTTCCCTCATTTGAGCTTGAGCCTCCACGTCTTTTCAACACGAATGCCAGGGTGAGTGAACTCTCCAGCCTCAATCGCCTTGCGCAACTCGATCTTGTCAGGCGTATACAGCTCTTTGAACGTAATAAATCTCTCAGGCAGGTCCTTAATGACTACTTCCGGGTCAATTTCCGTTGTCTTTGAAGACGACCACTCAAATGTCCCGTCAAGCGTCTCCATAGGCGTATGCCTCGGTACAGCCTTGCCCGCCAGAGCCAGCCTCCACTGCTCCTCATGCTCCAGAGTGTGAATGTGCTTCTCATGTTTCGCAATCTGGCCCTTAAGATAAGTTACCTTGCCCTCTATAGCTGCCTTTTCCTCACGGATCTCCTGAATCCGTGCCGCAATCTTCCCCAGCTCGTCGCTCTCCTCCAGGTCCAGTGTCTCCAAAAGGCTCTCCTGGTACGGCTCGATCTCCCCACCACTGAGGGAGATCTCCCTCTCCAGGTCCTCTTTCTTCAGTTGAATGTCGTTCAGTCTCATATTCTTTCTTCCTTTCAAGCTCTTCGCGTATTTGCTTCACTATCAGAGGCTCTTCGTCCTCGTAATTGTTCACCTTCGGTGGTATCGCCAGCAAAAACCCTTCCCAGGCTGAATCCCCGTAGATCTTCTCAAGAATCTGAGTGAGTACCCTCGTCCTTGAAATCTCCAATTCGTCAGCTTCCTTGTCAAGAACCTGCAGCAAATATCCCGGAATCTCAATCATGACCTTCACTTTTGCCTTTAGCTCCTCAGGAGTGAGGTGCTTTCGCCCATGCCGTGCCCTTCCCTGCTTGCCTCTCCTGCGCCTCGGCTTCTCCCAGCTGCTCGTCAGACTTTCAAACTTCTCCTTCTTCTCCTTCTCCTCCCAGTGCTCAATCGGTGCCGTCACCTTCCCTCCCGCACTCTTTATTACCTTCACTGCCTTACTCCTCCATGACAAGAAGGGACGCTCTCTCACATAAAAGCGTCCCCTCTCTCCTCAGTAATCTGCAAGCAACCGGAAAGTTAATGGTCCCCGTAAGGCCGAACTTACGCACCTGATAGCCTGGCTGAAGTCTTCGAGAACCACCTCAATGCCCCGCATTATACTCCTCTATCCAAATCTGTAAAGATTGCCTATTTGTCTCTCTAAAAGATAAATAATGCACACATAATGTGCACAAGAATGTATGAATGGCACGTTTCTGGAGCTTTTAAGAGTTTTTGTCAAGTGAAAAATGCACCTGTATACTCTCTAACCTCTAGTACTTAAGAATTATAATGAAATATAATTTAGAAATTATGTTATAAGTTCTTCAAGAGCTTCTTCCACTTGATTTCCGCTATAAATGATTTACATGATTCCTGGATCACCTGGATTAACCGGTACATTGATTTTGGATATAGCGTGCCCCATACAGGAACTGGAGGGGGCGAGCTGATTCGTTCCATTCGGGACTTGTTAAAGGTACTAGTAACTTGATTGTGGGCACTAACGACTAGTGATTAGGCGCTAGAGTGTAGCGATTAGCGCGTACAGCCTAGACTTTAGACCATACGCGCCAACCACCAGAGAAACCCTAGCGGGCCTTGACGACCTGCTAGAGAATCACAGACTACGACCAGCTAACTTTGTTCGCGTTAAGCGACTCCGCCAAGGTGAACAACAACCGCGCTGGAGTTTGTTTGTTAGCACTTGCCGAGAGCTTGAGAAACTGAAACGGTGGACACGGAACCTCATCATAACCACCGGAAGCATTCTTGACCGATTTAGTTGTTTTGGTGATTGCTTGAGACGATAGGCCGAGCTGTTTAATGATCGCCACCAGCACCCGCAGACCTTCGACACCTTCCGCCGACTTGGCGAAGTAAGCATTGATCGACTTGAACCGATTACCGACCATGGAGAGCTTAATCGCCGTTGCTTGAACGTCCTCAGTCTCCGTCTCCGTTGCGCCACTTTCAAACATTGACGACAGATCCGACGGCAGAGCATAGGCACCAGCTGGAGCAACTTGAGGAGACGATCCGACCACCACGACACCACCAGCAACCACCGCTGGAGATTCAGACGCCGCCCGAACTGCTTTCACATCCTGCCCTATGACGGTAGCCACCGCGTTATCTTCGGCCGCAATCGCCGCCCGCATTTCTTCAATAGACATTGGAGCAAAGGACTCCTGATTTGAAACAACTTTTTTCGTTGCCATAACTAATAGACTCACTTTCGATTGTTGGAATGTATTGGAAGAACGAGAAGAACTCCCCGCTCACAAAACCATTGTAGCACGCCCCGCAACCCCCCGAAATTGCGCCACAACATGATATGAAGCACTAGACCACACTAGCACCTAATGCTATATAGCCTAGATATGTAAATAGAGCCTTGGGAGCCTGTCAGAGTATATGCAAATCCACCATGTACGCATGGTGGACTCGCAACACGTAAGTTTAGCGTCCACAAGAATTAGACGCTATTTGGAGTAGTTTACGCTTAGGTGCAGGCTTAGGCGCCACCACATTGACGCTGTATGTGGGAGCCTTTAAAGCCGCTTCATAGAGCTTCCTGACTTCAATGACTTCTTCCATAGCCTCAAAGGTGGAGTCTTGATAGGCCTTGATAGTGTCGTCTTGACGCTGGACATAGGCGACACATATTGCCAATACAGCAGTAATCACGCAGGCTAGTATCGCCGCTAGTGCGCCCGACCAGAATGCGTTAGTAATAAATCTGTGATTCAATGGAGCCGCTACAGGTTTTTTCTTCATTGTCTTAGTCTCTTTCATATTGTCTCTTTCAATATTGGAATGATATACGGTCGCTATAGTCTACTGAGTAAAAATAGAGGAAGTAGAGAATATTACTAACGTAATATCCCCCGCTCCCTCTGTCTAGATTTATGTCCGCATTGTGCCTTTATCGCTCAGCACACTATAGCGACCGTATAGGCCAGGTTTCACTAGGCGAGAGAATAGTAAGGAACCTTAGTGTCCTCACAGACTCTGACATAAGAGCGTTGAAGCACCTCAGATTCTTCCACAGGCTCCAACTCTGCAATACACTCTACTATAGTGTCCTTGATTGCAGATCGCACCATAGTCTTATTGCCAGACGTGCGGCGCACTAGACGCCCTGTCCACTCGTCAAAGAGATCCACAGACAGGATAAAGACCTGGCCGGTATTGGCAAGCCACAAGTGCGACACTATGCCGTCAATGACTCGCAATGAATAGCTGACTCTCACCATTAGAGGCAAGAGTTGTGAATTTGCGATAGGCTTATTAGCCATATAGATTCTAGTCTCACTTTCAATGTATGGAATGTAATCGGCGAACCGGAACGATCCGCCGACAAAACGATTCTACCACGACCACCAACCCGCCGCCTCAGAGCTATATGCTATATATCTGAGAGAGTCTTAGTGATAGCGGAGAGTATCTCCGCCTTAATAGCTTCCACAGTTTTATACTCCTCATGATCACGCCTTACGCGCTCCAATAAAGCCTCCTCAGGAGACTCACACTCAGACGCATAAGCCTTATACCTGGGCTTAGTGGCCTCAGCTATACGCTCAGACTCCACAGCATAAGACTCCTCCGTGACCGGATCACACCTTATGATAAACGGATTGCCAGAGGCGAGATCATTGAACGGCTTAGGCTCGGGTTTAGCGTATCGCTTAGGCGTCCAGATTACAAAGGAGCCGTCTTTATAGTGAACAGCGACACGTTCTTTTGAGTACCTTACGTCTATGTCGTCCAGCTCACCTACAGGCCTAGAGGCTCTATACCAGCGGTAACCACAGCAGGAGCAATAATCATTGAAGTTTGCGCCTATTGACTCCATATACTCATTGGCGCCACAGGCATTGACTGACTCCACAAAGACCCGCTCCACTAGGCCTTTGGATTCGTCTATTACCAATGAGCCACGTACATTGATCTGATCAAATTCAAACAGCGGATATGTTCTCTCACTCATTAATCACCTCACTATGTTGGAATGTGCGGCGAAGCAGAACGCTTGCCGTGATTCGATTCTACCACTCGCCGCAACCCCCCGCCTCTAAGCTCTAAGGCCTATGCCTTAGAGCTATATATATCTTGTGTACAAGATCGGGAAACCAGAAAGGTGAGAAAGTAATCACTAGAGCCAGGCATTCAAGGATAAGATACCTCATAGTACAAGCCTCTCATTGCCTACAGCATTGCGACCGTCTACTGTAATGGCTCCAGCTTTATTCAGAAAGCGACGGGCTATTAGTGAGGCTTTAGCCGCTTCATATTGCTCTTTGTCTACGCCGTGCTCTAGTGCCGCTTCTTCTCTTGGCTTACGCCCGTCATATGATCCCTTGAGCTGCTTTGTGGCAATCAGCACTATACGCTCAGCCTCTGTCAGCTCTACAGGAGCAGGTAATAGTGGGACCGCATTAGCTTCACAGATATGTATAGTGATCCCTGTATCCTTGCCTTGAAAGATTGAGTGTTCCACACATATCACGCCGTCCATTAGGCGCACTTCATTAAGCCCAGGTACAGTCTTATCAAACTGGCTTTGAGCAGGCATTTGATCTGTGACGATCATGCCGTCCAGTTTGACGAACTTGTAGTAATCACGAGATCCACCTTGCCATGAACTTGAGGCATTCACAGTATCGGTGATTCTCAGCTTGAACTTATTGCCCCTGTAGGACGGATAAGCACGCCTCACTATGGCTTGTACCAACGGCTCCTTACCGGTCAAATGTATCACTTTCATTGTTTGTCTCCTCCTTAGCTGTGAGTGTAACCGTCAGTCTCTATGCCGAGCCACATGCCCCAGGCATTGACCATAATGCAGTCGATCACTAGCGGGATCTGAACCTTGTCGCTATTGATCCAGTCATGGAATGACGGCCTTTCTTCAAGCCGTCCATAGAGCTTTCTCAAAGCCATTTTCTGCTCAGGTGTAACCTCCGGAAATCTCTCAAAGGTGTTTGTGTCCTCAGAGCTGAATGGCGCCGAATAATCTTCTAGTGGCATATTGTCTCCTCTGTCTATTGGAATGTTGGAATTTTGTCGCGGTTCGCGGCGACAATCGAAGTTTACCACGAACCGCAACCCCCCGCCCTTAGAGCTAAGAGCTACAGAGCAAAGCATTCACGCTCCATACGCGCCACTTCACGATCCTCCTTATTATAGTGGCGTATAATGCTCTTGGCGTCCTCTATGGCACACTTCATACCGCCAGTGCCTATATAGCCCCAACAGCTGTCTGTCTCCTCACCCTCAGGGCTAAAGACTCGATAGCCGTAGACTTCACCTTGTACATAGGCGCTATAGACCTCAATCTCAGACCTTAAGTGCTTCTCAATAGTTCTCCGATTGACACGACGGCCATAGTCTCTGTTAGCCTTTTCTCTAGTGACGGCTATATAGCCAATTTGTCCTGAATCCCACGGATCTCCGAATGAGGACGTGGATAAGGCGATCCCGCTATGGTCAATCATATAGACCGGCAGAGCTACAACGTCCCCCCGCTGAATATATGCAGAGATCCATTCACCTGACTCTTCCTTGTCGGCAATCTTGTGACGCCTCATAGGTGGAGTATATATGGTCCCGAGATTGTCATATTCTCTAGGGCTTTCAGACGGGTGTTCGTCAAGGACTATCTCGATCTTAAATCCTTCATATTCGATTGTCTCAATACTGTTCATTGGAATGTTTCCTTTCTTTATATAGAACCTGCATAGGGGATTGCGCCCCATATATCGGCGTCACCACAACATACGTCATTCATTGATTCGTATGCCTCTCTTATGTCTATTTCATTGTCTTCCAGTTTCATTGCTATACGCTGGTTGGCTTCTTCAATCTCGTCCAGTGCCCATGCACAGCAGGCCGCACACAGGTAACGCGACAGACGCAGATATACAAGCACCTGGTCCTTACACCTCGCACAATTAGGAACCATGAGTTTCTCCTTCCACGCCTATCAAGTAGCAGTCAATACAGAGTGTAATTGTGTCGTCAAAGTAGAGAGGAAAATCACCTGGGTCTATGATCGCGTCACATTCCTTGCAATGTAGAATTGTCGCTTCTTCATGCTCAGGGAAGTACTCCTTGACCAGCTTAAGGTATTGCTCTCTAGTCTGTGAATCGTCACAAAGGCCGCCACTAGCCTCTGTATACCAGGCTCCTGTGCTTATGCACTGGACATGCCAGTGGAACTCAGGATCAGAAACCAGACGATAGTCTCCATTGACCGCAATTACCTCATACGGATATCGCTTATTCAAATCTTTTTGTACCAGTGGATCGTCCTCTTCCCTGACATAAGGCGACTCAGGATCATAAGGATCACCGTAATCGTCAGAATCTGCTCGCATATGCTTTATCTCCTTTCGATAAAAAAATAGTGCCGAATAAAGGATTGCTCCCCTATCCGGCACCAAAAGTTACATTCCAACCTACTAGAGACAACCCTTACATTTTTCTTTTGATCTCCCAGGCTTCTCTCAGCCGTTCTCCTTCTGTGAATATCTCTCCGCCATAGAAGCGTTCAATAAAGCTCTCATTAGCGGCCTCAGCTCTGTTTTGTTCGTTTGAGCCTTTGCACTGAGGATCACAGAAGTCTCTGCCGGTGTCTACGTCCTCAATGAAATCCTGAGGGTTTACTGGCTCGTCGCAATGATCACAGTAATAGACCTCACTACCGTCCTCAAAGACCTTAATCATTGTTGCTCCTTAATGGCTTATTGAGCCGTCTATAAGGTCATTGAGCGTCTGATTGGCTCCACTGACTTCAACCTTCAAAGACTTGAGAAGCTCAAGCTCAATCTCATTCAGTATGTGTTCAATAACGAACGAATCCAGCATGAGATCACCCTCTGCTTTTACGGCCTGAAGCACACGCTTTTTGTATGCGGCTACACACCGCACTATCATTTGTTCAAGTGAGGACTCCATGTCCTCACGAGTTGCACAGGTTATATTGATCATTGTCTCTTTCCTTTCAGATCTCTTTAGGCCAGTCCTTAATAGCGTCCAGCTCTATCATTTCAAGCACTTCCCTTTGTGTCCTGTCTGCTGTAGCACACTCCTCTGAGCAGTACTCATATTGATTTCCTGTCTTGGCCGCCAGTACGACAATCATGACGCCCTCAGGTGTAGGCTTTTGGCAACGACAGCAGATTTCCTCATTGGTTTCGATCATTGAACTCCTTTCGTCGTGCCGCCATGAGCGACAAAAGATACTTCAAATCAGCCTGTATAATCGTCAGGCCATTATCAGCCGTGTAATAGCTGGAATCTTCGTTTATGAGGCACTCAATCATGAACTGTCTCTGAGTCTGTATAGCCTCCACACGGGCAACCATAGTGCGATAAGGTTCCTTCAGCCTGAACGCTGAGCCTCTGTGCGGGCATTGGTCATTACAGCCGCAATTATTCATTGTTTTGTCTCCTTCATGTTGGAAATAGAAAATCGG
>Ga0065705_10104174_pt1 | contig 47558 bp, 78 predicted proteins | sample SwibulcommuniRL2_FD_59092 | JGI IMG/M metagenome (GOLD analysis project Ga0065705, IMG submission 59092) | Bulk soil microbial communities from switchgrass field near Rose Lake, East Lansing, Michigan, USA - RL2 Bulk Soil v2 (version 2) | ecosystem: Environmental > Terrestrial > Soil >...
GTTTGGGAGGCCAAGGTCGCCTACATATCCCGAGTTTCGGCCAAGTGACGTAACCCCACAGGTACCGGACGCGTCGCGGTACCCCACGTCACCGCGAATCCGTCGTCTGCGGCTCACCGCGCGCGAAATGCTGACGATGGACATGGGCGACTGGATCGTGGCCGACGAACTCACCAGGGCCGGGCTGCTTCGCACGAACGTGCGGCGTTGGGACGATCCGATCACCGGTGACATCTGGTTCGAGTGGGACGTCCGATGCGACTGATGGTGCACCTGAACCGCGGGATCATCGGCGCGCTCAATGCGTGCGGGTACACGACGCTGCACGAGATGGCGCCGGGCGATCTGCGCGACGGCATCGACCTTCTTCGCGCCTGGGCCGCCGACATGACCGACGAACTGCGGCGCCGCGGGATCGACACCGATGGCAACACCACCGCGGTCCCCCCGGTACGCGAACACGGCAACGGGTTCCCGCCATGAGACGCCGTGAATTCATCGCGCGCCTCCTGGCCGCCGCCGCGGTGTCCGCCCTGCCGTTGGTGCCGCGGCGACCGGATCGCCTGGCGTCGTCGTTGGGCCTGTGGGTGCGCGCGTCTGGCACGCGGCCGCCGACGATGTCGGCCCGGGTGATCGGCGGCCAATCCGTACGCCTAGGTGCCCCGGCTGATGGCACCTGGCATGTGATGTCGATCCGCATCCCTGACGTCCGCACCATCGTCGGGCTGGTTGACGGGGTGCCAACGCCGCTCGAATGGGGTAGGTCCGACGCCGACGTCCAGTTCGTCGTCGATCACAACGACGATCTGACGGTGCGGTTCGGCGGCGGGATCGCCGGGACCGACATCGTCGCCGGGACCGACATCGACGATCTATGGCTGGTCGCACCAGCGAAAGGGGAGGGGACATGGCCACCGCACACAGCGACCTGATCGTGGGGCAGACCTATCGGATCGAGCATCAACGCAAGGGCACGTTCACCGGACGCATCACCGCGGTCCGTGGCACCTGGGTCGACGTCGTGATCGTCGCGGGCGTCGTCGAATACCTGGCGAACGATGACCGCGGCCCGGGCGACAGCGTGGGTTTCACGACATCCCTGGCGACGTTCACACGGCTACCGTCGCCAGAGGAAATGGAGGCAGGCAAATGACCGCGGCCGAACACGACGCACGCGATTACCTAGGCTGGCTCGATCTGCCCGACGGTCGGCACATCGATCTGATGCCGCTGACGTTCGGCCGGGTGCGGCTGGCGGTGTCGACGTCGGCTGACCACACCTGGATCGACGATGTGTACGACTACGAGGACGAAATCAAGGCGCGCCACGCGATGATGTCCTGGGACGGCGTCGGCGAGCCGGATGGGTGGACGCGGGCAGCGACCCCGAACCGCGAGATGCGCGGTTTCCGACGACGCGGCCCGGATGGGGAGGTGGTACGACCATGAGCGAGTATTGGTTACTGATCGTGTTGGGCGTGACCATGGCATCGAGCGCCGCGGGCTACATCCTGGGGTTCGACCGCGGCTATGCGCTGGGCCGGATACACCGGCGCCTGGACGATCTGGCGGACCGGCGATGATGTCGTCACGGGAGCGCCGACGCTGGGTCGCCGTGGGTCGCGTGCTGTGGGCGGCGATCATCTTCACCGCGGCATTCATCGGCGGGATGGTGGGATCGTGCGCGGTCCGCACGCCATGAACGGCACCATGCTGGCCGTCGCGATCCTGCTGGTGGCGATCACGATCGCGGCCGGTGTGTTCCTGGGCAACCTGATCGGCGCAATGGCGCGACTGGCGCCCGCGCTGTGACCGACATCAGCGACCACGTGCGCGCGATCCACGGCCTCCGCAACCCCGACGTCGTCGACGACCCGGACCACCTGGCCGTTGTCGGCATTTTTGGGCCGGATGTGCCACCCCCGCCGATCGACGGCGTCTGTCCCCCCATGCGTGAGCGGCTCCTGCCGGTGTCCCATCGTGTGCAGCGCAACGAAGGTCGGATGACCTGCGTCGCGTGCGGGGAAGCCCTCACCAGTCCCCCGCCGACCACGCCCGTGGTGAAAAAACCTGAAGCGACATTAGGAGAGCAGAAATGAGCATTCGGATTTGTGAAATCAACCTGTGGCCGGATGAGTGTGGGGTTCTGACTGGCCCGACCGAGCACAACCCGACAAGCAAATACGGATTCAAGTGGGGGCCACCCTGCCGCCGTCCCGTCGGCCACCTGGGTCGGCATGATCCCGAGGGCGATACGGACTGTACGTGCGGCTCCGCCCCGGGGTCTCTAAGTGATTTCGACTATGCCTCGGGCTGTCCGACTCACGGAAACAAGGTTGCTGAGGCGTACTTACATGATCGCTAGTGCCGACCGATGCGAGGTGCGAACGTCTGGCGTTGCTTGGACGTACCCACGGTGCAAATACCGATGGGCGGTTCGGGTCACGCTCCGCAACGGTGAGGTAGTGAAGGTGTGTCGCGTCCATCTGCGACCGCTGAATCGTTCAGGCGAGGCGGTCGAAATCACTAGCGGCCCCGCTGATGCGCGATCAGGCGATGCCAAAACGGACCGCCGATGATCGAATTCGTCGTCGGCCTGTTCCTGGGCACCACCGGCGGTGTGCTGCTGGCCGGGCTGCTCGCGTCGTCGTCGAATGCGCAGGACGCGGCGACACTACGCGGCTACCGGATGGCGCTGCGGAACATCCGGCACATGATCGGCGCCGGTGGTCCGATCGACGCGGCCGCGGCCAACCGCATGGCGCATTACATCGACCGGCACGTGCTCGACGAGGACCAGGGGTGAGGTACATCGTCGGCATGGCCATCGGTGTCGCGGCCGCGCTCATGGTCGCGGTGCTGGTCGGGATCGCGATCACCGTCGCGATCCTAGGGCCGATGCCCCAGTGATGCGGCGGCTGCTGTTCCTACCGGCGATCGCGCTCTGGATCGCCGCGGCCGTGTGCCGGGCTGCACGGTGGCTGGATCGCCAGGACGGCACCGATGGCACGCCCGCGGTAATCGTGGCCTGCTACGTGGCCCTGGGCGTCTACGTTGCGTTCGTGGCCTGGGCCTACATCACCGACACCCAATGGACCCTGGGATGGCGGCGGTGAATGCCGAAACGGCCGTATCGCTACGGTCTGGGGTGGTCGACGCGGGTGTGTCCGTACTGCCTACGGGTCTACCGGCCACGGGCCGCGCGCCAGCGCGCGTGCCTCGACTGTCTCTATCGCGCCGACCGCGATTACATGGCGCGGTGGCGGTCGCGACGTCGTGAAAATGCTGGCCGTTGACCAGGGATCGGTGTCGTGCGGCCTGGCGTTCTTCGAGGACGCCGAACTGATCGACCTGCGCAACGCCACCGGCGGGTCGGGGCCGTGGGCGGAACGGATGGCGCGCATCGCCATCCAGATACGCAACCTGGCCGCGGCATCGCCCGACTGGTCACCGGACATCGTCGCCGTCGAGGACGTGGTGCTTCACAGCGGCTGGATGACCCGCCACGATCGGACCCCGCCGGGCGCGGCCGCGGGTGTGGACCCAAAACTCCTACCGGCCGCCGATGGCCGTGGTGGCGGCCCCGGGCCGATGACGCTCAAGGTCATGTCGGAAACCCGCGGCTATCTGCGCGTCGTGTTCGCGACCACCTGGCCCGCGGCGAAATGGCGCAACGTCCACCCGTCCCGGGTGCGCGGTGCCGTCGGTGCCGGGCGCGGCCGCGCCGCGGCGAAACGTCAGAACCGGCTGGCGCTGCAGGCATTCGGCCACTGGCCGGGTCCGGCGACTGAGGACATGTGCGACGCGTTCGTCATCGGGCTGGCCGCGATGAACGATATGCAGGCCGAACGCTGGGCGGGGCTGGCGCGGTGAGGGTCAGGATCGTCCGCGGGCCGCACCGCGGCACGATCATTACCGACCACGACGGCGGGCCGTACATCGGCCTGGTCGCGCGCGATCCGCGATCGGCATTCGACCGCGCCCTGGATCGCCTGCGTCGCCGACCGGACCCGCCGCCACAGCGGACGCTGTACCGCATCTTCTCGCGTGCGGTGTCCGACGATGACGGTGCCGACGTCTACGCCGCGGCGTGGTGTGCGGAACATGATGCATTCCGCGATCGCTGCCCCCATGCGCCGCCCGCGCTGGTCCGGGTCTGGGTGCGGTTCGGGCCACGCTACGACCAGACCGGTCTTGATGCCGGGGCGCCCGGCGCGCGGCGATCGAAATGGCACCTGCTCGCGAACCCCCGCCAGGTCGACGCGCCGTGGCTGACGTCCTGCAACCTGATCGTGTATGGTCCGGTGATCGAGGAGTACCGCAACGCCGTGCTGACGCCGATCGGCGCGCCGATGTGCCACAACTGCAAACGCGTGGCGGGCGTGGTGGAATCGATGGTCGCGGGGGTGCCCCACTGATCCCCCGGCTATCGGCACGCGAGTACGAAATCCTGGCGCGCCGTCGGGCCGGTCTGCCGTACAAGGCCATCGCCAGCGAACTCGGTATTGCCGCATCCACCGCGCGCGTCCTGGGCGCGCGGGCGCGGGCCAAACAGCGTGCGCGATCGCGCGCCATGAATGTAAACAAGTACCGGCGCCCCGCGTAAACATTTTGCCCCCGATTTAGGGCCGATCGGCCCCACGGCCGGGGCATTACGGTCCAGGATGCCCACCGTGAGTGACGGAACGCCGCCGTGCGGCGCGAAAACGCGCCGCGGGACGCCGTGCAAATCGGCCCCGATCCGCGGCCGACGGCGTTGCCGGATGCACGGCGGGGCTACCCCGCGGGGTCGTGACAGCGTGCACTTCAAACACGGTCTGCGGTCGAAATACATGCGCCCGGCGGACCTGGTCGGTGAACTGACACCGGCTGAGGTGCGTCGCGTCCGCGAGATACAGGCGATGACGACGTCCAAGGTCCTGGGCGAACAGTTGGCCACGGCCATCATCCTCAGCGATCGCGCGATCGCGCACGGCGACGGCGCCCTGCCAGCGTCATACGGGGTGGTCATCGCATCCCTGGCCCGGGCCAAAATCCAGGCTGACCGCGAACGTGGCAGCGGCATCAACGAACTGCCGACGTTCATCGAGGTGTTCGACGGTAAGAACCGGGATGACTTCCGCCGCGAACACCAGGAACGCACCCGGCGCATCCTGGACGAGGTCGGGGCATAGACGTCGCCACCGCGATGGCCACGCCCCTGCGCGAACAGCGCCGCGCGGGGATCGCGGTGCCGCTGCACGCCGGTCAGGTCGATGCCTGGATGTCACCGGCACGACACGTGTTCGTCATCGCCGGTACCGGCGGCGGCAAGACGATCCTGGCGCCGCGCTGGATGTACCGCGAGGTGGCGCGGTTCGCGGCCGAGGACCCGCAGACCCAGAACTACCTGGTGTTCGCGCCGTCGTACAAGGTCCTGAAACGCGCCACGCTGCCCGCCTACCTGCGGTTCTTCCAGACCCTGGGGCTGGGGCGGTTCAAACGCGGCGACCTGGTGTACGAGGTTCGGAATGGGGCGAACGTCTACTTCGGATCGTGCGACAACCCCGAGTCGCTGGAGGGCCTGCACGTGCGCGCCGCGCACGGTGATGAGATCGGGCAGGATTCGGTTTCGTTGGCGGTGTGGGAAACGGTCCGTCGCCGATTGGGGTTCTACGAGGGCCGATTCCTGGGCACGACCACGCCGTACAACATGGGCTGGTTGAAGCGCAACGTCGTCGATCCCTATCGCGCGGGCAACGCCCCCGACACCGACATCGTGTCGTTCTCGTCGATCGCAAATCCGGCCTATCCCGAGGACGAATTCCGCCGCCGACGTCGTGACATGCCAGCCTGGGCGTTCCGGATGTTCCACCTGGGCGAATTCGAACGCCCGCTAGGGCTGGTCTATGACGTGTTCGACGAGGCCCGGCACGTCGTCGAACCGTTCCGCATCCCACAGTCCTGGCCGCGCGCCGCGGCGATGGACTTCGGACTGAAGGACCCGACCGCCGCGCTGTTCGGCGCCCACGATCCGGACCACGACGTCATCTATCTGTACGCCGAATACAAGCGCGCAGCCCGGGCGACCAAGGAACACGCCGCCGACATCAAACGCATCGCCGCCGGGATCGTCGGCCGCTGGTGGGGTGACCCTGAGGACCCGCAACTGATCGTCGACTACAAGGGCCATGGCCTGCCGCTGATCCCGGGGAACAACGATCTGCTGGGCGGCATCCAGGAGGTCTATTCACGGCTGGCCACGGATCGCCTGCGCGTGTTCCGCGGCATGTTGCCGCACTGGCAGGACGAGGTCGAGCGGTACCAGTGGCACCGCGCGGCCGATCAGGAGGAGGCGACCAAGGACAAACCCAAGGACGGCGACAACCACCTGCTGGACACGACCCGCTATCTGTGCCTGGGTCTGTCCGGCCGGGCCAGCGCGGACCTGCCGACATCGCGGCGCGTCGAGGAGGGCCGTCCCCTGGCCGCCGGGATCATGGGCCGGAACTTCTGATGCCGTCGACATTCGAGGGCTCATCCGCCGAACAGACCGCCAAAATCCTGGACGACGTTTACGACCAGGCGCTCCATCTGCTGCGTACGACCGGCGTCGGCGGCGCGGGTGGTGCGGTGACTGTGGCCGACGGGTCGGATGTGGTCGAGGGCGCGCTGGGCGATGCCGCGATCACCACCGACGTCGCGGGCACGGTCAACGCGAAACTGCGCGGGCTCATCAAGATTCTGAACGACGTCTGGGACAGCGGCGCCCATCAATTGAAGGTGTCATCGGGCGGTGGTCCCGGCGGCGGGCTGACCGACGCCGAACTGCGCGCCACGCCCGTCCCGGTGTCCGGCCCGCTGACCGATGCGCAACTGCGCGCGGTGGCGGTCGCGATCAGCGCGGCCGCACTCCCATTGCCCGCCGGGGCATCGACCGAGGCGACGCTGGCGCTAATCAAGGCCAAGACCGACAACATCGACGTCGCCCTGTCCACCCGGGCTGTGACGGGTCTGACCGACACGCAACTGCGCGCGACCCCCGTGCCGGTGTCTGGTCCGCTCACCGACGCGCAACTGCGTGCGACCCCGGTGCCCGTTTCCGGGACAGTTGCCGTCTCGGGCAATGTCGAGGTCGTCAACGATGTGGGCAACCCGCTGCCCGTGTCCGGCCCGCTGACCGACGCGCAACTACGGGCGACCGCCGTGCCAGTCACGATCCCTGTGCCAGCGCCAATCTCGGACAACGGTGGGTCTATCACCGTCGACGGTCCGGTGACCGATGCGCAACTACGTGCCACGCCCGTCCCGGTCTCGGGGCCACTAACGGACGCGCAACTGCGTGCGGCCGCGGTGCCGGTTTCGCTGGCGACATCGCCATTGTCTAATGGCGCCGCCACGGTCACCGACGAACGGCTAACCGTCACCACGCCAGGCACGCGCGTCCCGTTCCCGAACGTAGCCTGCAAGGCCGTCGCGATCGTGGCCGAACTGGACAACACTGACGCGGTCGTCGTCGGTGCCGCGGCATCGGTGATCGCAGCCCTGGGTACCCGTCGCGGCATCCCACTGATGGCCGGGGATCGCGTGGCCCTGCCGGTCGCGAACCTGAACCTGTTGGCGATCGACGCGGTGGTGGCGACTGAGGGCGTCACGTATGCGGTGCTGGGATGATTGAGTTCGCGATCGCTGGCGTGCGGTCCATTCGCAAGGCGGGCGCGGCGCTGCTGCGTGGCGACGTCACCCTATCCGCGGGCGCGAACGTCACCCTGACCCAGACCGGCCAGAACATCGCGATCGCAGCCACCGGTGGTGGCGGCGGATCGTTCGCCGCGACCCGGGTCGTGGCCACCGCCGCGTTCCCAGCCAAACACGTCCAGGTGGTCAACATCGTGGACGCCGCCGTGGACGCGACAAAGAAGGTCCTGCCCTGGGTCGCCGGGATCGCCAACGGCCAACCGGACGGCGGGGACCTAGTGGACCTGGAAACCATCCACGCCGTCGCCAAGGCCGGATCGTTCGATCTGGAAATGACGTTCGCCACGCCATGGGCCGGATCGCTAACGATCGACTACGCGGTGGCATGACATGAGCGCCATTCTGTACGACGCCCGGGGCAACGAACTAAAGATCGGGTTCCCGGACATGGTCACGAACGAGACCATCACGGATGCGCGCCCGGTGTCCGCGGTCCTGGCGGCACTGAACGCCGAAGTCATCATGGACCTAAACGGCGCCTCGGTGGCGACGTTCGATGTCCGCACCGCCGCCGGTGCGCTGACCTGCGTATTCGAGGGCACGATCGACGGCGTCAACTACATGGCCCTGCCCGCGTTCGCCGACTTTCAACTGCTGGCGGCCGCGGCCCTGCAGGAGGTCTATGTCGGATCGGTCGTCATCGCGACCACGACGTCGGGCATCTATCACGTCGGCGTCTCTGGTTTCCGCCGCGTCCGCTGCCGCATCTCCGCGTACACCTCGGGAAACATTACGGTCGCGGCCCGCGCGTCGGTCGCGGACCAGATCATCATCGCCAAGGCCATGCCGTCGACACTGGTCGTCGAGGTCGATGGCGGCGCGAATGCGATCGCGACGATCACCCTGCCCGCTGTGGCTGGGCTTTTCCATTACATCACGCACATCTCGTGGATGCGGCATTGCACGGCCGCGCTGGTCGGAACCGGCGCTATCAACATCACCACCACGAATCTCCCCGGCGCGCTGAAATGGCGCGTCGGCAACGCGATCGCGGTCGGCGAACACAAACGCGACGTCGAATACACGCCCACGACGCCACTGAAATCCAGCGTGGTCGGCACGGCGACAACGGTCGTCGCGGCCGCACCCGGTGCAGCGGTGCTCTGGACCGGCGTGTGTTCCTACTACGTGGGGGCATGACATGGAACTTGTGAAATACAGCGGCAACGAGGTCTGCGCGAAATGCGGCGGCACGACATTCTCGCTAACCCGGCATGGGGTCGAGGATCGTTGTCCCCTTGAGGCCGCGGAGCATATCCATCTGACCTGCGGCAAGTGTGGCATGGCGCACGCCGTCGGGCCAATGGACCAGCAGCCGATATGAGCGTCGACGGCAAGGTCGTTCAATTCGCCACCCGCGGCGGGACCGGATCGCCCGATCTGCCCGAACTAGGCGCGCCCGGCCAGCAGTTCTTCCACGGGTTCCTAGCGAACGACGAATACGTCCCGGACCTGATGGGGATCAAGGGCCTGGCGATGTTCGACAAAATGCGGCGATCGGACGGCATGATCCAGGCGACGCTGCGCGCGATCAAGTTGCCGCTGCTGGCCGCCAAATGCGACATCGTCCCGGCGTCAGAGGATGCTGTAGACATCGAGATCGCCAAACGGCTGGAATGGAACCTGTTCGAGGGCATGACCAATTCCTGGAACGATCACCTGCGCCAGACGCTGACCTATCTGGAATTCGGTTTCCACGTGACCGAGATCGTGTGGGCGATCCAGGACATGCCCGCACCGGCCGAGATCATCGAATACACGCGCGCCCAGGAGGCCGAGGTCCTGGAATTCGAGGCGCGCGACGAACGCGACCTGGTGTCGGGCGTGATTCGCAGGGTGTTCGGCTGGACCGGGCGCACGTCGCGGGTCCGGCCGCCGTTCGATCGTCGGGTGCTGTTCCCGCGCACGTTCTACATGGGTACCGGGCGGTTCGCCGCGACGCCGATGGTCGCGATCCGGAAACTGGCGCCGCGGCTGCAGCGGACCATCAACGCCTGGGACCTGGGCGAGGACGGTGGCCTCCGCGGCGTCGAACAGTGGGCATTCCGGAAGGACGGCTCGTACAAACCGGTGCCGATCCCGGTCGAGAAACTCCTGGTGTTCGTCAACGACAAGGAGGGCGCATCCTGGACCGGTAAATCGGTCCTACGGCCAGCATACAAGCACTGGTTCATCAAGGACCAGTTGTATCGGATCGACGCGATCGCGGCCGAACGGCACGGGGTCGGCATCCCGGTGATGGCCATGCCTGAGGACAAATCGGACAACGCCAACCTGCAACGCGCCGAGGACATCCTGATCGGCGTGCGCGCCCATGAACGCGGGTACGTCGTCGAGCCATTCGGCTACAAATTCCGCGTCGAGGGCATGGGCCAGGGTCGGGCGATGGACCTGTTGCCGATCATCCAGCATCACGACCGGATGATCGCGGTGTCCGTGCTGGCGCCCCAACTGGCGCTGGGCGAGAACCCCCAGGGGTCGTTCGCCATGTCGAAGGAACAGTCCGGGTTTTTCATGCTGGCCGAACGCGCCGTCGCCGCGCAGATCGCCGACGTCCACAACCGGTACCTGATCCCCAAATGGGTGAATTTCAACTACTCCGGCGTGACCCGCTACCCGACGTTGTCGTTCGGCGCGATCGAGACGCGCGAGGTCGACAACCTCATCAACGCCCTGGTCCCGGCCGTGAATGCTGGCCTGGTGACGGCCGACGATCGGCTGGAGGGCTGGATTCGCGAAACCGCTGGCCTGCCGGAACGCGACCCGTCCACCGCGCGGATCACACGCGGCCTAAACGGCGGCGGATCGGCGCCGACCGGCGAACAGACGGGTCCGCCCGCCCCGACGCCACCGGCGCCCCGGCGACCGGGCAACACATCCGAGAATCCACCAGCAGGGGGGGAGAATGCCTGAACTAGAAACCGTCACGCTGAACGGGATCGAGGTGTTCGACGTCGGGACGTGGAATGGCGACCCATACACCGACGCCGACCTGGACGGGATGATCGGCGCGTTCGCGGAACTGCGCGGTCAGGTGGACCCCCCGGCGAAACTGGGCCACGCCGACGACCAGTCGATCCTGCGCCGGTCCGGATTCCCGGCGGCCGGATGGGTCGAGAACCTGTACCGCCAGGGCACGAAACTGCTGGCCGACATCGGACACGTGCCGAAATCCCTGGCAGACCTGTTGAAGGCGGGCGCGTACCGCAAGGTCTCGTCGGAAATCCTGATCGATGCGTCGTTCAACGGGAAGAAATACCCCTACGTGTTTTCGGGCCTGGCGTTTCTGGGCGAGGAACTACCCGCCGTGACAACGCTGGGCGACATCCGCGATCTGTATGCGGCCGCGCATTTCCAGCGCGGTGGGCGATCGCGGGTCATCACCTATGCGCGAAATTCGGCGCCGATCCCGGCGCCAAAGGAGGGGCACATGCCGAACCAGGACGAGGCGGCCGCCCTCGTCGGGCAACTCGAGCGGCTACGCAAGGGCGGGGGTCTCGCATCGTTCGCGCGCGAGGCCCTATCCCGGTTCCGGGCGTGGCGACGTCAGTACGGTGACGCCAGCCACGAACAACTCCGCGACGCGCTGCAGGCAGCGATCGACGAACGCTTCGGCGGTCTCGACGGGTATGCCTGGATCGCAGCGACGTACGACGATCGCGTCATCGTGCAGAAGGGCGAGGCGTACTACGCCATCCCGTACACCGTCGGCGCCGACGGGACCATCACGTTCGACGAATCGTACGAGGTCGAACAGACGTGGACGGCGCGATCCGCACCCGTGTCCGGCGGGGACCTGCCCGCCGAACCGCCACCCACCCCATCGACATCGGGCGACACAGCGACCGCCGAGGCGGCGCTATCACGGAAGGAGAAGGCCCAGATGAAATCCATCGCGAAGGCCCTATCACTGAAGGAGGATGCGACCGAGGCCGAAATCGTCGCCGCCATCGCGGCACGACCGACGCCCGAACAGTTCAGCGCCCTCCAGGCCAAGGTCACCACGCTGGAGGAGCGTGGCCAGGCCAATGACGCGGCCGCCGCCGTCGACGCCGCGATCCGCGCCAAAAAGGTCGCGCCAGCGGTGCGCGATCAGATGCTGCCATTTGCCCGCCAGGACCCGAAGGGGTTCGCGGCACTGGTCGAAAAGGCCCCCGCGGTGTTCGCCGGGGAACTCGGCACAGGCAACGACGCCCCGCCCGCACGATCCGCCGCTGACGACCTGAACGCCAAGGTCGTCGAACTGATGCAGGCGGACAAATCCGGCGCGCTGACATTCGCCAAGGCGCTGGATCAGGCATCCCGCGCGAACCCCGAACTGGCGCGCAAATACGTCGAGGAGCGCGGGTCCGCCGCGCGTCTGTCGTAGGAAGGAGGATAGGCTAAATGACAGTTTCAAAGGGCGAGGTCGATCTCCTGACCACGACCGAAACGTCCGACGCTGACCTGTCGGCCGTCGCGAACAAGCGCAAACTGGTCAAGCACAGCGCGACCGGCGTGGCGCTGTGCAGCGTGCTGAACGAACGGGTCTATGGCGTCCTGACCAACCTCCCGGGACTGGGCAAATCTGCCCAGGTCCAGATCGCGGGGATCGCGAAATGCCAGGCGGGCGCCGCCATCGCCAAGGGCGATTTCGTCAAGACCGACGCGACGGGTCGCGTCATCACCCAGACCGCGGAGGCCGCGGGGACCCAGGTGTTCGTCCTGGGGCAGGCACTGGAGGCCGCGGGTGCAGCAGGCGACATGATCGCCGTGCACATCCGACCGCTAGTCATCAACCTCGCGGTTTCATAAAACGAAGGAAGGGAGGACAAAATGCCCTCACCACAGGACCTGCACATCGACGCCCTAATGACCAACTTTTCGATCGCCTACCGGAACCTGGACGCGGTCGGGGATGAACTGTTCCCGACTGTCCCGGTCGAAAAGGAATCGAACAAGTTCGCGATCCTGGACCCAACCAAGGACCAGTTCCGCGTCCGTGATCTGCAGCGGGCGCCCCGCTCACGGTCGAACACGATCGAATGGTCGAACAGTTTCGACAGTTACAGCGTCGTGGAATACGCCGTCAACAGCGGCGTGGACGACCGCGAGCGCGGCAACGCCGACAACCCGCTGAACCCGGACACCGCTGCCACCCAGGCGGCCCTGGACGCGATCATCGTCGCGCGCGAGGACCGCATCGCAACCAAGGCCACCACGGCCGCGTCGTACAGCGCAGCCAACAAGACGACCCTGGCCGGTGCAAACCAGTGGTCAGACGTGACGTCGAACCCCCGCGGCGATTTCGACACCGCCAAGTCCGCCGTCCGCAAGGCCGTCGGCAAGATCGTCAACATCGCCGTCGTGTCGTTCGACGTGTTTACGAAACTGGCACTGGTCACCAAGGTCCTCGACGCGATCAAATACACGAACCTCGGCGTTGCCAGCGTCGAACTCGTGTCGAAATACGTCGGGATCGAGCGGATCGTCATTGGCCAGATGCTGAAGAACACCGCGAACGAGGGCCAGACGGCCGTCACCGCGGACATCTGGGGCAAATTCGCCGTGATCGCCTACGTCGAGGCGACGGCTGGGCTATGGGGCATGACGTTCGGCAAGACGTTCCGCCAGGGTGCCCGCGAGGTGCGGCGCTGGCGGGAGGAACCGAAACACACCGACTTCTTCGAACCCTGCGAACGGACCGATGAAAAATTCGTCGCCGTCGACGCCGGGTACCTGATCTCCGCCGCCATCGCGTAAAAGACCATGGACCTATGGGTCGTCACCGACCGGGGGACTGCAGCCCCTGGCACGGGGCAGGAAATGTGAAAGGAAACACGGACCGATGAAACTCACCGCGAAGGAAACGATCAAGTTCGGGGACAACGGTGAAATCGCCCAGGCGGGCGAAACGTTCGAAATGGACGAGAAGAAGCACGGCGCGTCGATCGCCCAGATGATCGAACTGGGGTCGGTGGTCAAGGGCGGGTCTGGGCCAGCGGCAGGCACCACACCGGCACCCGAACCGGGCGCGCCCGCGGCCACGGCATCCACGCCCAAGTCCGGCCCGCTGCCGGAGGACTTCCCCGGCCGCGACAAACTGGCGGATGCCGGGATCACCACGTACGCGAAACTCCGCGACGCCGGTGACGTGACAGCGATCCCTGGCATCGGCGCGGCGACGGCGGCGAAAATCGCCGACGCCCTGAAGGACTAAGACATGCCGAACCCATCGTACGCCGACCTGGCCGGGGTCAAAATCGCGATGGGGAAATTCGGGGCCAGCCTGACGGCGACGTCGACCCCGTCCGAATCGGACGTCACGAACATCACCCTGCCCGACATTGCCGGGATCATCGACGGCGTGCTTTCGAAACAGGGTTTGGTCACACCGGCCACGGTCCCGCCGTCATTCATCGACAACCTGCGCGAACTGAACGCCGTCGGGGCGGCCGCGCGCACGGTCGCCGCCCTCTATCCACAGGCCGCCGGTCCTGCATCGACGACGTTTCACGAGTGGCTCCAGCGTCTGTTCGACATGGGGCTGGATCGGCTGCGCAACGGCGAGGGCATCCCCGACGGCGTGGTCATGACGTCCAGCGGCGGGATGCCGCGATCGTTCTGGACATCCCACCCCGACAGCGCATCGGACGAATTCGTGGGTACGCCGGGCAACGACGTCGATCCGGTGTTCACCCGGGACACGAAATGGTGAGACGTTAAATGGCGATCGTTGCGCTGAACGCCCGTCAGGATGTCGTCGATGGTGGCCTGGCCGCGGCCTACCAGGGATCGTTGTCGGCCAGCGACACGTACACGTTCCCCAACGACGGCAAGACATTCCTGCATGTCAAGAAATCCGGTGCGGGTTCCTGCACCGCGACGATCATCACCCCGGCGACCCTCCGCGGTAAATCCGTCACCGATACCACCGTCACCATCCCGGCGTCGACCGGCGACAAAATGATCGGGCCGTTCCCGCCCGATCTCTACAACGACCCAGCGACAGGGCTGGCCAGCGTAACGTTTTCCGAGATCACCGGCCTGACGGTCGCGGTGCTGCGGCTGCCATGAGGATTCGGTCGATCCCACCGCCGGGGGTCATCACCGCCGCGGTCGACGCGGTGCGTGCGGGCCTGTCCGATTTCGCGCCGCTGTTCGAGCGGCTGGCCGATCGTTTCTATAGCGACCAGCGCGGGCTGTTCGCCAGCGGTGGCGCGTCGGCGGGCGCCCCCTGGGACCCGCTGGCGGACCAATATGCGAAATGGAAGGATCAGAACTTCCCAGGGCGGCGCATCCTGGAACGCACCGGCGCGATGGCGGCCGCGTCGACCGACGCGTCGGGTCGCGCGATCGCTGATCGCCGGATGGAGATCGACATCGCCGCGCTCCCGTATGCCGGATTCCACCACACCGGGACCCGCTACATGCCCCAGCGCGATTTCTTCGCCCTGACGGCGCGCACCACCGACGGCTGGGACGACGACACCGGCCGGTTCATCGACAACGTAGTCCGCGACGCCGCCCGCGGGGCCGGTGCCTAGATGTTGCGGATCATCGAACCCGCCGCGCGCGCGCTGCGCGACGAACTGCAGACCAACCTGCCGACCGCGCTGAACGCACTGGAGGCCGCGATCGGCGGTGGCGTCGTGCTGCCCGACCCGGTGGAATACACCCTGGGACGCAAGGCCAACCACGGGGCGTATCCGGTGATCGAGGTCGACACTATCAATCGCGGGACCCGGATGGACGACGAGGCCGGGATGAAATGGGAGGCCCGTCTCGCAATCATTTGCATCGTCACGGCGCAGAACCTAGAGGAGGCCCTGGCCCTGATGGTGTGGCGGTACGAGGCCGCGATCATCCAGTGCCTAATGGATCGTCGATCGGCTGGCGCATTTTCGGCACTGGGCCTGGGGCTGAACCTGCAATCCGAGAACGTCGATTATTCCGACGCCGTGCAGATCGGTGGCGACATTCCCCAATTCATGCGCGGGCTGTTCATCCCGGTGCTTATGGAGCGGACCGAAACCCGCGCCTAGCACAGAAAAAAATAGGAGGTCTGGCCATGGCACGCACCAAGGAGACCGACCCGAACGCGACAGTAGCAACATACCGCGCCGACGGCCGCGCCTACGCGGGCGTGCCCGCCCGGGACCTAACCGCCGCGGACATCGCGCGGATGAAGCCCGACGCACTGGACGCCCTACGCGCGGACATCGCCATGGGCGATCGCGGCGTGTATGCGTTCACGGACCCCGGGGTGGTCCCGGCGGCGCCCACGACACCGTCGGCCACCGACGGCGCAAAGGAGGAATAGGCGATGCCAGAGCGGGTATTTACCACCAGTCAGGCGAAATTCGAGACGGTGCCGGGCACGCCGGTCGTCCCGGATCGGCGCCTCTATGGCACGTTCGATCCATCCGACGATCACCCGCTGGTCGTCCGCGAGGAACAGCGCGGGCAATACAGCGACATCCTGGGTTCGTCGTCGGCGTTCCTGGGCGTCGAAACGACCGGGTCCACCTACGAGGAGGACGCGTCGTTCGAGGACCTGCCCTGGTCGGCCTACCTGGGTCTGGACGGCACGCCGACCGAAACGACACCGTTCGGCGGGCAGGCGGCTGCGCACGAGCACGCGTTCACGCCGTCGGAAACCGCGGACGATCTGAAGTCGGCGACGTGGCGCCACGGTACCCACGCAGGCGCGGGCTGGGAACTGCCGTTCAGTCTCTGCGACGAATGGGGCCTGTCGTTCACCCAGGGCGGATCATGGCGGCTGCGCCTGGGGATGCTGCACCAGAAGATGGTCCCGGCGACGCTGCAGAACCTGGCGGTGACGACCAACCGCGAAACGCTGCGGGCGAACCAGACCAAGGTCTATTTCGGTGTCGCGGGCACGGAACCGGCCGAGGACGTCGGCCACCAGTACGCGGCCACGATCTACGAGGCATCGGTCACCGTCCACAACGGCCGGGTCCGGAAATTCTTCCTGGAGGACGACGTGTACCAGGCGACCGGCCGCGGGGACCGGATGATCGAGGCGTCGTTCACGTTCGAGGAAAACGCCAACAGCATCGCCGAACGGGTGAACTGGAAGGCCAAGACCGAACGCCAGATCAAGTTCGTCAACACCGGGTCGATCATCGCCGCGGCCGTGCCGAAAACGGCCAAACTGCACCTGCCCGGTCTGTGGCAGGGCTGGGAACTAGGCTACCGCGAGACGAACCGCATCTTCACCATGCGGATGCGCGGCGTCTACAACGCAGCCCTGGCCTACCAGATCGCCCTACGGGTCGTGAACGGCATTTCGGCGGCGACCTACCTGTAATCGCGAAAGGGGGAACACAAACTATGGCACGGATCAGACGCGCACCGAACGACATCGAGCGGATCGATCTGGGGGATGGGGACTGGGTCGTTCTGCGCCACCTGAACTTCGCGGACCGGCGGGCGATGGAGGGCGCGCTGCTGAAGGCCCGCGTCGTCGATGGCCAGATCATCCAGGCATCCGAGGAGGATGTCGACAACGAGGCGGCGAACGTCATCATGCTGCAGCGCGCGATCGTCGCCTGGGGCGGCCCCGGTTTCGAATGCACGTGCGGCCACGACGGCCGGGTCGAACGCAACGCGATCGCCGGATCGCACGCATCGGGCTGCACGGTCTGGCCGACCGACGTGGCCCACATGCGCGACCTGGACGAAACCGGCGACCGGATCATGGTCATCATCGGTAACCGGCGGGACGGGTCGAGGCTAGCGGGTGACCCAAAAGTCTCGTTAGCACCTTCTTCGCCGCCCTTATCGGACGCGGTCACGGACGCGGACCCCTCCCACCCTATCTCCACGAGTTCGAGTTGATGCGGGCGTTCCACCGGTGGACCGGATGGGCGCCGTCATGGCAGGACATCGAGGAAATGCCCGATCACCTGGTCGAGGCGGCGGGGGCGCTGGTCCTGGCCGAACAACTGGCGGCTGAACACGACCGCGTGATGGGCGACATCAAGGCGGCGAATAACTAATGGCGAACCAAACCGCCTGGAAAATCCTGGTCGACGCGATCGTCGATGCCAAGGACCTGGACGATCTAAAGGCCAAGGTCGCTGGCGTCACGTCCGAACTGGGCAAGGCCGAAAAACAGACGTCGATGACGTCCAAGGCAATCGGATTCCTGACCGGCGCCGGTGCGTCGGCCGCGATCGGCGCCCTGGGCAGCATCGTCAAAATGGCGCGCGAGGAGGAGGTCGGGATCGCCCGGCTGGGCGTCGCGGTCGATAACGCCGGGACATCCTGGGCTGAGCACAAGGGCGCGATCGAGGCCGTGGTCGCCGCCCGACAGCGTCTGTCGTTCAGCGACGACGACCTGCGCGGATCGCTGACCGTCCTGACCCAACTGACCGGCGACGTCAACAAGGCCCTACGGCTGCAGGTGTTGGCGATGGACGTGGCCCGCGCGAAATCGATGTCGCTGGCCGACGCGTCCGAACTGGTCGGCAAGGTCGCGAATGGCAACCTGACCCCGCTGACCAGGATGGGGGCGCAACTCGGAAAGAACGCGACCGCGACCGAGGGCCTGGCGTACCTGCAGCGCGTCGGTGCTAACGCCGCCGAAACGTATGCCGCGACGCAGCAGGGCGCGGCCGATCGGATGAAGAACGCCTGGGACAACGCCCTGGAATCGGTCGGCGGATTCGTCGACGAACACCTGGGCGTCATCGCCAGCCTGGCCACCGTGTACAGCGGGTTCGGCAAGGGGATTCATTTCGTCGCGGGTGGGCTGGGCACATTCATCAAACAGGGTGGCAGCGTCGGCGGGGTGCTGCGATCGTTGTCCGGCGCCGTCCGGACGTTCGGCATCGCGCTGAAGGGCCTGTTCCTGAACCCGGTCGGCCTGGCAATCCTAGCCGTCGGCCTGCTAGTCCTGGGGCTCAAATACCTGTACGACCACAGCAAGAAGGTCCGTGACGCCGTGAATGTCTTGGGCGCCACGTTGGGCCGGGTGTTCGGGCCGATCATCAAGGTCGCCGGGATCGCGCTGGACTGGCTGGGTGACCGGCTAGGCGACATCAAGGATGCCCTGGGGATCGTGGGCGACGAGGCCGACGAAAACCTGGGCGAGGACCTGCCGCGCGCGGCGGAGGAGGGCGCGCGCGCGGTGGGCACCCTGCGCGGTGCGATGGAACACCTGCAGGGGTTCATGGCCAGCCAACGGGGCGGGGCGGGCCAGGCGACCGAGGACCTGCTGAAGGCCCTGGGGATGGATCAGGCCACGGTAGAACGCGCCCTAGACGCCCTGGATGACACGCTGGGCGCCGGGCTGGCGGGCCGGGCCACCAAATGGTTCGATCGCTGGTACGCCGAAAACCAGCCCCAGGCCCGCGCACGCATCTACGACGAGGCCGAGGCCATGGCAAAAATCGTCGAGGAGGGTGGGCAGCCGCTGTTAGACGCTGCCACCGAGGCCGGGTTGTCGATCGCCAAATACATCGAAACGGCGAACCTGAAGATGAAGGAAGCCGACGTCAGGATGAAAACCTGGTCGGACACGATCAAGGAGGCGCAGCGGCAACTGGGCAACCTGACGGCCGAGGAACTGAAATCGCTGGACCGCAAGAACGCGCAGATCGTGGCGATCCATGAAACCCGCGACGCCTGGAACGAGGCCCGGGCGGCCGCCGATGGGTACAACCGCACCGCCTGGGGTGGCGCCGGTCCGGTCACGCAAAACGTCGGCGGTGGCGGTCAGGACCTGAACCAGCGCCGCGGCGAACGTGCCGCCCTGGACGGCATGTACGTGTCGGCGACCCAGCGCGTGTTGGCCCATGCGGGCGAACGGATTCTGAGCCCGCGCGAGACGCGCGCGTATGACAGCGGCATGGGCAACGTCACGATCGCGCCGGTGTTCAACTACAGCGGCCCGGCCACCCGCGCGGCGGCCGAACAGATGGCGGCCGACGTCGTCGATCCGCTGACTGAGGCCGTGCGCCAGCAGTTGCGCCGGATGGTGCCCGCCTAGATGCCGTTCACGATCGGCCCCCTGCCCTACAACGGCGTCAAGGACGGGTACAGCGGGTACCTCTACGACGAGGAGGCCGCGGTCCTGCCGCTGCTGGCGATGGACCCCGCCCGGCCGGACAAAAACGAGGTGATCCAGACCACGGGCAAACGCGCGCAGGTCGCGACGCTGGAGGTCTACGCGGACACGGCCGCCGAACGCGACGCCTTCGTCGCACTGATGTACACGCAGACCACGCACCTGGACGGCACGGGTGAGGCCGTGCGGAACGTCACCGTCGTTTCGGCGAAACCGCGGATATGGCTGTGGTCGGGTGGCGTGCCGCACTGGATCGTGGCGTTTGTACTGAGGACCCGTTAGCGTGCGCCCGCGCGGATTCGGGGCGTGTCTGTAGATGCGTGCCCTGACGGCGAACGAAATCACGATCCTGAAATCGCGGCTGCAGGTCGGCCCAGATGGGCACTCGCAGCGCGTCCTGGCGACCGGTCGGATACCCGCGTCGGGCGCAGGGTCGGAGTTCAGTCTGCCGCAGATGCCGTGGGCGATCGAGATGCCAAACGGACAGGCCGGTGTGATCTTCTCGGGGTTGCCGACGGACCCGACGGTGTTCACGCGCCGCATCTATTTCCTGCGCTATCTAACCGAGCACACCGGTGCGATCGCGGAACTGTTCCCATATGGCAGTTTCGGGCAGGAGCACGCGTCCTACCACTTCGGGCTGGTGGTCTGGAACGGCGCGCTACTCGCGGTCATGCGTCGCCCGTCCGACGGCGCGCTGCGCTACCGGACGTCGGCGGATAGCGGGGCGACATGGGCTGCGGAGGCGGCGTTAGGGATCACGCTGGACGACGCACATGTGACGATGTCACGGCCTGCGTTTCAACTGACCACGAACAAGGCGGGCACGAAACTGTTTCTCTTCTACTCCGACGCCGCGGCGTCGCCGCCCGGATGGGACGTGCTATGGCGTGAAACGGTCAACGCCAACCCGACGCTGGGATGGTCTGCCGAGGCGAACACGAATGCGCATGTCCCAAGTTGCGGCCGCAACTTCGGCGGACCGTCGGCATACAACTCGGCTGGCGTCCATCGGGCATTCATCATGTGCGAGACCGAGACCGCGAACACCTGGGCGATGGCCTGCGAGTCCGATGATGGCGACTGGCACGCCAACCACATGTGTGCGACCGGGACGCTTGGCGGCGCCGGATTCACGAATGTGCTCAACGTTGGGTATGGCGGCGGCCTGTCGGGCGGTCAGGGCGCGAATGGCGGGGTGTTCCTAGATTCCGGGGGCGAACTCCTTTTCTATGTCATGGACGACGGCGGCGGGTTCGCCGAGATTTGGCGATCGACCGATTCAGGCGCGACGTGGTCATCCCCGACCCAACTGATGCCCGCTGGCCTGCTCTATGGGGAGGGCATCGGGGCCGGATGCGGGCGCGTGATAAACGGCTATGTCGGCGGACCGGACTACATCTGGGGCGGCTGCGGATCGTTCGGTGGCAACCCACCCGCGCCGCGCATGGCGATGGGCGTCTGCGACGTGACGTTCGCGCTCACCGGCCAACCGAACTGGTTACGCATCCTGGGGACCGGCGTCGATCCCGGCTTCGGCGCATTCAACAGCGTGACCGTCGATATTTCTGATCGGGTCCGCGCGATCTCGGAGCAGAAGGACACGGATATGGACGCCGCCGGATTCAACATCGAACTGGCCAACACCGACGGCGCCTGCAACCCGAACAACCCGGCGGCGGCGCTGTACCCGTATATCAAGCCGAACGCGCACATCCAGATCGAACAGTGGTACGGCGATGTGGCAAACACCCAGGTCACGTTTACGGGCATCGTCTCGCAACTACAGGGATCGGCCGATGGCCAGACGGTCACGATCGTCGGGCTGGACCGATGCAAGAAACTGCTGAAACAGAACGTCGACGTGACCGCGCCCCAGACGTTCGGGACCGAAGGCGCGATCCGCGACATGGGCAATTACGTCTACATCAACAAGACCATTAACGAGGTCCTGGACGACCTGATGCGAAAGGCGTTCATCGTGCCCGAAACCGAGGCCGTGTGGTGGCCGTCCACCTATGTGTTCAAGGAACTGTCGTTCCAGTCGGGCAGCCTGATGGCCGCGGCCAAACGGGCGGCGCTGGCGGCCGGTCTGCGGTTCTGGGCCGACGAGGACGGCCTCTTCCGGACCGCGCCGCTGATCGGCGGCGGGCTGCCATCATCCTGGACCTATCGCGCGTCCGAGGATGTGCTGGTGCCCCTGACGACCGAACTCGACGATGACACGACGTACACCAGGGTGCGGATCATCGGCAAGGCCAACATCGGCGCCAGGTACCTCCAGGAACTGCTGTTCTGGAATGGCTTTGGCGCGCCGCGGGGGATCGATTATGACCCGCTGACCGGGCAGGTCTGGTACCTGGACGCCGATGGCACGATCCGCCGACTGGACCCGACGAACAACATGAACACCGTCGCCGGGCCGTACGCGACGGGCCTGACGAACCTGGACGGCATCACGGTCGATCCCAACGACAACCACCTCTGGGTCTCGCATAACGCGACCTATCGGAAACTGGATCGCGCCGATCCGACGTCGACCCTGGTCGGCCCATTCGCCGCCCCCGACGGGAACCGCTGCGGCATCTGGGCCTGGGACAACGCTGGCACGACCCGGCTGAAAATGGTCACGCGCACGACTGAGGACATCGTGACGATGTCGGTCGCCGGTGCGGAGGTCTCGCGTGTCGCCTGCCCGGTCGCCAAACCCACCGCGATCAGCGGCGATTCCGGCGGCGGGCTGTTCATCACCGGGCTGGACCTGGTCGATTTCTACCAGGTCGATTTCGCGGGCAACATCGTCAACACCATCAAACAGGCATTCAAGAACGGATCGGACCTGGGGATCGTCGATCGGCCGACTACGGCCTACGACTTCGGGGACGTGTACCAGGTATTCGGCGACGGCAACTCGATCGTGAAATACGCCGTCGCGGGCACGCCCGAAAACGTGGAACGGTCGACCATCGCCGAGGCCATCGATCTCAACCTGGAAATCGAGATCGGAGAGGTTCGGCTGCTGCCCGTCGTCGACCTGGGTCTGTCCGATCGGGCGATGGCCCAGGCGACCGCCAATAGGCTGCTGCCAGAGGCGTCCAGGTTGCGGCGGCGTATCCCCTATGGCGCGGTGGGCAACCCTGGCCTGCAGATCAACGACCGCATTACCCTGGTTTCGCCCCATGACGACCTGAACGAGGACTTCGTCGTGCGGTCGATCCGATCGGATCAGACCGCGGACCCGCCCACGTACCTGATGGTCGTCATCGTCGAACCGTACATCGAGACAGGCACATGAGTTCACGCCACCCCGGGCACATCGCCGAATACCTGCGCGGCCAGGCCCGCGCCGCCGCAACCGCGCTGATCCTGGCTGGCGGCGCCCCGGTCATAGCCCCCGGCACGGCTGGGGCCGCGCTGACCGACGCCATCGACATCATCGCCGTATTCGACGGCGGCGGCGCGGTGCTCGCCGTCGGCCGCCAGGTTGACATCGTCGTCGATCTGGCGTGCACCATCGAGGCCTGGGCGATGGTCGCCGACCTAAGTACGACGTCGCGCGTCGATGTATGGCGCGATGCGTTCGCGGCCTACCCGCCGGTCGCTGGCGATTCGATGCCTGGTGCCGCCGCGGATCGGCCACAGATCACCGCGGGCCTAGCCGCGCGTTCGGACATCGTCACCGCATGGGATCGGGTAATCATCGACGCTGGCGATGTTCTGCGCTTCAACCTAGACACGAATAACAACGCGACGCGGATCACCGTCGCGCTGAAGGCGAGGAGGGCGACCTAGATGGCCTACACGGTGAAGCAGGTCGACAGTTTCGACGACTACACGACGACCGCGCAACTCCTGACGAAGTGGACATCACACGCCGGTCCGCCCTCGATCGGGGCCGTTGGGCGCAACGGCACGAGCGGCCTGAACTGCCCCGATCCCGCCTACGGCGTTGATAAGGTCGTGACCGCCGAGCAGTTCCACTACGCCGGGGCGGCCTTCAAATTCACAACCCTCCCGACGTCCGACTGCGTAATCATGTCCTTCCGCGACGCCGCCTCGGCGCAAATCGATCTCCGGCTGACGCCCGCTGGCACGTTCCGCGTCACGCGAAATGGGACGTCGCTTGGACTGGGAACCCTAGCGGTGAGCGCGGCCACCTATTTCTACGTCGAGTTCATGGCGAAGATTCATAGCAGTACCGGGACCTTTGACGTCTACCTAAACGGCGCGGCGACCGCGGACGTCACCGGCACGGGCCAGAACACGCAGGCGACCGGCAACGCGACGGCCGACACGTTCCGCATCTGCCGCATCGCGGCGGCCGGGGCGGTCGGCCCGACCGTGGATGACTCGTTCTACCTCAGCGGGTCCACCGCGCCGCCGCGCTGGGGCGATGTACGCGCCGAATTCATTAAGCCGAATGGCAACGGCAACAGTTCCCAGTGGCTGGGATCGGATGGCAACAGCACTGACAACTACCTGCTGGTGGACGAGTCCACCCCGAACGATGACACCGACTATCTGTCGTCGTCGACGGTGAACGATCTGGACCTGTTCACCTACACCGACGTCACGCCAACGACCGGGACGGTTGTCTGCGTTGCCGTCAATATGTGGGCGCGCAAGGACGATGCCGGTGTGCGGACGATCGCACCGGCGACACGCGAGGGCGGCACGACGTCGATCGGCACGAATGTCAACCTCACCACGACGTACGACCGGTACCGCCAGTTCTACGAAACCAACCCGCGGACCGCCGCGGCGTACACGATCTCCGAAATCAACGGCTCCGAGTGGGGCGTGAAGGAGATCGCATAGCGTGGGCAACCGCATTTCGCAGGAACCGGTCGAGGTTGTCCTAGTCCCCACGTCCGTCAAGGCACGCCTGTCGCAGGAACCTGTCGAAATCGTCATCGCGCCCACATCGGTCAAGGCACGCCTGTCGCAGGAACCGGTCGAGGTCGTTATGGCCCCGGCATCGGCCAAGGCCCGCCTGTCAACGATGTCGGTCGAGGTGGTCTACCCGTCGCGGCAACCGTTCCACGCGATCATCTCGCAGGAACCGGTCGAGGTCGTGGTCAAACCGACATCCAGCAGGGCGCGCGTGTCGATGGTGTCGGTCGAGGTGGCCATCGCTACAATCGCCGCGGCGAACGCGCGTTCATGGGGATACGTGATGGGATGAGCAATTACCGGACGACCGCCGCGGCCATGTACGAACTACGCGGGACGCTGCGCAAACGCGTTGGCGCGATGGACATCGCCGCCCTGGATCGCATCGATAGCGCGATCCGCCTGGAGGACCTGGCGATTACCCTGGTGTGCCTGGACCACGGCCCGGTCGGATCGGTGCATCCCCTGTGCGCCGGGACCGACCCGCCACATCGGTTGCAGCGCGTGGCCGTGAACCACGACGTCCTGGATGAACTGGAACGTGATGGTGACGACGAAACCCGCGCGGCGATCGCGCGATCCCGCGAGCGACTAGCGTGACGTGGGAACGAATAAGTACGGATGGGGTGAATCGGTGGTAGTGGTCGTGATCGTCTACAAGGAATCACACGTGCGACGCGAGGCCATCCTGTCTGGCATCCCGCGCGAGGGCGAGAATATCCGGCTGCGGAATGGCAGCGATGGCACGACGCTGTTCGTGACGCAGGTCATTTGGGAGGAGGCCGCGCAGGGCCAGGAACCGAATGTGGTCTGCATCGTGGAACCGAAACAGAAATGAGGGGATAGACCAATGCCACCACCCACGTCGATCGTCGTAGACCCCGGCCTCGCGCTCATCGCCGCTGGCTTCTTCGGACTGATGACGTCGGCGCTGACCATATTCGGTACCCAGTGGGCCAAGTCGCGGGACCGCGAGGACGACCGACGCGATCGCGCCATGGTCGCGACGAAGGTGGCCGACGTCGCGGTGGAATTCAGACGTGATCGTGCCGAACGCACGGTGGAGATGCGCGCGATCCGCACCACCAGCGAGGCGACCCATGCCATCGTGAACAACCAGCGCACGGTGATGCTGCGCCAGATCGCGGTCCTGGCGCGCATCGTGGCCCGCGATCACCCGGATGACACCGTGCTGCAGCGGGCAGCGGCCGCCGCGGAACATGACCTGGCGCAGAACGAGGCATTAAACGCAGAGGCCCCGGCCCCGGCCCCGGCAGTACCAGGATGACCGATGACGGAAACCAGGCGGCCGAATTCCGATCGACGACCGGTGTGCAGCGCGGCGGGATGCGAACGGCGGGCCGACATCGTGTTCAGCGCCGCCAACGTGATGCTCTGCAGTTGGCACGCGCTGAAACACTACAGGGCCGAACGGCGGAAACCAGATGACCGCGGCCGCTGAACCGCTCGTCAGGGCCTGGATCGCGCAGGTGTATGCCGTCGTGGGTCCGGCCTGCCCGCCGATCGTCGTCACGTACGACGCCGACATCGCGGCCAACGCCGAGACGAAATACGACGCCGGGGCGATCAGGACCAAATGGCGCCAGGGCTACCCGGCGCAGTTGTCGTTGCCGGACCCCAACGCGGCCGATCTGGCGCAGGCCGGGATCGACGCCGAGTACACGGCCTGCCACGATTTCGGCCACGGCATCGCCTATTGGCTGCGATCCCTGGGCATTGACGCCGAGACCGAGTTGTACGCGTTCCGTGGCTACGCGGGCACCCCGGCCGACGCGCGTGCCGCGGCCGATGCCCAGTCGGCGATGGCCGGTAACGCGGACGCGGGCTGGCAGTACCAGCCACGCGAACAGGTCGCCGAGACGCTGCGCGCCGCGATCGGGGGGCGCTGGATTCGCCCCGAACGCGCATTCAACGAGGGCAAATACCTGGACCCGATGGATGCCCGGACCTGGTTGCAGGGCCTGGTGGCGCGGGCCACGACCCCGGCGCCGCCACCGCTGCCACCCGAACCCACGCCACCGGACGCGGTGGCGCCCCCCGCGTCGATCGGCATCAGCGGCCGCGGCTGCGACATCGCGTCGCATCAGGGCGCCGTCGATTTCGACGTGCTGCGGAACGAGGTCGCGTTCGTCATCGCCAAATCGTCCGAGGGCACGGGGTACCGCGATCCGACGTTCATGCGCAACTGGTCAGAGGCCAAACGCGTCGGGCTGATCCGCGGCGCCTACCATTTCGTCCGGCCCGACCTGGGCACGAACGCGCAGGACGAGGCGGCCTACTTCCTGTCGTCGATCCCGGTCATCGACGCGGGCGACATCCTGGCCCTGGACTACGAGGTCCAGTGGGACGGCGACGTCGTCGGCTGGTGCCTGGCGTTCCTGGACCTGTGTTACCAGATGACCGGCATCCGGCCGTACATCTACCTGAACCTGTCGCTGGTGCGTGGCTACGACTGGACGCCGGTGATCGCCGCCGGGTACCCGCTGTGGCTGGCCTACTACGACGGCGTGCCGAACGACGCACCGGCCACGCCCTGGCCGATGGTCGCGATGAAGCAGTACACCAGCGACGGCCAACTGGCGGGCGTGCCATCACCACGCGTCGATCTAAATACGGCGTTCGGGGGGGAAACGGACATGACACCGGACGAGTTCCGCGCGGCCTGGATCGCGACCTATAAGGAGGTGCTGCTGCCGACCATCGATGCGATGAAGGAGGCGTACAACCCGTGCGTCGTGTACATGCGCGACAACGGGCTGCTGGATGCGGACCAACAGCGGGCCATCGACGAGGCGACCGCGCGCCTCGACAAACTGCGCGACATCTAAAGGAGGCGGACATGATTGGTCGTATCGCCCTCGCGTGCGTGTTCGGGGCCGGGGCGTTCCTAACCTGCCTGCTGGTCGGGGCACTAATGAACGCCGTCGGCATCCCGCTCCTATCGGTCGTCGGCACGTTCCTGATTCAGTGGGCCACCGCGATCGCGATCCTGGTGGCGCTGTGGCATTTCTTCGCAGGCGGGCCTAACCCGTTCCGAAAGGCTGGATGACATGGGCATCGACGCGCAGGTCATCGCCGCTGGCATCGCCGGGTTCGTCGCCCCGTTCATCCAGGAAATCCTCCTGGGTGCCAAGGTGTCTGGCCGTCTCGCGGTCACCGCGAACGTCGTCGTCACGGTCCTGATCGCGACCCTAGCCCACTGGCTCAGCGGCGGGTTCGCCGACGCGGCCACGTCGCCAGCATTCAACCTCGTCGATCCGCGCGCGTTCGTCAATTACTGGTGGGCGATCTGGGCGCCGGTGTTCGTGCTCTCGAAACTGACCCACGGGTTCCTGACCAAATACATGCCGGGCGGCAAGGGCGATGCCACGGGGCCGATCCAGTCCGTCGCCGAACGGACCCAGCCCGTCGTGGACAAACTGCCGATCATCGGCACCGGAACCGGCTAACCCCGTCCCCGCGGCCCCGCCGCCCCAGTTCCCCGGCGGCGGGGCCGCCCATCCCATGCCACAGCGCCCGGCCAGCCCGCTGTGCGGTCCAGGGCGGCCCGGGATCGCCGGGGTGGCACATCTAGACCCCGGACACGGAAACGCCCCGCCAGGGGGCCGTGGTCCCTGGACGGGGCGGTCGTCGCTAGGTCGTCGCGGTGCGTTTGCGGCGCGGTTTGCGTGGCGCGCGTCGCTGGGGTGCCCACCCCGGATGTTCCCGGGCGTAGCGTTCGCGTCCTGCCGATCGACGGGACTGGGTCACCAGGCTGTCGCGCTGGCGGTAGATGGCCGCCATCGCCGCGGCTGGGATCGCGATGCGGATGTGCCGACCCGCCTCGATCATTTCGACGAACCCGATGTACGTCGCGCGGTCGGTGCGTAGGGTCCTGACGACGTAGGTCTGGGCGTTGCCCAGGATCGGCAGGACGGTGGCCACCGTCGACGGTCGGGACATCAGGTAGTTGGGCAGGCCGGTCAGGTCACCCAGGATTCGATCGAACGGGTCCTGGGGTGTGGTGTCGGTCATCGGACGATCCTCCCGGTTGCGACCATCTGCCCGCGGCAGATGGTTCGCGTTCGGAATGGGCACGGATCGCCGGGCTTCATTCCGCCCGTGGGATTGGCGCGCGTGATGCGAGCGATCCAGATATGCCCCCGGTCGTCGCATCGGTACTCGATGCCCGTGCCGGGCGTGGTGTCTGACATCGGTGCCTCCATCTTCAGTTGTTAATGTTCACGGCCGACCCGCCTGCGCGGGTCACTGGGTACCACTCTAAAAATCAAGTCGGGTTAAATGCCCGCGCGGGGGCCGCCATCGGCCACGTTCATTCGAAAGCAAATGACCCTTGACACCAGTTTCATTGGTCGCGGTCGCATTTAACCGCCCGCGATCGCCAACGATTTCAGAACGGGCCATGCGTTCCGCGCACGCCCGCCCATTGTGGATAACCGCGCGCGGCCGAGTTAAATCGGACGGCCGCTCGTGTCCGGGACTTGACACCTCGGCGCCGGAACGCGCTCAGTGGCACCCGACAACGAAACGGGGAGGTCTACATGGCACGACGTCGCGATCCCGCGGCCGATCTGGTGCGCGCCCTACGCAAATACCAGACCGACCTGAACCTGACAGACAAGGCCCTCGCTGATCGCATCGGCGTGTCGCGCACCCTATGGGTCCAGGTCCGGCAGGCCCAGGTCCCCGTCACCGAACGGTTCGCCGCACGCGCAGCGACGATCACGATGGTCCGCCCGTACGCGCTAGCGGTCCTGGCACCCGAACATCGCGAATAAAAAACGGAGGCACTGACAGTGAACGAGACCCAGGCCCCGGCCGAGCCGGACATCCCGACCACAGACGCGACCACGCCGGTCACGATCCCGGCAACCCCGGACGCCGCACCGTCGCAGGATGGCAACGGCGCCAAGCCGAAGCGCGAAACGCGCGGCGCACGCAACGCCCGCGCGGCAGGCGCGGCGATGGCCCGTGCAGCCAAACCCCGCAAGGCGCCCGCCGCCCACAAGGACGGCAAGGTCCAGCCGACTGGCAAGGTCGCGGCGTACATCGACGCCCTGCGCACCACGCCCGAGAAACGGTTTGCCATCAAGGAATGGCGCCGCCTGGATGGCCAGCGCGCCACCCGCGCGACCCCGTTCGGTCTGACGTCTGGCCGCGTGGCCACGATCCGCACCGAGGTGGCTGCGGTGATGGGCGTCACCGTCGCCGCGAAACCGGCGACTGCACGCAAGGCCACCGCGACCAAACCAAAGGGAAAAACCCGGCGGACACGTGCCACGAAGGGCAAGGCCAGCGCGCGCAAGAAGTGACGATCGACCCGCGTACCAGTCGATATGGGAAGGCCCCGCCGCCACGTGTCGTCGATACGATGTGGACGGGGCCAACCCTGTTCCGCGAGGACGAACTGCCCGCGCCTGCACCGCGGATTCTGTCGCTGGTCGAACGGTTCACGGTCCCGCCATTCTCGGTGTTCGACACCCGGCAGGGCTATTGGCAGGAACGCAAGGCGGCGTGGATCGGGCTGGGCATCCAGTCCGAACTGGGCCGTGACGCCACCGCGTACGCCATGGCCAAGGACGCGAACAGCACGGGCGAACTGGACGACGCCGGGCGCAACACCGGCACGTCGATCTTCGATCCCGTGCTGACCGAATGCGCGATCCGCTGGTTCAGTCCGCCCGGCGGGCTGATCCTGGACCCGTTCGCCGGTGGGTCCGTGCGCGGGATCGTCGCGGGCGTGCTGGGCCGCCGGTATAACGGCATCGATCTGTCGACCGCCCAGGTCGACGCCAACGACGCGCAACTGAACGTGATGGCCAAATGGCTGCGCGAAATCCCGATGTGGATGCCCGGCGATTCGCGCACGGTGCTGGCCGGGCTGGCGCCGCTGGCCGCCGACATGGTCCTGACCTGCCCGCCGTACTACGACCTGGAGGTGTACTCGGACGATCCGCGGGACCTGTCGGCGATGGGCGACTACGGTGGCTTTCTTGACGCGTATCGCGCGATCCTGGACCTGGCCGTGATGCACATGGCCATGGACACGTTCGCGGTGATCGTGGTCGGCAACGTCCGGGACCGGTTCGGCATCCTGCGCGATCTGGTCGGCGACACGATCGGGGCCATGCTGGCGGCCAATGCCCATCTCTACAACGAGGGGCCGCTGCTGACGTCGGTCGGCACGGCCGCGATCCGGGCGTTCCAGTTCAGCATCGGCCGCAAACTGGTCAGGACGCACCAGACGGTCCTGGTGTTCGTCAAAGGCGATCCCCGCCGGGCCGCCGATCGCTGCGGCCCCCTGACGGCCAACGACGCCGGGGTGACCGACGTGGTCGGACCCGCGCCGTTACAGGACGAGCCGGACATCCCGGACGACGACGTGTCAACCGCTTGACACCAGCCCGGCGCGGGTGGTCTTATTCCCCCATGCAGAAATGGACCGCGACGATCTGGACCCCCAGGGGATGGGTGACCGTCGACGTGCAGGCCACGACCCGTGGCCGTGCGATCACCGCGGCGGCCCGCATGGCGGGCGCGCACCGTGACAACGTCGGCGACATCCAGAACCGGGGCACGGTCGCGCGGGATGGGAGATCGAAGTGACACAGTTCCAGTCCGTCCGCGAGGTCACCACCCTGTCGGACACCGAGGCCGCCGTCCTGGCCCACGCCATCAACCGCGACCCGTCCGAGGGCAAGCCGTACGCCGAACCCCGTTACGTCGCTGGGTTCACCGCGACGTACGCCGTGAAGTGCATCCGCGCCGTTCTGGCGGACACGACGATCACGAACATGACCGCGACCGAGCGCGCCGACCTGAACGCGATCCTGGGCCGCCTGCTGGCGGCGGTCGCGGTCTAGCGTGACGATCACCGACACGACCCGCCGCGCGCTGCGCCTGGTCGACAACGCCGGACCCGATGGGATCGAGGCCGCGTGGTTCGGGCGCACGTTCTGGGCTGGCACCCGGACCGCGATCCGCACGTACAACTGTGGCTATGGCGCGTCGGTCGGGGCCAGCCACGTCCTGCCCCGCATGGGCGGCGCGTACCTGACCCGCCTGTTCAGGATGGGGCTGGTGTCGCGCGACACGTTCACGTCGGGCGGCGGCTGGTGGCACACCACGTACCGGCTGACCGACGCTGGCCGGGCGGCGATCGCGTGACCGGCCACACCCACACCTGGACCCGCACGGACGAACACGAGACGGCGCCGACGAACGGCCGCCAGTGGAACGCCCGATTCGTGTACAGCCGCACCGTCAGTCGGTGCGGCTGCGGCGCCGTCAGTCGCAGCGGCATCCGCCGGATGTCGCGCGCCAGCGTGCGCTGCAGCCCCACCCTGTCGCCGATGTGCCCGCTGCACGGGGCCAGGCCGTGATCTGGGTTCTGCTGCACCGCAAACTGACGTCGCAGCATGTTCTGGATGAGCGCGCGTCCAGCCCACGGACTTGGTGCGGTCGTACAGTGCGCCGTGGTGATACGCGGATCGCGTTGCCGCGCGACGACTTCCGCACCTGCAGAACCTGTGTGTGGGGCTACCAGGCAGAACACGATCGGCAGGCGGTGGCGCGATGACGCGCGGACGTCACTGTTTCGCCGACCAGTGGCCGGTGGCGTGCGACCGATCGCCAACCGGCGACGGCGACTATTGCCCGACCCATGCGACGGGACCGAAATGCCAGGCCGCGATCCACATGCGCGGCCGGTCCATCGCCTGGTACCGCTGCAGTTTTAACGCGCGGGCAGGCGACGTCCTATGCAGGACGCACCGCAACGCCAAGACCCGCGAGGATGCCCGGCGCGCCGCCTGGCGCGATCGCACGCGGCGCACGCGGCCGCAGCCATGAAACACACGGCCGCCCAGATGACCCCGGCGCAGTTGAGCCGCGTTCGGGCTGCGTCCATCGCGGAACGGCACTATCAGTACGTCGCCGGTATTGCCGTACAGGTGTTGATTGACCACATCGTCTCGTTGGAAAAACAACTGCGTGACGCCCCGTGTGGGCCTGCGTGTCGCAGGGACCACGTGCATGACTGTCGCAGGGACCACGTGCATGACTAATCCGCGCCCGCGCCGATCCGGGTCGGTGCGTTTCGATCCGTACTTCAAGTTGCAGGTCTGGCGTGGCGACGTCGGCGGCGCCTGGGTGGATATCCAGCGATCGTTCCCGGGGCTGCAGGTCGCGGTCGACGCCGCCCCGCTGGGCCGCCTGATCCGCGTGATCCGCGTCACCGACGACGGGTCGCGCGACGTGGTGTGGACGGGCGAACGCGTGGTCTAACTGTCCAGGACTTGACACCAGCAGGCCCGCGGTCCGAAGATTCCCCGTATCGCCGGTACGTGGCCAGACCCCGAGGGGCGAGGCGCGACGAGCGAATAGGAGACCAGACCGAATGAACCAGGCGATTTTCACCCCCGCAACACCCAAGCAGATCGCGTTCCTGTCATCGCTGATCCAGACACGCGACATCCCCCAGGACTACCGTGACGTGTTCGCGGCCCTGGACCTGGGCGTCCTGGGCGTGTCGAACGCCAGCGGCCTGATCGATGAACTGCTGAAGTTCCCGGTCCGCCGCACCACCCCCGTCACCGCCGCGGCCGCGCCGGTCACGGCCACCGTCCCCGCCGGTCACTACGCGATCGTGGACCCCACCGACGGCACGACGAAGTTCTACCGGGTCGGCCGCCCGACTGAGGGCCGCTGGGCCGGGTACCTGTTCCTGGACGTCCAGGCCAGCGACACGTATTACCCGATCCGCAACGCCGCCACGAAGGCCGCCATCCTGGCCACGATCGCCCAGGACGCCCATGGTGCCCTGGTCCGCTATGGACAGGCCCTGGGCGTCTGCGGCGTCTGCAGCCGCACCCTGACCGACGCGGCGTCGATCGCCGCGGGCATCGGCCCGATCTGCGCCGGAAGGGGGAACTAGATGGGCCGCATGGCGCGACGCATCACCGCCGCCTATCCCCAGATCGGCGACACCGCCCGCATGAACCGCGACGACAACGCGACCGGCCCCGTCGTCGAGGTCACCCCGACGATCGTCCCCGGTGGCAAGGTCATCGGCGCCGTCGTCGGCGTGAACATCCGCGAGACGGGTGTCATCCGCTACGCGCAGGACGCCGACATCGAGGTCTGGTCCGGGGGCTACCCCGGATCGTGGCTCCCTGCACTGGTCCGAACCCTACCCGACTGACGACGGCCGGGGTGGTCCCCCGGCCGAAACGCCCGGACCGCGGGCGTCTCGGGAAACCCCGATCACGTGGCCGGACCCCGTGGGGAATGGCGCGATGACGCGAAGGAGTCACGACATGGCGAAGCAGGGCAAGACCCTAACGGAACTGGCGGCCGAACTGGAACGGCAGACCACCACGCGCAGGGACTATGTCGCACCCGTCACCGCGATCACCGCGACCGTCGTCAACGACCCGGACGGGTCGGACGTCCAGGACGTCGGCCTGTCTGGTCTGAACGGCGGGAACCTGCACATGACCGACCTGGCGCACCAGCAGGTCGGCGAATACACCGGCATCCCCAAGGCGTACTACGACCGGATGCGGACGTCACACCCGGACGTGCTGGCGCGCGATCTGAACGCGTGGCTGGGTGACAAGACCGGCGACAAACGTCTGGTCCGCACCCTGGACGGCCGGGTCCGCGCCTGGTTGTCGAATCGCTACCGGCCCCTGGACAACTACGATCTGGCGCAGGCCGTCCTGCCGACGCTGATCGCGCACAAGGTCGAGATCATTTCGGCCGACGTCACCGAACGGCGGCTGTACATCAAGGGCATCCTGACGTCGCTGACGGGCAACGTGCGCGATGGATTGGCCCTGGGGTCCGGGCATGACCAGGCCGCGCCAGCAGGTCACACGTCGGTCGTGGTGGCCGCTGTGACGATCAGCAACAGCGAGGTGGGCGCGGGCGCCCTGCGCGTCGAACCGTCCACGTTCACGACCTGGTGTACCAACCTGGCAGTTCTGTCCGAGGTGGCGATGCGGAAATACCACGTCGGGCGCGCGTTCGAAACCGACGAGGACTTCACGATCTTCAGCGACGCAACCCGCAAGGCCGACGACGTGGCGTTCTGGATGAAGGTCCGGGACACCGTCGGGGCCGCGTTCAACGAGGATGATTTCCGCGCGGCGATCGCCCGCCTGCAGGGCGCGGCGGAAACGCCGATCGAATCCGACAACCTGGTCCGGGTCGTCGAGATGACCACGCGGACCCTGGGCCTGTCGGACGGCATCCGCCCCAACATCCTGACCGCGCTGGCCCGGGGCGGGGACATGTCGAAATGGGGGCTGGCCCAGGCGATTACCAGCGTCGCGAACACGGCCGCCGACTACGAGACGGCCACCGAACTGGAGCACGCGGGCGGGCGGGTGATCGACCTGACCGGCCGGACGTGGGAGGCCATTGCGCAGGCCGTCTAGGATGACGGGGCGTGGTTCCGGTGGGGCCGTCCGAAAGGGCGGCCCCGCCGTTACATGTCCAGGACTTGACACCAGCGCCGCGGTGCCGTCTCATGGGGCCATGAAGAACACCACCACCCCAACGACCCGGCTCCCGTCGATCCCGGTCCCGGCATACACCGGCGATCGCGACCGCAACGAGGCGAATAGCGTCGTCAAATTTCGCAGGCAGGGCGTCCACGCCGGATACCCGTGCATCATCTGCAACACGTTCACCGGCCCCAACCCCACTGGGTACCTGCACATCTGCGACGGCGGCGGGATGGTCGCCGACCCGAACTCCATGAACGACACCGACCACGACGAGTCGGGGTGCCTGGCCTCCTACCCGATCGGCGCGTCGTGCCTGAAGCGCTACCCGGAACTGCGCCCGTACGTGTTCCAGATCACGGTGTCGGCGTGACCCGGTACCGCGGCTTCGACCGCGTGAACCGCGTCCGCCGCATGCGGAAGTTCGAGACCGATCAGCGCAGGCACGCGCTCGAGGCCGACGTCACCACCATGTCCGACATGGACCTAAGCGCGTCGATCTACCGGGTGCAGACGTACCGCACGCGCGACCTGGGTTTCCCGGCGGAGCGCCACCCCGCCTACGCGACGATGACCGCGCGGATACAGGCCCTGGTGGACGAGCAGACGCGGCGCCGGTCATGACCCAGATCGATCGCACCACTGAGGCCCGCGCCTGGGAAATCGGCCCCGAGAAGTTCGCGCGTCGCGGTCACGCGCGCTGCACGAACCTCGGGTCTCGCGAGTCGACCGGCATCGCCTACGTCTACATGGCGACCGGTGCCGACGGCTTCGTCGACAACGCGATGCAACTCTGCACCTGCGTCACCGCCCGCATCGCCAGGCATGGCCTGACGCCGATCGTCCGGCGCATCGGGCGGGCCGCGAAATGACCATCACCCGTGCCCCCAAGCGCGTCACCGTCAACGCCGTCACGCTGCTGGGGATGCCGATCGCCAAGGGCGGATCGAAGCGGCTGGCGAACGGGTCGGTCGGCTACACCGAATGCGCCGGGTGCATGTCGGTCGTCGGCACCCACACCCCCGGCACGATCGGGTACACGTTCCGGATCGTCGGCGTCGGCAAGCGGATGTACTGCGTCGGCTGCATCGACATCGTCGGCGAAATCCCGGCGCACATGCGCGGGGCCACGGTATGACCGGCCCGTTCACGATCGACCCACGCGCGCCGTTCACGTACGCCAGCCGCGGTTCGCGGCCGTGCGCCATCATCGAGGCGTCCGACGCGCGGATGCCCCCGGGCGAATGGCCGCGGGTGATCCAGGTCGCCGAATCCGTGTTCACGCTGACGACCGTCGAACGCGATCAGCAGGGCGACGACATCGTCGCCGTGGTCTACACCGAGCGCGACGGCTGGTCGCTGCTGGCGGTTCTCAATGACTAGGCGCGATCGGCGCGATCGCGACGTCCCAGCGGTCCAGCCAACCCCCGACGCCGACGACGCCGCGTTCTACGCATACCTGGCCGGGATCGTCCTGCCGGTCATCCACGAATTCGCGGACCTGATCGGACGGCCAGCATGAGGCCCGAACACGCCGCCGCATTCGAGCGCCAACTGGAATGGCTGCGCTGGCACGCGTCGCCGGACGCCGAGGCCATGTGGCGCGACGCGCCGATCGCCGGGATCAAGGTCTACCCGGACGCGACACGCCCGATTAGCGAGGTCTGGGCCGCGGCGCGCGACCACTACCGCCGCCCGCTGCTGTACGGCGAGGTGTTCTACACGTCGCCGCGCATCCTGGACTGGCTGGAGCGCATCATCGACGATCACGCCGTCGACAACATCGCCCTGGACCCGCACTGGGCACCAGCGGAACACGGGTTCGTCGTGTTCGGTCGACCGGTCGACCTGTCGCGCGGCGCTGGCAGGACGGCGACGTCGATCACGCTGCGGTATGACGGCCAGACAATCAACACCGGCATCCCGCGCACGGTCCAGGCGTATGCGATGGGCTGGTCGCCGTCGGCGGCTGGGCTGCAGATCGTGTTCTATGCGCCGCGCATCCTGGTCGAACTGAACGAGGCCGGGCACGCTGCCCTGGCGAAGCACACCGCGGCGATGCGCCGCCTGCCGCCGGAGTCCATGGTGGATGTCACAATCGACGAACGGCACACGACCGGGCTGTCCGCGGCCGCCGGTTACTACCCGATCGCCTGGTTCGAGGTGCGGTCGGGACACACCGCACGCGCCGAGATGGCCGAGTACCGCCGGGTCGGCGATGCGATGGGCATCGGCGCCGCGGACGTCGACCGCGAGAACGCCGACCACGAAATCGCCCTGACCTACGCGTTCCTGATGTTCGTCAACGATCGCCGGGTCCGGACCACGTCGGTGCGCGCGGATCGCGCGACGCGCCGCCGCCGGGCCGATCTAAAAGAGCGACCACCACATGAACACGTCGTCGTCGTCGTCCTCCGCGCGGAGGAACTCTACGAACGCGACGGCCGGGACCCGAACCTGGCCCCGATGCCGCGCGACTACACGTGCCGCTGGAACGTGCGCGGACACATGCGCCGCCACCCGCGGACCGGGCTGAAGACCGTCGAGGTGAAGCCCTACGTCAAGGGTCCGGCCGACAAACCGTTCAAGGACGACCAGCGCCGTCTGTTCTCGGTGGAACGCTGATGCCGTCACGCCAGGCGCCGGTCCAGCATCTGACAATGCTAGCCCCGGCTATTGACACCCAACCCACGGATGGGGTAGAACCCCGTTTCTAATGTCGATCGACCGCAAACCCACGAACCGGGTCCGTGAACTGCGCGAGGCGCGGGGCTGGTCCCAGCACGACCTGGCCATGCGCGCGGGAATGACGGCCAAGACGATCCACAACGTCGAACGTGGCCGCGGCCCGTCGCTGGACACGGCCATGGCGATCGCGGCGGTCCTGGGGCAACCGGTCGAGGAAATCTTCCCGGTGATACCGGCATGATCCGCCGCCTGCTGGGCTACGACGACGACCAGGCCCGCACTCGGCTGGCGTCCGAGGTTTCTGGGCGCCGGGTCTACCGGCCGCCGATCCACCCGTCGTACCCGCAGTTCCAGTACCGCGTCGATCGCGGGCCAGCGGACGAACCATTGCTCGAGGTCATCGCCACCGCGATCGCGGCCGTGTCGGTCGTGGTCGCGCTGTTCATCGCGCTGTACCTGTTCAGCGGCTAGCACGCGTTCTGATCCACGCGCGGAAAAGGGGGCCACCCATGTCCGATGCCATCGCCACCACGCCCGAACCCGAACCGTTCGAGCAATTACGCCGCACCCTGGCGCGCTACCCGGCGAACCAGTACCGCCTGCTTTTGCCGACGACGATGGCCGACCTGTCCAGTCTCTACCGGCCGTCGCCGACGGTGGTGTACGTCGATCCCGATGATGGCCGTGACGTCTACCCCACGCCCGGCGGGGCCAGGGATTCGTTCTGCCTGCACAACCAGACCCTGGAGCGGATCGCCAACGCCGCGGGCATCGACTTCGATTCGCGCATGTCGCGCCACGTCCACGACGTCGTGCGCGAACCGTTCATCTGCGAGCAGCATGTCGGCGGCTACTACACCGACGCGCAGGGCGCACGCCGCCGGATCACCGCGTCGGCTAAATCGGACCTGCGCGATGGCACCCCCACCGCGAAACTGCTGGCGGGCGGGCTGAACGTCGCGCGCCAATTCATCTGCGAACGGACCGAGTCGCGCGCGCGCAACCGCACCATCCGCAAGACGACGAACCTGCCGTCGTCATTCACCCGGGCCGAACTGACCCTGCCAATGGTGGCGGTGCGGTTCCGCCTGGACGAACGCCACCCCGACGTGCGCAAGGCCCTGATCGCCGCTGGCGCGGCCGCGGCTGACGAGGTGTTCCCGGCGCAGGACGGCGACCCGATCGATGCCGGGCAGGCCCGGCCGGACGAATTCATCGAGGGCCAGATCATCGACACCACCACCGGGCAGACCCCCGCCGAACCGGATATCCCCGACGACGCGCCAGCCGCACCGCCGCCCCCGCCGCCGGACCCGGTCGTGGCCATCGTCGCGCGGGCCGTGGCCGACGTGCGCAAACGGCCAGCGGGCGAACGCGACACCCCGGCCACCGATGACGACATCAGGGCCGTCGGGATCGCCGTGCGCGACGTGCTGGGGCTGCGCGGCCGGGTCACCCAGCCACGGTGGCGGGATGTCCGGCTGGCGATCGTGCGCCGCCTGTTCGGCGTGGCATCCACGCGCGACCTGACCACCGCCCACGCCCGCGTTCTGGTCGACATGTCTAAGGACCCCAATGGCCAGGGCGCGATCGGGACGGTGTTCAACGCTGCGATGACCAACGACGCCGCCCTGGGCGATGTCGCAAAGGAGTGGGCCGCTTCCGCCACCCCGCGCAAATGACCCGGCTGATTTTCAGCGCGGATCAGCACGTGGGGGCCACGCACCTGACGACGTTGGCCGACCAGGCCACCGCCATCGGCGAGGTGATCGCGGCCGCCAACCGCGCCGACGCGCTGCTGCTGGGTGGTGATGCCACGCATCACGCCCGCCCGACACCTGAGGCGCTGCGGGTCTGGGGCGAGGCCCTGGGACGGTGCACGGTCCCGGTGATCGCCGTCGCCGGTAACCACGACGGTCCTGAGGTGGTGCGGCTGTTCGAATCGTTCCGCGGCAAGGTCATCGTGGCCACCGATCCGCGGATCATCCCGCTGAACGGCATCGACATCGCCTGTCTGCCATGGCTGCCCGATGCCTACCTGCGCGCAGCGGCCGGTGGATCGCGCACGCGGGACGAAACGGCGCTGGCCCTGTCGCACGCCGCCACCGCGATCCTGGCCGGATTCGTCGCACACCGTCGGCCTGGTCGTCCGATGATCCTGCTCACCCACGGCACGGTTGCCGGTGCCGTGACGTCGGGTGAATGGAACATGGGCTATCGGCCGTCGACGTATTACGTGCTGTTGGCCGAGGAGGTCGCCCCGTTCGATCTGGTCCTGGCCGGTCACATCCACCGCCACCAGGACATCGGCAATGTCGTGTACAGCGGATCGCTGCAGCCGCTCGATTTTTCGGAAACCGAACCTAAGGGATTCCTGGATGTGGCGATCGACCGGATGGCCGGACCACGGCCCTGGGTCCACGTCCCCGTGACATCGCCCCGGGTGCTGTCGATCGCGCTGGATGGCCCCGCCGACATCGAGCGCCTGGCGTTCGCCGCGCCCGAAACCATCGCCGTCGCCGGTGCCGTCGTCCGGGTCCGGGTCAATGTCGATGAGGCGACGGCGCGCGCGTTCCCCCCGGCCCAGATTCGTGCCGCATTCACCGCGGCCGGTGCCCGACTGGTGCAGGTGGAACTGGCGATCATCCGATCGGACCGCGCGCGCGATGCGGGCATGACCGCCGACATCGGGCCGATCGCTGCGTTCAACCGCTACATGGCCACGCGTGACGACCTGGCCGCGGCGGTGCGCGAACGGATGCGTGAGGGCGCCGGGACGATCGTGGCCACGCGCGAAACCGACCCGACCCACGTCGACGGTGACCTGACGATCGAAACCATCGAGGCCGTGAATCTTCTCGGCGTAGCCGACGCGACCGTGGACCTATCCGCGGGTGGCGTCTACGCATTGACGGGTCCCGTGGGGGCGGGGAAGTCCACGATCGGCGCCGATGCCGTGCGGCTGGCGCTGTTCGGTACGCACCGGGGCGGCGTGCGGCCGACGGCCGGGCTGGTGCGCATCGGCGCCGATCACGCGATGGCAGCGGTGACGCTGCGCGCGGCCGATGGGAACCGCTACCGGATCGTGCGACAGGTGAAGTCGGGGCGGGGTGGGCGGTCGTCGTCGACGGTCGACGTGATGACCGCCAACGGTTCGGGCTGGGTGCCGGTCGGCCCGACGGCGAAACTGGCCGACGCCACGGCGTCGATCGACGGCATCCTGGGCGGCCTGGACGACGCCACCCTGACGTCGTCGTCGATCGTCGTTCAGCGGGCGGCGGACCTGTTCACCCGCGGCGATCCCAGCGACCGCAAGGCGATGCTCGCCCGGGCTGCGGGCCTGGGCATCTATGACGACCTGGCCACAATGACCCGTGACCGCGCCAGCGGGTCGCAGCGGGCCTATGACGTCGCGATGGGCCGCCTAGACCCCCTGCGATCGCGCGTGGCTGGGCGGGCCGAACTGGAGGCTGCGCACGCGCTGGCGGTGCGCGAACGGGATGCCGCCGCCGTTGAACTTGGTTTCGCGGTCGGTGCCCTGGATGCGATCGCCGCGGACCCGCGGATCGACGAAACCCGCGAACGGGTCACCAGTCTTGAGGCCGAACTGTCGGGCCATGGTGCCGCGCTAACCGCGCATACCCTGGCCGACCGCGCACGGCTGGACCGGGTGGCCGAACTGAAACAGGTACGTGAGCAGCGGCGGATGCGGTCCGCCGAACTCGATCGGGCGCACACCCGCGCCACGGCCGCGGCCGCGCGTCTAACGGCGGCCGCGTGTTGCGCCCCCGAACCGTCATGCGTGCTGCTAGACGCCACCCGATCGGAGGCCGCCGTCATCGGTGACATCGAAATCGAGATCGCCGCCAACGCCGAACCGTCCGACGACGAGGGGCGCCTGGTGCAGGCGATCGCGGCAATGGTCGTCCCACCGATGCCGGACCTGGATTACATCCGGCACCGCCTGACCACCACGCGGGAAACGTTGCGCGAACTGGAACTGGCCGGGGCGCGCGCCATGGCTGATGCCCGTGCACGGGTGGATGGCGTGCGCCGGAACATCGCATCGGCCGAGACGCGGATCGCCCACGCCGCCGGTCGCCTAGAGGAAATCCGCGCGGCGGCTGCGGCGCTGGCCGACGCTGAAACCGCCGTGACGGCGGCATCGTTCGACCTGGCGGCCTGGACTGAACTGGGCGCTGCCTGGCGGGCGTGTCGGGTGTCGGTCCTGGAGACCAGCGTGATCCCGTCGGTCGAGAACATCGCCAATGAAATCCTCCGGCGGTTCCCGTACGGGCTACAGGTCGGCCTGAACACACAGCGCAACACCACCGCGGGCGGCATCGCCGAGACGCTGGACGTCGCGGTCATCGGCGGCCATGGCGCGGTGTACGAATTGTGCAGCGGCGGCCAGCGCACGTGCATCGACTTCGCGTTCCACGTCGCGATCGCGATCGTGGTCGCGCGCCGCGCGACGTCCCGGCTGCGCTACCTGTTCGCCGATGAACCTGAGGGCCTGGACGAACCCGGGCGCATGGCGTTCGCGGCGATCGCGCGCTGGGTCCACGCCACGTTCGGGGTGACTGTGGTGGTGGCGTCGCACGCGCCCGATCTGATCGATGCCCTGGGCGGCACGCGCATCGACGTCGTGCCCGGACCCGACGGTGCGGTGGCGGTGCGCGCATGAAAACGAAACGGCGATCCGTGTGGTGCCAGGCGACGACGACGCCGTTCCGTGGCATCACCGTTCAGTGTCACCGCTACCGTGACCATGACGGCGAGCACATCGGTCACTACCAGGGACCGGCGATGTCACCGTTCAAGGTCCACTGGAACGATGAGGCCCGCGAGGTGGTGCCAGCATGATGCTGGTCTTTGCTATCCAGTTGTTCGCCTGGGCGATCGGCTATCGGCGCCTGTACGACTGGGCCAATGCGACGCAGCACGGATTCGAGCGCGACCCGGCGGCCGGTCGCATCGACGACCTGCGTATCCGTGCTGAAAATGCCGAGGCGGCGTGGCGATTCCACAGGACGCGGGTCGACCGGCTCATCTGGGAAATCGACGTGGTGCACGTCAAGGAGCACGTTCGCGGGCCGCATATGCTGACGCGGGACTGTCCACACGATCTGTGTCGCATGGCCACCAAGGCACGAACGGGGTCCCCGCTATGACGTTCGGCCACGGTTTCGTCGACACGTTCGCCGGTGATCCGGACTGTGTCGTGTGTGGCGGGCGACCGCACACATCGGCCGAACGCGGGCATCGGTACACCGTGGCGTGTTCATGGCCGCTGGGCTGCCCGGCCGTGGCGCACCGTGGGCTGGAGTACGAGGACGTGTTCGGCAGGCGCCAGCGGTACTACTACTGCGAACCGCATCTGCGCGACATCGTGTCGGGCGATGCCTATCGGCGTACCGTCGACCAGGCCCACCGCCTGGGCCTGAACCCCGACATCACCCGGCCACCCGTCATCACCGCCAAGGCTGAACTTGATGCGCATCAGGCGGGGTGCCAGCACTGTGACGGCGTCCGCAAATTCATCAACGCCGAAATGGCAGCGGGCCGGGTCCAGACGTTGGACGATCGCGATCGCATGGGGCGCTACACCATCGAGCACGCGTGCGCCGTGGGGCTGCCACTGTTCGAGGCCCTGGGCCGGGCGATGATGACGTGAGATGCGGTCGGCGGTTCCTGGTCCGCTTCGGCGAATACGCGCCGTGCGAACTGCCGCGGCGCCACCGTGGACGCTGCGGTCCGGATGTCGCGCAGCACGTCGAACCACGGCCTGCCCACCACCAGGCGACGTCACGCATGGCCTACGAATCCGTGGCCGGTTCGTTCGGCAATACCGACCGTAAGGTCCTGGCGATTTTGGAAACTGGCTCGTTCACCACCGACGAAATCGAGGCGATGACCGGCGGCCGCCATCAGACCATATCGGCCGCGGTGTCCCGCCTGTGGCACGCGCGCGGCGTGATACAGCCGTCCGGGAAACGCCGGGCGACCCGATCGGGCCGCCTGGCCGACATCTACGAACGGATACGGTAGGAAAGGAGGAAACATGGCTGGGGAATTCAAGGTCGAACTAGGACGTGCGACGCTGGCCGGGTTCCACCCGAAAAAGGCGACCCGTACCCTGCGTGGTGAGGAACACGATCCGCCCAAAATGGTCCTGATCGTCGAGGTCGACCTAGAGGAAATCGAACCGCACATGCGGGACCTGATCGGGGTCTACCGATTCGGCGGGCGACTAGGGCAGGGCGACGGTCCAGGGATCGCCCTGGACTTTCCGACACGCGCGGAGCAACGTCGACTGTGGGAACAGGAGACGGCGCAGGCGCAGGCTGGGGATGCACGCAACGGGGCGGCGGGCGATCGCGCCACCGCCGGGACCACACCCATCGGCGCGGGCCGTACGAAGGCAGCGGAAAAGGAAAAGGTTGAGGCATGACTGACGAACGCGACCCACAGACACCTGTGGAACCAACGGAACCGGACACGACGCCCCCGGTCGAAGAGGAGCCGACCGGCGACGACACGGCCAAACCGTCGGAGCCACAGGGATAGCCCACATGGGTGGTGTCGCCGCGGGTGTGAACCGCGACCGGGTGGCCCCCGCGTCGGGCGACGTCCAGGCGTCGGCGGCGAACCGTGAAACGTGGCTGTCGCCACATGACCGCGATCTACTGGCCCGCCTGCGCGCGGAACGCGACCCGAATCCGGCCCAACTAGAGCGCGAATGGCGTAGGAGAGACATCGTATGGACGGACAACACGTGGCATCCGGGGGACACGAAATGATGACGATGCAACTAGCCAAGTTCCGGGCGTTGGCGTACGTCGACAGGGGGGAACTGCACAACGCCGTCGCCTCGATGTTATCGGATTTGGAGAAGGGCGACCCGGAAATGAGCCTCAAGGCGCGCGGGGCGTTCGGGCACGCCCTGGCGATGGACGGACTCGGCAAGGCTATCCGTGGCGACGCCGTGGCCGTGCGCAAATGGATCGAGGGTTTCTACGGATGACCGGCAAAACGACGATCGAATGGGCGACGTCGGTGTGGAACCCGACCACCGGATGCACCCGCGTGTCCGCGGGCTGCGACAACTGCTACGCGTTCGCGCTGCACGACAAGCGGTACGCGATTAACCGCAAGGCCGCCCTTGAGTACTGGGAGCGCGGCGGCCACCGCGTAACAATCGGTGGCGTGGCCTCGGAGGCACGCGCGGCGGCGGGCGCACCGCTGCCCTGGCCGATCCAGTACGACCTGCCGTTCTCACACGTGCAACTGCTCCCCGATCGGCTGGATGATCCGCTACGGCACAAACGACCCGAGACCTATTTCGTCGATTCGATGTCGGACCTGTTCCACCCCGACATTCCCGACGACTACCTGGATCGCATCTTCCTGCGTATGGCCCTGAACCGGCGCCACACGTTCCTGGTGCTGACCAAACGGCCCGAACGGATGGCGGCGTACACCAGGCGGGTGATGCCGTCGCCCGATCCCGACGAACTGACGCACATCAGCGCGCTGCTCACCAGCGCCGAACGCGCTGCGGTGGGTGACTGGGCGCACCGGACCGTGATGGGCATGGCCGAGCCCCCGCCGAACATTTGGCTGGGCACGTCGATCGAGGACCAGGTCACCGCTGACGAACGCATCCCGCACCTGCTGGATGCGCGCGCGGCGGTGCGATTCATTTCGGCCGAACCGCTGCTGGGGCCGGTGAACCTCCTGATTGGCCACGCCCGCCCGATCCCGCCTGACATCGTGAACGACGCGGGGATTGTCTGGTACATGGGCGCGCGGCTGGACTGGGTGATCGTCGGTGGTGAATCAGGTCCGCGCGCGCGGCCGATGGAGATGGCCTGGATGCGATCGATCGTCGAACAGTGTCTGGGCACCGGTGTGCCGGTATTCGTGAAGCAGTTGGGGTCGTTCCCGGTCGACGTCGCTGACAATGCCTGGCCCTACCCGATCACCGAATCGCACGGGCGCGACATGTCCGAATGGCCCGACGATCTGCGCGTGCGGATGGTCCCGTCGTGAGTCGTCTCTATGTGGCGTCATCGTGGCGAAACGAACGCTATCCCGCTGTGGTCGGGGCGCTGCGCGATGCTGGCATCCCCATCTATGACTTCCGAACACCACGCCCCAACGATCGGGGCTTTCACTGGACCGACGTCTGGCAGGACATCCGCGCCGATGGCGATTGGCGGCGGGACGCGCAGGCCGCCGACATCATGCAGATGCTGGAGCATCCGATCGCCCAGGCCGGTTTCGATTCGGATATGTCCGCGCTGCGTGGCGCGGTCGCCGCCCTAATGGTGATGCCGTGTGGCAGGGCAGCGCATCTTGAGTTGGGATACGCCGTGGGTGCAGGTCTGCCGACCGCGATCCTACTGCCAACGGGAACAGTCATGGAGCCTGAACTGGTGTGGCGCATGGCCGGGCTAATCACATATCGGCTTGACCGGATCGTCGCGTGGGCACGCAGGGCGGTGTTCCCCTGATGGCACCGGACCAGCGCGCCCACCCCGCCCCGTGGAGCGCCGGGCCGATGTGGAAATCAACGCCGACGCCGTGGGTCGTGCGCGATCGCTATGGCCGGGTGTTCGCCACGGTGGACGACGAACGGACGGCGCGCGCGATCGCCGAATGGGGATCGACCACGATGCCAACGATCGGGGTGCCCTGATGCCCTGGGTATTCATCACCGACAAACTACACGAGAACGAAAAGATCATCGGCGCATCGGGCGACGTCGTGAAACTGTGGCTGCTGTCGTTGTCCTGGGCGAACGACATGCTGACCGATGGCCACATCCCACCGTCGCGCGCGCCGATGCTGGCAGGCTGGGCACCCGGTCGGCCGCGTGATGTCATCACCGGGATCGTGCGTGCACGGCTCTGGCACCATGCCGATCGACCCTGTCGCACCTGCGTGGCGCAGCGTGAGGAAAAGAAGGCCGATCCCCTGCCTGCTGAGGGCTACGTGATCCATCATTATTTCGACTACCAGCGCCCCCGCTGGGTGGTGGTCGCGGATCGCGAACGGATGCGTCGCCTGGGCTCCGCTGGTGGGTATGCCAAGGCGGCGCGGGATGCTAGCGGTACGCCACAGCGCGACGCCATGGCACCAGGCCATAGCGACACGCCATACCGTGACGCTATAGCGCCACGCCATGGCGCCACGCCACAGCGCAGCGCCATGGCCCGTACCCCCGTAGCCCCCGTACCCGATGCGAATAGCATCCGTACCCCCGTACCAGGCGCGCAGACCCCTGACCCCGCCACCCCCACCACCCCTGCAGGCACGGGGTCTAACGACCCTGGGGCTACGGGCCTGACCCACATCGGTGTGGCCATGCGACGGGGGCGTAGATGAACAGCCTGGACTGGGACGCCATGATGGATCGTGCGCGTGTGCTGCACCCTGAGCGATTCGCACCTGATGGCACGCCACTGATGAACGTACGTCAGGGCGGGCGGACCTGGGCCGAACGATTGGCGACATGGCATCGACGCAACGATCCCGAACCGCACGTGCCTGATGAGGACGCGCCTGTTTCGCACCCTACCCCGGAGATTCCGTTGTGATCGCGCGTGTGGTGCGTCGCCTGACCC
>Ga0065705_10001829_pt1 | contig 47193 bp, 45 predicted proteins | sample SwibulcommuniRL2_FD_59092 | JGI IMG/M metagenome (GOLD analysis project Ga0065705, IMG submission 59092) | Bulk soil microbial communities from switchgrass field near Rose Lake, East Lansing, Michigan, USA - RL2 Bulk Soil v2 (version 2) | ecosystem: Environmental > Terrestrial > Soil >...
AAAATTTGCTTTCGTATCGGCAAGTTCGTCCGCCGTGACGCCTTCCTGAATAAACCGCTTCAACTCATCCTTGATGAGATCGGAGGCTTTCTTTACATTTTGCGGATTCACCCCCGCGCTCACTTCCCACGATCCGGGCCCGAGACCAGCGCTGAGGCTTGAATAGGCATAGTAGGCCAATCCCGATTTTTCGCGCACCACGTCACCAATGCGCCCCATCATCCCAAACTGACCAAGGATGTTATTCCCAATCGAAGCCGACATAAACTCGGGATCCCGGCGCTTTGGACCATTCGTGCCAATGATCAAATCGGATTGTGATTTACCAGCAATACGATGATGTTTGTTGACGGTTTTCTTCAGAGGCTTTAATGGAGGCAGTTCCGGCGTTGCTTTCTGACCTTTCACCTGCCAACCGCCTAACGCGCGTTTGACCTGTCTGACAGCATCTTCAGGCTTGACTGCGCCAATGATCGCGATCACCATGCCGCGCGGACCGTAATGCTCGTGATGAAATTTCACCAGATCATTGCGCGTGATAGATTGGATCGTTTCAGGATAGCCATCTTCAGGTCGGCTATAGGGATGATCTTTGAATAAAATTTTATCGAAAACCATCGAGGCCATATCCCCGGTATCCTCAGCACGGATGGCAAGTCCTGTCAGCAATTGAGCGCGTAGTTTCTCGATCTCAGTCTTCGGGAAGACCGGCATTGTCAGCGCCTCAGAGAATAGATCGAGCAACAAGGGTAGATCTTCTGACAAGGAACGTCCGTTGAACCCGGATTTATGAACGCCCGTATTGAACCCCAGGCTAGCCCCAACAGACTCAAGTGCGTTGTAGATTTCGTCGAATGTGCGTTTCTTTGTGCCGCGCATGAGAGCAATGGTCGTGTATTCTGCCAGCCCCAGTTTTTCATCGGGATCAAACACCGCGCCGGCTTCGAAATATCCGGCCATGACAACAGACGGACTGTTGAAGTTTGAACGCGCCAGAACCGTGATCCCGTTCGGCAAGATTTCGCGATAAATATCATCCGGGCCGGGTAAGGAGTTTATTCTGTTCGCCATTATGATTTCCCCTCCTGCGGAACGTAAGTGCCAATCACGCGGCTTTGCGGCTTGAGATATTCATTCGCTACGCGTTGAATATCTTTTACAGTAACCGCCGACAACTTATCAAGATAGGTTTCGAACCAATTGTAAGTCGCGAACATTTCCGCATAGCCCAGCCAAAATCCCTGATTGGTGATGTTCTCACTTCCATACGCAAATAAGGCGCGTGCCTGTTTGATCGCACGCGTGATCTCTTCTTTTGTTACTTTCTCTTCCTTCACTCGCTGAATTTCTTTATCCAGTGCAGCCAAAGCTTCCTCAGGTTTTCGCCTGGGATGAACCGTCATTGTGATCGTATACATGAAAGGATCAATGGTTGCCTGTGCGCCGCCATGCACACTGACGACATATTCCCTATCCACCAGCGCGCGATAGAGGCGCGAGGTCTTATTGGATATTCCTCCGCTGAACATGTTGAGGTTGCTTGGGCCCGCCAGCAAACTGTCGAGCACAGATAACGGGAAGAAATCCGGGTGCGAAGCCGATGGGAAACGGTAACAGACTTGCACATAGGAGGTCGAGCCCGGTCCTTCCACTGAAAGGCGCACTTCTCCATTTTGAGGGGGTTCCGGGCGCGCCAAACGGGCCGGTTCACTTCCTGCCGGGATCGATTCAAACAATTCTTTGATACGCGTCAACATGGATTGTGACTCAAAATCACCTGCCACTGCCATGACCGCGTTATTAGGCACATAAAACGCTCGATAATGATTGTAGAGATCCTCGCGCGTCATCGAGTGCAGATCGGCCATATCGCCGATGACTTCATGATGATAGGGATGAATGCGAAATGCGGTCTGCTGGATGGCTTCCCCCAGAAGAAAGAGGGGTTCATTTTCATTGCCTTCGCGCTCAGAGATAATGACTGTTCGCTCAGAGGTAACTTCATCGGGATTGAAGCGACTGTTTACCATTCGATCTGATTCCAGGCGGAGAGCGAGATCGATCTTATCGGCTGGCATGGTCTCAAAATAGGCAGTCCAGTCGATATAAGTAAAAGCATTCCACGATCCGCCTTCGCGGGAAATTGCCTTATCGAGCAGATTCGCTGGGAATTGCTCGGTGCCTTTGAATTGCATATGCTCCACCCAGTGGGAAACGCCGGTCCGTCCCTGTACTTCATCGCGGGAGCCCACGCAATACCACAGCCACGACGAAATGATCGGCGCGGTGTGAACCTCTTTGAGCAGAACTTTGAGTCCGTTGGATAAGGTGATTTGTGTAAGAGTATTTTTCATGGAACCACAGTCTGTGCCGGTGCGGGGGCAGCAAATGGAGAACAGACTTGCACGCCATTGAACGTTGCATTGGGCTCAACCAGACAATACCAGGGTTCGACAACTTTTTGCAAGCCCACGAACGGTTCATGCAACTGTGTCTGGTTCAAAGGGATATTCACAGGGACATCCAACACCGCCAGGACACTCTGATTAACAGGCACGGCAAGGCCTTCAATATTGATGGGTAAAAGCGTACCCTGCGGCAGGACAATTCTTGCTTGAGCGTTGACAATATTCAGGCCCCCAGTCTGCACAGTGACCAGCGCGCCATTGATGGTGACAGGCTGGCTCAAAGTAACATTCGTGGGACCGCTGACATTCAGATTAAAATTGACCGGGATTTCCTTCTCTACATGGATGCTGGTTTGTATGCTTGCCTGATCCATTTTGACAAAGTTCATGTACAGCCCACCCAGCAAGCCAGAGATCTTGTCATTCGCCGTACCCTGGATCACACCCAGCATCTGGAACAGAATCAACAGAATAACGATCATAATAATATTCACTGTAATGGACATCAGGCTGGCGATCGTCCAAAAGGCAGGCAGGAATTGAAAGCGCCTGGCTCGAGGCTTTGGTCCCGAGGAGACAGAATCAGGCCCTGGCTGAGAGACGACCGGCACTCTTTTCACATTGGAACCGTTCCCTTGCGGCAGTCTGGAGCGGATTGGATCGTCCGCATTTCCAGAGATGAGTTTTTTCATTTTGCTGGGTTCGCTTTGATCAGAAGCAGGCGTAGTCATACGACCTCCTCATTCGTGATGGAACTGTTTGATTTCCCAAATCTTGACTTGATGAATCATAAGCATATTATCTCTAAAGCAGATGAGACAAAGAAACGTCCCGTAATATTAACATAGATATTGTTTTCGGGCATCGCTATTTTAGCCGCATTACGACTCAAAAACAACCTGAACATAAGCGTTACATAAAGGTTGAATTACCCGTCTTGTCTGTGAATTTCTTTTTAGCTATAATCAGCCAGTTCTAATCCAATTTTGGAGCATTTTTCGGAGGTGTTGTGACCAATCCATTTTTCGTCGCGGTGATCGGTGCCGGGCCAGCAGGCTTATTCGGTGCGCGCGAACTTGCCAATCAGGGCGCGCGGGTTCTTTTACTCAACCGCGATATCAAACCAGGCGGGCTTGCAGAATATGGGATTTATCCAAATAAACATACCATGAAAAACGGTTTGCGCAAGCAGTTCCGACAGATAATGGATCTGCCAAATCTTGACTATTATGGAAACATTACAGTGGGTTCGAAGGGCGATCTGACGCTCGATGATTTGCGCGCGCTCGGTGTCCAGGCCATCCTGGTTACAGTCGGTGCGCAGGGCACCAAATGGCTTGGCTTGCCGGGCGAGGATTTAATTGGCGTTTATCATGCGAAGGATGTTGTCTATTACTACAACCATCTGCCGCCTTTCAGCCAGAAAACATTCCATTTTGGAAAACGCTGCGCGGTCGTTGGCGCTGGCAATGTGATGCTCGACATTACCCATTTTCTCGCGCGTGAGAAAAAAGTGGATGAGGTCATCGCGGTGGTGCGACGCGGCCCAGCGGAGATCAAATTTGAAAAGAAGGAAATGGAATACGTGATCGACAACCTGGATCGGGATGCACTGGATGCGGAGATCCAGCGTGTCACTCCGATCATGGAAGCCGTTCATCAGGACCCGGCCGCGGCGCGCGCCACGATTTTGGAAGCCCTCCCGAAAGCATTACCCAAAGTCTCAGACACGCGTTTCCGCTTCGAATTTCTTGCGTCTCCTGTTCAAATGATCGGTGATGAAAATGGTTATCTGAAACAGGTTGAGATCGAGGATAACATTCTGGTGGAAGCCAACGGCGACACAAAAGCCAGGGGCACTGGGAACAAGCGTCGGCTGGACGTGGAAACTGTTATCTTCGCCATCGGTGACAAAGTGGATGATTCCTTTGGACTACCCATCGAATGGAATGAGTTCGTGAAGAACCCAACTCCACGCTTCCCCATCGATGGCATCTCCTATGAATCGCCCATAGAAGATGTGTTTGTGGGTGGCTGGTCGCGTCAGGCAAGCACGGGTCTGGTTGGCTATGCGCGCAAGGACGGCACGAATGCCTCGAAGGCAGTGTGGCAATATCTGCAAACCAAGCAGCCGATTGAACCAAACCTGAAGGCAGTCGCTGAAAAAATCAAAAGCCTGAGCAAGCCAATCGTTACCAAAGATGATATCAAAAAATTGGAAGCTTTCGAAATTGCCGAAGCGCAAAAACGGGGCGTGGAAGAGTTCAAGTTCGATGACAATGACGATATGCTCCAAGCCATGGGCCTGACAGTCACGGCATAACCAGGAGTGACCTATATCTTATGAATCAGTTCCCTACTCCTTTATGAAACTTTCTGACATCGAATTCCGGGCCATGGACTCATGGTGGCGCAGGTGGGGACAGGAAAATTTCGAGGTTCCGCTCTTTCAACGAATGGGGCTGGTTCTCCTGAACAAGGATGTTCTGGAGATTGGTTGTGGAAACGGTCACGGCGCCTATCTCTTGAATCAGAGATCACCGAGCAGCTATGTGGGGCTGGATGTGATGGAAGAGCAAATAGAGAAAGCTCGGAAACGCTACCCACAATTTAAGTTTCTCGTGCAGGATGCTACAGACTTAAGTCAATTCGCTGACGCAAGCAAAGATGTGGTAATTATTTTTGGCGTTCTTCACCATATCCCTCAATGGCGCAAAGTGATTGATGAAGTCAAGCGGGTCCTGAGACCCGATGGCAGTTTCTTCGTCGAAGAACCGCGCGGCATGGATCTCAAACTCTTCGATTTCTTCTTCCGCTGGGGGCATCCGGATTCAGATTTCGGTATCAATCGAATGGAAGAATATTTGAAATCGCACGGTTTTAAGATCTGTAACAAACAATGGACTCCATTGATGACGATGATTCATACAAAAGCTGCTTCTTCAAAATAATAGTTATCCTTACGAAGGTTTGAAGATTCAAATCACCCCGCTTTCCTTCAAGTCTATTATTTTCTCCGAAGAATATCGAAGTAATTCCGTCAAAATATCTTCTGTATGCTCTCCCAATCTTGGCGGTGGGAGTTTGTATTCCACAGGCGTTTTGCTGAATTTCAACGGTGAGCCAACCAATCTCAAGTCTTCAATCGCAGCATGTTGCACGTCAATTAACATTTCTCGCGCTTCTACTTGCGGCATGGAGAAAACTATATCAAGTGTGTTAATTGGTCCACAAGGAATCCCTGTAGCATCAAGCGCAGATAGCCACTCACTTGCAGTCTTGTTTAAGAAAATTGGTTTGAGCAAATCAACTAATTCATCACGATTTTTCACACGCTCTGAATTCAAGGCAAAACGGGGATCACGAGCCAAATCTGAATTTCCAATTACTCCACACAGTTTTGCAAACTGCCTGTCATTCCCCACGGCGATCACAAACCACGCGTCGCTAGCTTGAAAACTCTGATACGGAACAATGTTCGCGTGCGCGTTGCCATAGCGCTTCGGCAGGGTGTCTGAAATCAAATAATTACTGGCGACATTGGCTAACATCCCCAATTGTGAATCAAACAACGAAATATCGAGATGCTGTCCCTTGCCGGTTTGTGTCTGCGCTTGTAACGCAGCCAGGATGGCGATCACTGCATTTTGTCCGGCGAATAGATCGGCAACCGCCACGCCGACTTTCATTGGTTCCCCATCTTGTTCGCCGGTAATACTCATGAGCCCGCCCATGGCTTGGATCATAAAATCATAGCCGGGTTTATCGCTTAACGGTCCGCTCTGACCGAAGCCAGTGATTGAACAATAAATAAGCCTTGGATTGATTACGGAAACAGACTCAAAGTCCAGAAAAAAACGTGCCAACGTTCCAGGGCGAAAGTTCTCGACCAACACATCGCTTTGTTTTACAAGTTCGTGAAGGATGGCGCGTCCTTCTTCTGTTTTGAAATCAATAACGATGCTGCGCTTGTTGCGATTGACGCACAAGTAATAGGCGCTCTCCCCACGAGCTTCGCCCGCGAATGGCGGACCCCAGCCACGCGTCTCGTCACCTTCGGGTGATTCGACTTTGATCACGTCTGCGCCAAGATCACCGAGAACCATCGTACAATAAGGACCGGCGAGCACGCGGCTGAGGTCGAGCACACGGATTCCACTTAATGGCGGCATAGTGATTCCCTTCAACGTCATTGCCTCATCAACCAGGAGATTGCTGCGCTATGCTCGCAATGACATAAATTAAAAATGAAACGCGACCTGTATTTTAGCAAACCACTCATGAACGCGGCGGGATCGTTGGGATTCGCGCCCGATCCACGCGCAGGAATTGACCTGGCATTATTTGGCGCGTTTGTGACGAATCCATTCTCTTTACGTCCGCGCGTCCCTGCTGCGAAACCGGAAATCGTCGAATACCCGGGCGGATTTCTATTTCACAGCGGCCTGCCAAATCCTGGATTCAACGCAGGTTTGAAAAAATATTCAACCAAATGGTCGCGCTCGGATTTGCCCATTATCGTCCATCTCATGGCGGACCGCCCCGAAGAAACACAGAAAATGGTGCGCGCTTTGGAAACACACGAGAACGTCATGGCGGTTGAGCTTGGTTTTGCTCCCTTACTCGCAAATGATCTTATTCTGCTTACCCTCGAAATGTGCCTGGGTGAATTGCCGTTGATCTTCTCGTTGCCTGTCGAACAGGTGTTAAGTTTAGGTCCGCGTTTGATGCAGGAGGGTGCACAGGCGATTAGTATTGCTACACCGCGTGGCGCACTGGCTGTACCGAATTCTCCATTGATCACAGGACGACTTTACGGGCCATCGCTTTTCCCGAGAACTCTCGAAACTGTTTATTCAGCCACAAAACTGGGACTCCCGATCATCGGGGCAGGGGGAGTCTGGAGCAAAGAAAACGCCGATGCGATGATATCAGTCGGCGCGCTGGCAGTGCAAGTGGACACGGCCCTGTGGGGATTCAACTGGCAGCATCAGTCTCCGATCGAATAATGTACCGTTTCCAGAAAGCGTTCTTTTTGTTCAGGGGACATGCGTTGGAACGCGAGCCTAATGGTATATCCGCCGATCAATTTTCCATCTTCAACGACCATCCAATCCACGATGTCTTTTCTTGCAATCGTGATTTTGTCATCAATGCTCAATCTTAGTGAGGGAATATCGTCACCCATTGTCCCACGAAAAGAGCCCTCCTGATAGGAAATCTGATCCACCCACATATCCTGGGATGAACTATCGGGCAGGACAAAACGAACCTTAACGGCAACCAGCGTTCGGTCAGAGTGAGACGTCCCAATCTTTTGGATGAAGGAATCCAGCGTATCCCGCGCTTGCTGAAATGCGGCTTCCATCTCTACATCTGAATTCGATTGAGTTGTACGAGCTGGCGTGGGCAATTGAGTCGGCGCAGGCGAACAGGCAAACAGAAAAAGACAAACCAGAAAAATTAATACACGTTTCATTTGATTTCTATCTCTTCGGTTCCAATACCATCACAGGAATCTTTCTGCCAGCGCGCTCTTTATACTTTTCATAACCCTGATAAAAAGATAAAGCCAACCGCCAATATTTGTCGCGTTCATCACCTTCCGTTTCCCGTGCGATGTATTTCTTCGAACGACCCTTCCGTTGAACATTACATTCAGGATTCTTTTGCAAGTTGTAATACCAACCCGGATGATGCTCACGCCCCAAACTGGAAGCGATGAGCGCGATCTTTTCACCATCAAACAATGCAAGCAGCGGCATTGTGCGCAGTTGTCCTGTTTTTGCACCAATCGTGGTTAACTGAACAATATCCCAACCAAGAATCTCAGAGGCGGTATGTTTTCCCTTTGTCAGTTTCAGGATCGCTTTATCCACCTGATGAATCCAAGGCGCAAAAAACGCTGTCACGGGACGTATCATAAAAAATCGATGGAGCAATTTTTGGAAAGCATTGGGCCCGGCGTTCATTTTTCCAGCCAGATTGTCACGGGTCCATCGTTGTGGATTTCCACCAGCATGTGCGCGCCGAATTGACCTGTCTGTGTAGGAACACCGTAGGCACGCAATATTTCCCCGAAACGATTCACCAACGGCTCCGCGACCCCCGGCAGCGCAGCATCTATAAATGAGGGACGCCGCCCCTTACGTGAGTCAGCGTAAAGGGTAAATTGCGACACAACCATTGCTTCGCCTTTCACATCCAGAACCGAAAGATTCGTCTTACCCTGTTCATCTTCGAAGATCCGCAGGTTGGCAATTTTCTCTGCCAGGAAAGTGACTTGCTCCTCCCCATCGCCACGACCGATGCCAAGTAAAACAACAAGGCCTTTCCCAATTTGGGAAATGACCTTGTCTTCGACAGTCACGCTGGCTTTGGATACTCGCTGTAATAATACACGCATAAACCGAATCGACTTTCTTTATTGTTTTTTGAATTTATAGCCAGTCACCTCGTCGTATCGCTTTTGCTGTTCGGGAGTCAGTCGTTGGTATTCGATTCTCAACGTATAACCGCCAAAGACTGAGCCATCCTTTTCCAGAATCATCCAATCAAGAACATCATTGGGAGTAACCTCAACGAGGCGGTCCGGATGCGCTCCCAATTCAAGCGTGACTCCTTCCAGCATCCGCACCGTATATTTGTTGTCAGAAAAATCGATTGGCTCCGTCCACATATCTTCGATGTCGCCGTTCGATACGAAACGGACTTTGACACTCAAAAACTTATAGGATGGTTTTGGGGCAAGCATCGCCTGACGCAAAATATATAAAGTGTCCTGCGCTTGTCTCACCGCCACCGTCATCTCTTCATCCATATTCGCCAATGTGGAGATGGGTGTAGGCGGAGGCGCAGAGGGTGCACACGATGAGATAAGAAACAAAAACAGGAGTAAAGGGATTTTCAACTGGAGAGCCTTATACATTTAAAATCTCCAATCTGTAAAAACAAGGATCGTGCTCAAATTTTAGACGTCACGGCAGCTGCATTGCTTCCCTCACCTCTTCCATCGTTTTCTTAGCAATCGCATGGGCACGCGTTGCACCATCATCCAAAACAGCCTGCACATAACCTGGTTTCGAAGCGAACTCCGCACGCCTGGCCCGGAATGGCTCAAGGTGGTTATTCAAGTTCTTCGCAAGCAGCTTTTTGCAATCCACACAACCTATCCCAGCACGGCGACATTCCACATTGACCATCTCAACATCCGCTTGCGGAGAAAAGATCTTGTGCATGGTATACACATTGCACACATCGGGATTACCCGGATCAGTACGCTTCATCCGTGCGGGGTCAGTGACCATTTCTCTTACGCGGGCAGTCGTCTCTTCGGGCGTGGAGGCAAGCTCGATGTGATTATTCAAGCTCTTGCTCATCTTTTCCTTGCCGTCTATACCCAGTACTTTTTTGATCTCGGTATGCTTCACCTGCGGCTCGATCAACACCTTTGTGTTATAGCGATAATTGAACGAGCGCACAATCTCACGCGCAAATTCGAGGTGGGGAGCCTGATCAATCCCTACGGGAACAATATCGGTTTTATAGAGAACGATATCCGCGGTCATCAAAACTGGATATCCCACCAAGCCATAGTTTACGTTTTCAGGTTGCTGTCGCACCTTATCTTTGAAAGTTGGCAGGTCGGTCAATTTTCCAAATTGAGTCACCATCGAAAGATACGTGTGCAGTTCCATGACTTCCGGAACGTGAGACTGAACAAATACAATCGCTTCATCGGGTCGAATCCCCGCTGCCAGCCAATCGAGTACCATTTCTGATGTGTTCTGCTTCAAATCCTGTGTGGTTTCCACTGTCGTCAGCGCGTGGACATCCACGATGCAATAGACGCAATCATAATCATCCTGCAACGCGACATAATTCTGGATCGCGCCTAGATAATTCCCCAAATGTTGGCGACCTGTCGGTCGAGCCCCCGAAAACACACGTCCTTTTTTCGTCATTCGATGTTAACCTCATTAATCGGTGGTCGAGACGCAACAAGTCGAGACCACCGATTTTCCAGTAATCTTTCGTTTGCATGTTACAGGTGGTTTCGACACCGCGCTGGCGCACGGTGCAGTGTACGGACAAGAAGAGCACTTGTTCTACTCAACCACCGAAATCTCTTTATTCTCCGACCATCTTCCGCACTAGTCCCAGTATCTCTCCGGGCTCGGCATGACGATGCAGATTTAATTTTGAATACAATAACTGTCCATTGACAGTGACTTCAAACCGCCCACCATCCGACGGGATCAGCTTGATTTCTTCAATCAGGTGCTCGTAATGTTTGAGCAATTCCTCTGTCAGGCTCACGGCCCGACCGGTGTAGTGTCAGACTGCGCAATATACAATCTCGATCTTTAGCATGGATCCCTCCGCGATTATGTGAAGATTATATCATTGGCGAATGCGGCAACTCTTGCAGGAATGCCGCAACCGCTTCGTCAGCCGGCTTGGCCTTGATCTGGCGGGCCGGTCCCACCTGTCGCAACATGCCGCCCACAATCACGGCGATGCGATGACTCAGCTTGGTGGCTTCATTCAAATTGTGCGTAACAAAAACTGCGGTGCGATGATCCTCTTTCAACAACGATGATAAATCTTCGATCAACTTTGCGCGCGTCGGTGGGTCGAGCGCCGAAAACGGTTCATCGAGCAGCAGCAATTCCGGATCCAATACAAACGCGCGGGCCAGGCTGACTCTCTGGGCCTCCCCCCCAGATAACTGACCGGCCCGCCTTTTCGATAGCGACTCCACCCCCAGTTGCTTCATCCATTTGCCCGCGCGCTCACGTGCTTCTTCCTTCGGCGTGCCGCGAAACTTCAAGCCCAGTGCGACATTCTGCTCTACGGTCATATCCATTAATAAGGGAGCCTGAAACACAAAGGAGATTTTTCTGCGATATTCGAGTTCATCCCATTGCTTCAGGGATTTGCCATCATAAATAATGTCACCGCCTGAGGGCCTGAGCAGGCGCGCCAGGGCAAGCAAAAGCGTACTCTTCCCTGCGCCGTTGGGACCCACAACCGTCAACGTTTCGCCGCGTTGAATATCCAGAGAATCAATGCGGAGTGCGTCGAGTCCGTTGCGTTGAATAAGTAGATCGCGAATGGCAATCATAATCCTGTATGTAAGTCACGTTGTCAACGTGACCTACTTTTTAGCTCCCCTCTGCTGAATCCACGTCAGCGCGAGATTGATCAAATAGGTAAGAACGAGCAACAGCGTCGAAAGAGCGAGCGCTTGCCCGAATTCACCCTTGCTCGTCTCCAGGACAATTGCCGTTGTCAACACGCGCGTCTGCCCGCGGATATTCCCACCCACCATCATCGATGCGCCAACCTCAGAGATAACGGAACCGAATCCAGCCATGAGCGCGGCCAAAAGAGGCAGACGCGCCTCGCGCCACAAATACAAGACCATTTGTCCGCGCGAGGCGCCGAGCCCCAGGAGTTGTTGTTGTAGACGCGGATCCAAGGCTTCGAGCGCGGCGGCGGTCAAGCCCGTCACGACAGGCGCGGCGATGACCATCTGTGCAATGATGATCGCAACCGGCGTGTAAATCAAATGCAAGTTTCCAAGTGGACCTGAACGCCACAACATGATCGCCACAACCAGACCGACCACAACGGGAGGCAATGCCATCCCCGTATTGATAATGCTCAAGATGAACGAGCGACCACGAAAATTTCCGAGGGCAAGCCACGTGCCAAACGGCAGGCCGATCAATAGGCTGATGACGGTCGCAATGGCAGAGACCTGCAGGGAGAGGAGTGTGATGCTGAGGATTTCGTTCATGGGTGCTATGCATAAGTATAAGGGTACACAGGCAAATAGATGTATACCTCTTTACCTGGTTACGTTCTCATTGCAACCCTAAATCAGAATCAGTCTTGCCGGCATCGGCAAAGAATAAGGGCTGACCAAATTTATCCACACCGAAATCCGCAATGACCTTTTGTCCTTCATCAGAGGTGATGAAATTTGCAAAGGCCTTTGCACCTTCGAGATTTACGTTCGGAAATTTTTCGGGGTTGACTGTGATGACATGATAGACATTCAACAAGAATGGATCACCTTCGACAAGGATTTCCAAATCCACATTGGTTTTGTAAGCAAGGAACGTGCCGCGATCTGTCAGAGCGTATCCACCTTTTTCGGAAGCGATCGAAAGAGTCGCACCCTGGCCCTGTCCCGTTTCGAGATACCAATCTTCACCAGTAGGGTCAAGCCCTGCGTTCTTCCACAGAGCCAGCTCTTTGACATGAGTCCCTGAATCATCGCCGCGCGAGACAAAGGTCACGCGGGAAGCGAAAATTTTCTTTAACGCCTCCACAGGATTCTCACCGTGAATCCCTGCAGGATCGGACGCAGGCCCCACGATCACAAAGTCATTATGCATCACGAGTCGGCGGTCGATGCCAAATCCGTTCGCAACAAATTCCTTTTCGGCCGCGGGCGAATGGAGCAGAATCACATCCGCATTTCCCTGCTCACCGAGCTTCAAGGCCTGCCCGGAACCCACTGCAACCAATTGAACGGCGTAACCTGTCTTCGCGGTGAACGCGGGCAAAAGCACATCCAATAAACCTGAATCCTGTGTGGACGTGGTGGAAACGAGAAGCAGATCTTTCGTTGCCGTCGCTGGATTACAGGATGTCAGGAAAAATAAGACAACCAATAAAATGATAAAAATCTTTTTCAAGAATGAACTCCCATAGATGAAAATGGGGTGACTTCGCTTGCGAGCCGTCCCATTCATGNGGTGATNATAAGCCTAAGTCTGCGTCCGTCTTATCCGCATCGGGGATGAANAATTGCTGCCCAAATTTCTCNACACCAAATTTGCCAATCTCTGTCTGCGTGGAGGCTTCTGTCATAAATTTGAGGAATGTCATTGCGCCGTCGTAATTGACCTTGGGCCACTTATCGGGATTGACCGTAATTACGTGATAGACATTCAATAAAGAATTATCACCTTCCACTAAAATTTCGAGTTGCAGATTGGCTTTGTTGGCAAGGAAGGTGGCGCGGTCGGTGAGAGTGTACCCGGCCTTCTCAGACGCGATCGTCAGGCTGGGTCCCATCCCCTGGCCGGTCTCAATGTACCAGACAGGTTTCGTAGTCGCCGGATCAAGTTCTGCCTTTTTCCAAATGCCCAATTCCTTGGTGCTGGTCCCCGATTTATCAGCACGGGCGACAAAAGTGGCCTCCGCAGCAGCAATGGCTTTGAAAGCATCTCCCGCAGAAAGCCCCTTGATCTGGGCGGGATCCTCCGCAGGACCTACAATGATGAAGTCATTATGCATAATGAGCGCACGATCCTTGCCCCAGCCGTCAGCCATGAATTGTTTTTCAACTGCTGGTGAATGGACGAGCAGAACATCGGCATTGCCCTGCTGCCCCATTTCCATGGCTTGACCAGAACCCACTGCCACCGTCTGGACTGTGTAGCCTGTTTCCGCTTCAAAGAGCGGGATCAGCACATCGAGCAAGCCCGAATCCTGCGTGGACGTGGTTGTTGCAAGGATCAAGGTTGGATTAGTTGGGGCAGGTTTTTCTGTTGCGGGTACTCTAACAGGAACTTGAGTTGGCGCTTCCGTTGCAATAGTTACGTGGGTTGGTGCCGGTGTGGCAGAGGCACAAGCACTAAGTGCCAGCGCAAATACCATCAGCAGGCTGAACAATAAAGAGGTACGAGATTTCATTCTTTTCTCCTAGAGGGTGATTTGCTCGCCGCTATGTGTGGAGTTGTATCCAGTCAGGGCGTTGAGTTCGGTGCGAAAATTTGCGGTCTGTAAATAATCGAGCAAAGGCAGCAGTGTTGGTTCATTCTCACGCGGCAGGACGAGGTCATAGCGTTCTTCAAACAACGGGATGAAGTCAAGTCCATGCTGGTACGCGGCGGCCTGCAGACCGAGAGCCGTGTCCGCTTTATTTGCAGAGATCAAGACAGCAGTTTCTGTATGGGTCTTCACGACTTTTTCGTAGCCATTTACGTTTTCGGCTGGGATATTGAGCTTGCGTAACTCCGCATCGAGCCATAAGCGCGTGCCGGAACCCGCATTTCGATTCACAAATCGAACGTTCGGTTTGGCAATATCAGCGATCTCCCTGATTCCCTTCAGGTTGCCATTGACGAACATTAGGCCCTGGGTACGATAGGCGAGCGTGACAATTTCCACATCGCGGTCGGGGAATAAATGACGGACAAATGGCGTGTTGTATTCTCCGCTTACATCCAAGAGATGTGAGCCGCTGATCTGGCAAAGTCCCTGCCTCAAATTGATAAGTCCATCGAGGGAACCGACAGGCATGCTTAAAAGAGTGACATGTTTTTCAAGATGCTCAGCAATGCCTTCCAGCGCAAGATCATGACTGCCGGAAAAGATCACAGCCGGCTTTTTGGTTTTAGGAAGAATCATTTCCTGTAAGAAAAACGCGTCCGCTTTGGCACGGTAAAATTTCTCGGTCACTCTACCTGTTTTGCGGATCTCGCTCACTTCGATCAGGTTAGCAGATTCAAGCGCAAGGATATGATGACGAATCCAAGCCGGAGACTGTTTCAGGGTCCGCGCGAGATTCGTGAGCGTGGCGGGCGAAGCCATGAGGAGGCGCAGGATATCCATGCGGCGGGAATCCGCTAACAGTTTGATATTTCCAAAGGAACGAAGAGGCTCAACCTTTTTCATTACGATTAAGTTTTTTCTTAACGGTGAGTCTAAAGTGAAATCAGACACATGTCAAGCGAATTTTTATTTGACACCGCTCCCCCATCATGTTATAAAACTGGAACAACTTACGGATTTACTCATCCAGAGAAGCTGAGGGACCGACCCTGTGACGCTTCGGCAACCGTTCAAGCGGTGCCAACTTCGGCGGACAATTGTCCGGGAGATGAGAGATGATATGCGCACGGCGCGTCGCCTCTCATTTGAGAGGTTTTTATTTGCCTTATAACGTTGGTTGAGTAGGCGGCGCTGCCAAGCGGTCCGCTGTATCGAAACCAACACGCCACACGCCAACATAAGTTCTCTGGAAACATGGTGGTCTCGATATGGGCTGCGCCCACTCGACCAACGAGGTAGGCTGTTATGGAAATTGGTGAAACACTTTATGTAACCAATCGAGATGATTTTCGAAAATGGCTGATCCCGAATCACAAGGTCAAAAAAGAGATCTGGTTGATCCAATACAAGAAGGCCACAAAGAAACCCTCTATTAATTACATTGAGGCGGTGGAGGAAGCGATCTGTTTCGGCTGGATCGATGGATTCGAAAAAGGCATGGATGCCGAACGTTATGCCACGCGCTTCTCGCCGCGCCGACCGAAATCGAACTGGACCAATACGAACAAGGACCGTGCCCGAAAAATGATCGCGGAAGGCAGGATGACTCCCGCAGGCCGCGCCTCGCTGCCACCAGACGTGAGATAGGATGAACCATGAGTATCGATGATCAATTCAAAGACTGCCACCTGCTGAGCTCCCTGATGGTCTGGCGAAAATCAGATGAGGAAGAATTCGCGTCCCACTGCGTCTATACATTCCAACTGACGGAACAGGAACCAGATAGGAAGATCAGTGGCATCACACAAAAATATTATGAATGAAGGGACGGCCTCTATTCACATAGGTGCAAGAATATAACCATGTACCGCAAAAGCTGGCGCTATTATCGTGATTCCACCCTATTGTGGTCACTATTCATTCTTATGATGGTGGCCGCAGGTTATGCGTTGAAGCATCCCATCTATTGGATTGCTGTTCTACTCATCTGGTTTGTTCGGAATCCAATACGGAACGCCTTCTTTTTTGCACACCCCTATCGACGGTTCGACTGGATGCCGGAAAACAATCTGAATTTTCGAGAGCTGACGTTCAAATCGCGCGATGGGCTAACCTTGTTCGGACGTTTCCTGCGCGGCAGAAATCACGCTACCATCCTTCTGATTCATCCGCTGGGCAGTTCAGACAGCAACATGCTGATCTATGCCGAATTCCTTGCTAACGCGGGATACGGCGTTTTCATGATCGATCTACGCGCCCACGGAAGCAGCGACGGCGATACATCCACGTTTGGCTTGCGCGAGGCAGATGACGTGGCAGGAGCCGTGGACTACCTTCTCAGTCGTCTGGATGTGAACGGACAAAAGATTGGAGCGCTGGGAATTTCCCTGGGTGCTCAAGCGGCATTGCGCGGCGCTATAAAAACGGATTGCCTGCGCGCGCTTGTGTTGGAAGGGTTAGGTCCTGTTAACTTGCGCGACCATGGTGGCAGACCTAAATCCCTGCAGCGTTGGATTAACTATCCCGTCAACTGGATTTATTATCACGCCTACAAGTTTATGATTGGAGGTCATGATACAAGTGTGATGGAAGCGATTGGACAAATTGCGCCGCGACCGATCCTTTTAATTGCAAGTGGCGAAAAGGATATTTATTTCAACCATCTTTTTTTCCAAGCCGCGAATGAGCCTAAAGAACTATGGGAACTTCCCAAAGGAGAACACGGCGCGGCGATTTTAGAGGATTCAAGAATATACATGCAACGGGTGATCGAATTCTTTAATAAAGCGTTGTTATGACATATTGGTATTGTTGATTTTAGTGTTGAAAGAGGAAGTTGTGCATAACCATGTTATCCGTTGACCTATTCAAAACGTTCATCGAATATCATAGTGACGCAATTGATAGTGTGGCACAAGCATTACAACTTACTTTTCTTTGGCATGAACAGTCTTGTACTTGCCTTTTCCGTAGAATGCGAAAAATGAAATCAATTGATTGGTATCATGCTATTCAACAAACTCGCCTGCAATTAGATTTAGCAAAATAATCCTTTTCATCTGTGTTTATCTGCAGTAAATAAACTTTATAAAGGAAAAAACATGACCGTACGAAAATACACAAACAGAAAATATCTCGACGCCCTCGAAAAGAAAGTCCTTGTTTTCGATGGCGCGATGGGAACCAGCCTGCAAAATCAACATCTCACTGCCGAACATTTCGGCGGTGAGCAATATAACGGATGCAACGACTATCTCGTCATCTCATATCCCGAAGCCGTGGAAAAAGTCCATCGCTCGTTCCTTGAGGTTGGTGTGGATGTGCTCGAAACGGATACCTTCCGCTCCAACCACATCACCATGGCGGAATATAAATTAGGNGACCGCGTCATTGAGATCAATGAAACTGCGGCGCGCCTCGCTCGAGGACTGGCAGACGAATACGCAAGTAAAACGGGGCAGCCCCGCTTCGTTGCTGGCTCCATCGGACCCTCAGGCAAACTCCCTTCTACCAATGATCCAGAACTCTCAAACGTCAGTTTTGATGAACTCGTGGATGTGTTCCGCGAGCAGGCGGTCGGTCTGATTCGCGGCGGCGTAGATGTCCTCCTCATCGAAACCTCGCAGGATATTCTTGAAGTCAAAGCCGCGATCATCGGCATCCACAAAGCCTTCGACGAAACTCAAGTCTATTTGCCAATCCAGGCTCAGGTCACGCTCGACACAACCGGACGCATGCTGCTCGGCACCGACGTCAATGCCGCGCTCGCCATCCTCGAAGACATGGGTATCGATGTGATCGGTCTCAACTGTTCCACTGGGCCCGAGCACATGCGCGAGCCCATCCGCATCCTCGGCGAAAATTCCACACTACCTGTTTCGTGCATCCCCAACGCAGGTCTTCCGCTAAATGTGGATGGACAGGCGGTCTATCCGCTGGAGCCCGAACCGTTCGCGAACGACCTGTATGAATTCGTGACCAAACACAATATTTCGATTGTGGGTGGATGCTGCGGTACGACTCCCGAACACCTGAAATTATTGGTGGATAAACTCAATGCGCATTCCCATCCCGACCGTCCCACTCATTCGGAGCCGAAGCTTGCTTCCGCCATGTCAGCCATTTCCATGCGACAGGATCCTCCACCAACTCTGCTTGGCGAGCGTCTCAACGCGCAAGGCTCGCGCAAGTTCAAACGACTTCTGCTCGAAGAGGATTATGATGGCATTCTGGAGATCGCCCGCGAACAAGTAGACTTCGGCGCGCACGCCCTCGACATTTCCTGCGCCGTCACCGAACGCCCTGACGAAGTGGAGCTCATGCGCAAGGTCGTTAAGAAACTTGAGATGGGTGTGGATGTTCCGCTCGTGATCGACACGACTGAATTGGATGTTCTAGAAGTTGCGCTCAAGACCGCACCTGGGCGTTGTCTCATCAACTCGACACATCTCGAATCAGGTCGTGGAAAGGCTGACAAGATTTTCACCCTGGCAAAAACTCACAATGCTGCGGTCATTGTTTTGACGATTGACGAAAATGGCATGGCAAAGACCCGCGAGAAAAAATTGGAAGTTGCCAAGCGCATTTACGACATTGCCGTCAACGATCACGGACTCAAGCCCGAGGATCTGGTCTATGATGCACTGACATTCACGCTGGCAACAGGCGATCAGGAATTTATTGACTCTGCCATTGAGACCATTGAAGGGATTCGACTGATCAAACAAAACCTGCCTGGCGTGATGGCGTCGCTGGGCGTTAGCAATCTTTCGTTCGGGTTCGCACCCCATGCAAGACCTGTGCTGAACTCAGTCATGCTCTATCACTGCATGCAGGCTGGCTTGGATATGGCGATCGTGAATCCAGCGCACGTAACTGCCTACCCAGATATCCCGCAGGAAGAGAAAGATCTCGCCGAAGATCTGATCTTCAATCGCCGCGAAGATGCCTTACAGCGTTACATCGAATACTACGAAAAGGTCACGCCCACGACTGAATCCTCCCTCGCTGATCCCACCGAAGGCATGACCCCCGAACAGCGTTTGCACTGGAAAATTGTCCATCGCCACAAGGAAGGCGTCGAAGCGGACATTGATGAGATCATCAATCGCGGCGATTTCCCAACCAAACATGAAACCGCTGTTCATACACTAAATAATGTCCTGCTCCCCGCGATGAAAGAAGTCGGTGATAAGTTTGGCGCGGGTGAATTGATCTTGCCCTTCGTGCTTCAATCAGCAGAAGCCATGAAGAAGACCGTTGCCCATCTTGAAAACTATCTGGAAAAGATGGAAGGCGTTACCAAAGGCAAAGTTGTCATTGCAACTGTCTACGGCGATGTACATGATATTGGCAAAAACCTGGTCAAAACAATTCTTGCTAATAACGGCTATACCGTGATCGACCTCGGCAAGCAAGTCCCTGCGGAAACAATTATCACGAAAGCTGTCGAAGTCAATGCGACCGCGATCGGACTCTCAGCTTTGCTCGTTTCAACCTCCAAGCAAATGCCTTTGATCGTGAATGAACTACATCGCCGCGGACATAAAATCCCTGTGCTGATTGGTGGCGCGGCGATCAATCGTCGCTTCGGACGCCGTATTCTGCAAACCGAGGGCGGGGACTTCTACGAACCAGGCGTCTTCTACTGCAAGGACGCCTTCGAGGGTCTCGAAACGATGGACCAAATAATTGATACAAAGCGCAAGCCTGCTTTGCTTGAACAAGTCCGCAAGGAAGCGGACATGGAGCTGGGACGCGCCAACACAAAAGTAACCGAACGTACCACTGCGCAACATTCGAACATCAAGCCTGCGCCTCTTAACCTGCCCCCCGCCAAATTCGGCATGCGCGTCGTGAAGAACATGCCGCTTGAAATTGTCCTGACACACCTCAACATCAACGAACTCTATCGCCTTTCGTGGGGTGCAAAAAACACACACGGAGAAGAATGGACCAAGTTGAAAGCCGAGTTCGATGCACGTCTCGATAAGATGAAACGCGAAGCCCTGCGGGAGAAGTGGCTCAACCCACAAGCTGTGTATGGACTCTTTCCCTGTCAGGCGGAAGGCGACGATCTCATTGTCTATAATCCTGAGAACCTGGATGAAGTGTTGACCCGCTTCAACTTCCCACGCCAGCCTTATGATGACCATCTTGCACTTTCCGATTACTTTGCTCCGGTTGAATCAGGTCAAATGGATGTGGTCGCCTTTCAGGTCGTCACCGTCGGGCGGGAAGCCACCGAACGTTTTGAGAAACTCCAGGCTGCCAATGATTACACCGAAGCTTACTTCACTCATGGTCTTGGAGTTCAGACTGCCGAAGCGACCGCCGACTATATGCATGAACACATTCGCCGCGAAATGGGCATCCCTGAAAACCAGGGCAAGCGCTATTCGTGGGGCTATCCTGCCATCCCTGAACTCGAAGATCATAAGAAGATCTTCGAGTTATTGCCCGCGGTTCAATCCGAACTTGGCATGACCTTGAGCCCAGCCTATCAATTGATACCTGAACAATCCACCGCGGCGATCATTATTCACCATCCACAGGCAAAATATTACAGCGTTGGCGAATCACGCGTTGAACAACTAATGAGGTAACAAAGGAAAGGATCAGCTGAGTTTGATTGTATGATAAAAGTGGGAGGGTTCCATATGACCGACTTTAAGGTGATGCGCGTGGAGAAGGTATTGCTTCTGCTATGGTTTGTCCTTAACCTGAGCATCGGGGCATTGACCGTCCATGAGTATGGTATGAGCGTTGATGAACCGAACAACTATCAGTACGCAGCTGACACCCTGAAATCCTATCCTTCCTTCTTTGGCACTTTCTATGAGCCCCCGTATAACTCAACCTTTGATGGTCATGGGCCAGCATTTATGACCATTGCAGGCATCCTCATCCGGATGATTCAGCGCGTATTTCCAAATGTATTTACGCCTGATCTCTGGCATTTCTCTTATTTCATTACCTTCCAATTGGCAGGCCTATGCCTCTATTGGCTGACGAAACGCTGGTTCAACACATGGACGGCCTGGGGAATCCTCATCCTTTTTAGCACTCAGCCTTTGTTAATGGGTCATGCCTTTATCAACCCCAAAGACATCCCTTTCATGTTCCTTTTCACTTTCAGCATCGTCGTTGGGTTTCATCTCGTAGACAGTGTGAAGGCGGAAGAATCGTTCGTTTCATTGGAAATGCCGATCAGAGTCTTGACCGAAAAATTCCTGGCAAGCGATCTGCAGCGCAGAAGGAAATTTCTGATCTACCTTACTTTGATGCTGGCAACTGTATTGACTCTGTTTATATTTTCGCATCAAATCAACTCTCTGATAAAACAGATCGTCACATTCTTCTATTCTGCCAAACCCGACACATGGGCAGGACGAATCTTCGACTCTGTCGCGGGTCATTCCTCCAGCGTGTCCGCGGAGGACTATGGAATCAAGGCGCTGAGACTATTCCGTCGCGCCAAGCGCCTGATCGTGATTGCAGGTACACTTTTTTTCCTGGCGTACTTCAGCCTTCTGATCAGTAACATCACTTTGTCAACTTTCCTGCGCAATGCATGGACACACAGGCGGAGACTCTGGGAATCTTTCGCAGACATGGCAAAGTCCCTGCGAAATTCTCTACACTTGAGCTCGCTCAAAATCTGGTTCATTACTATTTTTCGAGCCTTACTTAACCCACGTGTTATCCGCGCTGGAGTCGTTCTAGGATTAGCAACGGCAGTGCGCGCCATTGCACCCTGGGCTGGCGTGATTGTCTTTCTCTACCTGTTCGCAAAAGTCCGCTCCCGGGCATGGACAACAGCAATCGCATATTTTATAGTGGCAGGGATTGTGACGTACGTAGCTTGGCCTCGCCTTTGGGGATCGCCGATCCAGCGTTACCTGGAAGGTTTAGGCATTATCTCGAATTTTCCGTATTATCCGGGACGCGTTTTGTTCAATGGTCATTTGTATGGTGCCACTGAGCTGCCACACTCATATTTGCCGGTCCTGATGAATATTCAATTCACAGAGCCTTTACTTCTGGGTGTTTATATAGGACTTGGCATCCTGGGTTGGCAGCTTATGCGTAGCCGGCTGCGGACAGACCTGTTGCTTTATATCGGACTTGGATTTGCCTTCCCGCTGTTTGGATTGATCCTGCTAAATGCACCGCTTTACAATAACTTTCGCCAGGCTTTGTTCCTGGCGCCGGCCATATTCATGCTCGCGGCGCTTGCTCTGGAACAGTTCTTCAGCAAAATAACCCAAAGCTGGGCCCGCATGTTGTTGATTGCAGCGATCGCCTTGCCGGGTGTTTATTCCACTCTAAAACTGTATCCATATGAGTACGTTTACTATAACTCCCTGGTGGGCGGCCCGGCCGGTGTCCGCGATCGCTATGAGTTGGATTACTGGCGGATTTCTCTCCGTGAGGCGGCACTTGAAATGAACGAACTCGCCCCACGCGGAGCGACCATCATCGTCACACGCTCGGCCGGCCTCTTTGCCAGATATGCCCGGCCCGACCTGGTTATAGACAAAGTCATTAATAGCACGCTGGATCTAAATAACGGCTACGATTACCTAGTCCAGGTGGCCCGCTGGCAAGCTTGGGATTTACATCCTGAAGTCAAGGATGTGATCTTAATCCAACGTGATGGCACGCTGCTGGCAACAGCAAAAGATATGAAGAATTCCAGTGTAAAGTAGAGGATCCAGGGAAACAGGTACCCAAGTCCATATGTGTTTCCATATGTACCTGCCTACTTTTTACTTCGATAAAAAATTACATGAGCAAAGCAGAAAAATATCTCCTCATCTTTTGGTTCATCACCAACCTCATCATCGGGCTTTTCATTGTTCGCGATTTTGGGATCAGCTATGATGAACCGGATTATTATCTCTATGCTCAAAATACCGTAGATGCTTATCAGTCTTTTTTCGCGATTGCGTATTCTCCTGCTTTCGGCCCACATGACCTTCCTAATTACGGCCCGGCATTTATTATTTTCCCGGAATTGGTCATTCGCTTTCTAAAACCGATTTTTCCAAATCTGTTCGCGGCGAATATTTGGCATTTTTCCTATTTCTTTCTTTTTCAACTCGGCGGTTTGTGCTTATATTCCCTGGCAAGACGTTGGTTCGAGCCATGGAGTGCTCTGGGTATTCTCCTGTTGTATACATTTCAGCCTCTCTTGTGGGGACATGCCTTCATTAATCCCAAGGATATCCCTTTCATGGTTTTTTTTCTCTTTACGCTTTGGAGTGGATTTCGTCTCGCTGATTGTTTAGGAGCACAGAATATTGATGTTTCTCTTAAACCCAAAGTGGATCAGCATAGGAATTTGAGCAGAGTAAAATTTTCTCTTCCCCGCTTCACCATGAAAGAAAGCCTTCCTTTTCTTCGTTCGCCAGAACTCATCCTGGCCAGCGTCCTGCTTGGCATGACCATGTCCATTCGATTGCTCGGTCCCTTGCCAGGACTGATCGTCATTCTCTATCTTGTTCTTACACTGGGTCAAAAATCGCTGCCTGTAATTGTTGCCTATCTCATCTGCACAACGGTCGCTATGTTTATTACCTGGCCTTATCTTTGGCCGAGTCCTATCGGTCATTGGATGGACAGCCTCGTCCTGATGGTTAATTTTCCATGGCCGGGCCATATTTTATTCAATGGACAATTCTATGATGCCGAAAAACTTCCGATTTCCTACTTGCCAACCTTGATCAACATTCAATTGACTGAGTCCCTTCTTGTTTTGATTTATCTTGGAATTGCTCTATTGATTTTTTCCATTTTTCGCAAACGCATCAAACTGGATTTTTTCCTGGTCGTCGTGATTGGAGCGCTCCTTCCACTTATTAGTTTGGTGCTGTCTCGGGCCACCATGTATGATAATTTTCGCCAGATCCTGTTCATCCTTCCATCTCTGATNCTGTTGGCCGGTCTTGCACTTGACTACATCTTTTCCATCCTTANACCTGTGGNGCTCCGTTTAGCNTTACTCATTGCATTGACCTTTCCTGGAATTTATTCAATTGTTCGGCTTCATCCNTATCAATATCTGTACTATAACTCCTTCGTGGGCGGCACAGGAGGGGCCTTGCGAAGATTTGAATTGGATTACTGGTTCACCTCCTATCACGAAGCCGCGCTTTGGATGAACAATAATATTGCTGCAAATGCCAAAATTGGAGGGGACGGTCCTACTTATTTACTTGAACCATACCTGCGACCTGATTTGAAGTTACAGGCTGGAAGCAATCTCGAGGCGGCCTATGATTATTTCATTTCCACAAGCCGCTATAATCAAGATTTGACTTCCTATCCCAAGGCAAAAGTGATTTATTCAGTCGAACGCGCGGGCGCGGTCCTGGCTGTGATCAAACAATTATCTCCATGAAACAAAACCTGGCTCTGACAATCCTGCTGGCCCTCAGCCTCCTGATCGGACTTATCACCTTCAAAGATTACGGCGAGTCCTGGGATGAGTTGAAGTTATATGATTACGCATCCGACTCGCTGAAGGCCTACGGGATGTGGCCCCAGCATGGAACTATTCCGGTCACAGGGGACCACTTTGAAAACTATGGCCCTGCTTTCATGATGTTCACGACCCTCCTTAAAAAAGCGGGAACACAGATCTTTCCCAATACACGGGCCGTGGACATACAACACTTGGTCTATTTCGTTACTTTCCTGATCGGTATGTGGGCGTTCTACCATCTTGCCACTCGTTGGATGAGTCAAAACGCGGCCTTTGGCGCGACCCTTCTATTCATCACACAGCCGCTTTTTTGGGGACATGCCTTCATCAACCCCAAGGACATTCCTCTCCTCTCGCTTTTCCTGCTCAGTGTATATCTCGGGATGAGATTGTCCGATTCTCTTTTTGGACCTGGAACTGCTTCCGTTTTCGAATCTGCCTGCGCGGCCTGGAGAGGCTTGCCGCCACGCACGCGCCATCTGTTGGTCGCTTCAACTACCCTATGGCTCGTTTCAATTGTTCTGCTCTTTGGTGGCACACCGCTGATCCATCAGTGGCTGGATGGTGCCGTCCGTGCCGCAGCGAATGGCGAACCTTCATTAATCACGCGCATTATTCCCCGCATACTTCGTATTGCCCCAGAGATCTATATCGAGAAATTTTTCGTGCTCTTTTTGCAAGCGCGGCTGGTTTATTTTCTGATAATTACTGGAATTCTCATTTGGCTTTATCGCCGTCATTTCCCTGCCGCGCTGCAGATACTTGGAATTATTTTGCCGGCCGGCGTTCTCCTTGGCTTGACAGTCTCTATTCGCATCTTTGGTATATGGGCTGGAATTCTCGTCGCTGGCTATATTTTATGGAAATCAGGTGTGAAAGCCTGGCTGGTGATCGCTGTATATGCGGTGATTGCCATCTTTGCAATGTATCTGACCTGGCCTTATCTTTGGCCGGATCCCATTGGCCATTTTTTCGAAACAGTCCAGGTCATGGCACATCATCCGTGGCCGGGAAAGGTTCTGTTTAACGGGAAGACATATCCAGCCAATGACCTGCCGGGCTCCTATGTGCCAACCTTTCTGGCGATCCAATTGACGGAACCGGTCTGGTTGTTGTTTCTCGTTGGTTTAACGGCAGCCATTTTCGGCATCGTAAAGAAGCGAAGGGAAAACCTCGAATTGTTGGCCTTGACCGCCGTCTGGTTCATCCTGCCTCTCCTCAGCTTCATCATTTTGCGTCCAACCCTTTACGATAATATTCGCCAATCCTTTTTTATCGTGCCCCCCATCTTTTTTATGGCAGGCTTGGCTTTTGATCCAATTCGAAAACCTGTGTTGCAAAGTGTGTTACTCGTTTTCGTTCTTCTGCCAGGTCTCATCTCATCGGTAAGACTGCATCCATATGAATATGTTTACTACAATCAATTTGTCGGTGGCGCAAAAGGAGTGGTCGATCGCTTTGAACTGGATTACTGGGCAACCTCCTATCGTGAAGCAGCAAATGAAGCCAACCGCATCGCACCGCCGAATGCAAATGTATGGGTGGATGGACCTGCACATCTCTTTAATAGGTTCGCTCGTTCGGACTTTCACATTTACTCTCCTCAGGAAGCGGAACGAACTGACCATTATGATGTTGTCGTGACTCTCGCTCGTTACAACTTGGAAAAGACTTCCTTTCCAGAAGCACCAATCGTTTACACGGTAACGCGCGAAGGGGCTGTGTTCGCTGTGATTAGAAAACCATAAAGGAAAACAAGATGAATTTATTGGAACGACTCTCAACCGAAACTATTCTCGCCGACGGCGCGATGGGAACCATGCTGCATGCCCATGGCGTTGGCTTTGAAAAATGCTTTGACGAACTTAATCTCACCAAACCATCTTCCGTGGCTGAGATCCACCGTGCCTATATCGAAGCCGGTGCACAATTGATCATTACCAACACTTTTGGGGCAAACCGTTTCAAACTCGCGAAACACGGATTGGAAGATCAGGTGATCCAGATTAACAAGGCAAGTGTAGACCTGGCAAAACGCGTGGTGGCTGCCTCTTTCAAAGATGTGCTGGTTGCGGGCGATGTTGGGCCACTCGGAGTCCGAATCGCTCCGTTCGGACGCGTCCAACCCGACCAGGCGCGCGCCGCGTTCGCAGAACAGATCCAGGCGTTGGCAGGTGCAGGCGCAGATTTGATCGTGCTCGAAACGTTCAGCGACCTCTATGAAATTCGCGAGGCGATCAGGGCCGCGCAGGAGATAGCGGCGAGTCATGACTCACCCTTACCAATTGTTGCCTCGGTCACGTTCACGCGCGACGACCGAACTGTTCTGGGCGATGACCCAGCGAAAGTGGCGCGTCTGCTCAAGGAGGCCGCGGTTGACGTGATCGGGGTCAATTGTTCTGGTGGTCCTGCTCAACTTTTGCGCATTTTGAAGCAAATGGTTCAGGCTGTGCCCGACCGCTCTGTGAAATTCTGGGTGAAGCCGAATGCAGGTTGGCCCGAACAGGTAGGTGGGCGCATCATGTATCCCGCGGATGCTGACTACTTCGGTGAGTATGCGCTTTCCTTTCGAGAGGCAGGCGCCTGCATTGTGGGTGGATGTTGTGGCACCACGCCACAGCATATCGCGGCGATGCGAAAAGCACTCGATACCGCACCCCAAATGGATCAACCTCACATCTCTGTTCTGCCTCAAGACGAGATTGCAGAAACAATCCAGGAGCAGCCGACTCAATTCGCACAGAAACTGACTTCGGGTGGATTCGCCATCTCTGTGGAAATGGATCCCCCGCGCGGCCTCTCGACTCACAAACTATTGGCAGGCGCTTCTCTCCTCGCCGACGCGGGCGCGGATGTCATCAACGTTGCCGACTCTCCGATGGCGCGCATGCGGATGTCTGCCTGGGCCGTCTGTGATGTTGTGCAGCGCAAAGTTGGCGTCGAGACCACACTCCACTTCCCCACCCGCGGACGCAATCTGCTGCGCGTTCAGGGCGATCTGCTGGCCGCGCACGCGCTCGGCATCCACAATGTATTTGTCGTGATGGGTGACCCAACTTCCATCGGCGATTACCCCGAAGCAATGGATAATTACGATCTTGTCCCATCCGGTCTTATCAAGCTCATTAAACAGGGCTTCAACGTGGGTGTAGACCATTCGGGGACGAGCATTGGGCAGCCCACGAATTTCTTCGTGGGCGCGGCGCTAAATTTGTGCCCACCCGACCTGGAAAGGGAGATCAAGAACTTGCATCGCAAGGTCAATGCCGGCACAGACTTTTTTATCACGCAACCCATCTATCGCGCGGAGGATGGCCCATCCCTGCTCGAACGATATGAAGCAAAATATGGAAAGCTGAACAAACCTGTTTTGGCGGGCATCCTGCCATTGGTCAATGTAAGGCACGCAAACTTCCTTCATAATGAAGTGCCCGGTATTTCTATCCCTGAGGAAACGCGGAAACGCATCGAGGCTGCAGGAGACGCAGAGCGCGGAGTCAAGGCCGGGGTGGAACTGGCTGTCGAATTGATCCACCAGCTCAAGGCGTGGGCAGGAGGTGTCTACATCATGCCGCAGTTCTCCAAGTTTGATATGGTTGCGGAGATCATTGAAGCCATCCAATAACAAATATCCTATCACGGCAAAAGTTGAACGGGTGGTAAAATCCACAAAATCGTTCCTCTTTTCATTTCAGGGAATCTTATGCTCCTTACAATTGACATCGGCAATACCAACGTCACATTAGGCTTATATAAAGGTAATGTCCTTGGCGCGCATTGGCGGCTGGCAACAGACCATGCCCGCATGCCTGACGAATATGGTTTGCAATTTCAAGGGCTTTTGCAAAATGCAGGGCATACCATCAAGGATATCAAAGCAATTTGTCTGGCTTCTGTAGTACCACAGCTTACGGGACGCGTGATCCAGGCATGCCGGGAATACCTTGAAAAAGATCCCTTCATTGTGGATGTTGGTATCAAGACTGGAATTAAAGTCCGCTATGAAGACCCAAAGGCAGTAGGCGCCGATCGGATTGCCGACGCAGTGGCAGTGATGTATCTGTACGGCGGCCCGGCCTGCGTGATCGATTTTGGAACAGCCACAACATTCAATGCCCTCACCAAAGAGGGAGAATACCTGGGTGGGGCCATCACGGCTGGCATCACGCTTGCCACAGAAGCGCTCTTTGTCAACGCGGCAAAACTTCCGCGTATTGACCTGCAGCGTCCACCTTCTGTGATTGGTAGAAACACGGTCCACGCCATGCAGGCAGGTTTGCTGTTTGGTTACGTCAGCATGGTCGAGGGCATGGTCGAACGCTTCCGCAAAGAGCTTGGTGTGGAGATGAAAGTGATTGCCACAGGCGGGCTGGCCGCGATCGTCGCCCAGGAAACGGATGTGATTCAGATCATCGCGCCCTGGCTCACGCTGGAAGGCTTGCGCATCCTCTGGGATTTGAATCATCCACTCTAAGATCCCATCATTGCGAGTGTAGCGAAGCAATCTCCCATGATAGAGTAATATGTCTATTTTCAAGGAGATTGCTGCCCACAGGCACGCTATGCAGTCGTCAGGAAAATCACCTTCCTCGCAATGACAAGAAAATTTTTTATTTGGATAGCAGGATTCACACTCCTGCTCATTAGTTGTGGGGGATTAAGTTTTGCAGCCCCACCTACACCGATCATAGAACCAACCTGGACAGCGGGCCCGCTCCGTTCGCCAACTCCGCCCGCTACCATTACCCCAATATTTTTTCCTACGAATACGCCTACCCTCCTGCCTTCAGAAACACCTTCCCCTACTTCCACTTTTACCCCAACGCTGACTGGGGAACCGCAATGGTACCTGCAAGGGCCGGACCAGGTCATTGTGCCAATCCTGCTTTATCATCATATTGGGTTCTCCCTACAGGGGGACACGGTCTATTATGTTTCACCGGATGCGTTTGATCAGCAACTGAATCTTCTGTATCAATGGGGATATAAAACCATCTCCATTGCATTGCTCGTGAAAGCGATCAAAGAAGGCGCGGAGTTGCCTCCCAAGCCAATCCTTCTGACCTTTGATGATGGCAGCGAAACCATCTATGAGAATGCTCTGCCAATCATGCAACGATATAATTTTACAGGAGCGTCTTATATCGTTTACCACTACGTGGGTATCAGAAATCATATGAATGCAGATCAAATCCGCGCCCTGTATGCCGCAGGCTGGGAGATTGGCAGCCACGGCCTCAGTCACACGGATTTGACGGCGCATCCGGCCCGCCAAATGGATGAAATCGTCGAGTCGCGCCGGCGGCTAGAATCTCTGCTGGGGATTCCCGTTTTGAGTTTTGCCTATCCATTCGGGGCATACGACAGCGATTCGCTTCATTATGTTCATCAAGCCGGTTATATCGCTGCAATGGGACTCGGAAATGATACCTTGCAAGGCAACAAGAATTTATTTTATCTTTACCGTCAGGCTGTAAGGGGATCAGAGGATTTGAGAGCATTCGCTTTGCATTTACCCTGGCGACAGGATGAATATGACTTGCCCGCACTTACGATTGTGCCGTAGTTAAAAAGTAAGGCTAGGGACAGCGATATGAACGATAAACTTGTTACTAAATAGTAACAAGTTTTTATCTTCGCACGGGGAACAAATCCGGCTCTTCAAGAGTTGAAAGGATAGAGAGAAGGAGAGCCGCCATGAATATAAAGTTTTTAGTTGGTATATCGATATTATTGATTGCGACCTGGTCTTTCCACAATCCCGCGCCGAGGGAGAGTGGTATCGAGGGTCAAGTGCTGATGGGACCAATGTGTCCGGTAGCACAGCAGGGACAGGGCTGTCCTGACCAGCCCTATCAAGCCACGATAACGGTCAACAGCCCGAATGGTGGAACAATCCTGCAATTCCAAACCGATGGAGCGGGGCATTTCAAAATTCCGCTCGTGCCGGGAGAATATGTTCTGCATCCCGAATCGCCAAATGGAATGCCTTTGGCTGCGGATCAATCCATTGTGGTGGGCGCCAGTCAATACACACAGATCGTTGTGAAGTACGACAGCGGCATCCGTTAACGGACTTCTTACGGCCGTTCCCTTGCTTTCGCTTCCGGCGCGCGCTATAATCCGCTGCTGGTTGAATAGCAAGGAGAACGTATGCCGATTTATACATATCGCTGTGAATCTTGTGGCGTGCAATTCGAGCGTCATCAATTCTTTAATGATGCGCCTCTGAAGATTTGTCCCGAATGCCGCAAGAAAACATTGAGAAAAGTCATCACACCTACGAAGGTGATCTTTAAAGGTTCAGGGTTTTATGCCACTGACAATCGATCGCCATCTGGAAGTTCGTCTCGCGAGAGTAAGCCTGAGAAAAAGGAAGAAAGCAACAGCAATACCAAGACCAGCGACTCAAAAAGCAGCGAAAAGAGTGAACAAAAAGGAAAGAGAGAAGATTGAACTTCTCTCTTTTGTTTTTATTTACATTTACAGATTTCGGGACTCAACAGGTAGGGGCTGGCAACCAGGCATTCACAAGCACGTCAGTGGTAATTCCATAAGCCAGTGCATTCCAGAAACGCATACTGGCGGGTTGATCTTTCACCTTTTGCCAGTACCCTGAAAAAACGAAAAAGGTGACGACCAAAGCCACCCCAAGGCGGATAAGAATAGTCGTCCAGGTTCCGAAACACCAGGGAGCCTGATTTCGAATTACGTTCACTGCAATGCCATAAATCCAGTGCAGGAGAGTACCCAGAAAAACGCCGATGAACACTTGTATTTTAGCGCTGGTATCTTCCTGTTGTGTCAATAGTCTGAAGCGAATTGCATCATTTAAGTGAAAAGAGTTCATTTGATTCTGCTCCTAATACGTCCACGGACCCACGAGGGCATCGATGGAAACACCATACACGAGTGCATTCAGGAAGCGCATCCCGGCCGGTTGTTCTTTTACCTTTTGCCAGTATCCTGAAAAGACAAAGATCGTTGCAACCAGCGCAACCACAATACGAGCAATCACCACAGATAAATTCCAGGGAGCCTGATTCTTGAACACATCCACCACGATCCACCGCAAAAGGACGCCAAGGAGCACGCCAAAGAATACCTGGAGTTTGGCACCGGTATCCTCCTGCTGAGTGGCCAGCCTGAAACGAATGGCATCATCGAAAATGAATCCTCGCATGTTGATTCTCCTTTTTGAGACCAGCATAGGAATTGTGAAACAAAATCATTATAGCAAACGGAAGTTTTCAAAGCAATTGTTAATCTAGCGTCATCAACTTTTGTAAGATTTATGACAAGTGTCATATGATTAAATGGACACAACCTGTCATAATTGTGATTTACATCACTGATAATTAAGACCTGAAAGGTGTAAATTAGGTGCATAAGTAAGTTTGATAAAAATTCAGAAAGGAAACTTAACAATGTCTGCTTATGTTCTTACCCGCAAAGGTCAAACGCTCGAAACTCCCTCGTTCATCAATTTATTGTTCAGTGACAAACGCTTCTCTATTCTCTGGCTGGCTGTCCGTGTCTGGCTCGGCTGGCAATGGATCGAGGCAAGCCTGCATAAACTGAGCAATCCCGCCTGGATGAAGACAGGTGAAGCGCTGAAAGGTTTCTGGATGGGCGCGGTTCAAATCCCTGCCGAAGGACGTCCTCCAATTTCATTTGCCTGGTATCGCACTTTCCTACAGGCCGCGCTGGATGCCCAAGCCTACACCTGGTTCGCTAAGGTTGTTGCAGTCAGCGAATTGCTCATCGGTATCGCTTTGATCGCAGGTATCTTCGTCGGCCTGACCGCTTTCTTCGGTGGCTTTATGAACTGGAATTTCATCATGGCTGGCTCCGCCAGTGTCAACGGTGTGTTCTTCGGTCTCGCGGTCCTGCTGGTGCTCGCCTGGAAGATCGCTGGATATATCGGCCTGGATTACTTCATCCTCCCACGTGCTGGTGATCTATGGACAAAAACAAAAACAGTTGAACAGTAAACGCTGATTAGCTTATCAAAAGACGGCGAACCATTCGCCGTCTTTTGATTCAAGGCAGGATACATTTGTTGTAGACGATATTGTGATCGGTGAGATGGTGCAGTTCGAGTATAGGATCCAATTTTCTGGAGACACGATTCGTTTTATTCGACGCGAGAAATATTCTGGAAATGAAATCGAGTTTCAAGGCGCGCTGGAACATTGAATATCTAAATAAAACATCTGTGGCGAATATTATTTGCCAGCCAGGGTACTGCCTACCAATATTCCATTCGCCCAGTAAAAGCCCGTTCCTCCGGATGGCAACAGATCGTAGGTTGCAGTTCCAGTATAGTGTAGGCGCTCGACCTTAATCAGGCGCGCTCCATCTAGAAGATCATTTACTTCTAAATTACCCAGCATTTTTCCATCAACCGTTGGATGACCGGGCGAGGCCCAGAGTTCACGTCCATCGCTCAAAATTACGTGGATAACCTGATGGCTGGATGGAACGGGGACGCGCGAAGTCCTCAAAATAGTCCCCGGGACGCGTTCGCCCGATCTGTTCGTCGTCCAGACCGAATCCCCAACCCGTAAATTTTCTACATGGACAGCGCCGCGCGGCGTGTCAATCAACGTTCCCGCGGAAAGACAGATGGGACAGGTGGGAAAACCTTGCTCCTGTTTTTGGACTTCAATCGAGCCATTCCCATCAATTGTTCCGGTAATAAATGAACCTTGTTGTCCTTCTGAGCCAGTCTGGATTTGAAATTGATATTTGTCGTTCAGCAGCTCAAAATAGATGGCGTTTATTTTTTTATGTTCACGATAAATAAGCAATTTCTGTTCATCGGTAAACGTTGTACTTTCGGAAAGTCCGTTGTGACTCAGGATCGCTTGGAATTCCTCCTGATCCGCTTGTAGGGCAGAGAACTGTGTCAGCGCCAGAACTGTTTCATCATCGTGTGCGATAGGATAGAAATCAGGATCGCAAAAGAAGAAATCTGGGAATTGATCCAGAACTTTGTATTTCAATTCCGTCGGAGAGAGGCTGGAAGAGGGAAGCGTGGGAATCGGGGTTGGCGGCGCAGGCGTTGGGAAGGGACCTTCCGTGGGAGGTGTACCCACCGTCGCTGCGACGACTGTGCTCACCTCCGCAGTGATTATTATCGGTGTGGACACACTACCGCCGCTTTCAGGGATGATCGGCGCACACGCAGAGAGAAATACGACGAGAATCGTGAAGGCAATCAACTTTTTCATATCGGCCTCCTTTTGTTGAGGACTGTTACATAAGACAAAATGTTCCCCATTCATATTCTGATAAAGAGTATCGCGCAAGCACCTTAACAGAGAATAAGCTTAGATTGCTCCAGCCGCCGTCCCCGGCGCTTGGAGCGTTGTTCTAGACTTAAACAAGAAGACCCCTAACGGGGTCTTCACTCATTATTGTTACTTACTCTTGCTGGACGATTTCTTCTTTGGGACTTTGGCGCCTTTTTTGCGGGCCTCAGAAAGCCCAATGGCGACTGCCTGTTTTCGGCTTGTCACTTTCTTGTCTGATCTACCGCTTTTCAACTCGCCTTTCTTCTGTTTGTGTACGGCCTTCTTAACTTCTTCCCCTGACTTTTTGCTATACCTAGCCATAGTAACTCCTTTCCTAACCTATGAAGATTAGTCATCCACATAAACGAAAAATGAAGCAAGATGTTATAGTTTGTTGAGTGGCTGAAAAAAAGAAACTCCATGAGGAGTTTCTTTGGCTGTGGATATTATGGAAAGCTTAAGTATTTTTTCTAGTTAAACGCAATAAGATGTCTTTTAGTAATACAGGAAGTACCTGCGAAACTATCATTAGTAGTATCCAAAACAGATCATCTAGTTGCATTTTTCCCAAAAATCCTTAATTCATAGTAGCACGGTTTACTCGAAGGTATATTAAATAATAATTAGTTATTGGCAGCCGAAAAGCCAAGGCAGATTTTGTCAAAAGTTTCTAAACAAGGGTCTGAAGCGTATCTCAAAGCTTAAAACAAAAAGACCTCGCCTTGAGGTCTTTAGCTCCTCGCCGAAGACTTGAACTTCGAACCTAGCGATGAAAAAAATAGAATTTTTCTAAGTAAATGTCGTCCAAGCAGTCCATTTACTCTACAAAATTGGGCGGTTTTCGTTCATCCAGCCCAATGCATCTATAATCTCTATCCCAACTGCACCCAAACTGCACCCAAAAGAGGAAAGGTGACTCAATTTCGAAGTTTGTTCCTTTGTATGTTTGTAGAGGTTCTACATATCCATCTAGCAAGGTTCTGATCCAATTCAGTGAGCTTGAGCTGACGGATAAGAAACCAGAACATGCAGCAATCATCCACAATATTTTCTATGCTTTATACTTGAAAGTAGAATACTTTCAAGTATAAAGCATAGAAGCAAAGAGATTGGCGTTCAAGACCTAAGTAGAATCAGTTTTTGATGGCTAAAAGCGCCCAGAGAAATATTTACTTGTAACCATCAACTACCTGACGTCATGAAAGTCAAGTTTATTAATTGTTATGGCAGTAATCATCTCAGGCCTCTACCACCGTTTAGATGAGCGTCAGCCCTGTCTGTCCACATGAAGGCAATATTTCTGAAATCCCGTGAATGAGAGTATTGAACTAGAGTTCATCCTGATACGATTTCAGAGTCTTGCTTTGTTTAGATTTTCTGATCGCCAAGACTGTATTTGGCTTTTCTATATTGAGGTAATTGCAACATAAAGGAGGGAAAGATGTTTATCGAGATGTTTCAGAATAAACCTATAAGCATCAGGTATGCTATGTTTCATGGTAGCAGAAATCGAACAATTCATCAATTGGGTGAGAATGCGAAGCCCGCAGGCACGAACGTGGCGTGATTACAAATGTGATCTGGAGTTGTTTGTAGCAGTACTGGGAAATCGAGAAGCCGCGGAAATTCACCCAAAGGATCTGGATGACTTTGTGAATTACCAGGCACTTCGCGGCTATCAACCGAGTACTGTCAACCGCAGACTTGCTGCTGTAGTTTCTTTTTATCGGTTCCTAATCGCCGAAGGTAATGCAATGACATGCCCCGTCCTCGCGAAACGACATTATTTGCGCGAGCCACAGAGACTTCCGCGTCCCGTCAATGAGCAAGGCTTACGAAAATTCTTTGGAGCGATTGCGGATGCACGAGACCGAGCCATGTTTACACTGATGCTGCGATGTGGGCTGCGGATCGGTGAAGTGTCCGCGTTGCAAATGCCTGATTTATATCTGCGCGAGGCGCCGTCACGTCTGATCATTCGCGGAAAAGGTGCGCGGGAACGAACGGTCTATCTTTCGCCTGAAGCCGAAAATCATCTTAATGGGTGGCTAGCAAAAAGACCCACCGTCCGCGATGAGCATGTCTTTCTCAGTTATCAGCATAAGAAATTATCCACAACCAGTATCACTGTTCGCGTTAATCGTCTCCGCAGAACAAGCGGCGTGCACTTAACCGCGCATCGATTGCGGCACACCTTTGCTGATCATTTACTTTCGGCAGGAATGCCCATTACTTCCATTCAGAAACTGATGGGTCATCGCTTCGTCGAAACCACCCAAAATTATGCGGTAGCTAATGACAAACAAGTGCAGGCAGACTTTTACAAGGCTTGTGAACGACTGGAGGGCTGGGAGCTGTTACTGGAAACTGTCCAAGGCGATGATCCGGAAGAAGAACAGATTCCTGATGAAGAACTGGATCAAGAAAATACCCCGGTTGACGTTGCGATCCCGAACCGTATTTCTCAGTTACCTGTTGAATTGGTTCGCCAATTGGAAGCGTATCGCCAGATACAAGTAAATCGCTGGCGGGTAGAGCGTGTGGCAGCAAACTCCATTCTTTTCTTCAGCAAGCATGAGATCCTATGGGAGTTCTTTTGCAATCGCTGTGGAGTACAAACAGTTTCGGAATTGCGTCTGGAACACGTATTGCAATTTGTAAAAACCCGACTCGACGCCAATCGTTCAGCCAAGACCATCAATGGCAGCTTGAGTTGCCTACGATCTTTTTTGTCTTTCTTGAAAGAGGATGATGTGTATATTCATCCATCGTTGGACAACATCCAGCGTCTGAAAGAGGCCGAGCGGTTACCGCGCTATATTACTTCCGAACAAGTCTGTCGCTTGAGGGATGAAGTGGAAGTGAAAGTACTAAAAGCAGATAACTCACTTGAGTATCATGATGCTTTGTTGATGCGCGCGGTGTTTTACCTATTATGGCAGGGTGGATTGCGTAGCGGAGAAGTGGAGTTGTTGCGTTTCTCCGATTTTTATGTCTCCAGGTCCAATGAGACAAAAAGACTGTTCGTGCGGGATGGAAAATGGAGAAAGGGGCGAACAGTGTATCTGACCGATGTTGCTTTGCATGCCTTCAAGGCATACCTTGCGCTACGAGGCAAAGAAAAGACGGGTGGTTTTGTGTTTGTAAGAAATGGACGACCACTAAAGAAGAACTTTCTTTCCCAACACCTGAAAGCGATTGGCAGGCAAGTGGATGTGAGGGTGTCGCCCCATCGGCTTCGGCATACCTTTGCCACTCAATTGTTGAATGTAGGCTGCAAGGTAACGTCCATTCAGAAATTACTTGGGCATACCAATTTGAACACAACCATGACCTATGCGCGTGCGTTTGATCAGACCGTGATGCTCGATTATTTTCATGCTGTGGATTCAATTGAATCCGAGCCAGATGGTGCATGGTTCGGGTTGAGCGAGGTACCAATGCAGAAGGAATGAATCAAAAAGGCTTCGAGGATATCTCGAAGCCTTTTTGATTCATATAAGGCGAATCGCACCGTTACAACGATTCACAAGAAAGGCTCAATGTGAGCAATGCCGGGCCCTTCCGCGCTCCGCTATATCGTCAACGCATACGACTCAGAGCAAAGCCGCTTGTACTTCCAGGTTATTTTCGCCCTATGCAAGAATACCTGGGGCGCCTTACCAGGTAGCAGCAAAGCGATGACTATCAGCTACCGAGGCCAAATAGCTATAGGGGTTCCAAAGCAAGTGGTTATATCTCCGGATTTAAACATTTCATAAAATGAATTGGTGCTAAAGTCTGTCACAGATTCGATTGGTTGGGGCCCAAGAGATGTTGTGATTCCTGATGCTCTATCATCTTTGATGAACTCTTCGTAACTTGATTGTCGAGCGTCCCATATTTTTATTTCGAGCCTGCTCTGCATTGGACATATTTCGAGATTATCACTGTTCTTGAAGTTGTGCCCCTCATACCGTATGAGGAAACCTTGTTGCGGGTATATTATCCAGAGAACAAACGGATAGGAGGTTGCCGTATCGGGCGATATAGATGTTGTGTCTAGGAATATTTTTTCTGGCGCGCCATTTCTAGCAAATACGCCGGGCAGAAAATACCGGTGCCACAATTTTTGAAAATCTGGGTTCTGGAAATCTATTGGCCCATTCTTATCCTGGTAAGTTGACGCAGAAATCAGCATCTTCTCTATCTGTCCACTATTGGCTGAATTGATTTCCACAGCAACATCGTGGGTCGCATGCTCAAAGTCAGGAAGAAATATTCTCAGGAAAGCGCGGTCTGAAGAGATTTTTAGAGATGCAATGGAACTGTATTGTAAGAAGATATTTTGGACATCTTCAAATTGAGTCTCTTCAGGCCTGATTGTTAACCAGCATGGCAGATTGCAGGTGTCATCACTTTCCAGAGAGCTTACGAATTTTTCAAGCGCCTCTGGCCCGGACATTGTTGCAAATGGACCTGGGATTGATGTTTGGCTGGGCGCTTTAGTGTCAGAGGACGCTTGAAAAATTTGAGTCGCCAACTTTGTTGGCACAGGAATTGTGGTTGAGATACCCATTGGTGGCACCGGATTTTCGATGGGCCCACATCCCATCAAGATCCAAGATGTCAAGATCAGGAGAATGTTTAATATATGTGCAGGTTTCATTTTGAAACTCACTTCGGATCATGGATTGAGCAAGCGTGTGATCCAGGTCGCCATATTGTCGTTCATGAACCCTTCTCGCTTTTGACCTCCAACAGTATCTGGCCACTCATTAAAGACCCACATCGAGTACATGTTAGCGAAATCTTCTCCATTGCTTCCACCATTATTCTTGTGGCCGGGCGTGATATCAACATCCAGGGCCGGGAAATCCTCATTGCTTGCTCGTTCGTCTGCCAGGTCATTGTAAGGATCATCGTACACATAGCCATTATTGTGGATAAGCGCGTTGAAAACGTGCCCCAATTCATGTGCTGTAATAGTTGGTGTAATCTTTCCTCGTGAGTTTGACCCACAAATCACGCCCTCTTCACCAGCATTTGCATTCCGTTGGCAGAACTTGTCTGTTGATGAGTTGGAAAAGGTTATCACCGTGGTATCGTGGGTGGCAACATAGAGTTCGGACGCAGATGAAAACGTGCAACCTGATGGACCTTGACAGTGGGCCCCGTACATTCGATCTGCTTCGCGGGTGATCGCATCTATAAAATCTTCCTGGTCTCCTCTTCCTCCATTTCCCTTGAACCTAATGCGATACTTAATCGCAGTATGTTCGACCGAATTTGAAAGTCTAGTGCAATTTTCAGGACCATCGCTATCGCAATATTTGTGCCCCGTTGGATCAGTATAACGGAGAGGGTTGCTGTTCACGTAGCTGTAACGATTCAGATTCTGCGGATTGGCGTACCCGGGCACAATCGTATCGGCACTGAGGAAGTGGTTAATATAAGGCGAAGCCGACCCTTAACTCGTCATGAAAGTATAAATTGGTAAGGTGCATGGCTAGCTGGCGTATCACAGAGCCCCACGTCGAGGGGGAGCTAAATCTCTGCTAAACAACGGACTACAAAATTGGGCGTTGGTTGGGGATCTTTTTTCTTCCCATTACTGCTCTGATTATTTGCTGAACCATTACGCCAATTGCTCCTAATTCCAACAGGATACCTACGAAAAAAACAATTAGCGTTTCATAGTGTATTCTTGACAAGCCAGCGTTGAAGGTTATTGTGCCCTGATCGCAATCCAGGCTTCCCAGATAATGAAAATCAACTATTCTTGGCAAGAGAGGCCTTACAACTTGTGTTAGTCCTACGTAGAATATTCCAATAATTACTGTAAATATAATGGCATTAAGCACTGAACGACGCTGATTGAAGATTGTGGACCACCAAATATAAATAACAGTCAGGATCATTAGCCTTGCGCCCCACAAATAAAGCCATGGGCTTTTTTTTTCTGTGAGACGCTGCACTCTATATTCCAATGTTTCATCACTCTGCGAGCGCCTTACAATGAAATTCAAGTCCTCGTCGCTACAAGATATTCCATCCTTCGAAACATAAATTTTTCCCAAGGAAATGTACGATTTGTCATCTAAAGAGTCGTTAAGTCTGGTTATCCAAGGCGAGGGAACAATATGAACTTGATAATCTGAAGAAAAATTCGTAACAGTTTCATTTATCTGCCATTCAAACATTGGTAAAGATGTTGCCCAAAGGATTATGACAGCGCCCAGACTGACGAGAAGGGATGGTAGTAAACTTCGCAGCATGTGGTTGCTCCAAATGATCAAAGATTAAATTGCCTTAATTAAGATGCCTTGGCTAAGCACACAACTCGTAGGCTCCAAGAAGAAAGCGAAGAGGAAAATTTTATTATTCAAGAGTGACCCAACTTTAAGAAGAATAGTCTCCAAGATCCAAGACTCCAGCAGGAGCACGCGCCGCTATTAAGATGCCTGATGGAGTTCTTCGCTAAACATATCATTATGAATCTCCTAAGCTGGTCCATGGCATTAGGTTTTGATAGACTGGACTAGGACTTCCAGGCGGATAAAGCTCTTGATAATTGTCATATCCAATATCAAACATTTCAAATGTTCCTTGAGAGATTTCACGATGAGCGCTATCAAACCCCACCAAACCAAGCGCAAATGACTTTGCGTTTTTCCATGCCGATACAATGGTATGGCCTGTAGACTTTGAAACTCCAACGGCTGCCCAAAGTTCCCCTTCGCCAATGTAGTTTATTTCAGTACGAGTGTAACATTTTCCATAAATACAACCCATGCCCGAAAGCTTACCACCGACATTATAGAATGGCGTATCATACCGTGGGGATAGGATCATTAGCCATTCTGGCGGTTTCTGATGAACATCATAGGCAATTTCTGAAAGTAATTCCTCAAAATCCGTAGGATCGATTACCGTAATCCCCCACGAATCTTGGACCTGACCGGGAAAGAGCTCAGCAAAGTGGGTTGTTTTATTTTTCTTTTTGTGCAGCTCGGCTTTATATTTTTGTGTAACCTGATGCTCTGACAAGCAGGTACCTGCATAATCATCACATGCCCTATGCCCAGTGGGATCGATATACCGCAAGGGATTATTGACGACATAACTATGCCGATTCAAAGCTTGTGGATTTGCATAGCTCGGCACAATGCTATCCGCACTGAGGAAGCGGTTAATATAAGGCGAATCAGACTACCTTTCGATGGCAAAATATGAAGCGGAGCAAACCCAACGCTCCGCCCCATCGACATCACTAAGGACTCCGAACTGAAGCAGTTCTGCGACATCGACTATCCTGTATGGTTGAATATTCGATTGTTTGATCATAAAACTCTAAGGCGAATCCGACCAATATCTAGAAACAAAAATAGGTTGGTAAGGTACAGATCAATTCTCGGCAGGTTATAAAAGTATCCTGCTCAATCGAGCTTGCTCTTCGTGCTCAAATTGCCATTACTGTGCTAAAAATTTGCACGATTATGATGCTGATAATAACAATTATCTACCTTCTCAATAAATATTTAATTGGGAATCATAAATTTCAGCCCAACCTAGAAGTGCCATTTCTTCCTTTCTAAGGACATCGTGTTGTTCAGGATTTTCAATTAACGCTTGAAGAACATAAACTGCCACAGGCCATTTTTTGATAGGAAAGAGTGAAACACCTTTATGGCGACTTGCTAGCACTAGCTTATTAAGAGGATTACCCTGAATGCCATAACTATTAATGTCTAGGGGAGGAGAAATTTCAACGAGAAGATAATCATCTCTTTTCTCAGCGCGAAACCGTTTGACTATATAACATTTCCTTATAGGCTTCAATCTACTGTCCTCACTTGATGTCATAAAAAAATTTGGCAAAGTATCATCCATAATATAATCACCTGTGTCAAGAAGTTTATCTGTTTAATGGTTCAATGCCGGATTTAAATATTGTACTTCCTGGACCACCACCTGAACTTGAGGGTTTGCTATTACATATTCCAACAGACCACCTAAATTATTTCCAATCGGACTAGCAGTAACTATCTGGATACCGTCCATACTGTAGACCGTACCCACACTCAGATATTGCCCAAAGTTTTGTAGAGGCAACCCAGCTTGATTTGCATAACTTGAAATAGTCATTGGATTGACGGGTGTCCATGAGCTTCCTGCCGCTCCTGAATATCCTCCCCATACACGATAAACTGTAATACCCGTTGTGGATGCCAAAATCCTTGCACAAAATGCTATTTGCAAGCAGACATAAGACCCTGCCGCTCCTACAGTTTCACAGAGTCCTGTTAGAAAACATGGGACAACCGCCACCGCCGTGATCGTGGGCCAGTCTTCAAGCGTCCAGCTAATATCGGTGCCCGCGTCATACCAACAGCTGATTTGGTCGCAAAACACCCCAACTTCTGGGTCTTCGCAGCCTAAAATTGGATCACAAAATTCTCCATCCTCATTGTTGTCATCATGGACATTAAGATTCTGCACATTGTTCGATAACTGTGTAACCTGATTTTCTGATAGGCAGGTGCCTGCATATTCTTCACACACTCTGTGCCCAGTGGGATCAGTATATCGTAGCGGATTATTTAGCACATAGGAGTAGCGATTTAGGCTTTGCGGGTTGGCATACCCTGGCACAATGGTATCCGCACTGAGGAAGCGGTTAATATAAGGCGAATCGCACACTGAGACTACTCGCCAAAACGGGCTACATATTGAGCATGGCCTGGCCTTTCCGCGCTCCGCCAGATCGCTAAAAACGACCATTGCATTCTCACTATAGGTTGACTATCCACAATCTCCTAGCTTAATGTGGTTTCTTTTCGAGATTCATTTATCGAACATTACTTGATTGAATCCTTTTGTAGTGAAGAATTGATGCCCAACCATAGGGATTTGACAATAAAAGCGATCAATGAACAAACGCCGCCAACAAATATTCCCATTATGTACCCAGCTAAATAAATAAAACCACTTTGTTTTACATAGATAGTTCCATTATCATGCAAAGAATATGTAAATGAGAGTTCACCGAAGCTATGCATTTGACCAGTAACTTTTACGATTTGTATCGTATGGTTATCAGGACAATTTTGCATAAAACACAGAGCTTTACCAAATATTAGCGGCTCATAATTAATTTCTGTCCAACATTCCTTTTCATGACTTAGATTGCATATTAATTTCTTATTTGAGGCAGTGCCAACTATTATGTCGCCCATATGATTAGCACTGATTATCTTTAGGGCCGGTTCGGGAGGAGCAGGCAATGTATGCCATGAAAAGTATTTCGCTGGGAAGAAAATTAGGAAATATATCCCCGCGACAAAACCTAGAACAAAAGCAATTACTTCAATTTCTTTTGTGAGACGCCTAAGAATCTTCATAGTCTAACCCTTGCGTTTTGCATTAACATTTCATGTTTCAAAACAGAAATGTAATAGCATACGATAAATCGCTTAATCATCGGTGAAAGTCTGAAAGACATCATATGATCGTGACTTATGGAGGAGTGGTAAATCCATTCATGGAATTATAAAAAACGTACCCAATATTCCACATGGTGAGTGTTCCTGTAGATGGTCTGCTGCCGAGCCCAAAGACGAGCTTCCATTCATTAACTCTGAATAGCCCCGCAGTTCTAGATTCCCCAGCCGCGGCTGAGATTTCTCCCTGGGCTATATAGTTCAATTCATGTCTAGCATAACATCCCAACCCATTAATACAGCCCGTACCGGGGATAGCTGCAATGCCACCCAATACCCCGTGATCATAAAACGGAGTGTCAAAACTCATGCTTGATACGACTAAATCAACCGAATTTCGTCCCTTCACTTCATAGTAGATCGCCAATAGTAGTGCTTGAAAGTCTTTCATATCGATATTCATAGGATCTTGTCCCATGTTAAGTGACGCATGTAAGTAATAGCATTCGATCAGCGAAGTCACCGGACATAGGTCTGAGGAGCCAAGACGATTAAAGCCCTCGTCCCAATCACGGGTAGTTAAACCAGCACAGGGCATATCTGCTACCCCATTACCGTTCGTGTCGCAGACTCCATCATTATTATCCTTATCTTTCTTAGGCTTCTTTGGGTGTAATCCTCCAAAGCCTGATCCACCACCTCCTGGTGCTGTAACACACTGCCCATTCGAATCAAAGTCATCGCACGCTTTATGGCCAGTAGGATCGGTGTAGCGCAGTGGATTATTCAGCACATAGGAATAGCGATTCAGGTTTTGCGGGTTGGCATACCCTGGCACAATGGTATCCGCACTCAAAAAGCGGTTAATATAAGGCGAATGCGACTATGATCAAGTAACAAAAATAGATTGTTAAGGTACAGACTTCTAAGTATTGATTGCATTGCTCTTTATGTTGGTATTCATTAGGTATATAAGCGTATACACGATGATGGTAACTTGTCTATTGAGATGATCTAATATACGCCTCAAGGATATTCACTATATCCTTTCCAACTCATTAGCAATCATAGTCCTAAAAAACGATTTGAGGTGAATTAGGAAATTAGCTTCGCGATCACCAAACCAACAAAGATAATTGTAAAAACCGAGGAAGCAATAGAGAGTATCCGAATCTCATATATCCATCCCGGCTTTTGCAGCCTTTGAAGAGCATAATTTCTTAATGGGTACCAGTTAGGCAGCCTCTTCTGTCGTTGAATCAGAAAATTACGCAAATTTTCAGGATCAAACCAAACCCTATAAACATAATATGTATTAATGCATACCACCACGAATGCCATAAATATCGCGGCATAATTATCAGCATACATAACCAATCTCCTTAAGTCCTAGGGCAACCATAGTGGTTCTTGGCGATGAGCGTTATAGTAAATAGTTCCACCTACAGTAGCACTTATTTGGGGCCAATAAGCTCCACCCTCCCAAGAATGTCCACCATTTATAGGATTCCAGTTCCAGCCAACACCAGGACCAGCGCCGCCGCTGACATTTATAAACATCCCTGAAAGGAATTGTTCTGAACGTTTCTCAGTTGGAGGACCATCCGAAATCCACCCACCGACAAGACTTGGTGAGATACCTAATGGTGCTTCTGGCCCAAAGCTAAAACCCAATCCTCCGTAGACATTGCCAAACCTATCTATGCTAACAGTAGTTGATAAAGATACAAAAGATCCGAGCCCAGGAACGCTAAATCCAGTCGTGAAATTGTAATAGTCTGGCGAGCGCGGTGATTGGTGTGAGCTATAAAAATAATAATCATCGTAAGAACATGTATTCGAAGTACAGCTATTTGGATGGAGACCGATTAATAAGTCTAGGCCATTATTAACATTGCTATTGTGATTTGGACTCATAGCTTGAAGTTCTTTATCAGATTTCTTTTTTCCATTGCTGCAATACTGAGAAAATTTTCTGCAATCCAAGCCGCCTTTCGTAGATCCTTCGTCTTCAATCTGCATATGTCCTGTCGGGTCTGTATATCGCAAGGGATTGTTCAATACATAGCTATACCGATTCAGATTCTGCGGATTGGCAAAGCCCGGCACGATCGTATCTGCACTGAGAAAACGGTTAATATAAGGCGAATTTCACTACCTCTCCATCACAAAATAACGAGGCGGAGCCATCCCGCGCTCCGCCTCTTCGACATCCATATGGATTCAGTGTTGAAGCAGTTGTACGATATCGGCTATTCGTGTACAGCGGAATATTTGATTGTTTGATCGTCAACCGCATCCTCCGTGGGGCTGACCCTTACAAGGTACTTCGCACACATCCTGACACTGTACGTCAGGAAGGGTGTGCTACGGGCGCAGGTGCCGTGGAAGACGCATGCCAAGCGGGGAGATAATAATATATCCTAATCGTCTTGCGTACTACTAGAACGAATACTAAATAAGGTCTGTTCTGGGAAATAGAAATAAAAGACATCCTTCCAAAATCCGTCACCTCGGAAATCATAGAAACATCTGTAATAGCTGTAATTGGATTCATGCACGATATCTTGGCATTCAATCTTGAATTGTCCGATTGCCTTGTCAACTTCTTGAGAGGTTACCAAGGCTTCACTTTTGGGGGTCTCCATCGGGTCTTTTAGCGGAAAACGAGCGCGAAGTGCCGCATTAAAATCTGCGGCATAAATAGTTTTAGAGCCGTTACACAACGGGTTAGCCTCATTAAGTAACAGACTTTTACAAAGAGTTGAAATAGTTCCTTTAGGTAAGGGACTCGTATTCTGTTTCCAATCATCTCTGTGTATGAACGAATACATGTACGGAGATACGCAGAGAGCAACTGCGATGGCAACAGCTGAAAGGATGATAATTTTTGTCTTATTCATAGTTTCATTTCTGCCAATTTATTCATTCGGCGTTGTAAAAAGCCACAACAAACTTGGTCCAGTATAGCCCGTTGAATTGGTGCCGATGGTTGTATCAAATATCCCCGGAAGCTCGGATGATGATTTGATAGCACCTGTATTGACGTCGTGCCCTATATTGATGCCAGCAACCGATAATGTAAAGTCTGAATAAGTTGTGTCTTTGTGTCCTATCCAATCCTCAATTACATCGTGATAAAAATTACCGTATGTAGCATTGACTTCCCCACGATGTCCGTTATTTGCCGCGGTACCAAAGGCAGCCCAGAAGTGATGTACCTGATTTTCACCGCCTTGTTGAAAATCGGAATGGAAACCTGTGTCACCATTATGGCTATCGAATGTGATGCCATGAAAGCCAGGGATGCTATGAGCTATAGACATCGTGTACGGACTATCTGTATCAGTGCCCAGAAAGACATAGTTGGTGGCTTTTAGAAATCCATCCCAATCACTACCATATAAATAGGCTGCTTTTTTCACAATCGTATTCAAAGCGTCCAATGCAGTAAACTTTTGTTTGACCCTACCTTCCTTATTCGTAACTTTGTCGTAAACAAAGTCAAGTAATTTTCCAAATTTGTCCGTGACACAATTTCCATGTGAATCAGTATTGTCACAGGCTTTGTGACCAGATGGGTCGATAAATCTAATTGGATTATTGAGCGTATATGAGTAGCGATTCAGGCTCTGGGGGTTCGTATACCCTGGCACAACCGTATCCGCGCTGAGGAAGCGGTTAATATAAGGCGAATAAAACCGTGCACCATAGTGATAGATGCCCAGATCCACTATCTGGCGCTGTCCTGTATAGAGCTTATCTGTCAGCATTGTCCC
>Ga0065705_10001852_pt1 | contig 47137 bp, 38 predicted proteins | sample SwibulcommuniRL2_FD_59092 | JGI IMG/M metagenome (GOLD analysis project Ga0065705, IMG submission 59092) | Bulk soil microbial communities from switchgrass field near Rose Lake, East Lansing, Michigan, USA - RL2 Bulk Soil v2 (version 2) | ecosystem: Environmental > Terrestrial > Soil >...
AGAATATACACTAGAGTGGAAAGCCGGCGTGCCGTCCCTTTCCATGTCTGCCAGCAAGTTTCAAGGGCAGACAAGCTCCATTGAGTTTGGCACAGCCTATGCCTTCACCGAGGAACTCAAACCCGGACAGGTCTATAAATATCGCTTTAGCACCAACGAAATCAAGAAGCCCATTCAGGGGGCAATCACTGCCTGCGGATGGGCCTATAAAGGTGTGGCATTTGGAAAGTTATAAATAAAGGTGCTGGCTCCTGTGATGAGCAGAGTTGATTCCTGCCGAACTACCTTCAGGAATGCTTCCACTACATATGGGTCGAACTGGTGCCCACTTTGGCGCTGGATTTCTTCGATTGCATCACTGACGGTCCAAGCCTCTTTGTAAGGACGTTTAGAAGTTAGCGCATCAAACACATCCGCTACAGTCACGATGCGGCCAGCCATCGGAATGGCTTCCTCACATAGTCCCAGATAACCACTCGCATTCCACCGCTCATGATGGGTCAGCGCGATCTGCTCCGCCAACTGCAACAATGGGAACCGTCCGCCAGAAAGCATTTTGGCACCCAGAGTCGTGTGCGTCTTCATTCGCTCGAATTCCTCCGGGGTTAACTTGCCCGGCTTGAGCAGGATCGAATCAGGGATGGCAATCTTGCCGACATCATGTAACGGTGCGGCACGGCGGATCAACTCCACTTCGACCCGCGGCCAACCCAAAGCTTCTGCGATTCGAGCAGTCATCTCTCCCACACGTTTGGTGTGTTCGCCGGTATCGTCGTCGCGATACTCGGCTGCCAGTGCCAGTCGCTCGAGGATTTCGACCTGCGTTGCCTCCAAATCTGCTGTGCGCTCGCGCACTTTCTCATCCAATACTTGGTTCTGTTTCTGCAGTTGAAGGTGAAGCGAGTGAGTTTGTAACAGATTCTTAATGCGGAGGATAACTTCCGTTGCGTCGAAAGGCTTGGTCAGAAAATCCAGTGCACCTTCCGTAAGCGCGCGGCGTTTCGCCGCCGGCGTGATATCGGCGGTCAACACCAGGATAGGAAGGAAATCACCTGGGGCAATACATGCCTGCAATTGTTTCATCACAGCAAAGCCATCCAGATAGGGCATTTGCAGATCAAGCAAAATCAAATCTGGAAGATACTCAATAAATGCTGACAACACCTCCCGAGAATCCGTAAGGCTGCGATAGGAAGTGAAATCTTCCTCTTGCAAAATGCCTTCGAGCAACATCACGTTGGAGGGCTGATCATCTACGATCAAGATTCGAGATGTGGTGAGTAGGCTATCCTGCATAACTACATCGCCTTCTCACCCAATAGATCCTCGATGAGGCGAACAAAGTGTTTTACATTCAGTGGTTTGGTAAGGTATGCCTGTGCACCCAGAGAGGTCAAGCGGTCAATCTGACCTGAAGTTGCATCTGCACTGACCACAACCACCGGGATCTCTGCCGTCTTTTTATCCTGCTTTAATTGCTGTAAGACTTCCGCGCCGTCCGCGCCGCCCAAATGAAGATCGAGCAGGACCAGGTTGGGTAGACGTTCCCGTGTCATTTCAACACCGGTCTTGGCATCTGCAGCCCATAAAAGTTTAATCTGGCCGTGATCTGCCATCACCTCCTGGATGAGTTCAAAGTTGGCAACATTATCCTCTATGTACAGGATTTTGCGGGCCCGCGTGGACATCACCGGCAATCCTCCCGTGCCACCCATACGTTCCAAACGTTCCACCGGGCTTTCTGTGGATGGCAATTCGACCCAGAACGTGCTGCCTCTCCCAACAAGGCTTTCTACTCCCAGCTCACCTTGCATCATTTCGACCAGGCGTTTTGCAAGTACCAGACCCAAACCTGTCCCTTCTATATTCGGTTGATCTGCATTCAAACGTTCGAAGGGAACAAACAAGCGCGCAAGATTTTCCTGCGAAATGCCAGGGCCCGTGTCAGTGATCGAAATCCGCCACTTGTTCGCATGAGTTGCCAGGCAAGTGACAATTACAGACCCTCCGTCGTAATTGTATTTGACCGCGTTGCCAAGCAGATTCAGCAAGACCTGCTTGAGGCGCTGACGATCAGCCATTACAAATGGGTTGTCATTGCTATTCCCTAATTTGGTTACGACTTGAATATGGCGTTCCACTGCCAAAGGCGTGGCAAGGTCGAGCACTTCCTGAATACTTTCTCGAATAGAGACCGGTTCAGGAGAGATTTGCATACGGTTGGCTTCGATGCGCGAGATATCCAGGATTTCATTGATCAGATCAAGCAGATGCTGGCCGCCCTTCACAATCTGATTCACGCGTTCTTTTTGCGTGGAGGTAAGGGCTTCCTTGCGACTCATCTCCAGGAGCTGTGCGAATCCCAGAATGGCGTTCATAGGTGTGCGCAGTTCGTGGCTCATACGCGAAAGGAACTCACTCTTGGCACGACTGGCTGCTTCCGCAACACGCCGAGATTCTTCAGCGGCGTTTTTCGCATGGTTCAAGGCCTCTTCTGCATGCTTGCGTTCCGTGATATCACGATCAATACTCAACAAGAGTTCGCGGTCACCAAGGGTGATGAGGGAGGTCGAGTATTCAATGGGGAAGATATGTCCATCCTTATGGCGATGAGTCGCTTCAATTCCGTATAATACGCCTTCATGCTGTAAGCGTTCAAGGCTGGCCTCGAATTCATCTGCTGATGATTCCGTCAAATTAAAGATGTCGATGGATTGACCCATGAGCTCTTCACGAGAATATCCATTCATCTTACATGCGGTCGAGTTGCAGTCAACAATTTTCCATATTCCATCAGTAGCATGAGGATCAATCAGTAGAATCGCGTCGGGAGATGTTTCGAAGACCAGGTGGAAGCGTTGTTCGCTCTCGCGCAGCGATATCATTAACTCCTGGCGTTCGATCAATTCATTTTGCAACCGCTGATTGAGGGCATTCAATTCTTCGGTACGCTGAATTACTCTACGTTCCAAGTCACCTCTTTGGCGTGAAACTTCCATCAGTAATTCTCGGATTTTTTCCTCGGTTGCCTTCCTTTCGGTTATATCACGCATGATGAACTGGACAGATGATTCACCTGCATACGTTATAGGTATGGCTCTGATCTCTGCTTCAAAACTTGTCCCATCCAGACGGTGCATCTTTCGCTGAAGCAGTGGAGTGGGCTGGGTGTTTACTCCAACATCTTCCGTTCCCCTTTGAGCAGACTCATGATCTTGAAGAGGAATGATATTGAATAACGGTTGGCCTACAAGTTCATCTGCGCTTTTGGCGCCCAGTAGCTTCACACCAGCGGGATTCATAAAGAGGACTTTTCCCTGGCTGTGAAGGGTAATCATGTCTGGTGAATAATCCACCAGGCTGCGGTAAAGAAGCTCGCTCTTTTGTAGTTCGGTCTGCGTGCGTGAGAGCGTGACCAACATGCTGTTGAAGGTGCTAGCCAGTGTACCGATTTCATCGTGGGATTCAATCTGAGCGTTTGCAGAGAAATCACCCGAAGCAATTTTTTCAGCCACAGCCGTAAGGCGCGTAATAGGCGCGATCAAAAGTTTTGTCAGAAATATGGCTACTACGCTCGTCAGAAGCAGGGCAAATATCGTAGTCAGCAAAGCAGTCCGCCCGGCGGCATACAACGGAGCAAACGCCCTGGCTGGCTCTACATGTGCAATGAGCTTCCAATCCAAGTCTTTGAAAGTGTTTGCATCATCGGTAGCCGAGGAGACCACCTGTGCCTGACTGACCAGTTCTGATTTTCCTTTGAAGCTCATTTGAGCATCATCAGTATTTTGGGTGGCCTTGAGCTGTGTTACGGTAGTCCCATCAAGGGTTTGCATTACGCCTTGTGGTTGCAGCAATGTTCCATCAGGTAAAAGCAGATCAACTCCACCTCTGGTTCCAGGCTGAGAAAATGTCAGGATCTCATTGATATTTTGAATCTCGTAAGTTGTGCGGATCACGCCAATAACATCCACCCGGCGGTGTGCATGGACTGGGACTGCGATCAATATTCGCAGGGCATGGGTATCAGGATCCAAAACTGGTTGACTCACATAGAGCGCGCCCCGTCCGTGGTTGTAAGCTGCCTGCCACCACCCCTCACCAGCCTGAGAATAATAATCTGGTTGGACGGTGGCAGCGATGGTCGCGCCAAATTTGTCTGTGAGCAACAGATTAGTATGAACAGGGAAGTGGAGTTGAAACTCATATAACTCCGAGGTCATCCGATTATTGAGCACTTTCAGAACAAGCAGATTGGAATCAACTTTTGCTTTCCAAGCCAGATCCTGCTGTCGAAGTTGGGCATCAATCGCGGCCCGATCACGCGGGTAATGAGCATTAGCTGCATTGGCTCCGTCTTCAAGGCTCTCCCCCAGGACAAAGCTTTCTATCAAGTCTAGTTGTTTGCTGATCTCATCGCCAAGAGTCTCTGCGCGGAATTCGACATCTGCTTTTAGACCGGTTCTTACGACAGCCTCGAGCTTGGTCCGTATTGTGAAATAGGATGTTGCAGAGACCAGAATTACTGAGAGCACACTTACCATGAAGAAAGAAAGAATCAGTTTGGCTCGAATGGGCAGATTGGCAAAATCAGGAGAGGCAATCTGCCGAGCGATGACCAGTAGCGTGAGCAATAGCGCACCAGCCATCAGCCATTCGGCTGCCCACACATCATTTATGATCACGATATAGAATACCAATCCATAACCAAGTGCGACTGCCAGAGGAGAAAGCCAGGCTGTAAATCTGCTCCGAAGAGTGTTAAAGTTTTGGGTCAAGTCAGAAGAATGACCACCATACACCTTGCGCAGGGCAGCCAATCCAAAAAAGAGCTGAGCTACGTTCCAGCTTGCATCCGTCCAATGGCCAACCTTATATGTACCGATCAGGCTGGTATAACCAAATGCAAAATCACCCCCCACAAAGAAAAGCATGCCGATGAGCAGGTAGGTAAGCGCGGACTGAGTATTCGGAGACGGACGCCGATAGAGAACTACTAAAATTCCGCCAATGACAAGCAGGCTGCCAATTGGATAGGCGGGGGCAATCACTAGTGTCAGAATATCATTACTGATCGCAGCTGTTGGAATGATGATGAAATATCCAACGAACATCGTCGCTGCGGTCAGCACACTGAGCAGATCCAGCCAAACGGTCAGACGTTCCCGCCGGTTGTGCGGCACACTTGGCAGGGAAAGCAATCCCCATAATGCCAGCGGATAAAATGCGAGATAGAAAGCATCTGCAATCGATGGAAAAGGCTCAATCTGTAGAACAACTTCAACATAGGCCCAAATCACTTGCCCGATGAGAAACATGAAGAAACTCAGACCCAAAATAAACCAGGCTCGTCGGAGAGGCATACTGAGCGACGGCTGGGCTGCTACGCGCCAAGCCAGCAGTGTAGCAAACACACCTGGGGCAAACGAAAACAGGTCTGAGATCAGGGTAACGCGCTGTGGACCTCCCCAGTGAAAGTAGGTCCAGGCAAGATCAAAAAGGATGTATACGATAAAAATAATGCCTAAAAATCCCCAATTGCCTTTCAGCCAAGGCGGAATCAAGGCGTGAGGTTTAGATTGTGATGAAGGTGCGATGCTCGACATGAAGCCTCTAGAAATCTATTTATTTGTTTCCCACTAACAGCATGGTCCAAGGCAAACGTGAAACCAATATGTAGTTATGGGGCAGCGCCAACTTTCCATAAAGGATGGGTGCTTTGTATTTATATCAGACCAGACGTGTTAGATACAAAAACGCACTTTACAACTCCCTTTCAGGTCTTTATCGACTTCATCAGACTGGTTTGCGCGTTCAAATAATAGGAAGGGTTGGAAACGCTCGCTTTAAGGATGCTCGCAAGTAGGGCACCGGCTGGGAGAGAAAATCTTTACAAGTGGTGACTTTTGTCAGTTGTCAAAAGGCGGATTGCGTACCACAATCGGGATGGAGTATGAAATGACCCTATTTGATTCGAATGAAAAAGTTGAATTTTTAGCTACGCAATGTCTCCACTATGATCGATATGTGGATGGCCAGTGTTTTTTGGAACGGGTAGAGGTGGAAGGAAAATGTGGCCTGGTGTGCGGCGAAGAGTCCGCTGAGCACGAGACACATGCAAAAGTACTTCTTCAGCCCATCTATAATGAGATCACGATCCGAAAAATCTCCAACCCGAAAGCAATTTACAAGAAATATGCAGTCTTCGCAGATGGGGACAAGATCGGACAATTCACCCTTGTCCTGAACGCCTGGGTGCCGCGCGCTCAAACGGTGAAATAGAAATTACCCACCCATCCAGAAATTGTAGGGGCGACAATGGGTCGCCCCTATTTCGATTAAGCGTTCTCAGTCTGATCGGTGGTACGAAACCCAACCCGACGATGACTCCCATCACAAAACGGTTTATTTCCAGACTGACCACAGCGACATAACGCCACCCGCGTGTCTTCCCGGATCAGGCGGCCGCCTGGGCCTGTAATCCGTATATGACCTCGCACATACAGCGGACCATTGGGCCGTGCGTCGATGGTAGTTTCCTTGGGTTGTGGCTCCTGTTGACCACCATCCAGCCGCTCGAAGTGCAGCGCTCCCGTTGGGCAGGTCATCACGATCTCTGCGATTTTATCGGCCGTGGCAGCATCGACCTTGACCCATGGCCTGCTCTGCGGCTGGAAGACTTGAGGCAAGCCGCGAAAGCAGTAGCCCGCATGGATGCATAACTTCGGCTCCCATGAAACAGCAATCTCGCTGTTGCGGTAGATCCGCTCCACACCCGGCCGCCGGCGCTCTTCATTTTCATTGATCGGACCGCTCTCGATTTCTATATCTGCTCCCATTGGGGTCATACAATTAAACGGTTATTTGAATCGTGTACAAGTGAAACTATTCCATTTTTGCATTTATATGGGGATCAAAGATTGGAAGATAGCCACGAGTATAGCATCAATTCAGGTTTCGTTATCTGCTCCAAAAAAAGTAGGAACAAAAATACTTCGTTCAGAGTGGGATCCACTCTGAACGAAGCAACAAGAGACTTTGACCGGAAACGTAGTTGGTTTGGGGAATGCTCAAATTCACTGCATCATTTATTGATAGATGCGAACATGATCAATGTAGTAATTCTGAGGAAAAACAGTGTCTTGATCGGGATGTCCAGGCCAGACGCCTCCGATTGCCAGGTTCAGCAAGATAAAGTGCTTCTTATGGAATTCGTCGTACCGATCGGCGCTGGCAATTTCTTGAGCGCCGTACTGAACTCCATCCAGGAAGTAGTAGATGTAATTTGCATCCCAGACCATGCTGACGGTATGGAAACCATCAGCAAAGATACCGGTGCTGAGAGTAGCGATATTCCCCTTGTTCATGTGAGAGCCGTCGACCTGTTTGTAGTGAACGGAACTGACGATTGTATCGTCACGCAGCTCGCTGGAGTCGCCTCCTGACCCGCCACCCACCATTTCCAAAATATCTATCGCGCCGGAAGCGGGCCAGCTGACCGTGTCAATGTCGGACCCGAGCGTCCAGAACGCAGGCCAGATCCCCTGACCATAGGGAAGCTTTACTCGCGCCTCGAAACGACCATATTGGAATTCCCGTTTTCCCTGAGTCTTCATCCGGGCAGAAGTATAGCTTGAGCCTCGATAGTTCTCTTTCTTTGCCTGGATAAGAAGTAAGCCACCTGAGACCGTTGCATTTTGACTCCGATAGTATTCCAACTCTTGATTCCCCCATCCGTTCATGCCGATGCCGGGTTCAAACGTCCAGTTGGATGTGTCAACCGAGGTTCCATTAAACTCATCGCTCCAGACCAGGGTATTATAGCTAACGCTTGGTGTGGGCATGGGAGAAGGCGTAGGAACCGTTCCACCTGTCAGATCGTATAAGGCGACATTATTCAAATAGACGCCGGGTTTCAGGGTTGCACTCGGGTCGCCCACTTGGAAAGAGACCTGAGAAAGGAACTGTGTGGGCTGGGTCATCGTGAATGTAAATGAGTATCGTTGCTTCGTAGTCGTGATATTGAAGGTCTGAGATCCAAAGGTTGTCCATGGGTTTTCCATCATGCTTACATTCGCGACGATGTTGCGGGTGCTGCTGGCTGAGTGTACATCAAAATAAAGAGCATACTGTCTTCCGTTTACCAGCGTGATATTTGGTTTGTTCACCTGAATATGAGAGGTTGCGTCCCCATCATCCGGTATCTGTATATAGATTTCCCCATTAACAATGCTGCGGTAGGCCATTGCGTTGGGTGCCAGATACCAACCCCAACCCGTCATGCCCCCAGAAAAATCTCCGTTCGCTACTAAATTACCGCTGGTAGGTTCGGCAGCCGGTGCTTGAGGCGCAAATGCCAGCCCGCCAATTATGTAATGGTTGAAACGAGATTATTCAACTACCTCCAACAATTCATGTAAGTGCTTAATCTCATAGGTGATCTTTACCCCCTCGGGCTGTGCTTCCCCGGTAGGATTGTACCAACAGGTATCAATGCCATAATCCATACCACCCTGGATGTCGGAGCTGAGACTGTCACCGATGATGAGCACCTCACTTTTGGCGGGATGCCCGCAGCGCGCAAAGGCGGCCTCGAAGAAGGCACGGCCGGGCTTGGCCGCACCTATCTCTTCAGAAATAATCAATTCAGAAATAAAGTTTTTTATCGTGGAATTTTCCAACCGCCCGCGCTGGACAATTTGTAGTCCGTTCGTCACAATGGCAATCCGGCTTTTCTCATGTAAGGCTTGCAGAACTTCATAGGCTGCCTCCATCAGTTCCGAACAGATGGATAACTGCTCTACATAAGCGGAACCCATCTGCTCGGGAGAGCCGCTCACCTGGATCGTTTCCATCAACAACTCGAAGCGACGATAGCGTAGAACCGCCTGCGTGATTTCCTGTCGTTCGAGCGCCTGCCAGAGTCCATGGTTGATCTTACGATAAACCTCCAGATACGAATCCTCGAAGGGCAGGGTCAGGGAGTGAAAGGTATTCCGCAGGGCAACCGCTTCGGCGCGGTTGTAATCGAAGAGCGTCCCATCTGCATCGAACCATAACCAAGGGAAGTGTTTTTTCATAAGGGCTATTATATTGCGCACGCCGCTATCCTCGGCGGCAGTTACTACTTAATATCAGTGCCGTCCACAGGGTGCTACGCGAGGGACGGCGCTGGGAGCTTTTGAGATTGCCAATTTTATTCTGCTTTTGTAGAGAGAATTGTACTTGATCAGAGAATTCCTTTTCACGAGAGTCCATCTGGGGAACAAATGCCCACGCAACAGCATTTAATGACCAACCACCCAACGGACTGTGCATGCAGATCGTGGTATGGTTAAGCCTGAGCCGTGAGGAATAGAAACCCCAGCTTTCCAGAGAACATCCAGTGCCTAAACTAGACTTTCAACAATTCCCAATTCGCCAGATTGTTTTCTGGAGCCTAACATTGGTCGGCGCGGTAGGACTCTTTATCTTCGTGCGAGACCTCACGGTTTGCTGGCGACTCACATCGCTCCAAGGGATTCCTCCGGCCAGTTGCGCGGGGGAAGCAGTCAAGCCGCTTGAAATGCCCGTGGTTGGCAGTAAACCAAATACACCCGAGCCAACCTCAACGCCTGAGTTTCTCGCCTCGGAGGATATCGAGTATCCAACTTGGGATGGCGGAAGTCGTATCAACATCCTGTTTGTTGGATTGCGCGGGGGTGACCCTATCAAGGGCGATTGTCCTTTTTGTACCGATACATTGATCTTATTGACGGTGGATCCAGTCACAAAAACCGCAGGGATGCTTTCCATTCCGCGGGATATGTGGGTGAATATTCCCGGCTTCGGTTATAGCCGCATCAACACTGCCTGGACTCTTGGTCGAGGATCCAAACTGCCCGGGGGCGGTCCGGCTTTGACCATGAAGACTGTCTCTCACTTTATCGGCGTGCCCATTGATTACTATGTGCAGGTGGATTTCGATACCTTCGTGGATATCATCAATTTGCTCGGCGGCGTGGATGTTTACAATGAGGAAACCATTGTGCTGGATCCCATGGCACACGGCAAAGACTTTCCGAAGGTCAAGGTTACCTGTTGTGGGATGCGTCACCTGGATGGTCGAACTGCCCTGGCCTACTCTCGTTGCCGTCATATCGAGCAAGGCTGTCAGGATGGCGACATCGGTCGTGCCAGGCGTCAGCAGAAGGTGATCTTTGGAATTCGTGACAAGGTGTTAAACCGTGAGAATTATCCCACACTGCTGGCACAAGCACCCCAACTGTACAACGTCTTTTCGGAAGGCATCCACACCAACCTGTCGTTGCAGGATGCCATTAAGTTAGCGGTGCTGGCCAGGGATATTTCAACGAAGAATATCCGGAATGCGGTCATCGATAACAGTATGCTGGCGTATGATAATGTCATCCTGGGCGGAAAGAATGCCAGCATCATGAAGCCTCTGCCCGATAAGATCCGCGTTCTGCGAGACCAGGTCTTTACCTCTAACGGACCCCTGGGCCCGCTGGCACAAGGCGACCCGATCTCTTTAATGCAGGCTGACGAGGCCAAAGTCCGTGTGCTGAATGGCACTTCGACAGATCAACTGTCTACGCAGACTCAAAGCTATTTATTACGGCAAGGGCTGCGGGTAACAGAAGTCGGAAAAACCAAGGCAGCCAGCCGAACCACGATCATTCTCTATTCGCCCAAACTTTATACCTTAAGGTTTCTCGTCGATCTCCTTGGGATTACCAATCCAGCGCAAATCCTCATCCGGCCGGATCCAACTCAAACAGTGGACATTGAAGTCCACCTTGGAAAGGATTGGATTGGCAGACTCCCCTCTGGAGAATAGGCCTTTGAATCACACAAAAGCGGACAAGTGATCTTGTCCGCTTTTTACATGGCTTGCTATTCACTTTTACTGAGGCTTGTTAACATAGTGGCCCTTGACTTTCGTCCCGTCCGCGCGGGTATAACCGGCCCGCCAATACTGTGACGTGGAGCCACCTTCAGGACGTTTTTTACCATCTGAAGTTGGACGATATTTATTGCTCTGGGCCTTAGACGTGCCTTTCTTGTTTACGGAAGCGCGCTCTTTTTTCCAGGAGCCATTCTTATTATTTTTTGCCATAATTATCATCTCCTTTATAAAACTTTAAGCCCAAATACCTTGTGGGCTTAAAATATCTTACTCCCCCCTTACTCCTATGCCTATTAGGAAAATCCCCCAGTTAGTATGGAGGTGAATGATGAATTCCATAAAAGCGAACCTGTCTTCCTTGCAGGCGGCCCGGCTCAGTCTTATAATGACCAGAGTGATGTGCGGTTCACCACACATTTTTTATCCGTTTGATCGATGAGGAGATTAACGTTATGAGTGCAATGGATGTTGTCAAAGAAGGTCTGGCCGCGACAGAAGCAGGTGACTTTGGAAAGCTGGACAGCCTGGTTGCTGATGATTTCTCCATGTCCGGGCCCGTGCCGATGCCAGTTGGGAAGCGCGAGTTCATGGGCTTGATGATGGCCATGGTCAAAGCCATGCCCGATTGGAAATTCAATGCCAATGATTTTAAAGAGAACGGCGACGAGGTCACGGTGCCGTTGCGGATCACCGGTACTCATACTGGCGAACTACAATTGCCGATGCCCGGCATGCCAGCCATCCCAGCCAGCGGCACAAAGGTTTCAATGCCAGCCGAGCCCAGCACCTTTACGGTGAAGAATGGCAAGCTGGCGAAACTGGAAGTGGCAAGTACGGAGGGTGGAGGGGTGATGGGCATCCTGTCACAACTCGGCGTCAATATGCCTGGTATGTAGTTCTTAAATCGTTTAAAGGAACAGCGGGCGACGAAAGTCGCCCGTTTGATATTTAAGGGATCCTTTGCTACAAGCCTAACCCACATCAGTATAATCAGCAGAGATGAGTCAAATCAACAGGCACGCGAACTATGATCAAATTGCCTACACGTATGATCACCTCTACGAACAGAATTCGTTGGAAGTCCACCGGGGCTGCAGATCCTTGAGGTCGGCGGTGGAACCGGTTATTGGGTGGAATTTCTGCAAGCCCATCGATTTCATAGCACTGGTCTTGATTTCTCAGCAGGGATGTTGGTCCAGGCGCAAATGCAATCTATTTTCAAGGTAAATAACATATTTGAAATGAGTAGACATTATCGATGATGGTATTATGGTTTCACGTAATAGAAGCCAATGATCCATAAATTCTTTTCGAGGATGAGCCTCCTCGTCCGTTTTACGCTTGTATCGTTCCTGGTTCCTTTATTGATCGCATTAGGGTTCGCGTGGTACCTAGAATCAGTACTGGAGCGTGATGCCCTCTCGGCAGTGGCCCAGAATACTGCAGATCAGGCAACCCACATCTTGAATAAGAACCTGACCGCGGCTGATTTAGCAGCGCCCTTACGCGGGAAACGGTATGATGAGATCGATGCGCTGATCTATAACACCCTGATTAGTGCTGATATCGTGCGCATCAAAATCTGGAACCGCGACGGTTTGCTCGTCTATTCAGATGACAAAGCGATCCTGGGGAAAACCTTCCCCATCGATGCAGAGTTGCAGGAAGCGTTCGGCGGAGAGATTGCAACCGATATCTCCAATCTGCAGGCGGAGGAGAACATCGCAGAGCGAGGCCAATACACTGAACTCTTCGAGATCTATGTGCCGCTCCAGCCAGCTGACTCGCAGGAGATCCTGGGGGCATATGAAGCTTATTATGATCTATCCAAACTACAGCCGCGCCTGACGCGCATCCGATATACCGTCTGGAGTGGGGTAGGGCTAGCCTTCCTAATTCTCTACGGAACCCTGTTCCTGATCATCCGCAACGCCTCGAGAGAACTGATCCAAAGAAATAAAGAGAATCAGGTCCTTCTCATTAATGAACGCAGAGAGCGGGAATTATCCGAAAGGCTGGAGCGCCTCAGCCGTGCCTTAAACGAGATCCTCGATCTCCGAAAGTTGCTTGACCTGATCTGCCGGGAAAGCGTGGACGTTTTTAAAACACAAGCCGCTTTTCTCTGGCTGCTCGAGGGAGGTGAACTGGTTGGGTTTTCCGCCCACGGCCCCGGTGCGGATCGGTTCATCGGGATGAGAGTACCCATTTATGATCCACAATTGCTGGGAGCGCGTGTCGCCCGCGAACGAAAACCGATCCTGGTCAACGATGCGCCGAACTCCCCGGAAGTGGATCCAGAGATGACCCAGCGCTTCGATATCAAGTCGATGATGGGGATACCTCTTATCAAAGGGGCACATGTGCTGGGTTCGCTGATGATCATGGATTCTCAAGATGCCCAGCGCTTCAATCTACAGGACCTCAAGATGGCCTCCATTTTTGGAGTTCACGCAGCGCTTGCGATTGACAATGCCCAGCTCTATGAAAAAGCCCAGCTGCACCTCAAGCATGAAAAAGCATTGAGAGAAATAGACCTTGCCATTACTTCAAACATGGAATTAAGCGAGACCCTGCAGGTAGTGTTGTACCAGGCGCGCGCACGGCTGCACGTGAATGCTTGTGCCATTCTGCTGCTTAACCCGGATACACAAACTCTGGAATACATCAGCGGTCAGGGCTTTCGAACGGAGACCATAAAAAAGACTCCGATTCGGCTCGGTGAGGGGAACGCCGGATATGCCGTGCAGGAACGACGTATGTTTGGGCGCGCTGAGATCGAATCCCCGGCTGAAGTTTCAGACCGCGCCGAGTTGATTGCCGAGGAAAATTTTGTCGTCTACTTCATTGCGCCGCTGATTGCGAAGGATAAGCTTCTGGGCGCCCTGGAAATCTATCACCGCACTCCAATCATTATGAAAACGGAGTGGCTGAAATTCCTTGAAACGCTGGCGGGCCAAACTGCCATCGCCATTGACAATGCGACGTTAGTCGCCGATCTTCAGCGCTCCAATGCGGACTTAACTCGGGCGTACGAAACAACCCTGGAAGGCTGGTCCAACGCGCTTGACCTGCGCGATAAAGAAACCGAGGGTCACACCAAACGCGTGACCGAGATGACCATTCGATTGGCAGAAAGAATGGGAGTTAGCTCGCAGGAATTGATTCAGATCCGACAGGGGGCGCTCCTCCACGATATTGGCAAGATGGGCATCCCAGATCGCATCCTGCTCAAACCCGACCAATTGACCGAAGAAGAATGGGTCAGCATGCGCATGCATCCCACCTATGCATTTCAGATGCTCAAACCCATCGCCTATCTTAGACTTGCGCTGGATATTCCTTACTGCCATCATGAAAAATGGGATGGCACAGGTTACCCGCGCGGATTGAAAGGGGAAGAGATCCCCTTTGCGGCGCGCATCTTCTGTATCGTGGATGTATATGATGCCCTGACTTCGAATCGCCCTTACCGGGCCGCCTGGCCAAGGGATAAAGCTCTCCGTCATATTCAGGAATTATCCGGCAGTCACTTTGAGCCACAGGTAGTGGACGCGTTTTTGAAGATGATGGGGGAAGAATAAATCCAACGCGTAAGTGGAAAAATTAGAATAGTGATCCAAACTGGTTTGTGAGTTTATCGGGCATAGACCAGGATCACGAATGGCAGCAATGTCCTGGGGGAGATGATCTCGCGCGGGTTCGCCACTAATATACCTGTAGACCCTCCTCCATCCAAATTGAGGGCAATGTCCAGGTTGAGATCCGATTCGGTCAAATAGACACTTAATTGGTGCAAGGTAAAATATCCTTCAGGAGCGATGATAAAAAGGATTCTGCCATCCCGATCCTGCGCAATGACCGTTCGTCTGGCTCTAGCCTGATTGTCCCTCTCGGCAGGAAAGCCGAGTTCGCCGCCCGGTTGGACAAGGAGGGGAAACGACTGTAGCGCCGCATGCAACGGTTCATAGACATTGTAGGGTTTCTGGACCAGCCACCTTAATTCTGACTGGACTTCGTTGATCGCCAGCATCCCTCCGAAACCGGCGAAACTCCGTCCGGATGCTTTTCCATTGACGATGGTGAGCCCATCCGGAAGATATCTCTCGTTGTTAATACTAAAGTAACCGCCATTCACGACCAGGGCGGCATTTGTCTCTTTTTGCCAGGCATCCAGAGACTTGGGCCTTTCGTTATGGGCAACATCCAGCTGGAAGTAATTTTGATCGAGGCGCCATATGTAAAGTGACTCGACTTGTTGGTTCTGGGCATTGGTAATGCTGATCACGCGTCGCTCGAGCCCGGGTTGTAACAGGGACCAGTCCGGATCCGGTGTTGGTTCCAGGGTAACGGTGGGGCTGGGATCGGGCGTATGTGTCGCGGTGCGCGTTGCTGCAGGTGTCAGGCTTGGAACAGGTGTAACTATCGCCGTACGTGTCGCTGCAGGTGTGACACTGGGTGCAGTCTTAAAGTAATAGACAATGCTACCGCTTGTGCCTATGAAAATAAGTAAAAGTAAAGAGTGGAGTATTCGTTCAATAGGCTTTATCATAAAAAGGATTGTAGCAGATGAATCATAGAATAGAATTAACGTTCTAACCCCACCGCCCTGCGGGCACCTACCGCTCACTACGCTCGGGTATGCATACGCAGTCCCGCAAATACGACACAGGAAATCTGGTTGTTATTCAAATTTATAATGTCGGATTTGGGTGAGGCAGGAGGGAGCCCTAACTTTTGCGTACAAATCTCCACCAGAGCAATCCGCCAATCACAAGAATGACTACACCTAAAATAAGACTCACGCCAGATTTACGCGTGGATGCGGAGCGTGCAGCAGTAACCGGCGGGATCACTGTGGGAGATGGTGTGATGGAAGGGCTTGGAGAGGGCGTACCCGCTGTTGGACTCGGGGTCTGTGTCGCGGTCGCCGTGGCGGGCGGGACAACGAGCAGGAGTAATTTTTGCTCCGGGCGGATGACTGAGGCAGCATTCAGCCCATTCCAGGCCATCAGATCCGCCAGTGGAACTTCATACAGGCCGGCAATCCACGAAAGCGTTTCGCCGCTGTGGACGGTATGGTAGTAGTTTCCGTCTGCTTCAGGGGTGAGCTTCTGGATGTTACTCAACGTTGGGCTGGGGGTGATATTGCCCGGGTCGATCACAAGTTTCTGCCCAATTTGCAGGGGCCAATCGGCCTGCAGTCCATTCAATAGCAGGATCCGATCCACGGGGACGTGATAGGCTTCCGAAATAGTGAACAAGGCCTGATAAGGCTGTACTTCGTGGATGATCTTGCCATCTGCATCCGGGGTTTGGGTCACGACCATGCCAACGGGAGTGGGCGTGGCAAAGCCTTTCGTGTCCTTGCCCGGAATAAATAAGCGCTGCCCGGCTCGCAGAGGAACAGTACGGGAAAGGTTGTTCCAGACCTCCAGGTCGTGGATGGTGATCTGGTAGGCAATCGCGATCGACCAGAAGGATTGACCCGCCTGGACCTCGTGAAAGATCTTACCTTCTGCATCCGGTGTGGCGATCTTTACTGGTATGATCAACTGAGATACTGGCGGTACGCCATTTGGAATGGTACCGGGTCCGGAAGATGGGGATGAACTGCCGCACTCCTGCCCGGCAATATAAGCGGCCTGCAGGACGTAATAGATCCTTCCATCGGAGGTTTGAGCCATACCCGCGCCCACATGACAATACGCCGGATTGACGGCCGGGCGCATGTGATCCGGGTCAGCCCAGACTGCCATGATCTCATCGATGCCCATGCCATTGCTGCTCACGGCAAAGTTTTCCGTTGCCCACACGGTGGCGCCATTGCCATATCCGGCGGCAGCCAGTCGACCGCGCACATCCCCAATGTGCCAGGACATGTTATTGGCTGCCATGGTCGCGGCGGTCGCTTGGGCAAGAGCATCCACAATGGGGTCTTCGATGAGGGCCGGGAGTCCGTACGAAACGCGCAAGGTGTTCATCGCGAGGATGAGATCATAGGCGCTGGCTTGATGAGCTGGGGCAGCCTGGACAACTTGTGGGCGGTACCATGGTGCGCCCATTGCAAACACGATGAGGGTCCCCCAGAGAAGGAATCTTTGAAAACGCATTCGATAATTATAATTCTTGAATGGGAGGAGGCCTTCGTTCACTTTTCGACGCGATCAAAGACCCTCGCTCAGCAGACCAGTCGTCATATCTGGGACGATGTATCTATTTTTACGAATCATCCTTATAGTTTCCACAAGTATTTTTGCTTCATCTTCTCATAAAAAACCCTTGACTTGGAGTCGACTCCAGGTGTTAGACTAGTGCTCGAGGTGAAATATGAAGATTGCAGAAGTCAGTGAACAATATGGGATATCGACCGATACGCTGCGCTATTATGAGCGTGTTGGGCTCATCCCACCCGTCAATCGAAATGAAAGCGGCATTCGAGATTACAACGAACTGGATCTCAGACGAGTTGATTTCATCAAATGCATGAGGAGTGCAGGCCTTCCTATTGAAGTGCTGATCGAATATGTCGCGCTGGTTCAGCGGGGTGACAGGACCATCGAAGCCAGAAAACAGATTTTGAAAGAGCAGCGGGAGTTGCTGGCAGCCCGTATGAAAGAAATGCAAAAAACGCTGGATATATTGGATCACAAGATTGAAGTATATGAAAAGGCTGTCCTGAAAAAAGAAAAGGAAATGATTCAAACTGAAGATCAAGCCTTCGAAATCATCTGAAAAACGAACAGATAGGAATAAGAAAATGCAAAAACGAAAACTTGGAAACAGTGGACTGGAAGTTTCAGCCCTGGGGCTCGGCTGCATGCGAATGAGTTTTGGCGACACGCCAACCGACAAACAGGAGATGATCGATTTCCTTCACAAAGCTGTCGAGCGTGGAATCACGTTCTTCGACACCGCGGAAGTATACGGACCGTTCACGAACGAGGAGCTGGTGGGCGAAGCACTGGAACCTTTCAAGGGACAAGTGGTGATCGCCACCAAGTTCGGGTGGAAGCATGATCCCGAAAAGGGTCCCCACCCCAGTGTCGGAGTTGACAGTCGACCGGAGCAGATCAAGCGGGTAGCGGATGCCTCGCTTAAGCGTCTGCGGGTCGAGTCGATCGATCTGTTCTACCAACACCGTCCCGACCCGAATGTGCCCATTGAAGACGTGGCTGGTGCGGTAAAGGATCTGATCGAGGCAGGCAAGGTCAAACACTTTGGGTTATCCGAAGCGGATGCCGACACCATCCGCCGCGCCCACGCGGTTCAAGCCGTCACAGCCTTGCAAAGCGAATATTCGATATGGTGGAGACCTATTGAGGAGGCCATCCTGCCAACCTGTGAGGAACTTGGCATCGGTGTTGTACCCTACAGTCCACTGGGGAGGGGCTACCTGACAGGCAAGGTTGACGAGCGCACAACCTTCGATAGCTCCGATATCCGTAGTCACAACCCCCGCTTTACGCCAGAGGCGATCAGAGCAAACCGGGTTGTGGTTGATTTGCTTGAGAAGATCGCAACACAAAAGGCAGCCACACCGGCCCAGATCGCACTGGCCTGGTTGTTGGCGCAAAAACCCTGGATTGTGCCCATTCCCGGTTCGCGCAAACTCGAACGTCTCGAGGAAAACATCGGAGCGGCTGCAGTCGAATTGACTTCAGAGGATCTCAGTGAAATCAAGAATGCCATGTCACAGATCGCAGTGGTTGGCAACCGGTATTAGGGCGGTTCGTCCGCTGTTGCGGAGTTGCTGACCTGCGTCGTCGCGTGGACCGAAGTTCTTTTCCAGTCAGATGCTTCGAACTTCGGTCGACCGTAATAAATGAGTTTTGATGAGGAATGAATGATGAAACATATCATATTGAATAACGGTGTGGAAATACCCATTTTGGGGTTTGGTGTTTTTCAGGTCACAGATGCCGAGGTCTGTGAACGGAGNGTATATGAAGCGATCCAAACTGGATATCGTCTGATCGATACGGCTGCCTCNTATCTCAACGAAGAGGCGGTTGGNAGAGCCATAAAAAGAAGTGGTGTTGCACGGGAAGAGTTGTTTGTGACCACAAAGCTTTGGATCCAGGATGCGGGCTACGAGCGCACAAAGAAAGCTTTTGAAAAATCTTTACACAGGCTGCAACTGGATACTCTGGATCTATATCTGATCCATCAACCCTTTGGAGATGTTTATGGCGCCTGGCGCGCGATGGAGGAGTTGTACCGGGAAGGCAGAATTCGAGCCATTGGCGTCAGCAACTTCCAGCCGGATCGGATCATGGATTTGATCATTCATAACGAAGTGGTTCCTGTGGTCAATCAGATCGAGACACATCCTTTCAATCAGCAGATTGAAACGCAAAAGTTTTTGCAGGCAAACAATGTTCAAATTGAGTCCTGGGGGCCCTTCGCGGAAGGTAAAAACAACATTTTCCAAAATGAACTACTGCTTTCTATTGCTGGAAAGTACCAGAAAACCGTCGCGCAGGTGATCCTGCGCTGGCTGACACAAAGAGGCGTTGTGGTGATTCCGAAATCAGTTCGCGAGGAGAGAATTGTTGAGAATTTCAACATTTTTGATTTTGAGCTAAGCTCTGAAGATATGGATGCAATGATCTCGCTGGACACCAAGGTGAGCAGCTTCTTCGACCATCGTGATCCGGAAATGGTGAAATGGCTGGGTACCCGAAAACTTAACATCTGATTTAAGAAATAGTGAAGGAGTATAGAAATGGAAATCAAGCGAAGCGGCTCACAACCATCCGGAAAGGGACAAACAGATTATTTTACCGGCAATGTGCGCATTGATCCCCTAGCTCAGGCACCTGCTCCGGCGCGGGTCTCTGTCGCCAGCGTCACATTCGAGCCGGGTGCTCGGACGGCCTGGCATAGTCATCCTTTAGGCCAAACCCTGATCGTGACAGCTGGAAGCGGACGGGTGCAGAATTGGGACGGTCCCAGCCAGGAGATCCAACCAGGGGATGTAGCCTGGTGCCCACCCGGTGAGAAGCATTGGCATGGAGCTGCGCCTACCACAGCCATGACGCATATCTCCATTGTGGAACAGCTCGATGGCAAGGCCACCGACTGGATGGAACACGTCAGCGATGAAGAATATCAGGTTTGATAACGGTCCGGGCAACTGTGGACGAACGAATGAAAACGGCCAATAAAAATATTTTGGGAGTCGGTTCCCTGGTGCTGGCGATTCTGATCTTTTCCCTGCAGGATATCGCAGTGAAATGGATGGGCGGCAGCTATCCCATCTTGGAAATTGTCATTTTCCGCGGTCTGGTTGCCATGCCTATCACATTGCTCTTTTTTCGCCTCGAAGGGCGGAGAGGGCTGCCCACCACAAAACAATATAAGCTCGAATATGTACGTGGTCTTTTCCTGTTTCTCTCGTACACCACCTACTTTATGGGATTGGCCGCGTTGCCGCTTGCGGAAATCGCCGCGATCCGCTTTTCGGCTCCATTGATGATCACTGCCTTATCGGTAGTAATGCTGAGCGAAAAGGTTCGCCCAAGTCGCTGGGTGGCCCTGAGCGTCGGTTTTATCGGGGTTCTCATCATTGTCAAACCCGGTTCGTCCAACTTTAATATTGGTTCCATTTTCATCCTGCTGTCCACGCTATTCTACGCGCTCTCGGCCATACTCACGCGCCGGCTCCAGAGGACAGACAGCAGTGCCACGATGGCCTATTACAGTTCGCTGTTCTACCTGGTCGCCGCTTTTATTTTGGCCCCGCTGGCGATTGCGGTTGGACCCACGCCCAATTCCCCGCCGAGCATTGCTTTCCTTTTTCATGCCTGGGCTATGCCAACCCTATTGGATCTGATCGTCATGTCCGGGCTTGGACTGGTCTGGGCGGGCGGTATGTATTTTATGGCGCGGGCTTATAGCCTGGCGTTGGCTTCGGTTGTCGCCCCATTCGAATATGTCACGCTGCCCATCAACACCCTGTGGGGCCTCGTCCTTTGGCATCAATTTCCGACGCTGGCAACATGGGTCGGCGCTGGATTGACTCTAGTAAGTGGTCTGTACACTTTGTACCAAGATCAGAAGGAATCATCGGGGAAGGCAGCCTCAAACGCAGGGGAAGAAATCAATGCCATTAGCTACGAGAACGCAGAAACATAAACCTGGATCAATGTATAGAAATGAATAATTACAATACAAACTGGAGATAATCAACAATGCGTGCAGCGATCAAGGCTTTGATCGAGTTCTAAAAATGAAAGGAGCGGATCAATAATATGACAAGTGCAACGCTGTTAAAGCGCACTAACCCGGAAGCTGAAGGCATCCCATCCTCGGCCGTTCTGGACTTTATCCAGGCAGTCGAACAGCACACCCATCCATTGAATGCGGTGCAGGGCTTTATGCTTCTTCGTCACGGGAACGTGGCTGCTGAGGGATGGTGGGCACCTTACGATCCTCAACACCCGCATTCACTCTATTCCCTGAGCAAGAGTTTCACCTCCACCGCCATCGGTCTGGCGGTCGCCGAGAAGCGGCTCACCGTCGATGACCCCGTCCTGCAATTCTTCCCCGATGAAGCACCAGCGAATCCCAGCGAGAACCTGAAAGCCATGCGTGTGCGGCACCTGCTGTCTATGAACACAGGTCATAAGGAGGATACGACCCAACGCATATTCCGTGGACCGGATGACAACTGGGCACGCGCTTTTCTGTCGTTGCCGATCGAGTACCAACCGGGCACATGGTTCGTCTATAACACAGCAGCTACCTACATGCTCTCGGCTATGATCACGCGACTGACAGGTGAGTCCCTGCTGGACTACCTGCGTCCGCGCCTGCTCAACCCGCTGGGCATCGAAAACCCCATCTGGGAGGCCGATCCGCGCGGTATTAACCTTGGCGGGACCGGCTTGCATATCAAGACGGAGGAGATCGCCCGCTTCGGTCAGATGTATTTACAGAAGGGCCTCTGGCAGGGCAAACGCATCGTGCCGGAGGAATGGATCGCCGAGGCAACGAAGGCTACTTCCGATAATAGCAACACACAGACCAATCCCGACTGGTCGGTGGGCTATGGTTACCAGTTCTGGCGCTGCCGGCATAATGCCTACCGCGGTGACGGGGCATTCGGTCAATTTTGCATCGTCATGCCTGAGCAGGACGCGGTGCTGACCATCATCAGTGGCGTCCAAGATATGCAGGTTGTTCTGAACAAGGTCTGGGAGCATTTGCTTCCTGCGATGCAACAGGAAGCCTTGCCAGCCGACTCGCAGGCCTATAAAGAATTGTGCGACAAGCTGGTGGTTCTGTCGCTGCCGCTGGCGAATGGACGAGCCACATCACCCGGAGCGGAGCAATGGTCGGGGAAAACCTACCAGCTGGANGATAACCATTTGAANTTTGAGAGCGTGGNGCTCCAATTCGACGAAAACCNCAGCACACTCATCATACGCGACCAACGCGGTGAGCACCTGTTACACGTCGGCTACTCGACCTGGCTGAAGGGGATTGCGGATGTACGCGGACGGGGTGACGAATCCATCGCCGCATGCGGTGCCTGGACGGCAGAAGACACCTACGAGGTGAGGGTCTGCTGCAACGAAGATGCATACTGCCCAGTTTTACGCTTCCAGTACGCAGGCGACGAACTGAGACTGGAAGTAGAACCAAACGCATTCTGGGACTGGGAGCCGACGGGTGTTACAAAGATTACTGGCCGGGGGAGCGGTAAGGCATAAGCAAAAATTTCGGCAGTTGTATCAGAAAGGAGACACTCCCATGACCCCATGGACAAGCGATGAGCTCAACAAGGTCGGAAAGGCAGAAGAACTACGGATCGCTTCGCTGCGGCGCGATGGCACATTACGAAAACCGGTGACGATCTGGGTCGTCCGCCTGGGGGAAGACATCTACGTCCGATCCGTTAACGGACGCAACGCTGCATGGTTCCGTGGTGTTCAAACGGGCTATGAAGGCCACATCCGCGCGGGTGGCGTGGACAAGGATGTCACTTTTGTGGAGGAGCCTGACTCGGACATCAATGACCAGATCGACACTGCCTATGCAACAAAATATCGGCGTTATGCCGGTATCGTCAATTCTATGGTGACCCCTGCGGTGCGAGCCGCGACGATCAAAATTATCCCGCGCTAAAAAACACTTCATTGATTTCAAAGGCAGGATTTATGATTCAAGGATCCGAATTACCCCTCTTGAGCAATTGGCAAAACTTTACCATGATCATGGGGACCGCTGCAGCCACCCTGACCGGATTGATGTTTGTGGTAACAACCTTGATCGCTGGGATCGATGCACATCTGTCGACATTGAATGCGGCAGTCTCGGCATTCAATACCCCAACCGTTGTGCATTTTGGCACTGTCCTGCTGCTTGCTGGAGTACTCAGCGCTCCGTGGCAAACGTTCTCAAGCCTTAGCATCCTACTCGGTCTGCTGGGTCTGGGGATGGCGTTCTATTCGATCATCGTATTGCGGCGGATGTGGCGTGTCCCTCACTATCAATCAACCTTGGAAGACTGGCTATGGTATATGATATTTCCTCTTCTCGCCCATGTCTTACTGATTGTCGCTGCATTAGTGCTCCCGAAAAATCCATCTCCGGCACTATATATTGTCGCTTTAGTAATGATGTTGCTCCTGCTTGTCGGAATCCGCAACGCCTGGGATATGGTGACCTTCCTGGCGGTCGAGCGTGCTCATTCTGAAAACAAGAGCACGTAGTAAAGACTCACGATCCTCGCAGGATAGAGAATAATTATTTCATAGGAGAAAACAATGGAATACGCGCGTTTAGGTTCAACAGGCCTGAAGGTCTCGCGCCTCTGCCTGGGTTGTATGGGGTTTGGGGACGCGAAGCGCTGGGTTCACAAATGGGTGCTTAACGAGGAAGACAGCCGCCCCATCATCAAGAAAGCGATTGAGATGGGGATCAACTTCTTCGATACCGCCAACGTCTATTCCATTGGGACGAGTGAAGAGTACCTCGGACGGGCGTTGAAAGACTTCACAAAGCGGGACGAGGTGATCATCGCCACCAAGGTACACGGCAAAATGCGTGACGATCCGAATGGCTCCGGGCTGTCGCGCAAGGCGATCCTGAGCGAGATTGATAATAGCCTAAAGCGGCTTGGGACCGATTACGTGGACCTCTATCAGATCCATCGCTGGGATTATGAAACCCCGATTGAGGAAACAATGGAAACGCTGCATGATATAGTGAAGGCTGGCAAAGCGCGCTATATCGGTGCCTCCGCCATGTGGGCGTGGCAGTTCCAAAAGGCGCTGCACGTCGCTGAGACGCATGGCTGGACCCACTTCGTCTCAATGCAGGACCACCTGAACCTCATTTATCGCGAAGAGGAACGCGAAATGCTCCCACTTTGCCGCGCGGAGAAGATCGGAGTGATCCCATACAGCCCGCTTGCCTCCGGAAGATTGACGCGCGACTGGTCGTCGCAAAGCACACTTCGTTCCGAGACCGATCAAATCCAAAAAGGCAAATACGATGCGGCTGCCGAGTTTGATCGACCGGTTGTGGAGCGGGTCGCGGAACTCGCAGAAAAGCATGGAGTCCCGCGCGTTCATATCGCACTAGCCTGGCTATTACAAAAGGAGCCGGTGACTGCGCCTATCATCGGGGCAACGAAGATCACACATCTGGAAGATGCTATCGGCGCTATGTCGGTTAAGCTGAATCAGGAAGAGATTACCTACCTGGAAGAGCAGTATATGCCGCATCGCATCGTTGGTCATCAATAAATCAGATGATAATTGTCAAATGAAGGTATGCCGCGGACCGGCTAAACGGGATTACAACACTGCATATGTTGAAGGATAAAATTAGAGTATAGGAAACGCTATATTGAATAGAAAGAAGAATAATAACAATGAAGTACAGAACATTAGGAAAAACAGATATTCCACTCTCCGCCATCGGGTTGGGTTGTATGGGCATGAGTACCTCGTACGGGCCGGCAGATGAACAAGAGAGCATTGCCACGCTACTCCGCGCATTAGATTTGGGCATGAACTTTTGGGATACGGCAGACGTGTACGGTAATGGGGCAAATGAAGAATTAATCTCGAAAGTGCTGGTTGAAAACCGCGCTAAAATTTTCATTGCCACGAAATTCGGTTTCAGAACAAGAAGCACTCCAGCTGGCGAAGAAAGCTATATAGACGGTTCCCCAGCGTATATAAGGCAAGCCGCCGAGGGCAGCCTTCGGCGATTGAACATTGAAACGATTGATCTGTATTATGCCCATCGGGTAGATCCAACGACCCCTATCGAAGAAACGGTTGGTGCGATGGCGGATCTGGTAAAAGAGGGAAAAGTCCGTTACCTGGGATTAAGTGAAGCTTCTTCTGAATCGCTGCGCAAAGCATATGCTGTTCACCCAATCGCCGCCCTGCAGAACGAATACTCTTTGCTCACCCGGGATATTGAAAAAGAAATGCTGCCATTGACCCAAGAGTTGGGTGTCACTTTAGTTGCTTTTTCTCCGTTAAGCCGAGCATTGGTAACCAATAGGCTCAACGCAAGCGCTCTTGAGGAAGATGATTTCCGTAAGCATCTGCCACGTTATAGTGGGGAATATTGGGAGAATAATCAGAAATTAGCCTCAGAATTTGCGGCACTTGCCGCAAGTAAAAATGTCACACCGGCACAACTGGCTTTAGCATGGGTTCTGGCACACGGGGACAACCTCATTCCGATCCCAGGAACAAAACGAAGGAAATATTTGGAGGAAAATGCAATAGCAGCAGATGTTATTTTGTCTCATGAGGAGATTGAAGAAATAGAAGGATTACTAAAGAAATATCCCAATACCGGTCCTCGTTATACCGAGCGTGAATTCAAGATGGTGAATAAGTAAGCCGGGAGAGTTCTCAACGTATAAATAATTAGATGGGAATCACTACATCCTCAAAGCGAGGAGTTGATCCTTCTACTTCCTTCGCTAATGGAAAGTAAGACTCGCATAAAAGAAAAAAGCTGAATGCACAATGGATAGAATCGAACAAAGCAAACAAACTACGGGATAACAGATCCTATTGGTGTAAGAGTTATGGTTAAGGGAGGGGTAGACACAGTTTCTGTTTCTATATTAGCCAAGGCTGTCATCTGACCTTCCATGAGAATAGCCGGTGGAAAATCTACAAGAATATGATCACCTGGTTGTAAAGGTATTTCTGTACCTGCTGATAGAAACAATTCATACTTGCCATCACAATGAAATACGATGAATTGACCTTTGTAATCCTCCGGGGAGTCTGGAGAAAGATCGGTGATCTTCGAGAATGGAATAGGCGTTACACTGGGGCGTGATGGCGGGACTGTGCCATATTCGGAAGGGTTCGGAGTGGAAGTTCGTTGGATCACCGCAGAGGAACTTGAAGAACGTGTTGGAACACAGGTAGGGGTCAAGGATGGCAAAATTTCAGATGAAATATTCTGCAGAGGTCTCACGGCAAAAACAAAGAGAATCAGCAGGATCCCCAACAATATCAGTCCACCTAATCGAAACCGTGAAGAATTCATTTTAAGTGCCAGTGGTGATTATCTACAAATTATATAACTACTTCTTGTTTCACCGGCACCAGACGAGTGTGACTTTGTGTTTAGATGCGAATAAATAGACCCTCATAGGGAGGAGATGCGCCTTCCACCTCCTCAACTGCTTGAAAATGAGTCTTTAGTTGTTTCTTGATCTTGGGGTCGTTTGTCTCAATGTAGAATCCCTCTCCGTCCCAGGCACGGATCAAGATCCAGGGAGAAGCTGCACCTGCATCAAAGGCCTGGAAGTCACCCTTAATCGTTTGGCGAATGCCAGATGTGATGCGAAGGAAATCCTGCCCCGCAATGGGTTGCTTTTGATTGGTGAATGAGAACAATTCCTCTGCTCCTTCTCCGTCGCAATCCACTCCGCTTCCCAGCCAGATGGAATCCAAGGCTCTGTCACCTAGTGCAACGATGAGGTCATATAAGTCGAGCTTCTGATCCGGTTGCTCGGAAGGCGCCTGATCTGTTTTTTGCTTGTCATCTGGAACAGCACCCTGACTGCTTGCACGATCCCGCGTTCCTGCATTCCATTGGCTGAGTCTTTGCTCGATCTCCTGCCTGGCATTCGCATCCTGAGATAGTGTAAGAAACCGCTTGTAATCGGCGATAGCCTCCTCACGGCGCCCAGCGGCCTCATTGGAAATCCCGCGCCAATAATAAGCGGCTTCGTCACTTGGGAAAAGCTGTATAACCATGGAAAAGTCCTCAATGGCTCTTTCGAAATCGCCGAGTTGAACATACGAAGTGCCGCGATTGAAATAGCCATCCGGGTTCCTGGGCGCAAGCCGTATACCTTCGGTGAGGCTGGCAATCGATTGACGAAAATTTCCTGTTTGTCCAAGCGTCACACCGCGATCGATGTACCCGTTCGATAGATCTGGATCGATAGCGGCAGCCCGCTGATAATCCTCCACTGCACGGTCGAATTGCCGGAGCTGTTCATAGGCGACACCCCGCAAGTGGAGCGCACTTGCGTCGTCCGGTTGGATCGTTAGCCACGAACTGTAATCTGCAATTGCCTGTTCATAATTCCACAGTCGATAATATTCGGCCGCGCGTTCCTTGAATATAGATGCCCGCCCGGGATTGGCTTCGAGCAATTTGTTCAGGTCGAGGATCCGATGGGCTGGCTTGGCGATCTTATGGATCTCAGCAGGTGCAGAACTATAGTCCGTCAGGCGGTCCTGAGGGACAGGTTTTTCATGGGCTTCAATCAACTCCGGCTTCAAACCGATCGCGATCGTATATCCTGCAACCGCTTCCCGAACATTTCCATGGCTGTAGAGGAGGTTGGCGCGGAAATAGTGAGCCTCGGCATCGTCGGGGTCCAGCTTTAGAGCCGCTTCGTAGCAGGACAGTGCGCGGTCATCATTCTTCAATCGCTGAAAAGCAACTCCCAAACTGGTGTGAGCCATGATCTCGTCGGGATTTTCTTCAACAGCCCTGGACAACTCCTCGATCGCTTCGTGAACCTTTCCGCTTAAGCCCAACTCTATGCCTTGCGAAAAATGTGAAACAGTTTCCGTTCCCCGCGTGGTTTCCTGATGAACAGGGTTCACTACACGCTGCGTGTACGCTGGTGCGTCTGTTGGTTTTATAGGCGCACTATCCTCTTGAGCCGCATTCACGAAACGCTGCGCGTTCGCAGATGCGTCTGTTTGTTTTGCAGGCATAACATCCCCAGAACGAGGCTTTATCGACGATTGCGAGTCTGTTTGCTCTACGGGCGTGACATCCTCATGAACAACATTCACGGAACGCTGCGCTTGCGCAGGTACGTCTGTTTGCTTTACGGGCGGGGTATTCTCCTGGACCGCAAGCAGCATTGGCAAGGGGATCTTAGGGAAGGAGGTTAACCAGGCTTCTTTGATCGTCTGGAGTACTTTTGTTTTCAACCCTGGATTCTTGAAATCATATTTTTGCCAAAACAGGTAATTCAGGAAAACCGCTTTGTGGTTGCGCTTTATTTCAAGGTAAAAATCCATACGTTTGTAAAGATATGAATTGGTGAGCAGGGTGAATTGTTCAACCGCGTTTTTCCCCTGCAAGCCAAACTTGTCGGGGATAAATCCTTGAAATCCATCTCCAAAATATGCTTCCACAACCTTGATGTGACCGGCGATGTGCCCGTTAAATCCCTCCACCTCCTCTGCTGGAATCCAGAATTCCTGATGCTGCGATCCGCCAACCGTATGCTTTTGAAATTGACTGATGTATTCATCCTCCACCTTGAACTGGGTAACGTACCCCGCAAACTGTCCGCTTTTCGCATTCCAGTCGGACGCGGTTTGACGGGCATACTCCAGTTCAAGAACGGGATAGAAAATTGGTTGTTGAGGCAGGCGCGCAGGGAAAGCCTTCATATCGCTGTCGTAGATCAACTCCAATTCCGGCAAACCCACCGGGCGATAAAGAATCATGTTGTTATCGGATCTGTCCTTACCTATAATACCCCACGCTTGGATAAGACATCCTCCAGCTGCTGGTAACTGATGCCGTAGCGCGCAGCGATCTCTCGGGCATAGCTTTGGCCGAGCGGAGGACGTATTTCCAGCTTGTACGTGTGGTTTATATCCGCACCGTTTGGCGGCCCAGAGGCATCGATCGGGGACGAAACAATACTGATAATTTTGCTGTCGCCAGGCACCGAGTCATTCAGCTCATCCACCTTGTTTGCCAGCTCGTGCAAGTGAGTCGAGTAAATGGCCCGGGCTCCAATCCGGCGCAGCATCCTCACAAGATCCTCAGCCAGATAGAGGCTTTCGCCGAAACTGGTACTCGAGAGGGACTCATTCAGCAGGACCAGACTATCGCGCGTCACCTGTTCGAATATCTTCCTCAGCCGCATTGTCTCCTCACCAAACCGCCCCGCGTCTGATTCCGGCTTTTCTTCCAGCGGAAAATGGGTGAAGAGCTGATCTAAAGGACTGATGCGGGCCTGCATCCCCGGCACACGAAGTCCAACCTGAGCCAGGATATGCACCACTCCAACTCCTTGCAGGTAGGTTGTCTTGCCGCCATGATTGGGTCCGGTCAGAATGTGAATGTGGCCATCTGGTCCAAGGAGGATGTCGTTCATGACAATTGTTGGTCCTGTCCCACCGTCTATTTCCAAATGTTTCAACACCAGGTGTACGTTGTAAGAGTCTTTTACCTCACACCGCCGCTCCTCTCTGGGAGCGATCTCAGGCCGGCACATCGGCAACCCCAACTTCTCGAATCGTCGGATAAATCGTACCGCGCCCAGGTAAAAGATCAGCGCCTGTCGCAGGTCCGTAAACATTTGCCTATGAGGGTTGGCATACTTGCTGAGCCGGTCTGCGATCGGGAGGGCGGTCTTTTCCAACACTTTTGCCAGATCCGCAAACAAGGGAACCATCATGGGGTCGATCGAGGATGTGTAGGGATCGTCCACTGTTCGGCGCGGGACGGAATGCAAGGGCGCGATCCCTTCCCGATCCGTGCGTACCCCAAATAGTTGATTCAATAAAGACTGGTCGGTAAATCGTTTTTCATTGACCGAAAGCAGCGTCGCCTGGGTCGGGCGCAGGCTGGCATCCAGATTCACGCCGATCGTAATGCTGGCGCTGTTCCGCAGTCTGGAGAGCAGTTCCGGCAATTCGCGGACGAGGCTTTGGTACTTTGGATCATTCTGCGCCCTGCGGATTTCCTCCTGAAGAAGACGCAGCCCGTCCGAACGGAGCCTGCTTTCGACGGAGCGCAGGACCTCCCCCATTCCCTCGAAGCAGTCGATCAGATTTTGAAGTTCCGCCGCTCGCTCGACCACTTCATGCAGCCAACTCATCTCCCGATGCGAGCGGTAGGAGTGTTCGAAGAGCGAATCGATCACAGGGAAAAGGGAGGTAAACCGTTCTACCAGCTCAGGGTTGGCGAGCAGATCCTCCAGCACAGCCTGGCGATAGGAGATCACCTGCGAGTCACGAGGCAATCGCGAGAAAAGCTCCTGGATTTCTCTTTGCTGTCCGCGATCCGATGTAAAGGCCGCGAGGATGTCGTCGAGTCTCAAGTCGTGCGCGGCAGCCGGGCTCAGCTCAAGGAATACGTTTTCTCCGTTCAATGAGATCCCTGGCCCCTGCGGGTAGAGCAAGCTGAAATTTGCCAATGCATTCCCCTTCTCAGAATAAGCTTTTTCTCTCTTCATTCGATCCTCTCTCCGGTGTCTCTCCGTTCACGTCCCGGCTCTCCTAAAGCCAAACTCTGTCCTTATCACGCTGTCAACACCTGCCATCGAACGGAACGCGGATCAGCGTAAGGAAATATCTGATTTCATTATAATGGTTCGTTTGGGTAAGAAGCAAAACTTGTCCCCTGCTGGCTGCAGGCGCAAGTGTCGTGAAGACCTTGCGCCTGCGCACAGTGTAAGCACCCGCGAAGCAAAGGGTAGGGGCCTGACCTGCGCCTTAGCATGGATCAACGGTCTCTCAAGATAAGTAAATTAGCTGTACTCTGTCGTTTGCTTTTTTGTTAGCTGAACCCCCAGATCTGGCACTCATTTTTGGCGAAAGAGCTGTTTTTCGAAAAAGTATCCTTCGCTCTAACTTCGCTGTATCTTCACTCAAGCTTCGCTGTAGCCTTTTAGTTGGGGCCCTTCTAGATATGGGGGTCGTTTCGATCGGGTTGAGGGGAGTTCTCAGTCTGATACTCACCTGCCTAACACGTAGTGTAACGCAAGTGCGTCGACCGAGCACAGAGCGAAAAGCGACGGCTCCCTGACAATAATTTGCTGACCCCGTGAATTCAAGTGTAAGTATAGCTTGATCCATACCGACGGGTCTTTACAATCCCTTTACCCCTTGCTGAATACAAAAGTGACAGTCACCACTTCCGTTCACTAGCCTTATTCCTTCAACGCAAGCGCCACAGCTTCCTCAACAGTCAACTTCTGTCCCTCGGCAGTAAGCCTGGCAAAATCAGAATCGCTCAGCGTGGCACGAATAACTTCCAGATCACGTTCCACCGAAGCCTGCTCAACAGGTGGACGATGATCACCAATCTTCTCGCGCATGGCATTTGCCCAGGCGAGGAGCTGTGCGGCACGTTGGGGTTGATTTTGATTCACATGCAGGCTCGCCAACCCCTCGATATCGTAAACGACACCGATAAGGTTATTCGCCTTTTGGAATTGTTGAATAGAGAGTCTGAGTGTCTCTTTTGCCAGCACAATATCACCTTGGCGCAATACAACATATCCTAAATTGGCAAGCGAATAAAGATACTGCCACGTCATTGTCATGCCGACTTTTTTACCCATTGCGCATACTTCCTCGCAATAAGCGCGGGCGTTTGTCAAATTACCCTCGTGCATTGCCACTTTACTGAGGTACTGTAAGGTGGTTATGTAACCCGGGGCGCCCAAGGGAAGTTGGAGTTCCAGACTTTCCTGAAGCCATGCGCGCGCCTGAGGAAAGTTTCCCAGGTCCATTGCTAGCATTCCCAAATTATCCAACGCGCCTGCCATCGTAATCAGATCTTTTCGTTCGCGTGCCAACGCCAATGCTTCTTCCAGACAGGTTTGTCGTTGGATAGGATCACTACTTGCTTGGCTGATTACAATCAATACATCGCAGATGTCTGTCTTATCATTCATAGAGCGATACAAATCCAGGCTTTGCAGCAGAAACGATAGAGTATCTGGACCGCCATTCATATTTGCCACAACGCCCAAAGCATACAGGCCAGCTGCCTCACCATTCTGATCGCTCCATTCTTTGTAGATAGCCAAACCTTCCTCTGCAAGAGCGCGCCATTGAATAGGATCACTCTGGCCACTCTGCCAAGCAGTGAGAATTGATAATGCAACCAACGTTTTTGCCCGTGCTAAGGTTCGCAGGGTACCTTGCGGAGATTGTAAGAGTTGATTTAGTTTCTCGATAAGTTCATTAGTGTAGCCGTACCGGAGACAAAATCTCCAAATGGCACTGCCCAATCGCAAACCATCCTCGGCCCGATTTTCCTGCGACCACTCCAACGCCGCGCGGATATTGTCGAATTCAACATCAAGTCGATTTAGCCATGCGACTTGATTTGCATTCAAGATTTCAATTTCTGCTTTTTCAGCGAATGCTCGAAAGTAATTCAGATGCCAATCCCGCATCTGCGCGGCTTCATCGGTTTCGAATAATTTTTCACGCGCATATTGACGAATGGTTTCCAGCCTGCGATAACGGGATTCTTTCCCTGTATTCTCAACAATGACCAGGGACTTGTCGACGAGATGAGTCAGCAAATCCAGGATATCAAACGGTTCGATTTCCGTTAAGCCACAAACAGCTTCCGCCGCTTCAAGCGTCCACCCGCCGACAAAGACTGCCAGGCGTCTGAATAAGAGACGCTCCTGCTCACTAAGCAGTTGGTAACTCCAATCGATCAACGCCCGAAGGGTCTGCTGGCGTGGCAAGGCAGTACGGCTGCCACCCGTCAATAAGCGGAAACGGTCATCCAACCGTTCGGCAATTTGTTCCAAAGAGAGCACCTTCACACGCGCCGCAGCCAGTTCAATCGCCAGCGGAATGCCGTCCAACCGCCGACAGATTTGTGCCACTGTCGGTGAAACGGTATTTGTGACTTTGAATGTTGGCACTGCTTGTGCCGCGCGTTCGATAAACAATCGCGCCGAATCACATTCCTGCAGTTGCCCCACATCCAGTTGTTCTTTTGAATTCGGTATTGGAAGGGATGGGACGCGGTAGGCGGTCTCGCCAGTGATGCCAAACGCCTCGCGACTGGTAGCGAGGATTCGAATCCCGCGACCTCCACGCAAAACAGAATTGCCAAATCTGGCGCAAGCATCTAGAAGGTGTTCACAATTATCGAGGATGAGTAAGAGTTCTCTGTCACGGAACCAATCCAGCAATGTAGCGATGAGTGGGCGGCCCGGTTCCTCATATACACCCAAAGCGCTTGCGACGGAATTGGATACAAGATCAGGATCTGCGATCGGAGCGAGTTCAATCAGCCAAACACCATCTTTGAAACGTTCCAGTATTTCAGTTGCAACTTGCAATGAGAGACGAGTTTTCCCTGTGCCACCGGACCCTGTCAGGGTAACCAGGCGTGTTTCGATTAGTGATTGTTTGACCTCGGCAATCTCCTGCCCACGCCCCACAAAACTAGTCATCTGAATCGGTAAATTGTTTGGAATGGAATTGAGGGTTGGCAGGGCAGGAAAGTCTTGCTGCAAATCTGTTGCAACCAGTTGCCATAGGCGTTCGGAAGTCGTCCAACCTTTGAGATGATTTTCCTTCATATCTCGGAGCGTGACGCCCTCCGGAAACTGACCACGCATCAACTCGGCAGTTGTATTTGAAAGCAGAATCTGGCCCCCATAAGCTGCTGACATGACCCGTTGAACATGTGCTAAGGTGAGATAGCCACGATAATCATTCTCACGTTTTTCGGCCTCGCCCGTATGGATTCCGATACGAACTTTGATTGGTGTCTTTCCCCAGTTTTCATTTTGTAATTGAAGTTGCGCCTCTCTGGCGGCATTTATCCCATCCCGAGCTGTGTGGAAGGCCACGCAAAACGCATCCCCGATGATTTGAAAAACATAGCCGTTACATGCATCCATTACAGATTGCAAAATGGCATGGTGACGTGCCCGCAACGCTTCCCATTGATCGGGGTGCTCCTGGGCAAGTTTGGTGCTGCCTTCAATATCTGTGAACAGGAAGGTAACGGTGCCGGAAGGAAACTTATTCATCGATTTCTTCCCACCCCTTTGGTCGTGAGGGCGCGTCCAAGTGCGGACGGCCTTGCAAAAGCAGCCTCGTTTCTATCGGGAACGGGATACCATTTCCCGCTTGATTGATTATGACACAACTACTCCGTTTTGGAAATAGAATTGATTAAAATTCAGCGTGGCCAGAATTGTTTGACCTACAGGTCTACGAAAGTATAATGCTCACGGAGTGATCCATGGAACAAATATTCAAATCGATCCGGGATCTGCGCGCATGCACGAATGCAGCCCGGCAAATTGAGAGCGGCGACGTTGTAGGGTCATATATCCGCGGGGTTTGTGGTCTCTGGATTGATGGCGCGTCTGCCAAAGCCATCAACTTTATTGATGAAATCAAAGGAGAGAGACGAGCGAACCGGCCCTTCGGAACGACACTGGATGGAGCCGAATTTGTGCGGATGATCGATCCGGACCAAATCGCACCTTCCACTCGTGGTCTCTTTCTGGACGCAGACCAGCTTCGTTCACGATTAGGTTCGTTGTGCTTCCTCCGGATCCCCATCCGAAAACAAGTTGGGATCGAGTTGCCTCCTAGATTGGTTTCACAAACAGAGGAGGGGACCTACTGGCTGCAGAATTGGATTCCCTGGGGTTGTCGTTCCAGCCAGCTGTGGATGGAAGCCTTGCAGGGACAAAAAATTGAGTTTCCATCAGCCACCTCCATGAACGTGAGTGGCAATCCGGAATTGGTTGAACAGGAGGCGGGAGTTGAGTTCTGTGAGTCAAAAGGCATCTCAATTTTTCTAGGTGACCCGGAGAGCAGGTACGAAGTAAAAGGTTCTTTTCCAATCCTCCAGGTGGACAAAGCAGGAATTCGCCTCCTCAGAGAAGGTCACTTTCCGGGCATTCTCTTCAGGTATCTGCTTCAGGAATGGGAGATCGATTTGAGCGACTACAAACCCGCAAAATATCCACTGGTGCAGATTCCGAAAGAGTTGTGGTCAGGCTCCATGGCAGGCGACGCGTTAAGACTTGCTTTGATCGAGCACCTGGATGGCTAACCGATTCAATTGTGCGTTAGTGTTGCTTCCGTACTAAACTCTGTTGTCAAATCGGGGCAAGGGATAACGAGTAGGCACAGAGCCAGGCCCCGAACTCTCGATTACAGCGCGTCCAGGCTAATGGGTGGACATTGCTCCTCCATAGTCTCCACAATCCCTGACAGGCTCGTCCATAATTCCTCCACAATGAATCGATAGAGTAGGATCAACATTACTTGAGGAGGTAATCCAATGGCAACCCGTACCGCTGAAACATCACCCCTTGTTCGTGCCAGAGTCGCAGGGCTCTTGTATCTGATAACGAACCTATTCGCTCCCTTCACCCTCCTATATCTTCCCTCCCGTTTTATTGTAAGCGGAGATGCGGCAGGGACAGCCAGTAACATCATGGCTTCTGAATCACTGTTCCGTTTCGGCATCGTGCTCAATCTATTCACCTTCATAGGCCAAATATTTCTTGTGCTCGCGTTATACCAATTGCTCAACGTAGTGAACAAGAACATGGCATCCCTGATGGTCATATTCTCTCTGCTTGCTGTCCCAATCGCGATGCTCAATGAGCTTACGCAGTTGGCTGTCATACAATTCTTGAGCGGCGCTGACTACTTGAATGTATTCACAACCGAGCAGTTGCAGGCGCTGGTGTACTTCTTCCTACGGCTGCATGGTCAGGGACTCAATATCGCCCAGATATTCTGGGGCCTATGGCTATTTCCGATGGGTTATCTGGTCTTCAAGTCGGGTTTCCTTCCGCGAGTCTTGGGCATTTTGTTGATGATCGCATGTTTTGGCTACGTGATAGAAAGTTTTGCAGCATTTCTCGGTTACAACGTGAGCATTATTTTCTTTACAGGTTGGGGAGAACTGTTACTCCTCTTGTGGCTGTTGATTAAAGGTGTAAACGTCGAAGGGTGGAAAAAACGTGCGCTTGAATCTGGCTGATATAACTATGCAAGCCTTCCACCTTCGTCCTTCATCCCTTATACTCCTCCCATGCCTCCACTGATCCTGGTTGTTGACGATGAACCTAAGATCGTCCGCCTGGCGCGGGATTATCTGGAGAAAAATGGATTCCGCGTCACCACCGCCGCAGACGGTCAATCCGCGCTGACGATTGCCCGCCGCGAAAAACCCGATCTTGTCATCCTCGACCTTATGCTTCCTCACATGGACGGACGCGAAGTCTGCCGCATCCTGCGCCGCGAAAGCGATGTGCCGATCATCATGCTCACAGCCTTATCGGAGGAGATTGACCAGGTGACAGGTCTTGAAATCGGTGCAGACGATTACATCACCAAGCCGTTCTCTGTTCGTGCCCTGGTAGCGCGGGTGCGGGCGCTCCTACGCAGAACGCGTGGGGAAGTCAAAGCGCCCAGCCTCGTCCGCTCGGATGGGCTTGAAATTGACCTGAAAAAATATTCGGTTGCCTTCCAGGGAAGTCCGATCAAACTCACTCGGAATGAGTTCAAAATCCTCCATCTACTTGCCAGTCATCCCGGACAAATCCTGACCCGCGACCAGTTGCTGGATGACCTGCACGGCGCTGCCTCCAGCCTGGACCGCAGTGTGGATTCACATATCAAGAATTTGAGAAAGAAACTTGAAGTCGCTTCCGGCGAGTCCATGATTGAAACTGTCTACGGGATGGGATATCGCTTTATAGAAAAGTAAACGGTAAAAGGTAAGTACCATTTAGCGGTGATCACACATATCCATGTTCCAACCCCTCTCTCCCCAAAAAACACGGCGCAGCATCCGTCGGCTGATCCGTTTGATCATTTCCATGATCCTCTTCCTGCTCCTTTCTATGACAGGCGCCTCTGTCTTTTTTTATCTATTCTTTTCGGAATCCACAGGCAGCAGAAACAGCTTGCTTTTTCTGTTGGTTCCCTTTGGCGTGATTGCGATGGCAATCATCGGGGCTTATTTATTTTATGCTCGCTATGGGAGGCCCCTGGGGCAGATGTTCAACGCCATCGACTCCGTGTCCGAAGGCGATCTTTCGGTGCGTGTTCCCGTAAACGATTCATCACAGCTGCATGAGCTGATCCAGCGTTTCAATAAAATGTTGAGTGAACTGGAGCGTGCTGAGCAGCAGCGCCGCAACCTCACCGCTGACATCGCCCACGAACTTCGCACACCGCTCCACATCATTCAGGGCAACCTGGAAGGGATCCTGGACGGTGTGTATCAGTCTACGCCTGAGCATATCAACACCACGCTGGAGGAGACCAAACTGCTGGCGCGACTCGTGAACGATCTGCAGACCCTCTCCCTTGCCGAAACGGGACAGCTTTCGCTCCATCCTACCCGTTTCCGGCTGGCTGACCTGATCGATGATCTTACTTCGAGTTTTTCATCCGAAGCTGCCTCCCTGGGCATTGACCTGAAAACAAGCTTCACGGATCAAAACCAGGAGCTGACTGCCGATTATGATAGGTTAAATCAAGTTCTCTCCAACCTCATCTCGAATGCTCTACGTCACACCCCCAGCAGTGGGACCGTTATGATCCATACCGGATCAATTCAAAAAGAATTACCACCTGGGAAATTCGCAGTACGAATTACAATCCAGGACAATGGCTGGGGTATTCCGGCTGAAGACCTTCCGTTCATCTTTGATCGCTTCTGGCGTGGAGACAAATCGCGCAGCGAACGAACCCATAGTGGACTGGGACTGGCAATTGCAAAGCAACTCATCCGGGCGCAGGGCGGGACGATTGCAGTGCAAAGCCTGCTGGGAACAGGCTCGAGCTTTACGATAGAGTTACCCGAAACTTAAAAATAATCCTGTCCTGTCTTCCCCTTACATGGACCAAAGGTCTTCTCAAGCAATTTAAGACCTTGCGGTTATGCTTCGGTGGGGCGCTACGCACACCCCCTGATACGGCTCACCTGCCCGGGTGGTGCCAGGGTAAGCCGCACGGTGCCACTATAGTCCCCGAGCGTAGCGAGTGGGAGGGGAGACCCGCACTAAGCAAGTGCAGGGAATCATCTACGTAGTTGAGACGTTTTCAGGAAAAAATACAAGATGATTGCACTAAGGCTTTAGGCAGACGAAACTGCATTATTATTACCGTGTGAATGAAGAAATCGATAATATTCCTCCCAGCGCTTTCTTTGTCGTCGACGGCGTCAAATTCTATCCCTTAGCCAAGGCCGTCATCAACATCGGGCGCAGGCTGGAAAATGATCTTGTTATTGATGATCCGCGCGTATCGCGCAATCATGCACAACTACGTGCAATCCAGGGACATTATGTTCTATTTGATCTTGGCTCAACCGGTGGAACATTTGTGAACGGTAACCGTGTCAGCGAGACCATTATTTACCCCAATGATTCTATCTCTCTCGGTGGGGTTATATTGACCTTCTATCAAGATGATCCGCCTCCCAGACCAGATCTCATCGACACAGTACAATAAATTTGGATCGAGGATATTGCTCTTTTGTATAGGAAGTTGAAGCGTCCCTTTATCAAACAAGCGTTTTCCTGTTCCGAGCATCACAGGGAATACATTGAGCCAAGATCCGTCGACTTTTCATAAGGGAAGATTTATTATTCTACAACTCCTCTCCTCGATTTCTCATAAAAATGTTTTCAAGGAATGTGCACACTAATACCACCCAGGTAATGCCCAGTGCATATCCAGCTACTACATCGGTCAGATAATGATTGCCATGGAATATTCGGCTAAAGCCCTCAAAGAGCACAATCAACAGCATAGTGATACTCAACGTCCATTTCCAGAAGGGCGAAGGCATCTTGGGAATTAGCAAATAAGCCAAGAACCCATAGCAAATCATTGTGCCCAAGGCGTGCCCACTTGGGAAGGACGGAATCGTGGTGGTGACCAGTCCCAGCTGTTCCGGGGGTCTCGGGCGGACAAAATACGCAATAATGAAATTCCATAACAGACCACCACCTTGAGAACTAATCTGCCACATCCCGAATTCGCGCCAATAGCGTTGCGAAAGAAAATAGATACTCAGGATCGCTCCGATCACCTGGACGGCCTGCTTCCCGAGAAAGAATCCAAAGAGCATGATGTCGTTCACGGTTGGCGAGGCGGCTCTGGCTCTGATAAGCAACTCTTCATATACCGATTGATCAACCTGCAACAGCGGACCTTTCGCAAGGAGGTTATATGCCAGGGCTGCAAAGCTGAGGCTGGCAATCAGAATTAAGGTCAACCCGAGGAGGGGCCGCCTTTTGAACCAGCCGGGCGCCCGAAGACCCTGGAAAGCGGTCGCCTTTTGTACAGGTTCTTGATTTCCCGCCGTTCCTTCCCGAAAAATTCTTTCCACCAGCGTATACACGAGTCCCGCCCAGGCAAGGCCGAGGGCAACCCCTGCGAGCACATCACTGAAATAGTGAGTACCGAACAGGAGACTGCTCAGGGCAACCATTATGATAGCGAGGGTTAACAAAAGGACGGCAAACCACTTCCAAAAAAGGGATGGCAGTTTGGGAATCAGCAGATATGCCAATAGCCCATAGCAAAGAACTGCCATCAGAGCAGGCGCGCTAGGGAAAGATGGACCAGACAATTGGAGAACATCCAGGTGATCCGCAGGCCTTGGGCGATCAAAATAGCGACTGAGAAAATACCCGATCAAACCACCCCCACCCAGCCCAATACAGACCATCGCCAACTCCCGCCAAAAATGTTTATAGAGAAAATGGACCGCCAGGATCGTTCCGGTGACAACCACAACTTCTTTGCCAAGAAAGCAGCCAAACAGAATGTTTTCCATCAAACGCCAGGGTGCGTTTGTCTGAGCGGCGCGGAACGTTTTGGCGAGGGTCATATCCCACTGGAGGAAGGCTTCATTTGTCCTGAGATGATAGGCCAGTAGGCCAAATGTAAGGCTGCCGACTAGAAACATCATTAACCCGATGGTTGGCCATTTTGCAAAAAGCCCGGGAGAACGGAGTCCCTGACGAGTGTTTCTGCTGAATGTATTCTGCTGAACGCTGGGTTTACTATTTCTATCTGGAGTCATGGGATAAAGCTCAAAACTTTTTATTTAACACTATTAATTTTACACCTAACATCCTGGGAGCACGCTATCTATGATCTTCATAGACTGGAACGGTCCCCAAAAAAGATTTAGCGGCTCTGCCAGAACAACCACAGGCTGGAGAAGAGCAGCAGGACGATGATGATCCATTCAAACGCGGCTGGTCTGAGATGAGTGAGTGTCCTGCGAGCGACCCAGATCCCGACGGGAATAAACGGGAACACCCACCACAACGAAAACAGTAAAGGGAGGTTGAGGACACCTGTATATAGAAAGCCCGGGACTTTGATGAGGTTGAGTATCGCGAAATAGATGGCCGTGGTGGCGATAAACGGCCGCGCCTGTAACTTTTGAAATAACAGATATGAATTAAAGGGTGGCCCCCCGCTATTGAATATACCAGAGGCTACCCCCGCCAGGAAGCCGGCCGCCGGAGCATGCCAGGGCCGCGACTCATACCGCATCGCCTGGATGCGATCGCTGAGGAACTTATACGCCACCAGCCCCAACACAAAGATGCCCAGGATGAGGCGCAAGCCATCCGCCGGCACCGACGAAAGCAGGAACGTGCCAGCCAGGGCGCCTATGATTCCGGCCGGCAACATCCGCCTGACCAGACCCAGGTCCCACTCTTTCCAATACATCGTCACCGCAAACACATCCCCGACCATCAACATTGGCAGCAGCACCCCAACGGCAGATGCCACCGGCAACACCAATGCCAAAATAGGCGTCAGCAAAGCGCCTAAACCACTAAAGCCACCTTTTGCGAAGCCGATCATAAAACCGAGGATGGCGATGACGACGGCTATATAAACGGTATTTTGATCAGTGGCTGGCATGACGGCTTATCCCTGGCCGATTGAAAGCCTGACGGGGAATCACTGCGATCCCTGTTTGGGTGAGGATTGACTCACGTGATGGTAAGACCTGTCAGGTGTCGATAGTGCTGATATCCTACTTAAAACGATCCTGTTTTAACAGCCCCCGCGCGTTTGAGGGTCGCAACGATCACGCCACTGGGCGATGTTTTCGAATCCACGACTGTATAGGCAGCCGCAATCGTCCCGACATCAAACAAGCGTTTTCCCATGCCGAGTGTCACCGGAAATATTTTGAGCCAGAATTCATCGACGAGATCATTCTCCAACAAGGTCTGAATGAAATTGGCACTCCCGTGCACTTGCAAGTCAGGTCCATCTTCTGCTCTGAGCTTCCTGATTTCATCCACCACGTTCCCGTTTAGAAAGACCGTCCTGTTCCAATCATGGGATGTCAGCGTATTCGAAGCCACATACTTGGTGGCTTTGTTGATGCCGGCACCTTCCTCTTTATGCTGCGGCCAATAGGAGGCAAAGATCTCAAACGTTTTTCTGCCCAGCAAAAGATCAAACGGGTGACCCATCTGTTCCGTCATGACCTTACCAAGAAACTCATCAAAGTATGGAACGGTCCAACCGCCCAACACAAAGTTCCCACTCGTATCTTCGGTGGGTCCGCCAGGTCCCTGCATGACGCCATCCAGGGAAACAAATGTTAGAACAATTATTTTTCTCATAGAAATAATTCTACCAGAAGCAATCCACTCTCTTGTCTGGGAACACATAAGATCGGAAACATCATGTCATTCTCACGAAGTACACCCTGACGGTGTGAACGACCGAAGGGAGGGAAGAATCCCTGAGGGTTTGAGCCGTCTGGCTCAAACCCTCAGGAGACCCTCACCTGCATGATTTGCCATGAAATGCTAACGCATTTCAAAAATCACGTGCGGCGCACACTTGCCACGGACGCAAGTGACGTGGAGTGTCGCTGCGCTCAGGGCGATATATCCTGTATGTCTTTGCATTTAGCCACTCCCCCTTGCATAGAGTGAAATCGATTCTCACGGTTCCGAGTATCATTAGAAGCGCTTCGGTGATGAATGGTGCTGGCCAGAGCCATCGCAATCTTCGATAAAAACTGAAGCGATAAGGAGATGTCCACATGAAATATTTTTCTATTCTCACCCTGGTACTCATGAGTAGCCTAATCATCAGTGCGTGTGGCGCACGTGGTACACAGGCGACACCCACCATAAACGCGGTTGATATACAAAGCACGGCTGCCGTGGTAGCCTTCACGATGGTCGCAGAGACCCAAGCTGCCATTCCGACGGCCACGCTACCCCCGCCCACAGAGACTCCTACGAATACACCCGCTCCAACCGTTACGTTCCCTCCATTGCCAGCCTCGCAAGTAACATTAACTCCGGTTCCGAATAGCAATTCCGGTAGTGGAGATCCATGTATAAATAAAGTCCTGCCAGCAGTGCTGCAGGGTGAGACTGTAAAAATCCGTATCAACAATTCAACAAAGGCGGCACTTGCGATCTCTGTTTATCTAAGTCAAACCGTACCACAAAGTGTATGCGGCTATCGTACTTACAATCTCGATCCAGGACAATTCGTTGTCATTAATGACCTGGTTGAAGGCTGCTATACCCTTTGGGCATGGAACCCCGATCCGCAAGCCTATTTCATCGTGACAAACGGAGCCAGCAGTTGCATTGATAACTCCGAGACATGGGTATTTGATATTTCGACCAGCAGCATCAAACTTAGAACATAGTGCAGTGCAGAGCACCCTGCTAGGGACTCCCTCGGCGAAGGTCTTGAGACCTTGCGGTAGAAAGCAAAGACCGCAAAAGGTGCGAAGAAAACTTTTTGAACTTGGCGCGCTTCGCGCCCCTGGCGGTTCGCTGGTTAGCGAGTCAGGTGAAAACGCCCGATTTTGAGAAGGCCTGTGGCATATCCGTCTGGCTATTGATTTATGCAGGTCAGCCGTTTATACTATTTTTCGTATCAATACATATCCAAGAGAGGTCACATGCCCAGAAGATCACTTACCCTTGAGCAGGTTCTGACCCTACTGACAGAAACGCCGCCGCGCTATGACGCTTAATGACAGACACCACTGGTCGCTGAGTCTGTTAGTGACCACCCTATCTCAGAGGATTGGAGCGACACATGGAGCTTAGTATTTGTTCTTACAGTTTCCACCGATTGTTAGAAGCGGGCCAACAGGATGTCTTCCAGTACATCAGTGATTGTCATGCCTTAGGCTGTACACAGCTTGACCTATGGAACGGCCATTTGCCTTCGTTGCTGGACGATGAGGCACGCTCGCCTGCTAGCTTCACGCCGGAATATACACAACTGTCAGCTGCCGAGATGGACTATCTCGCTGGAATCAAATCCACCGCGGATCGTGCTGGTTTGCCGTTCGGTTGCCTGGCGGTAGACGGAGCGCATATCTACGAAGACAGCCCGCAGGCGCGGCAAGCCAACCAGATCAAGGGAGATCGCTGGCTGAATATTGCCGAGCAATTAAGTGCACAGCAAATTCGGATCGACTCTGGCGGTCCACCCGAAATGCCAGAGGAGGTGTTGGAGGTCATTGTTACAGGCTACAAGGATTTGATCCCACGGGCAGCCGAAAAAGGCATCGAGGTTGTCATTGAGAACCATTGGGGTGCCTCCCGCGTTCCGGCGAACGTTGTGCGCATTCTGGATGCCGTACCGGGACTGGGATTGCTGTTCGACAGCGGGAATTGGCCGGAGGGAATGCGTGAGATGGGCTGGACGCAATGCGCCCGCTATGCACGCGCCACCCACCTCAAGACATACGCGTTTGACGCCGAGGGCAACGAGACCACGGTGGATATTCCCCGGGTGATGCACATTTTGCAGGAAGCAGGCTACCAGGGCTCCTGGGGCATTGAGAGCGTGCCACGCCAGGGCGACGAAGTTGAGGCGGCAAAAAAGAGCATTGCCCTTGTTCGCCGCGTGCTGGGCGCGACGGCCGTTTAGCAGGGATGGAGGCTACCCTATGAAACCATCAGAACACCGCCCCATTTGTATTGGATTGATCGGCGCAGGACAGCGAGGCAAGCAACATCTGGAAAGTTATCAGAGTATCCCCGGCGCGGAGATCCTGGCCGTCGCAGACATCAATGAAGCCGTCGCGCAGCACGCCGCGGCCGAATTCAAGATTCCCAATGTGTACACAAACTACCACGACCTGCTGCGACGCGATGATATTGAAGCGGTTGATATTTGCCTGCACAATAATTTCCACCGGCCCGCGGCCGTGGCGGCCATGGAAGCCGGGAAGCACGTGTACTGTGAAAAACCGATGGCCGGTTCGTATGCAGATGCCAGGATCATGTATGACACCGCGCAGGCATTGGGACGTAAACTCGCTATCCAGCTCTTCACGTTATTCAAGCCTGAGACGCGCGCGGCCAAGCTGCTCATCGACGATGGATCCCTGGGCGAGCTTTATCACGCCCGCTCCACCGGGTTCCGGCGGCGCGGGCGGCCCTTCGTGGATGGCTATGGCACGCCCACCTTTGTGCAAAAGCGCCACTCGGCGGGCGGCGCGCTTTACGACATGGGCGTCTACCATATTGCTGGACTGCTGTATTTGCTCGGCAATCCCAGCGTGGCGCGCATCACCGGCAAGACGTATCAGAAAACCCCGATGGACCCGCAGCTCGAAACCTCCAGTGGCTATGATGTCGAAGAATTGGGTTTGGGCTTCGTCCACTTCACGAATGACGTCACGCTGGATATCATCGAAGCCTGGGCAGTTCACCTCGATGGCTTCGAGGGCTCGAGCATCCTCGGAACGCTCGGCGGCGTCCGCCTCGAGCCGTTCGGTTATTATCACAACCTCGGAGATCTGGAAATTAACAGTACGGTAGACCTGGAGCAAATCGCCTACCGCTGGAAGAACGTACGCCAGGGTGGGGATGTCTATGACAGTTCTGGGCATCACTGGGTCGCCGCCTTACAGGGGCGGGTGGACCTCCTGCCGAGTGCCGAGATAGCGCTCAACACCATGCTCATCTCAGAAGGCATCTATCTCTCGGACCAGCTGGGCCGTGAAGTGACCGCCGATGAAGTGCGGGAGAGGTCTGTGTCGCTCAGTACTCCAGGCTAAGATGGCGATTGCCACCAAACTTGTGGCCAAATCAAAGGAGAGTTTTATGACAATGTTGGAGACAGTCATCGTAGGCGGGGGACAGGCCGGTCTGGGGGTAAGTTATTTTCTTCAACAAAATGGACACAAGCATATCCTTTTTGAGCGAGGGCGGATTGGTGAATCCTGGTTATCACAGCGCTGGGACTCGTTCCGCTTGAACACCTCCAATCTCAGGAACACCTTGCCCGGGTTTCCCTATGCTGGACCGGAGGCGGATGGCTTTTCTCGGACAGACTCATTGGTGAATTATTTTCAGGAATATGTCGATCGTTTCCAGCTCCCGGTGCGAACCGGTGTGACTGTTGTCTCGGTGGAGCGAGCGGAAGATCAAGAGGGCTTCCTCGTAAAAACAAGGAAGGATGACCAGCCGGGGGAAGCTGTATCGAGCCGTTCGGTGGTCATCGCTTCCGGCCTCCAGCGCATACCCAGGATCCCGGCTATCCATGCAAAACTGCCCGGGGATATTGCCCAATACCACACCGCTGACTACCGCAATTCGCAAGGATTGCCGCCGGGCGCGGTCGTCGTGGTGGGGAGTGGACAATCCGGTTGTCAGATCGCCGAAGACCTGTTGGCAGCCGGACGGACCGTGTATTTGTGCACCAGCAAAGTCGGGCGTGTCCCCCGCCGCTATCGGGGCCGGGACCTGGTGGAGTGGTGGGTGGATATGAAGTTTTGGGATGTGACCTATGCCAGTCTGCCGGATAAATCCATCAGCCGCGCGGCCCAGCCCCAGATTTCGGGCATCGGGCGTTATGGTCATACCCTCAGCCTGCAAAATTTAGCACGTCAGGGCGTGATGATCCTCGGTCGCTTGCTGGATATTGACTCCGACACCTTGATCCTCGGCGATGAAGCGGCGGCCCATATCCACTTTGCAGATGAGTTCTCGCAACGCGTCAAGAACGATATCGACGCTTACCTGGCGCGTATGAATATCACACCTCCCCCTCTGGAGGAGGATCCCGCCGATGTCCCCGACCCTGAAGCGCAGTGCGTCTCCCCACTGCGGCAGCTACCCCTCAAGGAGTCAAACGTCAGCACCGTGATCTGGGCCACAGGGTTTACAGGGGATTTCAGTTGGATCCACCTGCCGATCCTCGACGATCAGAATAAGCCGATCCATGAACGGGGTGTTTCAGCGGAGCGCGGCTTGTATTTCGTCGGATTTCCCTGGCTGAACAGCCGCAAATCGGGGATCATCTATGGAATCGAGGAGGACGCAAATTTCATCGCCAATGCCATCCGCGAGCAATTGGCTTCGTCTTGATAAAAAAGATACGATGTCAAATCAGGCAGAGAGATTCATAAAATGCCGTTTCCTCTGCAGAACTTCATCCGTTGGAAGGGTCGCGTACATCATGAGCTATCTGAAAAAGCATCACGGTTTCCATTAATTTCACCAGCGATCCATGTCGCCTGAAGAGGTTATTCCGTTGTTCCTTCAGGAATGAAAAACGGAAAGGTGAATGTGCTTCGAGTTCACGCAAATAGGCCCCAGTGTAATCATGGTCCGTGCACCCGATCGTATTGATGAGAAGCAAATCGGCGCCCCGCCGAATCAATTCGCGGACCGACTCTTCCACGTCGAAACAATCCAGACGCATCAATACGCTACGACCAAAGTGAAAGGTGCGATTGGCAAGTGCATCCAGGGACCAATGACCTGCTGGCTGCGAATAGATCGTCAGGCGGCCTGCCCGGCTGTCGTGTTCAACATCCTCCAGATCGTCCAACAACTGCGCGAAGATGCCGTGACCATACATATATTGGCGCTGTGCCTCAGTGAGCAAGCCACTTACCAGATACCCATCCGCCAGGACAGAGGTCCCACCTTTTCCAAAGCTGAGACCG
>Ga0065705_10001812_pt1 | contig 47016 bp, 39 predicted proteins | sample SwibulcommuniRL2_FD_59092 | JGI IMG/M metagenome (GOLD analysis project Ga0065705, IMG submission 59092) | Bulk soil microbial communities from switchgrass field near Rose Lake, East Lansing, Michigan, USA - RL2 Bulk Soil v2 (version 2) | ecosystem: Environmental > Terrestrial > Soil >...
TCCGTAATCTATTTGGTCAAGAATCATACCGAAAAATAAGGATGCGGATTGTACCAGTCTAAACCGCCCAACGGCTCGCGTTATCCTCTGGCGGACGGGACGAGATAACGCCGCTTTGACAGAACTGGCTCGCGCCGAGTGTACTATCTTTTCGCGGCGGCTCTTACAACGCCGAGGGGATGACCGCCCGAGACAACCAACTTGGGCGTCGCCTGCGGAACGGGGCGAGGCTGTGTTGGGCCTCATATGATTTTTAGTCGGCCTTTCTATGATTGTGACAGTCCTTAAGATCAGACGAGTTTTATTATATCGTTTTGCCCGGTTGTTGTTCCATCGACACTTTTGTCTGTGGAGGTTGCTGATTGTCCATAACGATGGAAGCAACTAGGCGGGAGCGGGCTTCTTGCTTTGTACTGGCATCCAGCATTTCACATACACTGTTAGCAAGTAAGAACCGATTCATTTGTTCGATAGAGTGATGATAGTAGGCCATCTGTTTTGAGGTTTGGCCGTACAGATAGAAATTTAGACCTGAAATGGTTTCAATCACCGCGCCACTGATGATGCTTACGATCGCGATGGATTGCGATTGGGACAACAACAAGAAAATCACTGCTACAAGAAAGAAAATCAGTCCCACTCCGGCAGCCCCAAGGGCCATGACGAAGCTCTGCCTAGCTTGGGTTAATGCGGTTTTATAGTATTCATTAATCAGGCCGAGTTGCGCTGAGGCGATCTTAATCGTATCACCGGGCTCGGATTGGGCCAGTTGGGAAATGAAATATTCTTTCCGGAAACCAGGATCGCGGAAGAAAGCGGTTTTGAGGTGAGAAATGGTAGTGTATTGGGGTTTATTTTTGGTTCCTTTGATGCCAGATTGAACCACTTTATCACCAAGAATATTGAGAATCGATTGGACCATTTCTAAAGGGAGACCAGTCTCCTGGCAAATATCCTGAAGAGAGCGCCAGAGCTTATCCGGCTTTTCGAGAGAGGAAGCGATTTGGCGGATGGTTGCTTTTATGTTGCGGTCTTTTTCGATTTCCTTATTCTTGGTCTCATCTTGATCTGGTTTGATAAATTGGATCGACGGGCCTTCTGCAAGAGCGGCACATGGGATCTTTTTGCCATTTTCATCCTGGGTTGTTATAGTAGTGACCAACTTGGTTACCATTTCCTCTGCGATCGTATCTCCGGAAATCCGCATGTCAAAGGGCTTATAAACGATAGGGCTCATGCCTGGTGTGATTGGCAAGTAATAGGTTGGTAGTGCGTAATCAGCGCCAGCACTGACCGATTCAAGGTAACTTTTGATTTCCCATTTTCCAGTGAAGCTTGTGCAATCTGCGCCGCTTGATTTGATGGAAACTCGAATAACCCATTCTTCTCCAGCTCGCAATATCACTGTTGGGCGATTATCTTGAGGATCTATGACTTCCAAAGATGCGGACAGGTCAAGATCCAATCCAACAACATCAAAATTAAATTTTGTATTCATTTTCGGTCCTTCCACTATTGTGTACATCTACGGGCCGACGGCTCGCGTTATCCTCTGGTAGGCGGGACGAGATAACGCAACTTTGACAGAACTGGCTTGAGCCTAGTGTACTCTCTTTTCGCGGCGGGTCCCACAGTGACGAGGGGACGACCGCCTTTGGCACGCTTTGTTCGGCGGTTGTGATAGACCTGATCGAGTACCTGTGTTCAGTAGTATTTCCCTTGAGCTGCATGAATTGCCTTCGCTAGTGTCACTGATCAGATAGTAAAAAGTGTACAGCGGTGCTATCCACAAAAAAGGGCCGAAATAATTTTACATTACTAAGCAAAACGACACCAACATCTTTTTTAGGATTGAAACCAATGAAAACCGAATACCCACCGGAAATGCCATTCTTCCAGATGGCTAAGTCATCACTCTTCGGAGTTCGGTTCCAGCCCAATCCCATCTGACTATGATTATATATACGGATGTCGGTAGATTGTTGTGTTTGACAATTTGAGCGTGCAACTATGTCGTTACTTTGACATGCAGCCATGGAAGCCTTTAGCAAGGCTAGGCCATCAAGGAGATTCCCCCGAAGAGCCCCCGCACTCGCGAAGGCTTCGTAATTCCACTGATTGCTACTACCACCGTTTGGACTCAAGGGTGGTCCAATATTGTCTGAACTCCAACCTTCAATCGTGGCGTTTTTCATTCCCAATGGCTCAAAGATTCGCTGTTCCACGAGATCAGCATAATCGAGATTTGTTTTTTGGCTGAGCACTAACCCAAGTAAGGCATAACCATAATTTGAATATTTCCAGATGCCAATCCAGGCCACTTTCGTTTCCTTGATATCTGGATAAAGTTCTGCTTCATCATAGTTTGCAAAGGGATCAATTCCCAGGTTTGCCAGCCGTACCGTACTTAAGCTGGGTGGTAGGTCTGGAATACCGGCAGTATGGGTAGCAAGGTGCCGTAACGTGACGGCATCCCATCGCGGGTCTTGGATGTCTTCTGGTAAAAATTCATTGAGACTATCATCGAGCTGCAGGCTACCCTCATTCACAAGCTGAATTAAAATGTTGGCAGTTAGGACTTTCGTGATTGAAGCGTACTCGAACAGGGTCTCTTCGGTGAATGTCGGGTTGCCGATGAAAGCAATCGTTGTATTTTCGCCTTCCACATATCCAACCGCAATACCTGCTTCATTCGATGGCAACTGCTTGGCCAGATATTCCAATAGTGAGTATATTTTATCTGCTGAGCCCGATTGAATCCTCACCAAGGAAGTTGAATCTAGTTTGGGTTTTGGCGTGCCACAGGCAGCAAGACATAAAAACAGTAGCAGGATGCAGAATTTGCGAGGCATCATTGGAGGTTTATCACACTCATTGTGTTTTCCGACCAAGCAGGCGAATCTGTTGTAATTTTCTACACATGTTGATGGCACAGAATCCCTGGCGTCCAGTGCACCCGATCCCTGCACCAGGGTCGTGATGGGGGGCGATCATTTTCCACGAAAGAACGTCATGCTATCTACAGGGGGTGAGATCAAAAAGCTGCGGTTATTGAAGAAAATGACGAATTTTGCTCAATTCCAGGGTGACGTTCTGAGAACGCTTTGTTGGCTGGTTTTAAGGTAGCGTAGTAAATTGCTCGTGCGGCAAAACAATATCAATTGACACGGTGTATTCAATGTCATTTTGCTTAAAGACTCTTGTAGAAACTTCATTGCCAAAAAGAGCAAAAATATCTTTTGCTTTATCTCCTTGAAAATACATTATTTTTTTATCCGAGGTTTCTAAAGACGAAAATTTTTCATCCCACGAAATTGCTTTTTCTGGTAAATTCTCCACATATGGGCTTCTACCAGCTCGTACCCATAACAAAATTCGATCAGGATAATAAGGAGTCGTTCCTTCTACCTCATACTCTTTAAAAAATTTCAGTGTATTTTTCATTTCTGGAACTAGAAATTCCTTATACGCTTCCCAGGCGCAAAGTTCTCTAGACCCATCTTTGTTTATCAAAACACAATGCCACATTGGATCACTGACCCCTTGGTATTGACTGCCAAACTTGTAAAGTTTGTCTGATGGATCATGTCGTTGATTCGACTCGATAGTATAGAAGCCAAGAGCTTCCAACTTTGATAAAAGCTGGTTCACTTCATCTTTTGATAATGTCTTTTGCTGATATGGATTGCTTGGAATAATCAACTGCCCATCAGTGTACAAAACGAGTTCTGACCATCCATCCACACCAAAATCCGCATAATATATATCATAAGGCGTGTGAAATCCGCCTACTGTATAGTTAAGAAGAACTTGTTTAGTTGGATATGGAGGAGGGGGAGTTGCTGTGGAAGTCAGAGTGGATTTTGCTGTCCAAGTGGGTAAGACCATAGGTTGAGATGGTCTTATGGTCACCAATGGTTTTGGCGTATTGGAAGGGAACGCTGATGGTCGCTTATTTTGACCCCTGCACGCAGAAAGAAAAATGCAAAATGCTAGAGACCAGAAAAATACCGAAGTTTTATTCATTATCATCAAGGAACCAGCCAACTATGAGTTATACGGATTAATTCTGTAAAATGTCCTCGTGCGGGGTGTTATACAAAATGACTCTGTATAACCGACTATGTGCAGCATTATACGCCCAAGCTTTCTGTTGAAAATAAAATCGGACGAAGTCGCTTGGTTCGGCGGCGCTTCATAGGCTTCCCTGGTCTAGAACCACGTTGTGCTGCGGTAAGCCATATATTCTGCTCCGAACGTTGCAGCCAGGACCCGCTCCTCACGCCTGATGCGTATTACCTGGATCGGTATCACGACTGCCCAGATGATGAGAGCTGGCCAGCCCTGTAGAGCCAAAACGACCAGGAGGGATGCCAGTGTGCCGAACACGTAGATGGGGTGTCGGATCTTCGAGTACAGGCCCTGTGTCACAAGGTGGTCCGCTTGCGCGGTCATCGAGAAAGCTTCCCCCACCATCCAAAATAGCAGTTGGCTGTAGTGCTGAGACCACTACAAGCTGCCAGCGGCCCCAACGGATTGCGTTCATGGTGGATAGGCAGGCGTGGACCCCGCTTAACTTGGGATATTCGGTTATCATATTATCAATTGAAAACGATATTTACTTGTTAAAGTTTACAAGGAGATTGAAGATGATTCTCGTAACAGGTGCTACGGGCTTGACAGGCAGCGAAGTTGTACGAAGACTATCTGCAAGAGAGGTGCGAGTCCGCGCATTGGTGCGCAACCCTGCTAAGGCGGCGAAGCTTTCTACCTTGCCGAACGTCGAGATCGTCGAAGGGGACATGGCACGCCCTGAGACTCTAAGCGGAGCGCTCAAGGATGTGGATCGCGCGATGCTCATTTCGTCTTCCGCTCCCGATATGCTGGAGGTCCAATCAAATTTCATAGAAGCAGCTCGCAAGGCGGGCGTCGGGCATGTTCTGAAACTTTCAGGGATCATGCCGGAACTGGACTCTCCTTTTCGCTATGCGCGCATGCACGGTGCGATTGAACAGAAACTGGAAGCGTCTGGAATGGCCTTTACGCATTTACGGGCAGGTGAATTCTTTACGGCATATTTCCGCAGAGTGCTGGCCATTGTTGCGAAAGGAGCCTTGATCCTGCCGATGGAGGATGCACGCATCGCCTCGATTGACATTGGTGACATTGCCGAAGTTGCGGTTTCCGTCCTGACGAATAGNGACCGCCACGAAGGGAAAATNTATCCGATTACCGGTCCTGAAGCGCTCAACATGACAGAGGTGGCNGAGAAGCTCTCCACNGCCACCGGGAAACCGATCCATTATGTAAACGTTACCCCTGAGGAAGCCAGGAGCACGAATCTTGCCAACGGGATGCCGCCCTACATGGCCGATTCATTGTTCGAGCTTTTTGCCGAGCGGCGGAGGGGCAAGGAGTCACAGGTTTCGACCGTCATCCCAGCGATTTTCGGGTGGCAGGCGACTCGTTTCGATGAGTTTGCTGCGCGCAATGCCGCCATCTTCCGCGGTGACGAACCAGCTCCCAAAGTTTAACAATTGCTGCCTGCCTTTACTCCCTTACGTGCCGCCCATAGTAAAGATGACCCACCTCTCTTCCATCGAAGTCAGCCACTCTGGGCAGGTAACCCCATTGTTCAAAGCCCATTTTCTCCAGCAACTTGAGGCTGGCTTGATTGCCTTCTAATACGATTGCAAAGAGATGCCTGATCCGGAGCGCCGGGCAAGCCGCCAGCGCGTGTTCTATCAAAGCGGTCGCGATCCCCTGGCGATGATAGGCCAGCCCAATGTAATAACTGATCTCTGCTGTAAAGCGGAGCGCCGCCCGACCCGGCCGATACGCGCTTAGGCTACACCAGCCTGCCACCTGTCCTTCCACGTCCGCCACAAAGATTGGATGGTGGTCAGGAAGATGTTCCATGAACCATGTCATTCGGTCTTCGACTCGCAGGGGCTGTGTATCGCCCGTGGACTGCTTTGACGGGATGGACTGATTGTAGATATCAACGATCGCAGGCAGATCATCGATCTGGGCTAAACGAATTATCATGCTTTAGACTCGAGTTCAAGAGCCCAACAACATTTCCGTGAGATCCCTTTCCTGAAAAAAGGTTTGCTTCTATTCATGGATCGCGGTTCGACGAGATCTGATCAAAAGCCGCGTCCCTTAGCCACATCCTGTAAGGTCTCCTCACGGGAACCTGAGGGTGGAGATTACCTGCAAAACCAGGTCGTGACTGCTTGTGGCCGTGTCTGTGGTATAGGCGCGGGCAGAGAAACTCACGTTGGACAGATTCTTGCTGATATTCTCCCAGCGTTCGGTGCCATCCGCATTTTTGCCGTAACAGGTTTGCAACGCGCCTTGAGCTACCTGGATGTTTTGGATTCCATCGGGCGTGCAGCCGCCACCGAGTCCCGTGCCCCAGTATAACTCGACACCACCTTCGTTCCCTTTTAGTGAAACACCATGTAGTGCGCCACTATTCTGGTCCGGCAAAGTTTCAGACTTCCAGGTGGAGGGATAGTGAATGCTGAAGCCTGTTTCCGGATTGGTATACGTCTGCCAATCGGAAGTGGCCGTTGCGGCAGGCCCGGCACAGGCTGTGGTTACGATGATCAATAAAGCAAGCAACAAAATACGAGCGTGGAATTTCATTCTTCTCGCCTCTTTAGATGTAGTGATAAATGCTAACAGAATACGAATTGGATTGACAGCAGGATTAGATTTCCCTTACCCTTTTCGTTTTAGAAGTATTGCCCTTTGGCTATTACAACTGGCAAATACCATAATTTGTTCCAAAACGAACATTGGCGGTGACCCTTTGATCACCGCCAATGTTGTTGTCTTTATGCCCTGATCCGTTCACCCTTAGGGTCCCATAACGGCGATCCGACCACCATCGCTCCCACCTGTTCGCCGAAGAATTCGATTTCAAGACGTGTTCCCACCTTGGTGCATTCCATCGGCAGGTAGGCATAGACGATGCTTTGCCCCACCGAGTAGCCATATCCGCCCGAATTGACCCAACTGACGACCCTGCCGCTTTCATCGCGGATGGGTTCCTTGCCCAGGGCGACGACGCGGCTGTCGGATAGCGTCAGGCAGCACAGTTTGCGCGTCAGCCCGTCCGCTTTTTGTTTGACTAGCGCTTCCTTGCCGATGAATTCGCCTTTGTCCAGTTTGACAGCAAAGGCAAGACCCGCCTCATAGGGAGTGTAATCGGGGCTGATCTCGGCGCTCCAGTAACGGTAGCCCTTTTCGAGTCTCAGCGTCTCGATCGCCTTATAGCCGCCTGCCACCGTCCCTTCGGGCGCGCCCGCTTCCCAAAGCGTATCCCACAGGCGCAGACCATATTCCATCGGACAGTAAAACTCCCAGCCAAGCTCGCCCACGTAGGTCACGCGCGACGCGATCACCGGAATGTCTCCGGCCGAGATTCGTTTGGAGGTCATATACGGAAAGCCCGCGTTGGAGATGTCATCGGTCGTCAGCTTCTCCAGAATGGTACGGGCTCTAGGTCCCCACAACCCGATACAGGCGTAAGCAGAACCGACGTCCTCGATGCTGACCGAGCCGTCTTTGGGCATGTTCAACGACAGCCAGGAAATATCATGCTGTCCGAACGCCGTGCCGGTAATAATGAGGAAGCGCTCCTCTGCGATGCGGTTGACCGTGAAGTCGCACTCGATGCCGCCGCGCTGGTTCAGGCACTGGGTGTAGGTCACCGAGCCCACGGGCTGGTCGATGTTGTTGGCACAGACGCGGTTGAGGAAGGCGAGCGCACCGGGTCCGCGGACTTCGATCTTGTTGAAAGAGGTCTCGTCGAACAGACCAGCGGCAGCGCGGGTTTGTAAATGTTCGTAGCCGATGGCNCGTGACCAGTTGTGGTGTGCCCAGCCCAGCGGTTCATGACCATGAGTCGCTTTCTCTTCATAGGGCTGGAACCAGTTCGGTCGTTCCCAGCCGAACCGTTCGCCGAACGAACAGCCCAGGTCGCGCAGACGATAATAGGTGGGAGAGAGCCGCAGGTTTCGGCGGGAGAGGCGTTCCTCGCCGGGAAAATGGATATCGTAATACTGGGTGTAAGTCTCGATCGTGCGCGCCGCGGCGTAATTCTGGCTGTTATAGTTGGAGCCGAAGCGCCGCACGTCCAGACGCCACATGTCCCACTCGGGGTGACCATCGATGATCCACTCTGCCATTACCTTGCCAATGCCGCCCGCGCCTGCCAGGCCATGTGCGCAGAACGCACAGGCCACCCAGAAGCCCTTGACCGAGGTGGGACCCAGCAGGTATTCGCCGTCGGGCGTGAAGCCTTCGGGACCGTTGAGTAGTTTCTTGACTTCCACTTTTTCCATGATCGGCACGCGCTTGATGGCATTTTCCATCAGTGGTGTGAAGCGCTCCCAATCTTCAGGGAGCAGTTGGAATTTGAAATTACGCGGGATGCCGTTCAAGCCCCATGGGACGGGCTGACGTTCATAGCCGCCCATTACAAATCCGCCCACTTCTTCGCGCCAGTAAACTAATAGGTCGGGGTCGCGCAGGGTCGGTGTGTTGTGATTCACACCTTCGATTGGCAGAGTCATGAGATAGAGGTGCGCCATCGGCGTGACCGGCAGGCTCAAGCCAACCAGCTTGCCGACTTCGCGCCCCCACAAGCCCGAGGCGTTGACGACGATCTCGGTTTGGATCGTGCCCTGATCCGTGACCACTTCATGGACGCGGCCGTTCTTTAAGTTGATCTTCTCCACGTTTGTGTTCGTGAAGATGCGTGTCCCCCGGCTCTTTGCGCCGATGGCCAGCGCGTTCGTCAGACCGGTCGGGTCGATGATCCCGTCGCTGGGTGTCAACGCCGCGCCGACCACGCCGTCCAGCGACATGAGCGGGAAGCGTTGCTGAGCTTCCTTGGGGGAGATCAATTCCATCCCGACGCCGAATGAGCGCGCCATACCCACCAGGCGCTTGAGCTCTTCCATGCGCTCCGCTGAAGAAGCGAGGCGAATACCGCCCACTTCGCGCCAGGAGGTATCTTGCCCGGTCTCTGCTTTGAGGCGGCCATAAAGTTCCGTGCTGTAATGCATCAAGCGCGTCAGGTTGGCATCCGAGCGCATCTGCCCGACGAGACCCGCGGAGTGCCACGTCGAACCGCTCGTCAATTCGTGTCGTTCGAGAATGATGACATCTTTCCAGCCCATCAGTGTAAGGTGATAGGCGATACTGCATCCGCCCACGCCACCCCCGATAATGACAACCTGCGCCTGCTTCGGTAATTCAGCCATGTTTTGTTAGGTCTCCTGAAAATTAGTTTGCGAGAACCTTGCGGAGGTTTCAATCCAAGTTTTCAAATCTTCATAAAAACTAATTCAATGTTCTAAACCTTCGCAAGGGTTTTGATCTCTTGAAATATTATTTGAACCGCGGAGTCCAAAGCCTCCCGACTTTGGCTAACTCAACGACTGGAGTCGTTGACTCCATTACTGCTTATCCAAACTCCTTGAGCCAATGCTCCCAGTTGGGATTAAGAAGATTTTGTGTCAGGCGTTCGAAGTGCTTGTTTGCGTAAGCCCGAAAATCAAAGGGAAGCTTTGAAATGCCGACTTGCACCAGACCCCACATCGCCTCGCGAAAGTCAGACATGAATTTCATGATGTTCAAATGGGTGACATCCTGAGAGGTAAATTCGGTCAAATAGCAATTTAACAACACGCGATCTTCTGCTTCAGAGAACTCATGGTTGTTCGAGAAATTTGCCAGGTCGAAGAAGATATCTCCCATCCCGGCATACTCCCAATCCAGAACGTAGAGTTGATCTGCCAGGAGGAAATTGCCATTCAGCAAATCATTGTGACAGGGTTTCTGAAAGAAATGGTGGGAATTCAATATAGTCTCTGCATTGTTCATCTGGCCGATGAGCCAATCAAAGTTTTCTGGGAAGGGTACCTTGTAACGCTTTACAATTTCAGCATAATCTCTCACGACTTGAAACGCGGAGAACGTGCCGGGGATGGTTGGCAAGGCATGAATATTGTGTAATGTTTCAGCGACTCGCAGGATATTTGCAGGCTGTCTCATCGCCTCTGGAGGCAGCGGACGACCATCAATAAAGCGGCTCACTATATACCCTTCGGGTTCGATAAAGTACAAGACTTCGGGAGCAATTCCCAATTCACCGGCGACCAGGTGGGCCCGGTATTCATGTTCCCGATTGATACCGAGCATTTCTGTATTCTCGCCAGAGATCCGCAAGTGATAGGACTTTCCATCCACATCCACGCGGTAGTTGAGGTTGGTGATACCGCCCTCAAGAGGAGAAACCTGGATATCCTGGGCGTTTGTCCACATGGGAACACGGGCAATGGCTTCGTCAACCGTAAGTGTCATTGGAACTCTCCTCTTTGGTTGTTGTCAATTCAACTCCCAGCGCCGCAAGCAAGCGCGGCGCCAAGGATGGTGGCTTGCGCCGTTGGGTCCTACCGCGCTTCATTCACATCCTTATACCACTTGACACGATCCCAAGCGCGGCCTGTAAATCTCCGAGGTTGGACAACTTATTTGAAAAGTTATAGATAAAGTCTAAGAATAAGCAACTGCGCAATTATAATTAAAAAGCAAATAACTACCAAATTTCTCTACATTCTTATATAATCAATCCAGTGTTTTCCATTGTTATCCAAACGAATAAATTACCCAACTGATCATCCTGAGAGGTAAAAGAGATGTGTCAACCTGATCGCGCTAGGTTTCAGCACGCCAGCCTGCCAGGAGTTCGAAAAGGGACTTTTGTGATCTTTCCTATGAGGAGCCCTGTATGTCGGTGATCGAAGAAGCTGTTGCAAAGATTGAGGATTGGAAAGGGATGACTATTTCGATCCAGCCTCTTTCGGGCGGGTTGACAAACTCAAATTACANAGTGGAAGTGGATGGGANGCCTTATTTTGTCCGCGTGCCGGGTGAAAGCACNGAGCTGCTTGCGATTGATCGCAACAATGAATATCACAATACGAAAGCTGCTTCAGAAGCCGGTGTTGCGCCGAAGGTCCTTTATTATTTGCCCGAGTATTGCGTGATGGTCCTCCAATTTCTGGATGGCAAGACCATGTCGAAGGATTTGTTGAATGGACCGGGAATGCCGACACGTATGGCACAATCCATCAAGCGCTTACATTCTGGTCCGCGCTTTCTGACCGATTTCAACATGTTCCGCCTCACCGAGTATTATCTTGGCCTTTGCAAAGAGCGGCAGATCCGCATGCCAGATGGGTACGTTGAGCGAATGCAGATGATAGAGCAAATTGAAAAAGCCATGTCAGTTCACCTGCTGGATACCGTTCCCTGCAACAATGATCTCCTGGCAGAGAATTACCTCGATGATGGAAAGCAATTATGGTTGATTGATTATGAATACAGCGGGAACAACGATCCAACGTTTGAATTGGGGAATACCTGTCAGGAAATGCAATTTAGTGACGATCAAATCAATGAAGTGTGTGCCGCATACTTTGGTTCAGTCTCTTCGGATAAGATCGCACGGATGAAATTAAACATGATCATGTCGGATGTAGGTTGGGGGTTGTGGGCTGCGATCCAGGCAAAGATCTCAACAATTGATTTTGATTTTTGGGGCTGGGCCATGGAGCGCTGGGGCAGGGCAGTGGAGAAAATGGATTCAAGGGAGTTTGAGGATTGGTTGAAAGATGTACAATCATAGTCGGTGGTTGAGTAAGACCCCGTTGGTCGAGTAGCCCCGTGTGCTTTTTACGGGGCGTATCGAGACCAACAAATTAGATGCAAATGGAAACTATCTTGAAGTGTTGTGGTCTCGATACGTTCCTCGCGGCGAAGCGGCTCGGAACACTCGACCACCGAGTAAACCTACAAGGTGAATAATGAAGGATCAGGCAGAAATTGTTGTCATTGGCGGGGGGATTTATGGGGCAAATATTGCGTATCATCTGGCGAAATTGGGTAAGAAGGACATTGTCTTACTTGAAAAGGGTGAGCTTGCCAGCGGAGAATCATCTCATGCGGCGGGCGTGGTGACTCAGTTTGCTACGTCACAGGCCATGATGGAATTCCGCAAATACAGCATCGAACTGTATAGCAGTTTGGGATTATTCAATCATGTAGGCAGCTTGCGCGTCGCCTCCAGCCCTGAGCAGCTCAAGGAATTGGAACGTAGCGTGAGTCGCGCCAAGGGTATCGGCATGGATGCCGAAGTCATCTCGCCGGATGAAGCGGTGAAGATCATGCCGCAGATCACTAAAAAAGATTTGTATGGCGCGATGTATCTGCCGCGCGATGGTCATCTGGATCCCTATACAACAACCACTTCCATGGCACGCTTTGCCAAGGAACTAGGAGTGACGATTTACACGCATACACGTGTCACAGGGATCGAGCTTTCTCCAAAAGGAGAAGTTCAGAAAGTGCTTACAGAGAAAGGCGCGATCAAAACCTCCATCGTCGTCAACGCAGCGGGGATGTGGGGACCTCGGGTTGCAGCGATGGCTGGATTCAATTTCCCAACGACGCCCGTAGATCATCAGCACGTTGCGCTGAAGGCGGTGGAGGGTCACGAGTTCACTCACAACACGCCCTGCCTGCGTGATCCGGATAATCTGGTCTATATGCGCGAAGAGCAGGGTGGACTGGTGGTCGGCGGCTATGAGCCCAATCCGTTTGCGCGCTGGATCGACGGCGTGCCGTGGGAGCACGGCAGCCGGTCCTTGCCTGCCGATTACGACCGCTTCGAAATATTATTGGAGGGCGCCATCCGCCGTATTCCCTTTTTGGATAAAGCTGGGATCATCACGATCGTTTGTCACCCCGGCGCGTACACACCGGATTGCCAGCCTTTGCTTGGACCCGTCCCTGGCGCACGCGGCTTGTGGATCGCGGCGGGGATGTCCCTCAACGGGTATGGCGGCGCAGGCGGCATGGGTAAGTTGATGGCAGAATGGATCATCGAGGGCGAACCATCAAAAGATGTGTATGCCTATCGCGCGACACGCTTCGGCAATTATTATTCCGACCCGGAATACGCAGCCGAGCGGACGCGGGAAGGTGTCAAATATTATTATCGCTTGCGATTTCCGCATGATGAAGCGGAATGGGCGCGACCCCATCGAGTCAGCCCGGTACATTATCGCTTGCAGGAGAGGGGTGCGGTCTTCGGCGAAAAGTTTGGCTGGGAGCGTGTGAATTATTTTCAACCTGGGCAATCCTGGAGACGGGCCGGCGAAGATCAACGTCAATGGGGCTGGAGGAAGCCTCCATTCTTCGAGCGCGTTGGCGAAGAGCATAAAGCCACGCGCGAACGCGTCACACTTTATGATCTAACATCCTTTGGAAAGATCGAAGTCGGTGGAAAAGACGCGCTGAAACTTTTGCAGCGCATTACGGATAACGATCTTAATAAACCGATTGGGAGTGCAATCTATACCCAATTCCTCAATACACGCGGCGGCATTGAATCTGACTTGACTATCACTCGAAAAGGTGATGATCTTTTTTGGGTCATCACAGGCTCAGGCTTTATCGCCAATGACCTCGCCTGGATCCAGATGCAGGCTGCGGCCGGAGACGATGATGTCACGATTCGTGACGTCACAACTGATTGGGCTTGTCTGGCGTTGTGGGGTCCACAGGCCCGTGTGGTCCTCCAAAAAATAACAGACGAGGATGTTTCGCATGAGGGCTTCCCGTATCTTTCTGCACGGACGATTGATATCAATGGCGCTACGGTCTGGGCGCAGCGCGTGAGTTATGTCGGTGAACTCGGCTGGGAGTTGTACGTCCAGCCACATCGTGCGATCATGGTATGGGATCTGTTAATTGAGGCAGGTAAGGACTTCGGCCTTGAAGTTGGTGGCTATAAAGTCCTGGACTCATTGCGCCTGGAAAAAGGTTATCGCTATTTTACAACCGATCTCACACCCACCGATACACCTTATGAAAGTGGTCAGGGTTTTTGTGTGCAGCTGGCTAAAGGTGATTTCATCGGAAGAGATGCGCTGATCCAGCGCAAGCAGGAAGGCTTACAGCGCAAGCTATGCACGCTTGTCCTGGGTGGCGAAGAGTTCACGCAAATCTATGGTGGTGAGGCAGTTTATTGTGAAGGCAAAGTGATTTCGCGTGTAAGAAGTGGTGGATACGGTTATACTGTGAAGAAGAATATTTTGTACGCGTATCTTCCCATCGATCTGGCAAAACAAGGCAATCGTTTCGAACTGGAGTTGATCGAGGGTCGCCGTTATGCAGAGGTAACCGCGACTGTGTTGTATGATCCGAAAGGTGAAAGGCTGCGCGCGTAATATTTCATATGCCCAATACAAAAAAAATTCTTCCGGCTTACGTGGGCTTTGGTATGTTAACACCCGTTACCATTATGGTGCTGGATAGACTTCCAAAGCATAATACCGGCGCGCTCGTGCGGGAATTCAGTGAGTTTGTATTTGACGATGCCGCGATCATTGCTTGTCTATTGCGGCAGTGGGGCGTGCCGACCGGTATGATCGGTACGACAGTCGGCGATGACCCGCGTGGGCACGCGCTGGCAGATCAATTGAGAGAGTGGGGAGTCCAGGGAAAAGTCCGCTTCTCAAGCGAGTTCAAAACACCCATGGAAGTGAACGTATCCGATAAAACTGGCGCACGGACCTACTTCTGGCACCGTCCGCCCGAGATGCTGGCTACGTTAGATACGGCTGACCTGTCATTGTTGAACGGCTCACAACTTATGTATGTCGATTGGTACGATGGCGAGCCTATCCTGCGTGCCATGGATGAAGCGAAGCAGGTCAATGTTCCTGTGTTTTTGAATTTTGAGCATGGACATAAAAATCAACAGCTTCTCAAAGAATATGCCAGTCGCGTCACTATTTGTCAGGCAGTCACCGACGCGGCGCAGCTTGGGAAGACCAGATCCATGCTGCAGACGGCTCGAAAGTTATTGAAAAGCGGAATCAAGACGGCCCTGATCACCATGGCGAAAGATGGATGCTTGGTGGCCGAGGATGACATTGCTGTTCGCGTCTATGCGCCAAGGGTGAAAGCGGTGGATGGATGTGGGGCAGGCGCCACCTTTTCAGCAGGTTTCATTTATGGATATTTGAATGGTTGGAGTCTTGAGGCTTCGGCAAGATTTGCGACTGCCGCCGCATCCCTAAAAGTGACCAGAGCCGGCTTACAAATGTTCTCGGTCGAAGAAATTCAGATGTTGGCAGCCCGATTAAGAGTGGAACATCTGACGTTCAAGGACGATCAATTCCACAGGATTACTGGCATGCTTTCGAACCGCCAGCATAAGCTCATGAGCGATGGTCAGAAACTGGCACAGATGGCCACGGACCGCTTTCTGCCCAAGAGAAAGCCGAAAGTTAAGTCTGCTGCCCAGGTGAAACGAAAAGTTATCTAATGTCGTTGCGAGGACGATTCGCGGTTCCCCCCGACCAAGCAATCTCCCGTTATAAAAGAGATTGCTTCGGGCACAATTTCGCCAGCCTCGCAATGACATACTTTTATCAAAGGATTTGAAACATGTCATTTGCAGAACTTCTTACACAGGAACAAGTGGAACGTGTGCATGAGGCCTCCCTCGAAATTCTGGAAGAGGTCGGTCTAATGGTTCGACATGCACCTGCGCGCGATCTGTTTCGTGCTCATGGATGTGATGTAAACTCGGAAACGAACCGAGTCAAATTCCCACACACGGTGGTGGAAAAATATCGCAAGGTTTATCCTCCCAAATTTACATTTCGTGGTCGTGACCCCAAATACGACAAAACCATTCCGGATGACAGCCCGGTCATTGTGACTGGGAGCTCAGCGCCCGACATTTTGGATCCGGTGACCGGTGTGGAGAGGCGAGCCGTGTCTGCGGATATTGTGATGATCGCGCATCTCATCCAGGAACTACCAGCCTATGATATGTTTTCAGTTTCCGTGCTGGCAGACGATGCGCCTGACAATCAATTCACATTAGCCCGCCTTTATCCCGCGTTGAAGTATTGCACGAAGCCAATCCGCATCTCTTCCAAAGATTTGCCTGATGCAAAAGAGATACTGCAACTCGCTTATCTGGTTGCGGGCAGTGAAGAGGCGTATCGTGAGCACCCGTTTATTACACATCATTACTGCCCGGTCGTTTCACCGCTCACCATGGATCATTTGTCCACCGAAGCGGTGATGTACTTCTCCGAACAGGGCTTGCCAGTCTATCCAACAATTGTGCCAAATGCCGGGCTTACCTCGCCCATGTCATTGGCCGGAACGCTGGCGCAAGGCAACGCAGAATTTTTAGCAGCAGCCACGTTGATGCAAATCGTAAAAGAAGGCACACCGTTGATCTATGCCACATTGCCCACAGTCGCCGATATGCGCACAGGCGCGTATGCATCTGGCGGCATCGAGTGCGGGATGCTGCATATGGCACATGCCCAGATGGCGCATTTCTACAACGTTCCTTGTGGAGGTTACATTGGCCTGACAAACTCCAAGGTCAATGATGCACAATCTGGTTATGAAACGGGATTGTCTACCATGGCTGGCCTACTGGCAGGCATGGACATGATGAATATGGGTGGTCTGGTGGAGGCACTCAAGACATTTGATTTTGCCAAAGCCGTGATCGATGATGAGATCGCTCAGATGCTCAAACGCACGAAGCGAGGGCTGGAGTTCAGTGAGGAAAACCTGGCAGTCGATATCATCAAGAAAATTGGTCCGGGCGGATCCTTCATCGTTGAGCCTCACACGATGAAGCGTATGAAGACCGCTGGTTTGCTTACCAAGCTGTCTGATCGTGATACGCGCAGCCAATGGACAAAGAAAGGCGCGCACGATATTGATGACCGTGCCATGGTGCGCGTGCGTGAGATCCTTGCGAAACCAAGCGCCACCATTTTTTCACAGGAAGTGGATGATCGCATCCGCGCCCACTACACGGACTTGATCTCCGCAGATATGGCAGTACCCGAGGGGTTGCAGGTTGTGAGCTGAAAGCAAAAGCTGGCCTCATAGACCAGCCTTTTTGTTACTTAATTCTCGGGCTTGCGCGAAAAGGAATTTTTACAAAGGACTCATCTGCATAGACGAGGGGATCGGAATGTCGAGCAGCTTCAGGACGGTCGGTGCGATCTGCAGATGTGAAACGATCTCATTCGTATTGCCCTTTCCCTGACGGTCAGGTGAGATCACGAAGAGCGGAACTTCCCGTTGCTCCGCTGTGGTCCCGCCGTGATGGCCGTCATTATTGATCCCGTGATCGCCGGTGATCAATACAGTGTAGCCGCGTTCCTTCCATTCCCCAAGCAGCGGGCCGAGCAGTACATCCTGCTTGATCGCCTGCCTGCGGTACTGGCTCGAATCGGAACCGTAGGTTTCGCCCGTGTAATCCATCATCACGGGGTGGAGCAGCAAATAATCAGGGGAAAACTTCCGTACAAGGAATGCCGCGGAAGCAAACGATTCTTCGTCGGGATAATCATCCGTCCTGTGAAAGCGGCCGTGCTGGACCAACAGTTTCTCGTCATCCACCTCCTTATCATTGATCCAATCAAAGGGCGCGCGGTTATATAATTCGGATACCCAATAATAAGCCACGGCAGCCGTGACCTTGCCCGCCTCCACCACGGATTGAAAGATGTTAGGCTTGATCGAGCGCCTCACAACTGTGTTTGCAACGATCCCATGCTCGCTGGACCTCATGCCCGTATGAATGGTTTCATACATAGGACGTGACATGCTTGGCAGCTCCCCAATGATCTTATACAGGGTTGCCTGCCTTGTTTCCACAAGGTGACCAAGAAAACCCATGTGGGTCGTTGCAACATCGTAGCGCAGGGCATCAGACATGATAAGGATTGCTTTGCTCATAGTGATTGTATAAAACCTTTCAATCTAAGCTAAGAATAGCGAACGTTGCCTACGTTCGCTATTCATGTGTTCCTCGTAATTTAGGGGAAATACCATTTCATGTGACCAGCATACGAATCAACTCCCTAACTTGCTGCCTCTCCCAAAATCAGCACGGCTTCCTTGGAACAGGTGACTTGATTCTTATCACCGATCTGGGGGAGCGCCAGAGATGGATAGTTGAAGGTATCCATGGTGAACTTGGTCTTGCCGATCAGGATGTGAACGCGGACCACCGAACCCAGAAACGTGATATTCTCGATCTGGCAATCCAACACATTGGCTTTCTTCCCATCGGAAGCAAAGCTGAACCGTTCGGGACGGATAGCGATGCGGACCTTGTCACCTTTTCTCAAGCCATCCATTTTTGCCGCGGAAACTAATTGCACGCCATCCATGTTTAGAAGTCCCTTTTCCGGATCAATTACTTCAGCAGCCGCAGTATTTAATGAACCCACAAAATTTGCTACAAATGGTGTCCTGGGGAAATTGTATATGTCAAAGGGTGTGCCGACCTGTTCCACATTCCCATCGTACATGACCACGATCCGGTCAGAGATGGAGAGTGCCTCTTCCTGATCGTGTGTGACAAAGATGGCAGTAATCCCCAACCTCTTTTGGATGGAGCGAATTTCCGCCCGCAGCGAAACACGAATCTTCGCATCCAGAGCTGAAAGAGGTTCATCGAGCAGGAGGACGTTCGGGCGAATGGCAAGGGCGCGCGCCAGAGAGACACGCTGCTGTTGTCCGCCGGACAGCTGGAACGGGTACTTATCGGCGTGCTTTTCCAGGTTCACCAGACTCACCATTTCTTTCACGCGCTCTTTAATTTCTGCCTCACTTGCCTTACGCACGCGCAACCCGAACCCGATGTTTTGTGAGACAGTCATGTTTGGGAACAGCGCATAAGATTGGAAGACCATACCGACATGACGCTGGTTCGGAGCTTTGTTCGTAATGTCTGCACCGTCTAATGTGATCTTGCCCGACGTGGGGATTTCAAACCCGGCCACCATGCGTAGTGTGGTGGTCTTGCCGCAACCAGAGGGTCCCAGGAAGGAAACAAACTCACCCTTATCAATATCAAGGCTGAAGTCTTGCACGGCGTAGGTATCAGCGAACTGCTTGGAGATGTTTGAAAGAGTTAGGTATGCCATGAGGTTTCTCGTTGGAATGATTAATGGGCGCCGGCAGCTTGTCCCTGACCGCCCGTGAAGAGTTGAATGAGTCCCATTGCCATCCAGGTGAGCAGGAACGTCACAAAGGAAAGCGCAGCGGGTTGATAGGCGAGGTGCTGGCCGAGCAAGAACAGATACGGGCCAAACGCGTTCACGCCCAGGAACGAAGCGAGGGTTACTTCGCCTACCACAATGGCAAAGGTCAACAAGGCTCCGCTCAACAGCGATGCACGGATGTTGGGAAGGATGACGCGGGTAATGATCGTAAACCAGTTTGCACCAAGGCTCTGCGCTGCTTCGGTGAGTGTTCGCACATCTACAGTACGCATACCGATATCCACAGAACGATACATATAAGGCATCGCCAGAACCATATAACCCGCAACGATCAATACATTGGTACCAAAATGGGTTGTCGTCAATGGCTGGAAAAGTTCAATATCCGTAAATGGAATCTTCACTGGTGTGCTATAGATTCGGATCAGACCAAAAACGAGAATGATCGCCGGCACCACGAACGGCAAAAACGTAATAAATTCCGTAAGCCGCCTCGCCTCAGGTAGACGCAATCGAATCCAATAGGCGGTCGGCACAAACAGTACGATGCCGGCAAGTATGGTTGCCAATGCCAGAACGTTCGAATAGGTAAACGTTTTTATGAATTGTGGATCTTCGAATGCTTTTTGGTAGGCCAACAGGCTGATCTGGTCGCGTTTCATCTGCAGCGAAAATTCCAGAGTAGCATAGAGAGGCAGGATAAAATACAGGGCCCCCAAAATAAACCAGAACCAACTCCACACCGGTATTCTCCGATTTTGCGGCTTTGGCTTGCTAGCTTTCGTTAGCGTTTGTACCTTTGCAAGATTCATCGTAACCACCTTTCCGAAATCCGCTGCAGCCACGAATAACCCGCCAGAGAAATCGCCATAATAAAGACCATTCCCATAGCCATGGCGTAGCCCAATCCAGGGTTATGCAAAACGTCCCCTCGAATCTGGGCTCCGATCTGAATTGTAACGATCGGCAGTGTCCCACCTGTCAAAGCGTAGGCGGTGGCATACGCGCCGAAAGCATTTCCGAACAAGAGAATCATCGCTCCGAGTATAGACGGCAACAAGATTGGCATGGCAACCTGGGTCCAGTATTGAACGGTTGTCGCGCCGAGGTTTTCAGCGGCTTCGCGCCACTCACGCTTGAGTCCATCCAACGCGGGTGCCATAATCAGAACCATTAAAGGAAATTGAAAATACATATAGGTCAGGCATAAGCCTACGAAGCTATACAGGTTAAACCCCGCCTGATAAATGTTGATATGAAATACATTCTTTAGAATACCTGTAATAATTCCAGTCCGTCCCAGGGTGGCAACAAATGCGAATGCCAATGGCACGCCCGCAAAATTTGATGCGACTCCCGAAAATGTAATCAACGCGGAACGGACCGGAGTAGGAAGCCCACCTACAGTCACAGCGTACGCGAGCAGAAACCCGAGGATGCCACCGCCGATCGCTGTCACAGCGCTAATGCGAATACTTAACCAATAGGCATCCAGAATACTTTTTTGCTCAAATAGCTGGAGTATGTTGTCTATGGTGAAGCGCCCTTGATTATTCGTAAAACTGCCTACGAATAAGCGTATTGACGGCAAGATCAGGAAAAGGATTGCAAATAAGAAAAATGGAATAACGCCCAGCCATTTCTTCCAATCCAATGAGGCTGGCGCTACTTTCTTAGGAGCAGAGAGGGTGGCTTGTGTCATATCGTTAACTACCTCGCGCTGCAGTATTGGAGTGAGACCCTACCAGGTGGCAGGGTCTCACGATAACGAAAGAATTGATTTGATTTATGGAGCCGCTTTTACGTCGGCGCCCACTGCACTATCCCAGTTCTTGGTGATGAGATCAGCGGCGGCGTTCAACTGGTCAAGCGTGGGGAACACTGCTCCCGAAACATCCGGCAATTTATCTGCCAGGTCTGCGGGAATGACACCGCGATCGCGCATATCGGCTTCACGGATGGGATGGCAGTAACCCTTCATCCAAAGAGTCTGTCCTTCATCGGAATACAGGAATTCCATCCAAAGCTTGGCGGCGTTCGGGTGTGGCGCGAAAGCGCTAATCGCTTGAACATAGACACCTGCGAAGCGACCGCTGGCGGGAACAACCACTTCAGCCTTCGGATTACCAGCAAATGAATCGATAGCGGAGAGGGCATTGTAGTCCCATGTAATGCGGACCGGGGTCTCGCCCTTAGCGACCAAACCATTATTGGAGATCGTTGGCACAAGATTACCCGCCTGATTAAGCTTGGCGAAGAAATCGAGTCCGGGCTGTGCATCATCCAGTGAACCACCGTTGGCAAGAGAAGCCGCAAAGACGGATTGGATTGCCTGGTTGGAGGTGCGTGGATCTCCGGAGAGAGCAACCTGTCCGTTGTATTTCGGGTCGAGCAGATCAGCCCAGTCTTTCGGCACATCGGGCTGAACATCTGTGTTCACAAGGAAAGAAAGTACACCGTAATAGTCTCCATACCAGTAGCCATCCGGATCTTTGGCGTCATCCGGAATGCTTTCCCATGTAGATACTTTGTAGGGCTGAATGAGGGCGTCTTTTTTGGAAGAGTCGCCGAATGCAAAACCAACGTCGATCACATCCGGAGCCTGGGGTCCTTTGTTATCTTTATTGGCTTTGATCGCTTCCACTTCATCGCCGGAGCCAGCATCTGGGTTAAGTTCATTCACTTCCAGACCATACTTCGATTTGAAGGCGTCAATGACTTCACCATAGTTGCACCAGTCATGAGGCAGAGCGATCGTGGTGAGGGAGCCTTCTTCTTTTGCCGCTGCAATCAGGGCGTCCATATTTGCCGCCGGCGCTTCAGTGGCAGATGCTTCCGTCGCGGGCGCCTCCGTGGCCGGCATTTCGGTGGCTGGAGCTTCTGTGGCCGGCATCGCGGTCGCGGGCGCCTCAGTCGCCGGTGGGGCCTGCGTAGTGGCGGCGCCTCCACAAGCAGCCAACATAGACGCAAACACGAGCAACGTCAATATATTGAACAACAACTTTCTTGTCTTCATTCTCTTCTCTCCTTTTGGGGTTGGGTTGTGAGCGCGACGCGCTCTCCTCTAACGATATTATATTCTGGATTTGCAGAAATACTACGTGAGTTTCGGAAACGCTCCATCATCACCTCCACCAATTCTGTGCTCTGGATATCAAACACTAGCCATTCAGCGAAGACACGCTCAGTTTACTAAATCTTATCTATTAAGTCGTCTCTCAAAATTATTTAGTCAAAACGGATGGAAGAGCTGGAATCATGCGTTGAGCATGTCGATATGACAGAGCGTTTTGATGGCTGACGGTCAAGCTTGAAGAGATCGGATCCATTGAATTTGTCTGGACAGACCTATATTGTCTTGATTCCCTCGGAAAACTGCGTCACGTTTTCAGTTCAGGTGGGTTGTAAATCGAAAGTCCCAATGGTTTAGGTGGAGGCTTCGTTTCCTATTCGGAGAGTATGACCTATGACAGAATGCCGGAAAAATTGATCGTTCCATCTACACATTCTTTTCCAACATTAACAAGGAGATGAAAGAAATGGCTGATAAAGTGCAGGAACACGACAAGCAGGTATTGCACAAGCTGGGGTATGCCCAGGAGCTCTCACGCCGCATGGGCGGGTTCTCGAACTTCGCAATTTCCTTCTCGATCATTTGTATATTAGCCGGCGGAATTTCGTCCTTTTCTGCGGCTTTTAATTCAACGGGCGGTGGTGGTGCCTTCGTGGGTTGGTTCATCGGTGGTTTGTTCAGTTTGTTGGTTTCCTTCAGCATGGGACAGATCGCTTCTGCATATCCTACTGCGGGTGGCTTATATCACTGGGGTTCGATCCTTGGTGGAAAATTCTGGGGCTGGCTTACTGCCTGGTTTAACCTACTTGGCTTGATTTTCGTTGTTTCTTCCGTAGATGTTTATTTATATGAAGTATTCTTCAAAGGTCTGCTGCTTGATACCGTCTTAAAAGTGGATTCAAGCTGGTTCGCCGCGAATGAACATCTAATGGTGGCATTGATTTTGATTAGTCAAGCGTTGCTAAATCATTATTGGGTCAAAGTGACAACCTGGCTGACGGATTTCTCCGGGTATTTGATTTTCGCGCTCACAATCGTTTTCATCATCGTCCTATTCGCCTATTCATCCGTCCCAGTCAATCTCTCCAGGCTTTTCACTTTCTCCAATTACACCGGTGCTCCAGGTGGTGGTGTAATCCCTGAGCACACCCCATCGATATTCCTCGGTTTCTTTTTCGGCTTGATCTACGTGATGTACACTATTACAGGTTTTGATGCCTCCGGTCATACCTCGGAAGAGACTATGGATGCCCAGGTCAACGTACCCAAAGGGATGTGGACTTCTGTATTCTATTCCTGGACTTTCGGCCTGGTGATGGTTGCGGCATTCATATTGGCAATGCCTAACCTGGATGAGGGCGCGGCACAGGGCTTTGGTGCCTTCAATTACATGTGGAATTCCTTAACAATGCCTCATGGGCTGGCCGTATTTCTGGCCGTGGGTTTTGTGATTGTGAACTACATTTGTGCTTTGGCTGGTCTTACATCGACCTCCCGAATGATGTATGCCTTTTCGCGTGATGGTGGATTGCCATTTTCGAAGTATCTGGCCCAGGTGGGAACAAACACCCGTACTCCGGGCTATGCGATTTGGACTGCGATCGTACTTGCGTTCGCCTCAACCTTATATGCGGATGCATTCCTGATCCTTGCAACAGGCTGCGCGGTCTTCCTGTACATTTCCTACATGATCCCTGTGATTGCAGGCTTTTTCGCAGAGGGCAAGACCTGGAAGGAAAAAGGACCTTTCAATCTTGGTTCATGGTCAAAGCCCAATGCGATTATCTCCGCAATTGGTGTGGCGCTCTTAACAACCACCGGTTTCTTCCCACCCAACCAGAGAGTGTTTTATCTCACGGTTGCAATGGTGGTCATCCTTCCAATTCTTTGGTTTGCCTTTGAGAAGAATCGTTTTGAAGGTGTACCCACAGGCGAGAAAATCGCTCAACGCCAGAAGATGATCTCTGAGGTCGAAAAGAAATATGGCGAAGGAGACTAAACCATATCGCTGAATCAAATGCGGCATCTCGTGGCGCCTCGGCGCCATTGGATGCCGCATTTCATTGGAGAGTAGATGAAATATCTTCTGGGCATTGATCAGGGTACAACGCAGACGACTGCGGTCGTGGTGAATGAACGCGGTGAGTTGATCGAGAAAAATTCCGCGCAATTGCCGGCCCGTTTTCCGCAGGCTGGCTGGGTGGAGCAGGAGCCGCTTGATATCGTCAGCACAGTAAGAGAGGCTTGCGCGCCATTGCTAATTAAATACGACATCGCCGCGGTAGGATTTGACAATCAAGGCGAAACATTCATCCTTTGGGACAAGGATACTGGCGAGCCGGTCACTCCTGCGATTGTCTGGCAGGATACTCGAGGTCAATCCGTATGTGAGGAACTCGCTCCAGGCGTTGACCAGGACCGGCTCCGCCAAAAAACAGGTTTACTCCTCGACAGCTATTTCTCCGCGCCTAAAGTAAAGTGGGTATTTGAAAATTATTCGGAGATTCGCGAACAAGCCCATGCGGGAAAACTCAAATTTGGCACAACGGAGACATGGGTCATCTGGTGCCTCACTAACGGCAAATTGCATGTGACAGATCCATCCACAGCCTCTCGTACATTATTATTCGACATGAATTGTTTTGAGTGGGATGAAGAATTATTAGGCATATTTGATGTGCCACGCGGTATGTTGCCAGAGGTCATGCCGTCCGCTGGCTACATCGGCGATATTGATTTTGGTAACGGAAAGCCATTACCTCTCCATGCCTTACTGGTTGACCAGCAAGCCGCGTTGTTTGGTCAGGCCTGCTTCCATGCCGGAGAGATGAAGTGTTCCTTTGGCACCGGTAGTTTTCTGTTGATGAATATCGGTGACAAGCCTCGGCTTTCTAACCACGGACTGCTTACCACAGTTGGCTGGAATTTCGATGGTCACACCGCCTACGCCTTCGACGGCGGGATTTTTGTGACTGGCTCGGCTGTTCAATGGCTGCGTGATAATTTGAAAGTGATACCAGATGCAGCCTCCAGCAATGATGCCGCGTACCGTTCAACGGATTTGGGTGTTGTCGTTGTCCCGGCGTTGCAGGGTCTGGCTGCTCCTCATTGGCGGACGGATGTACGTGGCGCCATGTTTGGGTTGAACCGCAGTACCACCTCGGACGATATCGTCCGCGCGACATTGGATGGGATTGCCTGCAGAGTGTATGAAGTAGTGACTGCTATGGCGCAGGACGGTGGTCAGGCGCCTCCGCATCTCAAAGTGGATGGTGGCCCTTCCGGGAATCCCTATCTCATGCAGATGATCGCGGACTTATTGAATCTCGAAGTGCGCGTCTCTGCGGCATTAGAAGCGACTGCCATTGGCATTGCCAATCTTGCCGGGGTTTCTGCATTGGGAACTTCCTTTGATCAATTATCCGCGGATTGGAAATCCGAAACGATTTATGTGCCGAACATGCAGGATGAAGATAGAGAAAAGAAACTGGCTCAGTGGAATAAAGCACTAGAGGCCGCGAAAGTCTATCATTCATAGAAAAAGGCAGTACATAAGTAGACAGGTAAACACGTAAATAATTCATCATGAACAACAGTACCTATGACATCGCAATCATTGGGGCGGGCGCAGTTGGGTCTGCCATCGCACGTGAACTTTCACGTTATGAATTAAAGATCGTTCTTCTCGAAGCAAACTCTGATGTGGGGATGGGGACTTCCAAAGCCAGCACCGCGATCTGGCATACAGGCTATGATGCTACCCCGGATTCGCTTGAAGCGAAACTGCTGCGCCGCAGTTATCAACTGATGGAGTCCTATATGCCTGAGGCAGGGATTCCATTTGAGCGGATTGGCGGGCTGCTCATTGCCTGGAATCAAGATCAGCTGGATACCTTGCCCAAGCTATGCGAGAAAGCGCATCAAAATGGGGAGATGGACGTTCGGCTGATCGGTGCGGATGAGGTGTACCAAATGGAACTTCATCTCGGCCGGGGTGCGCTTGGTGGAATGATTGTGCCCGGAGAGGGAATTCTTTGTACGTTCTCGGTCCCATTGGCCTGTGCGACACAGGCGGTCACCAATGAAGTTGAGCTAAAGCTCAACTTCTGGGTGGGAAGCGTCAAGACCAAAGAGGATGTACATATTATTTCAAATGAAACAGAAAGTATCTCAGCCCGCTGGGTTATCAACGCCGCGGGGCTGTATTCAGATGAAATCAACAATCATTTTGGGTATGAAAATTTTAAGGTCACCCCGCGCCGTGGGGAGTTGATCGTCTATGATAAGTTGGCGCGTCCTTTGGTTAATCACGTTTTGTTGCCAGTTCCCACGGCGATCACAAAGGGTGTGCTGATCAGCCCAACGGTTTATGGAAATATTCTGCTCGGCCCAACCGCTGAAGATCTGCCTGATAAAACCGCGACAAATACCAGCGAGAATGGATTGAAATCCCTCCTTGAAAAGGGAGAAAAGATTGTGCCTGAATTGCTGGATGAGGAAGTGACAGCTACGTATGCTGGTCTGCGCGCCGCCACCGAGCATAGTGATTATCAAATCGCGCTGCATGCCGATCAGCGTTATATTTGTGTTGGCGGGATTCGGTCTACAGGCATTTCGGCAAGCCTGGGGATTGCTGAGTATGTGGCCGATCTCTTGAAAGAGGGCGGAGTTGAGCTAAAACGCAAACCCGAATTTAAGACCATTAAAATACCGAATATCGGCGAATCGTTTACACGTCCATACCAAAATGCGGAATTGATCGCAGAACACTGTGATTATGGAAAAATCGTTTGTCATTGTGAGCGCGTGACCTTGGGCGAGTTGATTGACGCAATGCATTCAAACATTCCTGCGACAAGTCTGGATGCGCTGCGAAGAAGGACACGCGCCCTGCAGGGGCGGTGTCAGGGATTTAATTGCCAGGCTGCGTTGGTCAAGACTTTGGAGGCGGGGAGCTCATCGCACTCGCAGGGTGTGCTCCCGAAAACCCAACAGCAAGCTGTTGGACTCCATAACAAAGCGGATGTCTTAATCGTCGGCGCGGGGCCTGCGGGGCTTGCCGCGGCATTGGAATTGAAAAGTCTTGGTATCCAGGATGTGCTCGTTGCCGAGCGTGAATCGGAAGTCGGTGGCATTCCACGTATGTGTGGACATATCGGTTTTGGTCTACGCGATTTTCATCAGGTGTTGACCGGGCCCAATTATGCCCGCAAGTATCGCGAGATGGCTGAGAAAGCGGGAATTAACATCGCAAGGAACACAACGGTTACCGATTGGAATGATGCGACCGACGGAAGCGGGAGTAGGTTACGCTATTCATCTCCCGATGGATTGGGGACCATTGAAGCGAAATCTGTTTTGCTGGCGACAGGTGTTCGCGAGAGACCACGCGCCGCGCGCTTAGTGCCTGGACATCGTCCGCAGGGTGTGTTCACCACCGGAGCGCTTCAACGATTTGTGTACGAACAGCATTTGCCGGCCGGAAAGCGCGCGGTGATCGTCGGTGCGGAAATTGTCAGCCTCTCAGTTGTGACAACGCTTTTGCACGCGGGTGTGAACATAGTGAACATGGTCACGGAATTGCCGCGTCATCAATTATATTTGCCTCTCTTCCTGCCGGCGAAGATCTTTTATGCCGATCTGCTTGCACGTACCTCGATTTTGACAAAAAAACGCGTCACAAATATTTTGGGTCGTCAACGTGTGGAAGGGATCGAGGTCACAGATTTGGATTCAGGAAAGAAAGAAGTTATCGAATGTGACACTGTTATTTTTACAGGGGATTGGATTCCAGAAAACGAACTGGCAAGAAGAGGAGGAGTGGAAACGAGCCGACCGTCCCTCGGGCCGCAAGTGGATAAGCTATTCCGTACGTCTCAACATGGAATTTTTGCGGCCGGAAATATATTGCGCGGCGTCGAGACAGCAGATTGGGCGGCACTCGAAGGACGCCGCGCAGCACGTTCTATCGCTCGGTACCTGGAAAATACCGAATGGTCAGCGACCAGGCTTGAGGTTCAGCCGGAAGAGCCTCTTGCGTGGATTTGTCCGAACATTTTGAGTCCCGATGTCCGAGTGGAACGATTTCGATTTTGGTCAAAAGAATTCCGAAAAAATGGGACGTTGCAGCTAAGGCAGGGAGCGAGTGTTTTGTATGAAAAGAAGATCGGATGGTTGAGCGCAAATGTCGCTTTGAGCCTGGATAGTAAATGGGTTGAGAAAGTCGATTTTGGGAAAGAGCCTATAAAACTTGTCATGCAGACCTGAGTTATGGTAAAGTTCATTTAGTAAGCCGAAGACGCACTTTATCACAAGGAACACGAAGGGAAAGAGCTCGATCTTTGTCACCCTTTATGCTCATTTGTGGTGAGACAAAATTGGAGACAATATGAATATTGCGCTCGTCATCGGTTCGACCGTTTCCACGATCAAAGATGAAGTGATACGCGGACGAAAGCTCCTCATCGTCCGCAATGCGGACACCACAGGTACCCCAACGGGTGAGCCTTATATTGCGGTGGATACGGTCAGCGCGGGGGCTGGAGATTTGGTGATGGTTACAGATGGTTCCTCTGCCCGCTTTACCAATCAGACGACCAACGCGCCCGTCGATGCGGTCATCGTCGGCGTCATTGACTCGCTCGAAATGAGCGGTACGGTCACGTATAGGAAATAGTAAATACCTCCTAAAGGGCCTTGAGACCTTTGGGAGTTTGTACTTATCATGGCTGACTCGCGTGATCTCCTCTCCGTTGGCGTGGATGTGGGTACGACAACCACACAAATTATCTTTTCGCGCCTCAATTTACAGGATGTCTCGCGACCGGGCCAGATCCCTCGCATTAATATTACTGATCGAAAAGTGATTTATCAAAGTCCAATTGTGTTCACACCGTTGATCGATTTTGAAACTATTGACGCGGATAAATTGGATGAAATCGTGCGGCGTGAATATTCCGCGGCTGGCATTGACCCAAGCCAGGTGGAGACCGGCGCGGTCATTATCACCGGTGAGACTGCCAAGAAAAAAAATGCCGATGAAATCCTGCGAGCCTTATCTGGACTGGCTGGCGAGTTTGTCGTCAGTGTGGCAGGGCCGAACGTGGAAAGTTTGATCGCTGGGAAGGGCGCGGGCGCAGCTGACTATTCACAGAAAAATTACGCGACCGTCACGAACGTGGACATCGGTGGTGGAAGCGCCAATAGCGCGACCTTTCGAACTGGAAACTTGATCGGTGCTGCAGCCATGAATTATGGCGGACGTATTTTGGAGATTGAGCATTCCACCGGTCGTGTGAGACACATTGCGGAACCTGCAAAACATATCTTGAGTGACATTGATTTGAGATTGGAGAATGGAGATTCGCCGTCATTGGAAGATTTGCGGCGCTTCACGGATCGCATGGCAGACATGACGGTCGAATTGATCGAAGGTACCTCCTCGCCACTTGCACAAAAAATCTACCTCACACCACCTGTAGGCGCTTCTGGCAAGGGTTCGGTACTCATGTTCTCGGGCGGCATCGGGCATTATTATTATGATCCAATCCCCATTAATTCTGTGAGTGACGCGACACCCCACGATGATGTGGGCCCGTTACTTGCTGAGTCATTGCGCAAGCACGCAGTGTTGAATACATATCCAATTGTGCAGCCCACCGAAACAGTCCGCGCAACGGTGCTCGGAGCCAGCACACAAACTGTGACGTTATCAGGCTCGACCATTTGGGCAGAACGCGAGATTCTGCCATTGAAGAACGTACCTGTGACTCGCCCCACGCTTCCCGCGTCGCTGGAACCGGCTTCGGTTTCGCGAAGCATCACCGAGGCTGTCAATCGCTGGGATGTGAATCTTGCAACTGATCCGTTCGCCATTGCACTCGAACTTGACAAGTCATTGGACTACGAATCGCTGACACAACTTGCAAGCGGATTGAATAATTTTGCAAATACAATGCCAGGAGACAGACCTCTGATTGCGATCATCGAACGCGATTATGCTCAGGCGCTGGGTCAAACCGTGAAAGGACTTGATCCCTCCCGCGCCTTGCTCGTCATTGACCAGGTCGGTTTATCTGAAGGCGATTACATTGACATCGGTACTCCGCTCATGGACGGCCGTGTTGTCCCATTGAGTGTGAAGACTCTGATCTTCTATCACTAGAAAATGTAGTATGTACACACTGGGTATGCTTTCTGGTTAAAAAGGAATCGTTATGCTCCTAAGAACCAAACTGCACGGCAAAACCTACGAATTCCCTGATATCCGACTCCTCATGGGCAAAGCCAACGAGGAGAAATCAGGCGACCGCCTCGCGGGCGTTGGCGCGGAGACAGCTGCTGAACGTGTTGCCGCAAAGCTTGTCCTTGCGGAAGTGCCGTTGTGGGTGCTCCGTGAGAATCCTGCTGTGCCGTATGACCAGGATGAAGTCACGCGTGTGATTCAGGATGCGGTGGATCAGACCATCTACAACGAGATCAAGGATTGGACAGCGGGGGAGTTCCGTGAATGGATTCTCGCAGACACAACTTCCACCGATATGATCCGCCGTGTATCGAATGGACTCACATCCGAAATGGTTTCTGCGGTCACAAAGTTGATGTCTAATTTGGATTTGATGTACGGTGCCAAGAAGATCCCTGTTTCCGCGCATTGCAATAACACGATCGGTTCACCAGGAACGTTATCTTCACGCAATCAACCCAACCATCCCACCGACTCGCCTGAAGGCATCCGTGCGGAGATATATGAAGGTTTGTCATATGGATCAGGGGACTCAGTCATCGGGATCAATCCTGTGGATGACTCATATGGCTCTGTCGCCCGTCTGCTCGATATGACCTATGATGTCATCAAAACCTGGAATATTCCTACGCAAAATTGTTTACTGTCACATGTCACGACGCAGATGAAATGTATGGAGTCGGGTTCGCCCGTTGGCTTGGTCTTCCAATCTATCGCGGGTTCACAAAAAGGAAATGACTCATTTGGTATCTCAGTGGGCTTGCTCGATGAAGCCTACGAGATGGCGAAAAAATATTGCTTCCCTAAAGGGCCGAATTTTATGTATTTTGAAACAGGTCAGGGTTCGGCACTCTCTGCCGATGCACACAATGGCTGGGATCAACTCACGCTGGAAGCGCGTAATTATGGCTTGGCAAAGCGCTGGCATCCTTATCAAGTCAATACAGTAGTTGGCTTCATTGGTCCTGAATATTTGTATGATGCGCGTCAAATCCAACGGGCGGGGCTCGAAGATCATTTTATGGGCAAACTCACAGGCATCCCGATGGGCTGCGACGCTTGTTATACCAATCACGCCCGCGCCGATCAAAACGCCATCGAGAATCTGGCGGTCATGCTCACAGCCGCAGGCTGCAACTACTTCATGGGTGTGCCGATGGGCGATGACTCCATGCTCTCGTATCAATGCACTTCCTTTCATGATGCGCCCACGTTACGTCAACTCTTCAAGCTTCGCCCCGCGCCCGAATTCGAAAAATGGATGGTCGATTTGGGATTAATGAAAGATGGTGTCCTCACCGATAAAGCGGGCGACCCGTCCTTCTTCCTCAAGAGGTAAATTATGGATGATGCCAAACTTGCCGCGATCGTAGATGCAATAGTCCGAGAGCTCCAAGCCTCTGGAGCAGTAAAATCATCCGCGTCAGACTCAGCCGCACCTGCCACTGCCTCGACGACTTTATCTTCGTCCTCAGCCTTTCCCGTCAAACCGCGCACTGCGACGTCAACAGCAAATTTATCAATTGACCTTCCCGACCCAACTCTCAATGAATACCGTTACAAACCGCGTGTAAGGAATCCAAAGGATGCAAATGGTGTGAAGGCACTGATCGAATCCACAACCGCACGCATCGGTGTCGGACGTGCCGGTCCGCGTTATAACACAGCTTCCCTGCTTTTATTCCAGGGCGATCATGCTGTCACCCAGGACGCTCTCTATCGCGATGTTGATCAAAGGCTTCTCGATGAATTCAATTTGTTTACAGTGCAAACCAAGGTCACGGGTGGCAAGCAGGAATATTTATTACGACCCGATCTTGGGCGTTTACTCAGTGACGATGCCAAACGCACTATCAATGAAAAGTGCCAGAAGAATGTAAATATCCAACTCTGTGTTGGCGATGGACTCTCCGCTGCGGCGATCGAAGCGAATTTGCGCCAGATTTTTCCCGTTATCAAACAGGGTGCACAAACTGCCGGGCTTACATTTGGAACGCCCTTCTTCGTCAAGTATGCACGTGTTGGCGTGATGAATGACATTGGCGAACTCATCAAGCCTGATGTGGTTATATTGTTAATCGGCGAGCGGCCAGGGCTTGGTCGCGCCGAGTCTATGAGCGCGTACATGGGTTACAAACCTAAATATGGCGACACTGACGCTGACCGTGATGTTGTGTGTAATATCTTCGAGAACGGCGGTACCAACCCGCTCGAAGGTGGCGCGTTTGTTGTACAGATCGCCCAGAAGATGCGCAAGAACCAGGCTTCTGGTGTAAAGTTGAAGATGATAAAGTAATATAGCTACTCCGATGGTCGAGTAGCCCCGAATGTTCTCTGAAGAGCGGATCGAGACCATCCTATAACAAAGGTACTCTTGCATTTGGTGGTTTCGACTGCTTGTGACTCGACCACCGAGGAATAAAACGATATGGCAATCCTCGACCCTCTTTATGGCACTCCACTCGCAGTGCAACTCATCCCGCAGATAGACCGCAACTTTGCGGAACAACTCAAGTTGCGCGATGATCAACGCTCCATTGGCCTGCTCAGCGTGGATAATGACGATGCTACCTATACCGCCATTGACGAAGCTACCAAGATGGCAAATGTGGAAGTGGTCTACGCGCGGTCGTTTTACGCGGGCGCCAAGCACACCTCGGGAAAATGGTCAGGAGAGATTATGGCAATCCTTGCTGGACCAGACCCGGCTGAGGTAAGGGCCGGACTCAATGCCGCCGTGGATTACATCAAAACAAAAGCGATCTGGTATTCCGCCAACGATGATGATTCTATTGCTTTTTTCCCGCATGTCATCTCAAGAACAGGTTCTTATTTATCGGGAGTCTGTAACATCCCCCAGGGATCGCCGATTGCCTATCTCGTGGCGACGCCGAACGAGGGCCTGGTGGCGCTCGATGCAGCGCTCAAATCTGCCGATGTCACCATCGTCGCGTTAACAATGCCACCTTCGGAAACAAACTATATGGGTGTGATGCTGACAGGTGATCAGCCCGCCTGTAGAGCCGCAGCAATGGCGTTTCAAAATAAAGTGTTAGAAGTAGNGAGTAATCCGATTAATTATTAGTAGACNCCGATGGTCGAGTAGTCCCGCTGGCTTCTNGCGGGACATATTGAGACCATCCTATTACAAGANGTACTCTCACAAATTGGTGGTCTCGACTGCTTGCGTCTCGGCCACCGAGATGGACATAAACTATGGCAGACTTTGATAACGATCTTCAATCCATTCAGGAAGCCCGCACCTTGGCGACCCAGGCTCGCGAGGCCCAACGCCAGTTCCTCCGTGCGACCCAGGCCGAAGTGGACCGGGTCTGCGCGGCCATGGCGCAAGCCGCCGCGGACGCGTCTGTTAGCCTCGGCAAATTGGCAAGTGAAGAGACCGGCTATGGCGTTCCAGAACACAAGACATTGAAGAATTTACTATCATCGCAATTATTGTGGGAAGCCATCAAGGATATTCCAACAGTTGGTGTGATTCGCAGTGATCCTCAAAAACACACTTACGATATTGCGTGGCCAATGGGGGTCGTTGCTGCATTGACTCCCAGCACCAATCCGACATCCACGGTGATGTACAAGATTCTCATCTCGGTCAAGGCCCGTAACGCTATTGTGGTCGCGCCTCACCCGTTCGCAGCAAAATGTTGCGTGGAGACAGCTCGCATTATGGCAGAAGCGGGGGAGCGGGCTGGCATGCCAAAGGGACTTGTGTCGTGCATGAGCAAGATTACTCTGCCAGGCACACAGGAATTGATGAAGCATAAATATGTGGCGGTCATCCTTGCCACAGGCGGCTCGGACATGGTACGCGCTGCACATTCGGTTGGCAAGCCTGCATATGGTGTAGGTCCTGGCAATGTCCCGGCATATGTTGATCGTTCGGCGGATATTCAACGTGCGGCAAAATACATTGTTGCGTCGAAAGCGTTTGATCATTCCGTGATTTGTGCTACGGAACAAGCTGTTGTCGCGGATCGACCGATTGCCGCTCAACTCGAAGAGCTGATGAAAGCTGAAGGTGCGTATTTCGTTGATGACAAGATCAAGCAAATCCTTGCGAAGAATCTGTTCGTAGGCCATTTACCGAATCCTAAAGCTGTGGGGAAGAGTCCACAGCAACTCGCGCAGATGTATGGATTCAGTGTTCCTGATTGGGCGCGTATTCTGGTCGTGAGACTTAACGGCGTAGGAAGAGAAGAACCTCTTTCGGGTGAAAAATTAACCACAGTTCTTGGCTGGTACGAGGCAGATGGTTGGGAAGCGGGTTGTGAGCGTTGTATCGAACTCATCAATTACGGCGGACGCGGTCATTCATTGGTCATCCATGCGCGCGATGAAAATGTCATTATGCAATTTGGTTTGGAGAAACCCGTCTTTCGTATTGTAGTCAATACGTTTGGAACACTCGGCACGACAGGCTATACAACGGGCGTCATGCCGTCCATGACACTTGGGTCGGGCGGGGTCGGGGGTGCGATCACAGGCGATAACATCACGGTTCATCATTTATATAACGTGAAGAAATTAGCCTACGAAATTCGTACTGCACCAGATGCCGCGTTCTCACCCGGCTCGACGGATGATCCCGCGCAGAGGCGTTCCTTCAGCGGCGGTGCACCTTCCACCCCTGCGGCGGTTCCATCCGCTTCGGTGGATTCGCAAGTAGAAGAGATTGTGAGGAGAGTGTTGTTGGAGTTGAAGAAGTAATGTGCAAACACGGTGTTTGAGTAGGCGGCGCTGCCAAGCGGTCCGCCGTATCGAAACCACCAATTTCAAGTTGGTTTCTCATTTGTGGTTTCGATACCCTCTTCGCAACAATCGCTCAGAGCTACTCAACCACCGAGGTAAATGATTAACCGGATTAGAACTCAGATTTCAGAGATTGAAATTTCGATCTCTAACATCCGATGTCTAGTCGGAACAAAACCTTATTCAAAGGAGAAGTAAGCCATGCCCGTAGATGTTTCCATGATTGCATTAGGAATGGTTGAGACCAAAGGTCTGATCGGCGCGATCGAGGCCGCGGATGCGATGGTCAAGGCCGCGAACGTCACTCTCATCGGCAGTGAATATGTCGGTGGTGGATACGTGACTGTGATGGTACGCGGTGATGTGGGTGCAGTAAAGGCTGCCACCGATGCAGGTGCTGCGGCTGCCAAGCGAGTCGGTGAACTTGCCTCAGTGCACGTGATCCCGAGACCGCATACCGATGTCGAAATGATCCTGCCGCAGAATACGCGCGGTTCGTTCGGTGGTCGCTCGGGTGGCGCAAAAGAGAAATAAGAGACGCGGAAATTGAGCCGCCAAGAACGCAAAGAGCGCAAAGATTCTTTCTAATGTCTTCGCCTCCTTCGCGTGCTTCGCGGTATAGAACCGTTCTTTATGCCGCGTCAATTATTCACTGCGGAAGATATTCGCCGTCTCGCGCGCGAACGTGTCGAGACTCTGTTGCTCGCGCCAGATGACATCGTCACAGCCGAAGCAACTGATACCGCGTTCACCTTGGGCGTGAGGTTGATCCGCGAAACGGAATCAACTGTTGCCTTAAAGAAAGAGACGCTGAGTCCGAACCTCCCGCCATTGAAAGTGGTGCATATGTCGAATGTCCAGGTGGAGCCTTTTCTTGAAGGCAAAACCACGCCGGGCACGAATGTCTGGCTCAAGGATGCGGTCATCACACAGGATCGCTCGCCGATGGGTGCGGGCTACATGTCGCTCGACAAGGGCGAGATGCAATGGACGCTGACCTACGACGAGATAGACATTGTGCTCGAAGGGGAACTCGTGATCAGGCGTGGCAACGAGCAGGTGCGCGGCAAAACCGGTGATGTGATCTACATCCCGAAAGGATCGAGCATTACGTTTGGGACGCCGAACTGGACGAAGTTTGTGTATGTGGTCTTCCCAGTAAATTGGAATGAGAAATAGTCTGTCATTGCGAGCCCTGATAAGGGCGAAGCAATCTCCTCCTTGGTTGGGATTGCTTCGTCGCAAACAGCGCTCCTCGCACTGACACAAGGATATATGAATCCGAATCTAGATGAACTTTTAGAACAGACCGATCAGGTCATGAACTCAGCCGAGAATTCGCGCATAGACTCTAATTCAATTTCTCCCTCAAAGGTCCATGTCGGTGTGGACCTGGGAACAGCGTATACCGTTCTGGTTGTGCTGGATGAATATTACAAACCGATCGCTGGTGAATATCAATTTGCGCAGGTGACGCGTGATGGACTGGTTGTGGACTTTGTCGGCGCGGTGGATCTGTTGCGGGCGATGAAATCAAGAATCGAGAAGAAACTTGGTTTCGAGCTGACATCTGGAGCCTCCGGGTATCCGCCCGGTGTGCCGCAAGCCGAAGTGCGCGCAACGGCCAACGTGTTATTTGGTGCTGGTTTGGATTGTACGGGTCTGATCAATGAGCCAACTGCTGCCAACAATGTGTTGCAGATCAAAGACGGCGCGATCGTGGACGTGGGCGGCGGCACGACGGGTATCGCCATCTTCAAAAATGGCGAAGTGGTGTACACCGCAGATGAGCCGACAGGCGGCACCCATTTTTCATTAGTGATCGCTGGCTCAACGGGAACGAGTTTTGAAGAAGCGGAAGAGTTGAAGAAGAATCCGAAGGAGCAGACTCGTTTGTTTCCTGTGATCCGTCCGGTGATGGAGAAGGTCGGTTCGATTGTTAATCGGCACATCGCAGGTTATCGTGTGGATAGGTTGTATCTGGTAGGCGGCACATGTGCCTACCCTGGAATGGACAAAGTGATCGAAGAATATACAGGCGTTGAGACAGTTCTACCAGGCAACCCGTTATTTGTCACACCGCTTGGAATTGCGATGAATAATTAAATTTGAAACATGTCATGCTGAGCGTAGCGAAGCATCTCGAATGAAATGAAAGAGGATCTTCGGTCGCAGCAAGCGCTCTCTCAGAGTGACATCGATAATGGAGCATTATGGCTGGTGAATTTTCATTACGTGTTTATTCCTATCTGGACCGCATGCAGCCGCAGTACGCGGCGTTCGTGGGCACGATCACGCAGGGCGACCTTCCTACGGAAGGCATGGCATCCCTCTACGTGGAAGTAGCACCAGGCAACGAAGTATTCCGCCTGGTGGATATTGCCGTCAAATCGACCGAAGCTCGACCCGGCGCGCAGATCGTTGAACGCGAGTTTGGCATGTTCGAGATCCATTCCCGATCCCAATCGGAAGTGCTGGAAGCGGGTCGCATTGTTTTGGAGAGGCTGAGCTTGAAGCCTGAGGAACGGATCAAACCGTTCATTGCGTCAGTGCAGATCATTACGAATGTGGATCCGTATCAGTCGCAATTGCTGAACCGTTTCCGCCGCGGCTCGATGTTGGTGCCTGGGGAAACCATGCTCGTGCTGGAATGTGCACCCGCTGCCTATATCAACTATGCCGTCAACGAGGCCGAAAAAGGCGCGAACATCAAGATCCTGCATGTTTCGTCTGTCGGTCGTTTTGGACGCATGTGGCTCTCCGGCTCCGAAGCGGAAATTGTTACCGCGCGCAATTCAGCGGTAAAGGCGCTTGAAGCTCTGGACGGAAGACCCGAGAAATAAAAGCGTTCGTTACACCTGCACTTGCGGCAGGTGCAAGTGTTGCGAACCCGAGCCTTAAACGGCCAGTGGTGAAGTGAATCACTCCCATACTGATGTTTGGGATTGATGCGGTCGCTACCGCTCCTTCGCAATGACGTGAGGACAGTGTTATGGCAAAAATCTTCTATACCGAACGCGACATTGACGATATGAAGGCGCGCGGACTCACATCCATTGATGTGACAGATAGCGTGGTCATGACAGATCTCGCGCTCGAACGCGCCATGCGCTATGAGATGAAGATCAACCGTGTGGAGCAGTCCGCGCCGAAAGCGACGTATAGCCCGTCGGTAAATACCTATGCTGCCTACCAAAGAGAGACACCGCGCGAGAGTGCCTCGGACGCTGAGCTAAAGCAGAAGATCAAGTCTGCGGTGTTGGCGCGCCTTAACGGTCAGGTGGATGCTGTCTTGTTGGACGCGATCATTACGCGCGTCCTGGCAGGGATGAAATAATTTTTCCTCTTAAAGACTAGAGGGGATTCTTCAAACAGCCGCAAAATGGCAGGTTTTTCGTTATACTTCCCATATGGAACTTTCAGCAGCCATCCATTTATTAGGTGACATCCTGGGGGAGGTGATCAGTGAGCTTGAATCACCGCAATTATTTGCGATCGAAGAACGTATCCGCGCGGCTGCGAAAGAGCGGCGGAGTGGAAACGCGGAAGCGGCGAAACAGCTTGAGGTGGAGGTGGAAGCGCTGGACGTCAATGCGGCGCGCGCAATCTCTGCCGCGTTCACCACTTATTTTGATCTGGTCAATCTCGCCGAAGAATATCAACGCGTACAACAGTTACGCGAACGCGAGCGTATGCTTTCTCCAGAGCCGCTCAAGGAATCGGTAGGAGACGCGATCTCCCTGTTGAAGAAAGCCGGCGTAACCCGCGAACAGCTCCAGGCGTTGCTTGATCAACTGTCTATTGAACTGGTCTTGACCGCACACCCAACGGAAGCCCGACGGCGCACCGCGATCTCAAAAATCCAGCGTGTCGCGCGCCTGCTTGACCAAATTTCTAGTGACCGTTTTACGCCCCGCGAAAGGGAGAAAACCCGCTTGGCAATTCATGCCGAGATATCGAGTCTGTGGCTGACAGACCGTGATCGTACCGTCCAACCGGCTGTAACGGATGAAGTGCGTACTGGATTGTATTTTGTGGACAATGTGTTTTGGGATGCGTTACCAGCGATTTATGAGGACCTTGAACAGGCACTCGCTTCTCACTACCCGGAAGTCTCTCCGCCTTCGAGCTGGCTTCGCCTCGCTTCCTGGATGGGTGGCGACCGGGATGGCAATCCCAACGTAACACACCTTGTCACTGCCGAGACATTACGCCTTCATCGCGGTCTCGCCGTGGAAAAACATCGCCGTGCTTTGCAGGAGCTGGCGCGCCGTCTCAGCTTGAGTGCGGAACGGTTGCCGCCTCCACCTGAACTTTCTGAATGGATCAATGCGCGCCGTCCACTGCCACCGCATGTCGCCTTTATCGAGGAACGTTATCCCACTGAAACATATCGTTTAGTACTTTCGCTGCTGGCCAATGATCTATCTGAAGCCTCCCGTGATGATATGGCTGCACACCTGCTTGAGCGTACACCACATCGAGCGCTTATCAATCTCCAGGAGTTGGTCAAGCCTGTTCACCTCATTGCTTCAAGCCTGCCTGCTTCCCTTGCACAGGATGAAATCCAGAATGTTCAATGCCAACTAAATATATTTGGGCTGCATTCTATGCGGTTGGATCTGCGCGAAGATTCAAGCCGATTGAACGCGACGCTTGACGAAACTCTACGGGCGCTTGATATTACGTCTGATTTTGCAGAAATGCCCGATTCCGAACGCTTGTCACTTTTGAGTCGACTGCTTGCTTCTGAGCTGCCTCCTCTTTCGGCGCAGCCTGGAATCACACCGGCGACGGCAGAAACCTGGGCATTGTTTCAATTGATCAAGCGTGTGTACGATGTGTACGGCTCAGAACTGTTGGGACCCTTTATCATCTCCATGTGCAAATCGGCGGCAGATGTGTTGAGCGTTTTAATCCTGGCGCGTTGGATGGGTTGTGATGAAGGTTTGCAGATCGTCCCACTCTTCGAAACGATCGAGGATTTGCATGCGGCACCCTCCATTTTTGAAAATTTAATTACTCTTCCCATATATCGAGAACATCTTGAAACATGCGGAAATGCTCAAATTATTATGATCGGTTACTCGGATAGCAATAAAGACGGCGGATATGTAATGTCGAACTGGTCGTTGTATCAGGGGCAGGAAAATATCACGAAGGTTGCTCAGAACCACAACATCGCGTTGACCATATTTCATGGACGGGGCGGGACCATTGCACGTGGCGGCGGACCAGCCAACCGTGCGATCCGCGCACAACCTCCGGGCAGCATTAACGGTCGTTTTCGCCTGACTGAACAAGGGGAAACCATTGCAGCCCGCTATTCCAATCCCGAATTGGCTCATCGTCATCTGGAGCAAATTGTCCACGCCGTGCTGATGGCTTCTTCTCCCACCAAAACAAAGACGGAGCTTCCTACTGCCTGGCGCGCAGGTATGGATCGAATGTCAGAAGCCGCGCACAAGATGTATCGTGGACTTGTCTATGAGAATCCACGTTTTATTGAGTTTTGGCAGACTGCCACTCCCCTGGATGAGATCAAGCGCATGCACATCGGCTCACGTCCGGCTGCGCGTGGAAAGAGTAGCGAGGTCACCAAGATCCGCGCCATTCCCTGGGTATTCTCGTGGATGCAAAGCCGTTTCAATCTACCTGGCTGGTTTGGTCTTGGTACTGCACTTGTCTCTGTAAAAGACGATTCCCTCCTCCGTGACATGTATAAGGGCTGGCCGCTATTCAAAACCATGCTTGATAACGCTGAAATGTCTCTGATCAAAGCCGATATGGGAATCGCCTCGCTCTATGTTGACCTTGTCCCAGACAAGAAAATGGCGGGTGAGATGTTTGGTACCATACGCGCCGAATATGACCGGACCCGCGAGGTCATATTATCCATTAGTGGGCACGCCCACCCGCTGGATGAAGAGCCTATCACACAAAACGCGGTCCAACTTCGTAATCCGTATGTGGATCCGCTAAACTATATTCAAGTTGAAATGTTGCGCCGTATCCGCGCATTGCCTGAACCAGATGGGGAGGAGTCTGAGTCCATTCGTGATGTAATCGCGATCACGATCAATGGAATTGCTGCAGGGTTGAGAAATACCGGATAGATTTTTATCAACGATATATAAAGCAGTCAGGAATACTGATGTGATATTCATCGACTGCCTAGGTGACATTCGTTTTATAAATGAGTAAACTCTTATTACTGTCTTAGTAGATGCTAATCCAAACCTAGAAAATCTGAATGGTCTGGTATGCACTTTATTGTTATAGTGATGGAAATTGTATTGCAAAGTATAGCGGCCATTCATGCATATCATTTCACTTGGTTTGAATCATACCTCTGCACCGCTTCATCTTCGTGAACGACTTGCGTTCGGCGAGGAACAGATCCGGGCCTCACTTGCCCGTTTCGCTTGTGGACACGTCGAGTCATCTCTCGCCGAATTAGTTATTCTCTCCACCTGTAACCGAATCGAAATTTACGCAGCCTCCAATCAATTGGCATTTGCCGAATTGGAAGCTTTTTTGTTGGACGCACGCGCGGTGTCGTCACAGGAACTTGATCCGTATATATATCGCCGGCATGATATGGATGTAGTGGGTCATTTATTTCGTGTTGCCGCAGGACTGGACTCACTGGTGATTGGCGAGCCACAAATCCTGGGTCAGATCACGCGGGCTCTTGAACTGGCGCGGGGCCAAAACTCAGCCGGCCCAATCCTAAATCGTCTATTCCAGGCCGCGATCCATGCAGGCAAACGTGCCCGTACAGAAACAGCCATCAGCCGAAATCCCGCCTCAGTGTCCTCCCTGGCGGCTTCGGTTGCAGAGAAAACCCTGGGTCACATCAAGACTGCTAAAGTAGTTGTACTTGGTGCAGGCGAAATGGCAGAGTTAGCGGTCGAAGCCTTGCGGAAGCGCGGCGTGGAAAAAATCCAGGTAATCAACCGAACCCTTGAACGCGCTCAGGAAGTGGCGAAACGTTGGGGGGCAGAATCTGCCACGTACGAATTCATCCTGCCAGCCCTATGTGAAGCGGATATTGTGATCTCGTCTACGAGCGCACCCCATATCATCCTGACTGCTGAGATGGTTGAACAGGCTATGCATAGGCGTGTGCATCATCCTTTAGTCTTGATTGACATTGCTGTGCCACGTGATATTGACCCCGATGCGGCAAACATTCCAGGCATAAAACTTTTTGATATGGATGGTTTGAATTCACAACTGGAAGATTCGTTGGCACGTCGTATGAGTGAAGTGCCGCATGTAAAGCAAATCCTGGACGAAGAACTGATTGAATTTGAAAATTATTTGAAGTCGCTGGAGATGCTGCCGATCATTGCAGATATTCGTCAACAGGCAGAAGCCATTCGCATGGCGGAGTTGGAAAAGACTCTACGTCGCATGCCTGACTTGACAGATGCTGAACGGGCACGAATCGAAGCACTAACACACTCACTCGTTCAAAAAATTCTTGATCGTCCTACGCGCCGTCTGCGCGACGAATCGACCTGTCCGCATGCACCGCAATATGCGACTGTGGCGCGTACCTTATTTGGCCTCAATCATGACGCGGGCCTGTGTGGTATTTCAGGCGAAACCTGTCCGATCGGCAAAGCTGCAGACTAAACTATATGAAACTGATTTTTGCAACCCGTCCATCTGCTCTTGCACGCTGGCAAACCCAGTGGGTCATTTATGCCTTGAAAGACATTCATCGTGACCTTGAATGTGAAGAAAAAATCATCACGACCCAAGGCGATAAAATTCTCGATAAACCTTTGCCTGAAATTGGCGGCAAGGGCCTATTCACGCAGGAGCTTGAAAGCGAATTACTTTCCGGCGCGGTTCATTGTGCAGTTCATTCATTGAAAGATTTACCAGTTGAAAATCCCGCGGGACTGACGATTGGATGTATCCCTGCCCGCGCGGAAGTTCGCGACGCGTTGATTTCTTTGAATGGGTACACCGTTTCCACACTTCCAAAGAACGCCTTAGTTGGGACCTCGAGCCTGCGCCGCGCTGCCCAGTTGCTAGCTCTCCGCCCAGATGTTGGAATCCAATCCTTGCGCGGCAATGTGGATACGCGTTTACGAAAAGCAATGGAAGGTCAATATGACGCGATCATTTTAGCAGGGGCAGGATTAATTCGTTTAGGTTTGGATCAGCATGTGACAGAATGGCTGCCGTTGGATCTGATGCTCCCCGCACCCGGTCAAGGCGCGCTCGCAGTCCAATGTCGCGCGGACGATCAGATGACCCGCGGCCTGCTCGCGGCGCTCGATGATGAATCCACGCGGAAAGCTGTTACTGCAGAACGCGCCTTCCTCAGCGGACTGGGTGGTGGATGCGCAGTGCCAGTTGCAGCGTACGCCAAAGTAATCAGTAGCCAGTCACCGATAATCAGATTAGAAGGATTGGTGATTTCCGAAGACGGAAGAAAAGCCATTCGGGTGAGTCGCACGGGTACGGATGCCCAGACTCTTGGAAATGAACTTGCTCAACGAGCCATTGCGCAAGGTGCCAATGAAATTCTTGCAGTGAGCGTGAGGTCATGAAGCGCGTCCTGATCACCCGCCCACGTGAGCAAGCCGACGATTTTGCGGAAAAACTGTGCGCGGCAGGCTTTGAGCCGATCTTTTTCCCGGTCATTGAAATTCGTCCAATTGAAAATAATATTGTCCTGAAGCGGGCCTGGTCAAAATTGGAACGTTACGATTGGATCGTATTTACATCTGTAAATGCGGTCGCCGTTGTGTTTAGCCAGTTCGAGAGGCGGTCGTTGCCGCGCGTCGCTGCGATTGGACCGAAAACAGCGGAAGCACTGCAATCTCGAGGGATTACTCCAGATTTTGTTCCGGAGGAATATGTCGCCGAGTCAATCTTGCCTGGACTTGGTGACCTGCGCGGAAAATGGGTTTTGTTGCCACGTGCCGAAATTGCGCGCAAGGCCCTGCCAGCAGCAATTGCTGAAGCAGGGGGTATTCCTCACGAAATTGCTGTTTATAAAACCCTGCCTGTGGAACCGGACCCTGAAGGCCTTGCTGCGCTGAAGTCCGGTATGGATTGGATTACTTTTACAAGCCCATCCACCGTTCAAAATTTTGTTGAAATCCTTCGTCAACAAAAAATGGATCCGTTCGAACTTGTGAGCAAATTGAGGATCGCGTGTATAGGTCCCATTACAGAACGAGCCGCTCGAGATCAGGGATTTGAAATTAGTGTGGTTGCAGAGAAGTACACGACGGATGGACTGATTAACGCATTAGTCAACGCGTCAGGTTTGGAGGCATGATGACTTTATTTGAAATTGAAAATCATAAATCGTTAATTGAAAATCGTAAATCAAAAATCGTGAATCGCCCTCGCCGCCTGCGTGCTACTCCAGCTTTGCGCGCCATGGTCCGTGAAACAGAACTCAACGCACGTGATTTTATTTATCCACTTTTTGTACGGCACGGAACAGGTCGAAGTGAAATTCGCTCGATGCCGGGTGTGTATCAACTTTCCGTGGAAGAAGCGCTCCGTGAAGCGGAAGCAGCGATGAAGTCCGATGTGAATGCTGTGATCTTGTTCGGAATCCCTAAAGAAAAGGATCCGATCGGGCTTGAAAATTTTGCACAGGATGGAATTGTCCAACAGGCGATCCGTGCAATCAAAAAAGAAATCCCTGAAATGGTGCTGATCACAGATGTATGTTTGTGTGAATATACCGATCACGGACATTGCGGGATTTTAAATACAGGTGAACATTTTCAAGCCAGCCTCCCTGAGAGTTATGTACTGAACGACCCGACCCTCGAAGTGTTGGCAAAGGTCGCGATCTCCCACGCTGAATCCGGTGCGGATATTGTCGCGCCCTCAGGGATGATAGATGGAATGGTAGCAGCGCTGCGTGGCGCGTTGGATGGCGCTGGTTTTGACAATACACCCATCCTTTCGTACGCCGTGAAGTATGCATCCTCATTTTACGGGCCCTTCCGTGAAGCTGCCGAAGGGGCGCCCAAGTTTGGAGATCGGAAATCTCATCAGATGGATCCTGCCAATGTACGCGAGGCACTGCGCGAAGCTGCCCTGGATATTGGAGAGGGTGCGGATATATTAATGGTAAAGCCTGCACTGGCCTATCTTGATGTGATTCGTGTTGTAAAAGACGCGTTCCCTGAATTACCGATGGCGGCCTATAACGTGAGCGGTGAATACGCGATGATCAAAGCCGCCGCTGCAAATGGCTGGATTGATGAAGTAAAAGTCACGCTCGAAACATTGACTGCAATGAAGCGCGCCGGCGCAGACTTGATCCTTACCTATCATGCTTTAGAGGCTGCAAAATGGTTGAAATAATTGGATTGTCATTGCGAACGGAGCGGCGCAATCTCGAATAACTTGAAAAAATGGGATTGCTTCGGGCTACGTCCTTGCAATGCCATATGGAAATCTTTAGGAGACATCATGACATCACCGAACCTTAGCCAGCGCGCTGCCGCCGAACGAAGTGCAAATAATGAACGCATGGTTCATGCTGACTTCGACATGGCACCCTTTACGATTGCCTGGGAAATTACACGTGCCTGCGCCTACGCGTGTGTCCATTGCCGTGCGGATGCGCAACACACCCGCGATGCTCGTGAACTTTCAACGGCTGAAGCCAAAACATTGATCGAGCGTCTGGCTGCGTTTGGAAACCATCCCATTCTGATCTTTACCGGTGGCGACCCCATGATGAGACCAGACTTGTTTGAACTCATCGCTTATGCCACTGAGTGTGGATTGCGCTGTTCACTTACCCCAACTGCAACTGCTTTGCCTACGAAAGAACGATTGGAAAAAGTGCTTGAAGCGGGAATTCGTCGTATCGCATTGAGTTTGGATGCGCCCCGTGCCGAAATACATGATCATTTTCGTCAAGTGCACGGTTCCTGGCGGCGTACGATGGATATTTTGCACCGCGCTCAGGAAGTTGGCTTGAGTGTACAAGTCAACACTACCGTTTCAAAACACAATGTGGATATCTTGCACGAAATGATTCCATTTATCAAGGAAGTGAGTGCTGTTCAATGGTCCGTGTTTTTTCTGGTTCCTACGGGTCGTGCGCAGATCGAAAATATGATTACTCCTGAACAGCACGAGAAGGTTTTCAACTGGCTTTATGACCTCTCGCAGAGCGCGCCCTTTGATATCAAGTCGACGGCCGCACCGATGTATCGTCGGGTCGCGATCCAGCGCAAGCGGGCGGAAGCCAGCGGGAAGCCAGTGACATTCCAGGGCGCGGGCTTCCAGTATGCCGATGGATTGAACCGTCCCACCAAAGGTGTGAATGATGGCAATGGTTTCTTGTTCATCTCACACATTGGCGAAATCCAGCCTTCTGGATTTCTACCAATCACCGCGGGAGATGTCCGCACGGATGATATTGTGGATGTCTATCGCCATTCAAAATTATTTACTGATTTGCGCAGTCCAGACAAAATCAGAGGTCGTTGTGGCATCTGCGAATATCGAGATATTTGCGGCGGTCAGCGCGGACGCGCTTATGGCATTACAGGAGATTATCTCGAAACCGATCCGGCTTGCTCCTACATTCCGAAGGGAATTTAATGGATAATCCATCTGAAGAAATTGTTCATAGAACTCTAAATCACTATTCCTTGATTTCGTTCAAGGATGCTTATTGGTCTTTATCTACTAAAGAACGCGAAGAATTCCACCAGCAATGGTTGAACGGATTATGTGCTGCCGCGCAAAAAGTGGATATTTTTCAT